>ERZ1106915.269-NODE-269-length-82685-cov-9.229880_pt1 | contig 82685 bp, 61 predicted proteins | sample MGYA00403653_ERZ1106915 | MGnify/ENA primary metagenome ERZ1106915 (study PRJEB35170, sample SAMEA104062404) | human gut metagenome | biome: human gut; feature: human-associated habitat; material: faeces | place: Denmark | collected 2012-06-06 ...
GCGACACAACTGGTGTGTCCATCCTCGCAGTATCCGGTTCTCAAGGTGCACGCCTGCGCTGGTTCCCGGTTCGACCGGGCCGCGCGGCAAGGAGATATATTGCCAGACCGGAGGGGCGCCGGGGGCGGGAATCGCGCACTCCATATTTTATTCACAAATGAATAGGTCCCTCAGTCGCATCACTGAGGTTAAAACTGAAGCATTGGCTTCTGATATTGGCGATGACCAGCTGTTTTATGTGTATTGAGACATCGGTCATCTCTGGAGCGCTACTTTACTCCAAAGGCATCAGTTATTTGTTTCCCATCGGTAAAAGGCGGGTTTTGTTCGCCAAGCGTTCTTATATATAGCTAGATACGGGTTCGAACCCGTGCACCGGCAACAAAAAAGCGACCAACCGGAGTTGATCGCTTTCTATTCCATGGTGGGCCGTCAGGGGTTCAGCCTGCTTCGCAGGCGGCCGCTGCGGCGCTTTCGCGCCTTGCGCGCTGCGCTGGCAAACGCTCACGCGTTTACTCAGCTCCGCGCCCCGACGGGTTCGAACCCATGAAAGGACGACAAAAAAGACGGCCAACCGAAGTTGACCGTCTCAACAATCTTTGGGTGGGCCGTCAGGGGTTCGAACCCTGGACCTTGGGATTAAAAGTCCCCTGCTCTGCCAGCTGAGCTAACGGCCCGCGGGTGGCATTGTACCACGGTCTGGGACTATTCCCAACTCCATTGGCCGTTCTGGAAAATCACAACTTCGCGTCCATCAGGCGTAATGCCCGTAATATCGATGTCATCCGTGCCGATCATAAAATCGACGTGCGTGCTCGAGACGTTAACGCCATGCTCCAGGAGCTCCTCCTTGGACATGTCATACCCACCCTCGATGCATTCGGGGAAACCGACTCCTAGCGCGAGATGGCAGCTAGCGTTCTCGTCATAGAGCGTGTCATAGAACAGAACGCCGCTTTCGCGGATCGGCGTGTTCTTGGAAATGAGCGCGACCTCTCCCAGGTGAGCAGCGCCCTCGTCAGTATCGATGATACTTGCGAGCGTTGCCTTGCCCACACGGGCGTCGTAGTCCACCACGCGGCCTCCCTCAAACTTAATCCAAAAATCGTCGACCTTATTGCCGTGGTGGATGAGCGGCATGGCAGAATACACGATACCGTCGGCGCGCATGCGATCGGGTGAGGTGAAGACTTCCTCGGTGGGAATGTTGGGGAAGAAGGGGTGTCCATCGGGCGTCTTGCCCTTGCCGCCGGCCCACTCGTGACCCTTCGTCATGCCAATCGTCAAATCGGTTCCATTTGCCGCGGTGTAGTGCAGGTAGTCGAAACGATTGTCGTTCAGGAAGCGCAGGTTCTTTTCGAATGCGGCGTCATGGAGTTCCCAGTCGCTCTCCGGGTCCTGGCCATCGGCGCGCGCGGTGTGCAGAATCGCATTCCACAGCTTATAGATTGCAACCTCATCGGCGTCTCCCGGGAACACCTCGTGCGCCCATGCCACGACCGGAGCGCCGGCGATGCACCACGGATTGATGTTGTAATCCAGTCCACGGCGGAAAACTTTGCACTGCGTATTCCTCGCCTTGGATGCCGCGGCCGGCTTGGCTGGATCGATGCCCTTGAGGGCTGCAGGATCCGCACCCTCGATAAAGATAAAGCAGGCACCGTCCTGGGCCAGGGAATCCAGCTGTAGGCGCTTCCACTCGGGCGTCTGCTCAAAATAGTTTTTCTCGACATGCTCGTACGTGAGCCTCGTCACGGCATCATCGGCCCAGATGACCGTCACGTGGCCGGCGCCGGCAGCATAGGCCTCCGCGACCACCACGCGCGCAAACGGCGCGCACTCGACCGGAGACTGAACGACGACCTCCTGGCCGGGCTTGACGTTTACGCCCTTGCGGACGACCAGGCGCGCGTAGTTTTTAATCTTGGGCTCCAGGGCCTTCATGCCCTCCAGAGCCTCTTCGACCGTCAGGGCAGCTCGAATCATGTGCCACTCCATCTATCTATAGAACAGTAAAAAGGCGCGCCGCAAAAACGACGCGCCTTATATCTTAGCGATAAGTATGTATGCAAACGCTACTTCTTCTTGGAGTCCTTCTTGTCCTCCTCGGCAGCCGCGCGCTCAATAAGAGCGTTGAGCTTGTTCTCGGACATGCCCTCGGCCTGTGCGCGGTACATGTTGCGCAAGGGACGAATACGAGCGAAATCATAGATAAAGTCGCCCAAAATGATGACGTAGGACAAAACAATGCCGACCATCTGGACAGGGCTGGACACCATGCCAGCGGGAGCGAAGTACAGCGAGGCCCAAATTGCCACAACGAGCACCATGCCAATGGCGAGCACAATCCACCAGATGCGACGGCGCTTGGTGTAGTCCTCGTCCTGCTTGAGGAGGATATTCGACACCGTATAGATGCGGTCCTCCTTGGCGCGCTGCTTAGCCTTGCGGGCGCGCTTCTCCTCTTTAGAGAGGCCCTCGAGGTTCTCGCCCTTCTCGAGCTCTTTGCGGCGTGCCTTAGACGAAGCCGGCACGACGCGAACGGAGCTCGCTGCTTGGCGGGCGGGTTTAGCAGATGCGGCAGACTTGCGCGCAACCCCGGTAACTTCGTGGGATTGCGTGCGCTTGTTCGTGGCGCTACGGGTACTCACTTATGCGTTCTCCTTCATGCTTGTGAACTGGGAGCCCGTGATGATCTGGAAGGCCTCGCGATAGCGCTCGGACGTGCCATCGATGACCTCGGCGGGCAGGTGCGGGGTCTCCCCCGTCATATCCCAGTTGGCCTTGAGCCAATTGCGGACGAATTGCTTGTCGTAGCTAGGCTGGATCTTGCCCTCCTCGTAGCTGGCAGCAGGCCAGAAACGGCTGGAGTCGGGCGTGAGACACTCGTCGATCAGCGTGACCTTGCCATCAATAACACCAAACTCGAACTTGGTGTCGGCAATGATGATGCCACGGGTCGCGGCGTACTCGGCGGCAGCCTTGTAGATCTTGAGGGAAAGGTCGCGAATCTGCGTGGCGATGTCCTCGCCCACGATCTCGCAGCAACGCTCGAACGAGATGTTCTCGTCGTGGTCACCGATCTCGGCCTTCGTGGACGGCGTGAACAGCGGCTCAGGAAGCTTGGAAGCCTCGGTCAGGCCCTCAGGCAGCTGGATGCCGCAGACGGTGCCGTTCTCGTCGTAGGTCTTCTTGCCCGAACCGGTCAGATAGCCGCGGACGATGCACTCGATAGGAATCGTCTGGGCCTTCTTAACCAGCATGGCGCGGCCAGCGAGGTAGTCACGATACTCAGCAAACTCCTCGGGGAAATCCGCCGGGTCGATGGAAACGAGATGGTTGGGGACGATGTCGGCAAACTTATCGAACCAGAATGCCGAGATGCGATTGAGTACCTCTCCCTTAAACGGAATCTCGTCGGGAAGAATGAAGTCGAACGCAGAAATGCGGTCGGTGGCGACCATCAGCAGGTTTTCACCGGCATCGTAAATATCACGAACCTTGCCACGGGAATCCGGACGACGCTCCATCGTTGTCACGTGAGTCACTCCTTACCTAAATACGACAGAAATGCGGGTTCTTTCCCGCATGTTTTCGCAAACTCGGAGCGGCAGGGACGCGGCCCCTCCTTCACCGAATAGCGAAAAGCTAGTGCTCCATTGTAGTAGATGCCGCGTCTGCCGTGTGCTCGCGGGGCAGATGAATTGTAAAAGTCGTACCCTTTCCAAGCTCCGACTCCACGGATATGTAGCCATGGTGACGCTCGACAATCTGCTTGGTCACGGCGAGGCCAACGCCCAGGCCGCCAGCTTCGCGGGCGCGGCTGGCATCGGCGCGCCAAAACCGCCCGAAGATGCGCGACAAATCGTCCTTGGCAATACCGATGCCGGTATCAGAAACGGCAATGCTGACGTGCTTGCGGTCACTGAGCACCGACACCACGACCCAACCGCCCTCGGGGGTGTAGCGCATGGCGTTGCTCATGAGGTTGATAACACATTGCGTGATCATGTCGGGATCGGCCTCGACGACATCGTCGTGACCCTGGGTCTCGTCCGCAAAACGCAGGCGCAGATCGCGGTCGACAAACAGGCGCTCCTGGGCATTAACGATGGAACGCACGAAAGGAACCATGTCCACCGGCTCAAGGTTGAGCGGAGCCGTGCTGTTTTCCATGCGCGACAGGTCGAGCATCTGCTGCACCAGACGAGCCAGGCGACGCGTCTCGGAAGCAACGGTTTCCAAATGCTCATCGTCGGTGGGATACACGCCATCCTGCATGGCCTCGACCGTTGCGAGCATGGCCATAAGCGGCGTGCGAAGCTCGTGTGCAACGTCTGAGGTCAGGCGCTTCTCGTGTTTCATATCCTTCTCGAGCGAAGTGGCCATCTCATCGAAGGTCTCACCCAGCTGATCGATCTCGTCATCACCGCGCAGTCCCGTGCGAGCCGACAGGTCGCCGTCACGGATTTGCTTTGCGGTACTGGTGATGCGATGAATCGGCTTGGTGAGCATGCGCGACACGAGCGATCCGATAACGACCGAAATGCAGATTGCAACAACCGCGGCGAGGGCCATGGCGTTAAAGGTCTTCTCCCTAAACGCAGAGTCCGCCTTGGTGAGCAGAGCGTCGGAGCCGATGGCCCACAGCTTTACCTGTCCGACATGCTCGCCGGAAGACGTTACAATCTCGACGTTAGCAACGCTATCGGAGTCGGTTGGAGCAGACGAGACCGGGCTATGCGATGCCCTCTTGCCGCTCGTGTCGTCGGTCGTAGCCTGGTTTTCGCGTACATCGGCAGTAGCGCTTGCCGAGGGCCATGAGTCGTCGTAGACGATGACGCCCTTTTTATTGACGACCTGCATACCAAGATCGTCGGAAACCAAACTCGACGTTGCGACCGTGCGCAGTTCTCCCGCGGTCCAAGAGCCGTTTTCCTCATATGAGGTTGCCAACTTCTCGGCAGCGGAATTTGCGATTTCGACGATATTGGAGCGTGTGTAATCCGAAAAGACCGTGCCCCACACAACAGAGACAACGCCCACCAGCACCAATACCGTCATGAGCGATGTCAGAGCAAAAGCAAGTGCCATGCGCGAGGGATAGCTCATCGTTGGCCGTGAATCGGAACGAGGCGTGTTCCAACTAGCCTTGGAACCCGCCTCGCTCTCCTGCTTGTGCTTTTGTCCGATTTCAAAGCGCGCAGGTGTCATATGTGATTTCCCTATTTCTCGTCCGACTTATCGGTCTTGGCCGGAGCCTCGAAGCGATAGCCGACACCATGGACGGTGTAGAGCCACTTGGGCTTCTTGGGATCATCGCCCAGCTTGGCGCGAAGATTCTTCACGTGGCTATCGATGGTGCGCTCATAGCCCTCAAAGTCATACCCGAGCACTTTCTCGACCAGCTCCATGCGGTTATACACACGGCCGGGATGACGGGCAAGCGTGGTGAGCAGCTTGAACTCGGAAGCCGTCAGATCGACTTCCTTGCCCTCGACCAAGATCTTGTGGCCCGAGATATCGATGATCAGATCGCCGAAGTCGAGTACCTCGACGGCGGGCTCGTCGGCCTGATGGGCACGGCGGAACAGAGCGCGAACGCGGGCGACGAGCTCGCGCGGCGAGAACGGCTTAATCAGATAGTCGTCGGCGCCGAGCTCAAGACCGATAATACGGTCCTCGATCTCGCCCTTAGCCGTCAGCATGATGATGGGGACATCCGAGGTATCGCGAATGGTGCGGCAAACGCGCTCGCCGGGGATCTTGGGGAGCATAAGGTCGAGCACGACCAGGTCGAACTGATGCTTCTCGAACTCCTCGATCGCGGACTGCCCGTCGCCGACGCCCACAACGCAGTAGCCTTCGCGCTCGAGATAGGCAGCGACGGCGTCACGGATTGCCTTCTCATCCTCGACCAGCAGAATCTTTTTTGCATCTGAAGCCATAACACGGCCCCCCTGTCTCAATTAGCTAAGAACAAGCCCATTTTAACGCACCTGAGCCCGCCGGATGCCGCTATGACGCGGCAGCTCGGCGGGCGGTACTCACAATTACAACGCGTTTATTCCCCTGTTGGCGCCTTTTTAACCCCTCTAAGCTTAAAGAGAGAATAGGCGTGCAGTGACCGTCTCTGGTATACCCTGGCTGTTGCGCACCGTGGCGTACGTAAGGAATGAGTTCGATTTTCCCGCCGTAGCTGGATAATCGCCATACTCCAAAGCGCGGTCGGGCGACAGCAGCGAGCCATAGGTCTTGGCAGAGGTGTCGATCAGGAAATGCGACGCCTGTACCTTAACAAGGTATTTATTCTTCTTGCCAGCCGCACATGCGAGCGGCTCGCGGGACAGGAAGAGGTACGGCCCTCCCTCATTACCGATATACGTGCCCATATTGCCCAGGCTGCCCACACCACTATAGGCCGCCTCGATAGAAAACACGAAGGTGTCGCCCATATATACGGCCTCGAAAGGCGAAACTGACGAGGGAAGGACTAGCTGGGCACGTTTGGTGTTGTTGCCGTCGGTCAGATCGATTGCCGTTATGCCGTAGTAGACGCCCTCGTCGTTGCGGACACGCGGCGAGATGGTCAAAATGCCGTCGCTCGCGCGCGGGGCCGATGCAAAGCGACCCGTCGATTTCCAAATTGTCTCGGCCTTGGATTCATCAAGCGAGCGACGATAGCAAAACGAATCGCTACTCGTTTTATTGCCACCTGCCGAGGGCATTTTATACCAGATGACTGATGACCCGAACGCCGTAAACAGCGGCGGATCGTAGTCCTTGCCACCTCGATCGAGCTCAACCACGTCGCCAGAGAGCGAAGCGCCCGACAGATTTTGAGCGTAGAGCTTCCACGATGAATTGGCAAAGTTCATCTCAACCCACGCGAATACGCCGTCGCCGGCACGGACATCGTAGAATGCATATCCCGTGCCCTCGATAGGATCCTCGATTAATGTGGTAAGCGAGCCATCGCCCAGGTTGAGCACACCGAGTGTGTTGGCGTGCAGTGCCGATGCGGGCGCCATCATTGCCGCGGCGTAATCGCCGTCGCAGTAGTACAGCAGCGTACCCAGAGGCAGCGTCCATGACGCCGCCGGCTCAAGATCGATGTCGACTGCCTCGTACTCATCCGTAATCGAGATGATTTTGGAATCATCCTTGATAACCTGCGGCTCGCCGGCGGCATCATCGCTGGTGCCCGTTTTTTTCGAGCATCCGGCAAGCACCGTGGCAGCGCCCGCGGCAGCCCCACCGAGTACAAAGCCGCGACGCGATATTCCGTTCTTGATGTGATCGGCGATACCCATTAGGCGATCTCGGCGCGAGCGGCCTCGATAGCGCGTGTAAGCTGGTCGGCGCAGGAGGTCTTTTTCATACCGCAGGTATTACCGGCGAGAACCTCGATTACGCGATCGGCAGGAGCGCCCTCGACCAGCTTGGAGATAGCCTTGAGATTGCCGTCGCAGCCGCCGGTAAACTCAACGCCCATCACCTTGTTGCCGTCATCGGAAAGGTCAAGGTGAATATTGCGAGCACACACGCCCTGAGGCTTGTAATCAAACGAAATCATGCGATCCCCTCTCAGAATGTTATTCGAGACGACTATTATCCCCGTCTTTCCCTAAATGCAACGAGGCGCTTTGCCGGCAACACACATTACCAGCAAAGCGCCCTAAAAAGCTAACGTTATGCCCGAACCTACTCGAAGCTCAGCTGCTCCAGGCGATCGAAGACCGTGTCGATACGGGTGAGGAAGTCCCACGGATCAAAGATCTCGTCGAGTTTCTCCTGGCTGACGGTGCAGCGCGGATCGGCCTCGAGACGCTCCTTAAAGGTAGGGCCGGAGACACAATCCTGTACCTCGTGCCAGGTTGCCATGGCGTTCTCCTGCACAATGGCGTACGCGTCCTCGCGGGTGATGCCCGTGTCGACGAGGGCGAGCAGGACCTTGGAGGAGAAGATGAGGCCGCGTGTCTTGTTGAGGTTGGCCATCATGCGAGCGGGATACAGCTGCAGGCCGTCGATAACGCGGATGAGGCACTGGAACATGTGGTCGAGGGCGATGAAGCTGTCGGCCTGGGCGACGCGCTCGGCAGAGGAGTGCGAAATGTCACGCTCGTGCCACAGGGCGACGTTGTCGAAGGCAACCTGCGCGTTGGCCTTCACGACGCGCGACAGGCCGCAGACCTTCTCCATGGTGATGGGGTTGCGCTTGTGCGGCATGGCTGAGCTGCCCTTTTGACCCTTACGGAACGGTTCCTCGGCCTCGAGTGTATCGGTCTTCTGCAGATTGCGAACCTCGGTAGCGATGCGCTCACAGGTGGCCGCGGTGGTGGCAAGAACGCCGGCGAGGTAGGCGTGATGATCGCGGCTAATAACCTGCGTGGACAGCGGGTCGTGAACCAGGCCCAGGTGCTCGCAGACATATTCCTCGACAAACGGCTCGATGGAGCTGTACGTGCCGACAGCGCCCGAGATGGCACCAAAGGCAACGTTCTTGCGGGCATCCTCAAGACGGTCCAGATCGCGCTTGAGCTCCCAGGCCCAAGAGCCAAACTTCATGCCGAAGGTCATCGGCTCGGCATGGATGCCATGAGTACGGCCGGCGCAGAGCGTGTTGCGCTCCTCAAAGGCGCGACGCTTGCAGATCTCGCCGAGTTTTTTGACGTCCTCGATGATCAGGTCGCAGGCCTGGGTGAGCTGGTAGCACAGGGCCGTGTCGCCCAGATCGGAGCTGGTCATGCCATAGTGAACCCAGCGGCTGGGCTTGGGGTCGCCCTCGGGAACATCGGCATCGATGTACTCCTTCATGTTGGTCAGGAAGGCAATGACATCGTGGCGCGTGACTTCCTCGATCTCATCGACCTTCGCCTTCTCAAAGTTGGCATGGTCGCGGATCCACTGGGCCTCGTCTTTGGAAATACCGATCTTGCCGAGCTCCGCCTGGGCCTCGCAGGCCAAGACCTCGATCTCCTGCCAAATGGCGTACTTGTTCTCGAGGGAGAAAATGTGTCCCATCTCCGGGCGGGTATAGCGATCGATCATAGCGGCTCCTTTTTGGTTATTGGCACGTTGGTCGTAACCCAACCATTGTACCGTGCGCAGGTGCAAGTATGGGCAGCAGGCATTAACCTAACATTTTGGAATTGGAGCGGGCAACGGGACGTCCGCGTATTTGCTTCGCAAATACGCACCGGCTTCAGGCGCCTGTCGGCGCCTTCGCCTGCTCGCTACAAACGCTTCGCGTTTGCTTAGCGCTCGCACCCTGGCGGGTTCGTGTCCCGGCGCTTGGTAGTAAAAAGCACGGCAACGTAACGCTGCCGTGCTTGTGCTTTTTACTGGAGCGGGCAACGGGACTCGAACCCGCGAGTGTCAGCTTGGGAAGCTGATGCCTTACCACTTGGCGATGCCCGCTTGTGTGTTGGCTAGTATAACGCGGTTGTCTTGTTTGATACAAGGGTGGCGATGTTTGTTTTAGCTGTGGAAATTCGTTTGAAAATCGCGTCAATTGTGGAGACGAGGACCTTTGACTTCCTGTTCTCCCTATCTTCTACCTGTACTTTTGCTTGATTGTTGTATTTGAGCTCAATTTGTCAGGAATTGGGCAAGCTTTTGGTCAGGCTCCGGTACTTACCCGCATGAACCTCGGGGGTAGCCTCATCCTACGCGTCGCAGCCTCCCCGTGCGACGCACGAGGGATAAGGAGCAGCCATGTCCAACGCACCCACGCACTCTGTCCACAGCGCAATCGCAACAGGTCCGCTGCTCCTGCTCCTCTTCCTGCTTTTCGGCTGCCTGGCACCGGGAGCCGCATTTGCCGTTGATGGCTACGACCAGCTCGGCTTCCGCACTATTAGCGATGATTGTGGGCCCTTCTTTATCGGCAAGTATGAAGCTCAAGACGCCTCGATTGCCTACTGCATGAACCAGGAGCGCCCCGGCCCCACCAAGCCGGGCGGCCCATGGCTCAACTTTGATCAAGGCTGGGTGTGGCTCGACGACGAGTTCGCGGCAATCGTTTGTCACGGATATCCTACCGCCACGTCGTTTGGCGGTTACCATCTTTCACCCGATCGCGCCCGCGCCGCCACCCAGCTTGCCGTATGGATGCTCAACGGCACTACCCATGTCGACGGCACCTACTCCTACACGACCGCTCAGGGTAAAACCAAGAGCGGACACTTTACCTCCGACAATGAAGTCGTGGCGGCTGCGCGGTGGCTCCACGACAGCGCAAAATCAGGAAGCATCAAAGCCGCTCCGCACCGCGCGCGGCGCTATCTAGGGGCCGTATCGGGCGGCAGCAAACGTCAAGACATGCTCTATGTACTGCCGGCGGTGTCTGTTTCCTTCCAAAAGCAGTCTGCTAACACCGTTATTACCAGCGGAAACAATACCTATCAGTTTACCGGGGCAACATTCGATATTTTTGAGAGCGCCAGCGGCGCGCGTGTCGGCACCATCAAGATGGACAGCAACGGTCGAGCGCAAGCAACACTTCTGCCCAACACGGCATACTACCTAGTTGAAACGAAGGCGCCGGCCGGCTATGTCCCCCGCCACGATCGTATTGCCTTTACCACGGGGAATGACGGCGGGCGGGTCGCCATTGATGAACAGCCCGGCACCATCAACCTGCGTATCGTAAAACTCGATGCCGCGACGAATGCCGGCCACCAGGTGGGAGCTTCGCTCGCAGGAGCAGAGTTCACGTGTGTGTCGCAATCAACCCCTGGATGGGCACAAATCCTCACGACCGACGAAAGCGGTCGGGCCACCCTCGCCGATGTCCCCTTAGGAACCTTTACCATCTACGAATCAAAAGCCCCCGAGGGCTACCTGCCATCCAACGACAGCTGGACCTATACCGTTGGAGCCGACCAGCTCGGCGATTCAGGCGTGGTCGAGATCGAATCTCGCGTTTCCGATATCCCCATTGCGTTTAACCTTGAGATTTCCAAATTCAAGGATTACGGCAATAGCGACCAATCCGGCCTGGAGCAGCCGGCGGGTGGTGTTGTCTTTGAGGTTGTCAGCAACAGCTCTCAGCAGGTTGTTGGCACACTGACCACAAACATCTATGGCTTTGCCTCCACCGAAGATCAGCCCGAAGCATGGTTCGGCACAGGCAAGCGACCCGCCGGTGTCCACGGAGCCGTCCCATACGACCGTGCCGGCTACACGGTTCGTGAGGTTCCGGAAACCGTCCCCGAGGGTTTTAAACGTGCAGGGGAATGGACCGTCGGGGCAAATCAGATTTCCGACGGCGCCGAGCTTCAATATATCGTGGACAACCACGCGCTGTCGACGCATCTCCAGATTGTAAAACGCGATGCCCAAACAGGCGCTTCTGTTCCCCTAGCCGGATTCACCTTCCAACTCCTCGGCAGCAATCACGAACCTGTCTCACAAACTTGCTGGTATCCAGCACATAACGTAATGGACACCTTTACGACTGACGCGACCGGCACCGTCACACTGCCCGAATCGCTCGTGCCGGGCACCTATTATGTACGCGAAACCTCGGCCAAAGAGCCCTATCTTGTCGGCGAAGAGATCGAGGTAAACATACCCGCCGACATGAACCTAACGCCCGTTGCAATCGCCTCGTATTATGACCACGCCGCGACCGGAAACATCAGGATCGTTAAAACCGATGCCATAGACGGCAGCAGCCTCGCGGGCGCCGTCTTTGAGATCCGTGCCTCGGGTGATATCGTGCGCCCCGACGGTAGCATTGCCGCGCTCGACGGTGAGACTGTCGCGACCGTCACGACGGATGAAACTGGAGAAGCACGCGCGGACAACCTCCCACTGGGATCTGGCACCGCACGCTACGAGGTTGTCGAGACTCAAGCGCCGGCAGGCTTCTTGCTCGATCAGACAACCCATATTGTCGACCTTACTTATGCCGACCAGAAAACACCCGTTGTAGAAGCACAGCTTAACGTATCCGACGATTACACCAAGGTTGATATCTCCAAGGTCGATGCAAGCGGTGAGCAGGAAGTGGAAGGCGCACAGCTCACCTTATATGGTCCCGATAAAACCGAAATAGACTCCTGGACCTCATCCGACAAGCCGCATCGCGTCGAACATCTTGCACCCGGCACCTACTCGTTGCGCGAAATGATGTCTCCGCGGACCTATGACCTTGCCGAGGAGATAACGTTTGAAATAAAGGATACGGGAGAAGTCCAATCCGTCGCGATGAAGGATACGCCCATCGAGATCAAAGGACAGGTCGACAAGCGTCAGGAGCTTGTCCAACCTATCGGGAAGGGTCTGTTGGCCAACGGCGATGGTAAAAATCGCGCCGCGACGCAAACCAATACGGATGGACTTTTCTCCTATACCATCGACGCTCGAAACGATTCAGCTACCTGGGTTGATGAGTTCACAATTACCGATGATCTTGAGTGTGCCGAGAACGATACAGCGAGATTCGTCTCAATCGAAACCCCCGTCGCCATCGGCGACCTCAACGGTCTGTGCAACGTGTGGTATCGCACGACGCCGTTGGACTCGACAGACGTCGATGAGCCGGCAAACGCGACACTTGACGATGGGCACGAAAATCCTTGGCTTGAGTCCGACGAAGTAAGGGAAAGTCTGGGTGAGGATTGCCGCCTCGTCGATTACGACGGCTGGCGCCTCTGGAAGGCGGATGTCTCGACCACGGAATCCACCACACTCGAGGCGAAAGAACTCGACCTTGCGTCCAATACCGTCGTAACGGGCATTCGCATTGAATACGGTGCGGTAGCCGCCGACTTTACGACTCGAAGCGATGCGGATTCTTGGACCCGCGATGATCTCAAAGATGAGCACGACGACCTTGACGATGCCAAAGCAATCCTTGGCACAGACGCTCGGGGCGCAATCGTGCACATGCAGGCGACGTCGGCTTATACGCCCCAAACCGCACTCACCAACAGCGCACGCGTCGATCTTTGCCGCAACGGCGGCGGCGATAAACTTGAGTCACATGACGAGGACCGTGTCATTCAACGCTGTACCCTACCGCAGGACCTACCGGCAACAGGATCAGTTCCCATCGCCGCTTGCATCAACGCGCTCCTGACCTCGGGTGCCGCAGCCCTATGGTTCGCTCGCCTTAGGTCGATCCCAAAGAAGCGCTAGCGCGATGAAAAAGCGGGCGAGCCAGTCCCCTGGCTCGCCCGCTTTCAATCATGTAAATCGCCGTATCTACTCTGCAGACGAAGATCCACCATCAACGATTGCCTGCTCGGACTCAGGAATCCCATCGGCACCCGTACTCTGTTCTTGCTCCACCTCTTCGCTGATTGCGGAGGCGGGGGTCGAGCCCTTTGCACCCACGATGTAGGCAGCCCCAAATCCTAACGCAATGGCAATCAAGGTCAAAATCACGTAGACAGGCCAATGGCGCTTAATATACGAAAACACGTTGACTCCTTAGAGCTCCGTCTACGAACGGCGGATAACCTCGGTCACGACCTCGGATACCGTGGCGATGTTCGTCGGGTTGACATTGTGGGGCAGGTCGTCCTCGGTACGAGCGCAAGCCAGACGCGTGCCGTCCACGCCGGCGATGGTGAGGGCTCGGCGGCTCGCCTCGAGCGCGGCATAGGCATCGGTCTTGGCATAGGGCATCTCGAGCGCGCCACAATCGACATGGAACGACTTGCACACCTTGCTGACCAGGTTCATGATGCGGCGATCGCCCTTGAGCAGCTGCTGTTCGCCCTCGACCGTCACCACCGAAAGCCTACCGGCGCCGACGGATTCAAGATTGATGAAGAATACGCCACGGAGCTTGTCGCGATGCGATGCCAAGAAGGCCTTCATACCGGCGCCATCACAATCCGAGGCGCCCGTTGCCACAAACCAGATATCGTGACCGAGCAGCTCATCATCGCCCATAGAGGCGACAGCCGAGAGCATATCTTCGGAAGAAGCGCCGTCGGAAGACGTAGCGCCGCCCTTCCAGCCATCGTTATCGTCCTCGAAGTTATCCCACGAACCGATACCGCGACCGGACTTCTTGGCATCGTAATCGTCTTCGACGCCCAGCCAGTCGCTCATGCTATCCTGCTCGTTTTTCTTTTTACGACCGAACAGGCCACCCAGGCCGCGCTTACGAGACTTGGGTGCCGCCGGGGCGGGAGCCGAAATGGTCTCGATCGGCTGAGCGCCCGACGCAACGGGCATGGGAGGCACAACGGGTGCCGATGTGGGTTCGGGACCCTGGGCGGTAGCAAAGGGGTCGTTGACCTGGGCAGAGGGATCGGGAAGGTCGAACAGCGACGTGCGAGACGCAACGTTTGCCTGCTTCATAGACGGCAGCGACGGATCGGGGACCGAAGCCAGCGGAGACGAGGAAGGTGCAGGCGACGGTGCCGACGCCGGATCGGGAACATTCATCTGCGGGCGCGGCGATGCCTGGGAGGAAATCTGGGCCATAAGGGAATCGACCGTTTCGTCCTGGGTGGGAGCGACATTGGCAACCGTGGCACCGGAACCACTCGGAGTCGGCATGGTGAAAATCTGCGTGGAGTAAGGCCTCGACTCATTTGTCTCGGGAGCCTCGGAAACCGCAGGCACTTCCTCCTGCTCGGCCTCGGTCGAATCATCTTGCTTGGCTGCCGCGTATTGCTCTTCGTCAGAGTTGGCCTCGACGGGCTCGTCCTCGGCGGCATCTTGGATTTCGGCAGCATCAATAGGCTCGTCATCGTCCACCGCGTCGCCCTGCTCATCGGAAACAGGAAGGGGCTCGGCAATCGCGGTGCCCTGCTTTTCAAACGTTATCGTGGAATCGAACTGCGCGGCATCAAACGACATGGTGCTATCGACGTGCTGCTGAGCCTCGAAAGACGTTGTTGCCTCAACAACATCCGCGGACGTCGGTTGCTGGGACTCAAAGGACGTCGTAGCTTCGGCAGCGTCGACGGGCCCGGACTGCATAGCCTCGTTCTGCTCGAACTCTTGCGCCGCGCGCTCACGTGCCGCCTCGGCTGCCTGCTGCTGAGCGATAGCCTCCTGCTCGGCAGCCTCGCGTGCGGCAGCGCGCTTCTCCTCGAAATCGTCGACAAATTTCCTGCCCTTTGCAAGCGCACCCTTAAAGAAGCTGGAAGCGCTGGCGCCAATCGAAGAGAACGCGGATGCAATATCGGCATGGGGCGTTGCCGCGGGAATCTCGGCAGAGAAATCAGTATCGCTCTCGTAAGACACGCGCCTCGGCTGTTCAACGTAATCGTCGTCAGACTCGTCCGCAACGTCTTGCGCCGGCGCGGCGGGAGCCAAAATGTCCAGTCCTGCCGCGGAATCGATCGCAGACACCGCCTCGGGCTCGGCAGCGGTAACCGCGGCAGGCTCATCATCCACGGTGGCAACGGGCGCAGGCGCCGTCACGACGGAGGCAGGCTCGGGCTCAGACGTCGGCTCCTCGCCCTCCTCGTAATCGAGCGTGCAGGACTCGGGAAGCATTCCGAGCGCACGGATGGCATCCGAACCAAAGCGGATGTTGCCGGCGGCGTTGCGATAGAGCTTGGACTCGGCCGCGGCAGGCTCCTCAGCCGGCACGGCAGCGGGAACCTCGTCATTGAGCTCTTCGGCCTGGACAGCCTGATTCTGGTCCTCGGGCACGATGGCGCCAATCAGCGTCTCGTCGGCAGACGCACCCTCAAAGCCCTCGATCTGCTCGTCAAAAGCCTCGCCCTGTTCGGGCTCGGTTTGAGCGTCGGGAGCAATCGGCTGACCGAACTCGTCCTCGGCGTAGGTAGGCTCTTCGTACTCGATGGTGTTGCCGTAGTCGTTTTGCTGCTGGGCCGCGGCATACTCCGCCGCCGCGCGCGCCATTTCCTCGGCACGACGTTTCTGCTCCCCAAAATAGGTATCGAACGGAACATCGTCGGGAAACTCGTTCTCGCCCTGGAAGGGAGCAACGTTGTCCATAACGCCGAGCATAGCGGCGACAGAAGACTTGTTGCACACCGCGCCGGACGTATAGGGAAGAACGTGGCGGTTAGAGATGATGTTTGCCGCGTTGGCAAGTGCAACGAGGGAAGCGAGGATCGCGACAATCCACAGCAGAACCTTGAGCGCGCCGGGGAGCGGCAGGATACGCAGGATGGCAACGGCAGCAGGGGCAACCGTGGCAACGGGCAACAGCTTGGCGATGAGCGCACGATACGAAGCATAGGGCTCGCGGGCGAGCAGCTCAGCACGGGGAGAGTCGTAGTGTGAGACAACGACCACCGGGCGGTTGCGCGGAGACGCGAGCGGGCCCGAGGCCTTGTGGTAGGCGATGACATTTTGGCTCACGCCCGTCTTGCCCAGGCGCGAAACCACGGGGTGCCCTGTGCGTTCGAGCACGTAAAGAACGGCGCCGACAATGGCCAGCAAGGTGCCGACCAAGCCGATACCGCCACCGATGCCCATCAGCAGGGCACCGGCAAACGCAAGAATACCGGTAACGGCAAATGCCAACCTACTGGGCGCCGGGGCATTGAACTCCTGAACCTCGGGATCAAAGCCGTGGTTGCGGAAGATCTGAGCGATATCCTCGGCCGCCAAGCGCTCTTCTTCGCTGCATGCCGGCGTAATGCCGGTGTTCTGCAGCAGGTGGTTAATATAGTTCTGGGTGTTCGCCATGTGCGCTCCACATCCATAATCCGACAAATAGGCCCAATGCATGCACATTAGAACCGTATATAGTCGAAAGTATACCCCGAGCGAGCGCAAACGACCGAATTCGGGCCATCTTAACGCCCCGAGCGGACAAGGATATAGCCTAATCTCCATATCGGACTAAAATCATGGCAGCAAACTACCTTCTCATGCGAGGATTCTATGACGGCAAGCGACGCGACCGCGACAATTAAAAAGGGAAGTTCGGAGCCCAGTTTCGATAAAACGGCTCAGCGCATCCTCAACCTTTTCTTTGTGCTCAACAGCTCCCCCGAACCGCTGACGACCGAGCAGATCGTCTTGGATTCCGACCTGGGATATGGCTCGGGCAACATCGACTCGGATAAGCGCAAGTTTCGGCGCGATCGTGACAAACTGCTCGAGCGTGGCATCTTAATCAAGGAGGTTCGCCCCGCCGGCGCGCAGGAGACCGAGGAAAGCTCGTGGACAATCGACCGCGAGCACACGTTTGCTGCAGGCGGCCTCATCACCGCAGACGACGCCGATATCCTGCTCAACGCCATCGACCAGACGCTAGCGGCCGGCTCATCCACCTTTGCCGCGCCGCTTGCCGATATTCGCTCCAAGATTGCCTATCTCACCGGTAGGACGACGGTGGACGAAACACCGATTCGCCGCTCTCCCACCGTCGATACGGTATGGAGCGCCTTTGCCGAGCGATGCGCGCTGCGATTTTTATATCAGAACGGACGCGGCGAGCAGAAAGAACGTACCGTCTGCGTCTACGGCATGTTCGAACGCGAGGGCGTGGCGTACTTCTGCGGCCTCGACAATGTCACCGACGGCATCAGGACATTCCGCTGCGACCGTATCGTTCGCGCTTGGCGCCCCTCGAAGGCCTACGCCATCCCTGCGGACTTCAATCTCAACGACTATCTGTTCTTTGAATTCGATTTTGCCGACCGACCGCCCGTTGCAGCCACGTTCTCGTTCGCCCCTCAGGCGCAGATCGATATGATCAACGGCCTCACGCGCGGGCGAGGTGAACTCGCACACACCGATGCGGGATGGACCTGGACCGTTGATGTGCGTGACTTTGAAGCCGCCGCCTCATTTTGCATGGCCCACGCCATGGACGGCATGAGGCCCATGGCCCCCAAATCGCTCAAGCAGGCGTGGAACCACCTCATCGAAAGGACGGTGCACGAGTATGCCCGTGCGTAAACTCACCAGCGAGCAGAGGCTCTCGCGCGCCATCGACATCATGGAGGCCCTCTACGCCGCCGGCGAGAGCGGCATGACACGAACCGAGATTTGCAGTCGCTTTGACATCACGGGGGTGTCGCTCGACGAGATTCTCGAGATCGTCTCGACACTCGCGGACCGAGAATCGGGCGCGCGCATCATCTGCGAATGCCGCGGCGAGCGTGTGGTCCTCACCGGTGACGCCGGTCGTGTGCTACCGCTGCGTCTGAGTGCCGCCGAGGGCGCTGTGCTCAACCATGAACTTGAATCGTTGGGGATCGAGCCACAGACGGCAGCTCGGATTCGACATGCCCTTCTACCCGAAGAGCTCGGCTATAACCAGCGCGTCTTTGACACCGTCAACCACGGGTCGCACTGGCAGCAGCTGAGCTGCGCCATTCAGGACGGCGTTCGCTGCCGCATCTCGTATCGCTCGATGGACGATGCACGGCCACGCGAGCGTCTGGTCGACCCCTTGCGCATTACGGCAAACGGCGACCAAACATACCTGATTGCCTGGGACATCACAGTCGATGAGCAGCGCACCTATCGCATGGATAAAATCGAGGGACTCGCCTTGACGGAAGACTCCGTCGTGCCTCACGCACCGGATGTCGCATCCCTCCACGATTCCCTTGCCCGGACGCAGCGTAGCGCAAAGCTCCTGATGCCATTCGATATGGCGGAGCATCTGGACTGGGCCGGCATCACCCTAATCGAGCGCAGCGGGGCAGACACGGCAACGGTAACCGTGCATTATGGCTCCGAGCGTTGGCTACTGAGCCAGATAATTGCAGCGGGCGGAGCCATCCACATCTTGGATGACCCCGCCCTGTCAAAGCGTCTGTGCGATATGGCAAAAACCCTCGTCTGTCCGCTTTAGCGCCGCCGCTCGTGGCGTGCGCGCCACAGTCGCAGATAGTGCCCGATCTGCGCCGATTCGATGCGCTGGTAGGAGCTCGTGGGCAGCGACGTTAAGAACTTCTTTCCGTAGCCCTTCGTCACTAGGCGCGGGTCGGCCAGAATCAGCACGCCGCAATCGGTCGACGAGCGGATAAGGCGGCCGGCCGCCTGCTTGACCTCGAGCACCGCCTCGGGCAGCGAATAGCGCGCCCAAGCGCGGTCTTCGCGCAGGTTGCGCTCGCACGAGAGCGGGTCCGTGGGGCTCGAGAACGGCAGCTTGGGAATGATGACGCAGCGCAGCGTCTCGCCGCTGGCGTCAAACCCCTCCCAGAAGGCCTTAAGCGCAAAAAGCGACGAGGTCGGCTCGTTGATAAACCGGTCGCGCAGGCGACGAGGAGATGAGTTGCGCTGCTGGCAGTTGAGCTCCAGACCCGCACGGGCCATCTTGGGCTCAACGCGGGCGTACAGGTCTTCCATGTCGCGCCGATTGGTGAACAACGTGAGCACCGATCCGCCCATGGCAAGATGGGCGTCGACCAGCACGCGCTCGAGCGCCGTAAGATAGTTCTCACGATCGCGCGGATCGGGGATATCGCCCGCAACGACTACAGCCATGTTCGAATCGAAGTCGTAGCTCGAGTCCAAGTGCAACGATGAGGATGTTGAAGCACCGATGCGATCGAGGCCGACCGCGTGGTTAAAGTGTTCAAAGCTTTTGGACACCGTCATGGTCGCCGAGGCAAAGATAGCCGTGTGAACCTCGGGCAGCCACTCGGTTGCCAAGGCCTCGCCAATGTCGATGCGCTCTGCGGTCATCGACTCTCCGCCGGCACGCAGTCTGCGATTGACCTGCAGCGAATACACGTAGTGTTCATCGGTGCCATCAATGATGAGTTTGAGGTTCTCGGCCAGCTCGTGCAGGCGGCGCGAGACATCACCCAAGTCGACAACAACCTCGGGCTTGTCGGCGGCGACGGCTTGCACCAGCGCGTCGACGCTCTTGTCAGCTTGTTCCAATGCGTCGATGCCAGTGTAGGCCGACTGTAAGAAATCATGCCAGTCGTCAGATTCGCGCAGCTCGGGGCCAATCCATAGATTGGCATTGTCATAACCCCCACGCGCACGGCGGCCGAGCTCGCGAACGCCATTGAACACGTCGGCGATTGCCATGCTCGCGCGCGCAACCGTCGACGTCGCCTTGGCAGTAAGGCCCAGATAGAGCGTAGAGCCCTCGGAGGTTGCCAAATCACGGGAAACCTGGCTTAGCGCGCCGGTGCTCGAGCCACCCAGGCGCTCAAACAGAACGTGTGATTCGTCCGCCGACACCACGCGCGCCCACTGACGGCGTGCCTCGCGCTCGATGGAATGGGCCTCGTCGATTACCCAATGACGAATCGGAGGCAAAATCCTGCCCTCGGCCGCGACATTGCGGAACAGCAGGGAATGGTTGGTGACCACCACATCGGCATGCGCCGCACGACGGCGAGCACCGTGGACCAAACATTTATCAGGGAAAAACGGGCAGAGGCGACGAGCACACTCGCGCGAGGCCGTCGTAAAGTCGGGGCGGTTGACGCTGCGCCACCGAATGCCGAGCGAGTCGAGGTCGCCATCGGCTGATTGGCAGACGTACGCCATAATGACCGCGACCGCCGTGAGCGTGTCCGCCGGATCGCGCTTGGTGGTAATCTCGACCTGGCTGCGGCTCATGCGCTCAAGCTTGCGCAGACACGGATAGTGGTCATATCCCTTGAGAGCGCAAAATGACAGGCCACCGTCCAGTTGCTCGGCAAGTTTTGGCAGCTCATGGTACATGAGCTGGTCGGCAAGATTGTTCGATTTGGTCGCAATACCAACCGTGATGTTGTTACGGCGTGCTGCCTCGGCAAAAGGTACCAGATAGGCCATCGATTTGCCGACGCCCGTGCCCGCCTCAATTACACGATGAGTGCCCGTGACCAGCGCATCGCGGACCTCGAGCGCCATCGCGATCTGCTCATCACGCGGCTCGTAAGTGGGATACATGCGATTGACCAGGCCACCTGGCGCATAGTCCGCCTCAATCTCCTCACGACTCGGCATCTTGAGGACCGGCAGTTCGTCGGCGTCCACCCGATCGTCGGCGCGATCGGCCTTGAGAACGTCAGCACGAGCGGCGCTGAGAGAGAAGATAGAACCAGGGTTCTGCCCTGCCAAGAATGAGAAGATAGGACGATAGGACCAAGGCACGTCCGGATGCATGTCGGCTAGGCGCGCCATGAGGCCCTGGGGCAAGTCGGTGAGCGCCACGAGCAACACGCGCCATACGCCACACAGGGCGTCGACGTCGGCATTGGCACGGTGTGATACCGAGTCACAGCCAAACAGATCGGCCATAAAAGACAGCTTGTGCGAGGCCAGGCGTGGAAGCGCGATGCGCGACAGCGCCAGCGAATCGATCCAAATATCGCTCACGTTGACGCCGCCTTTGACCGACTCGATAAACGAGCGGTCGAACGTGGCGTTATGTGCGATCACCGGGCAACCACCGACAAAATCGGCGAGAGCGGCGACGGCCTCAACGGCCGACGGGGCATCTGCCACATCGGCATTTGTAATGCTCGTGAGGTCGGTAATCTCGGCGGGAATCAGCTGCTTGGGATGCACGAAGGTATCGAAGCGGTCGACGACCTCGCGGCCCGAAAGACGGGCCGCCGAGATCTCGATCAGCTCATTGTCCTGCACCGAAAGACCTGTGGTCTCGGTATCGAGGACAATCACATCTTCCTCGATAAGGCCGAAGGACTGCGTTTTGGCGCGCTCGGCAAGCGTGGCATAGGAGTCGATGACAAACTGCGGCGTTCCTGACGAAACCGCGTCCTCGATTAGCATGCAATGCCCGCTCGACGAAGGCCCATACGGATCAGGCTGTCACAGACCTGCGGGAACGTCATGTCGTCGGTGTGGCGGATCTCATCCGGATACAGCGACGTATCGGTCATGCCGGGAATGGTATTGGTCTCGAGGATAACGGGGCCGTCCTCGCTCACGATAAAATCGCTGCGCGAGATGCCCAGGCAACCGAGGGCCTTGTGAGCGGCACAGGCAAGCTCCTGGGCACGAGCATTGTTCTCGGGTGAAATCTGCGCCGGAATGCGATGGATGTCCGTAGGGTCGACATATTTCACGTCCAGATCGTAGAACTCGCAGTCCTCGGGCTTACGGATCTCGACAATCGGCAGGGCGCGCACGTCATCCTCGCCGTATACGCCAACGGTGATCTCGGTACCCTCGATGCACTTCTCGACCAGCACTTTGTCGCCGTACTCAAACGCCTTGGCGATTGCCGCGGGCAGCTCGGAGGGCTCATGGACCAGGGAAATGCCATAGCTGGAACCGTTGACGGCCGGCTTCACAAAGCAGCGCTCGCCACAAACCTCGACAATATGATCGATATCGACTTCATCGCCCACCTCGAGCGCAAGGCCGGGGGCAACGGGAATGCCCGCCTTGGCGTACAGGAGCTTAGAGACCTCCTTGTCGGCACCGCAGGCGCTGGCAAGCACGCCCGAGGCCGTGTAGGGGATACCCAGGGTCTCCATGGCGCCCTGCATGGCGCCATCCTCGCCGCCGGCGCCGTGCATGGCGATAAATGCCACATCGAAACCGCCGGTTGCCATGGTTACCATAAAGTCATCAGCGGCCGTATCGAGCAGCTCCACCGAGGTGTAGCCGGCTTCCTTCAGTGCCACCACAACGTTCTTTCCCGAATTGAGCGAGATCTCGCGCTCAGCGGAATGACCGCCCGCCAAGACCGCTACGTGCATGTTCTTTAGGCTTTTACCCGGCATGGGCAGACTCCTCCTCTATAATTTCTGCAGCTGATACCATATTGTAGCGATACCCTCTACGTTTCCCCAAAATCGAAAGGCTTCCATGAATCCCAGGACTAAATCTCAGGACATTCGCGACTTGAGCCAAAACGATATTCGCGAGCTCGTGGCCGAACTTGGCCAGCCCGCCTTCCGCGCGAAGCAGCTTATCGAATGGGTCTTCGAGAAGAACGTTTGTTCGTTTGACGATATGACCAACCTTCCCAAGGCTTTCCGCGAGCAGCTTAAAGAGGCTTTTGCCTTTGACACGCCGACTGAACTAACCAAGCAGGTTTCCAAAGATGGCTCTCGCAAGTATCTGCTCGAGTACCACGACGGCGTTTCCGTCGAGACTGTCGGTATGCCCCGTCGTAACAAGCTTTCCGTCTGCGTTTCCACCCAGGCTGGCTGTGGCATGGGCTGCGCCTTTTGCGCTACCGGTCTCAACGGCCTCAAGCGCTCTCTGACCGCTCAAGAGATCGTCGACCAGGTACTTCATGTATCCAACGACTTTGGCGAGCGCGTCACGAGCGTTGTCTTCATGGGCCAGGGCGAGCCGTTTGCCAACTACGACGAGGTTCTCAAGGCGTTGCGAATCCTCAACGACCCCGATGGCATCGGTATCGGTGCTCGTCACCTCACCGTCTCTACCAGCGGCGTTATTCCCGGTATTCGCAAATTTGCCGACATCCCTGAACAGTTCACGCTTGCCGTTTCCCTGCATTCCGCCATCCAGTCGACACGCAATAAGCTTATGCCCGGTGTTAAGAAGTACACGCTACTTCGCCTTCACGAGGCGCTTCAACTCTACACCGAGAAGACTGGCCGCCGCCCGACCTATGAGTATGCCATGATCGAAGGCGTCAACGATACGAATCCCGAGATGCAGGCGCTCTGCGACTTCTGCGAGGGAACGTTGTGCCACGTTAACCTGATTCAGCTTAACGACATCGAGGGCAGCCCGCTCAAGCCTTCGCCGATTCATAAGGTTGAGGATCTTCAGCGTCGTCTTGAGTCCCGTGGCATCGAGACCACGATTCGCAACTCCCGTGGTAACGATATTGACGCTGCTTGCGGACAGCTTAAGCAGCGCTTCAAAGTTCAGAAGAACGCATAGGGGAGCTGCACCCCAAAACGTTTCATGTGAAACATCGAACGACCCCGGTTGCAGAATATGCAACCGGGGTCGTTTCAATTATTGACATTAATTTTGAATCAGCTGCTACCTGTCCCATTTTTTACGGCCAAAATAAGGGGTCCTTGTCTCGTGAATCAGACAAGGACCCCTCAAAATATGCTGAGTAATTGTTAGGTACCTAATAACCTACATTTTCCCATTGGTTGCTAACCCAACTTTGGTTAATCTTGGGATTCTTCGTTACCTGAGCAGTACGCATGGCAACATCTTCGGTCATAACATCCATTTTCTTTTTGGAAGTATCGACGATATCTTGCGCGCCACGAAGCAAGCGACCTCGAAGTTCATCGTCTGTCGCGATCTTATAGCCAGCAAAGGCACCAGCCGCGACAGTCGTCACCAATGCAATCGCTGTTAAAATCTTATTCCTCATCTTGGCCTCTTTGATCAAACTGAATCATTTCGCCAAGAATACGAGAGAGCTCTTCCTCGTCTTTAAACTCAATCTCAATCTTATTCTTTCCACGCGAGCTCTTCACACGCACGTTGGTATTAAATACCTGACGAAGCACACGGGCAGCCTTTTTAAAGGACTGAGGCGTTGCAGGCCTTGCCGTCTTAGATGTCTCTCCGGCAGAAAACAACGGAGCAAGATTTTCTGTCGCTCTTACGGAAAGGCCCTCTGTAACAACTTTCTCTGCAAGTCGAATACGCGCGTCCTCATAGGGAACCGCAAGAATCGCACGTGCATGACCAGCAGTAAGTTTGCCCTCAAAAATCATCTGCTGAACTACTTCAGGGAGATCGAGAAGACGCAGTGAGTTTGTAATTGCAGAGCGTGACTTGCTTACTGCCTTCGACAATGCCTCCTGGGTCATACCGCTGGCATCGATAAGCTGACGATAGCCCTTGGCCTCTTCGACGGGATTCAGATCAGAACGCTGAAGGTTTTCGATAAGAGCAAGAGCAAGCATCTCTTCATCATCAACATCTTTAATGATGACAGGCAGCTTTTCAAGACCAGCAAGCTTTGACGCCTGGTAACGACGCTCACCAGCGATGATCTCATAGCCGTTTCCATGCTTGCGAACCAAAAGCGGCTGCAAAACGCCATGTTCTTGGATTGACTCGCTCAACTCGCGAAGTTCGGTTTCGTTAAAGTGAATTCGCGGCTGGTTAGGGTTGGGAACAATATCCTCAATAGGTAGTTTCGTTTCAGATGCAGCCTTTGACGCGGATGCAGCCGAACCACCGGTCTCATACTCGGCCTCTGAGACCAAAGCATTGAGTCCACGTCCCAATCCACCACGTTTCTTTACACTAGGCACGCTTGATCACCTCTTTTGCAAGGTTCATATACGCTTTTGCACCCTTATTTTGAGGTGCATAGGTAATTACCGGTTCTCCAAAAGACGGTGCTTCGGAGATTTTAACCGTACGGGGGATCAGCGTCTTAAACGCCTTGTCACCAAAGTACGATTGAACCTCCTCAACAACCTGATTCGATAGAGAAGTACGCGAGTCATACATGGTCATAAGCACACCATAGGTGTCTAAGCCCTTGTTCAGACGTGATTTAACCATCTTCATTGACTCAAGCAGCTTCGTAACGCCCTCGAGTGCATAATACTCGCACTGGATCGGAATCAAAACGCTGTCTGCCGCGGTCAAGGCGTTGATAGTAAGCAGGCCGAGCGAAGGGGGACAGTCAATGAAAATAAAATCGAACTCGTCCTGAATCGGCTCAAGCAAATCTTTGAGGCGGGTTTCACGAGCGATTGCGCTTACAAGCTCAATTTCCGCGCCTGCAAGCTGAATTGTAGCCGGAATTACGAATACCTTTTTGCAATTTGTATCAAGAACAAGCGATTCTGCCGGCACATCATTCAACAATGCATCATAGATGCAGTGATCAAGGTCTTCTTTTTCAATTCCGAATCCACTGGTGCTGTTTCCCTGCGGATCAAAATCGACAATCAGTGTCTTACGACCCTGCTCGCCCAGTGCCGCCGCAAGGTTTACAGCCGTCGTTGACTTACCAACGCCGCCTTTTTGATTGATAATTGCAATAATACGCGTGTCTTTTGCGCTCTTAGAACGCTTAACGTCGCGAAATCCCACGGTCCCTCCTGGTGTGTATTGAAGCTGTCAAACGGAGGATGTTTCACGTGAAACATTCCGATTCAATATCAACCGCCATGTTTCACGTGAAACACTGCAAGTTGTTAGTATCTATTATGTTTCACGTGAAACATCTAGGCAAGCGGATTCTTCTTTGCCATGCCATTTGCACGAGGCAATGAAACGGATGCTGAATGACTCTTCCTAAGAACAATGAACTCCCTGTGACCCAGGCCTTCAGGCAAATCGATTGCGTCATTCAGAAGCGAAGTGAAGCCGCAGATCTTAGCTGCTGAGATGCCAGAGGCAAGCTCCTCATCAGATGGATTGCCCTTTGTGATAACAAATAGCCCTCCATCCTTGAGGTACGGAGCCGCATACTCAACAAGAATCGGTAAAGAGGCCAGTGCGCGGGCGGTTACAACAGAGAACTGCTTCTTATGGCTTCGAGCATATTCTTCAAGACGATCATGAACGGCATGAGCATGTTTCAATCCAAGAGCATGGACAAAAGAATTGACAGCATCAACCTTCTTGCCAACAGAGTCAATATAAGTAGCTTTACGATGCGTGGTTATGGTTAACGGAATACCAGGGAAGCCCGCACCTGTTCCCATATCGAGCAAAGCTCCCTCAGGAGCCTTATTGATATAGGGGAGCAAAACAAGTGAGTCAAGGATATGAAGTACCGCAGCATCTTCTACGTTAAGAATACGGGTAAGATTCGTAGTCTTATTTGTTTCCAGAACCAAATCCAAATGCTGAATACATTTCCTCAGTTCAACATCAGTTACGCTCAAGGAATACTCTTTGCAATAGGAAGTTAGACGACTCAACATCTCGTCAGCCTGCTGATCAGTAAGTACTAACAACGAAAGCTCCTTTCTGACAAAAATCAGTGAATCGAGAACTTTTGACAAAAAAAGGGGACGTGGAAATCACGTCCCCTTAGCATAAGCTCGAGTAGATTATCGAGCAACAATCACCACATGGCGATCAGGGTCAGAACCCTCAGAATGAGTATCGACTGCATCGTTGCCACGAAGTGCAATGTGAACCAGTCGGCGCTCGTAGGCATTCATGGGCGGAAGCGAAACACTCTTATGAGTGCGGATGGCACGCTCGGCAGCAGACTGAGCCATGGAGGCGACCTTATCCTGACGGCGACTCTTGTATCCCTCGACGTCCACTACAACCGGATACCTAAAGCCAAGCTTGCGGCTCACCAGCAAAGAGAACATAACCTGAAGAGCATCAAGAGTGCGACCATGACGGCCAATGAGAACAGCAAGGTCGGGAGCCGTTACATCCAAAATCAGCTCACCCTCGTCGCCCTCATACTCATCGATAGGAGAGTTGGCGGCATCGAAGTGCGAAAGGATGGAACGCAGGATGGAAATCGCAACATCGGCAATGGTGTCGAGCTCCTCATCGGTCAGCTCTTCACCAGCCTTGTAGCGCTGTGCAATCTCGGGATAATCGCCCGCGACCTGCGGGGCAACCTCCTCAAGCATATCCTCGATGATCTCTTCAGACATAACGTACTCCAAAAGTTAGGTACCTAAATAAGATTGATATCCCACTACTTCTTCTTGTGCGGGCGCGGCTTCTTCTCGCGACGAGTGACCTCAACCTGCAGCGGAGCGTTCTTAAGACGCTCCTCCTCATCGGCCTTCGCCTTGTCGATGACCTTCTGCGTCACAAAAATCTGCTGGATAACCTGCCAAGCAGACGAGACGTCGTAGTACAGCAGAACACCAACGGGAAGGCTCCAGCCCATCCAAAGCATCATGACCGTCATGACAACGGCCATCATACGCATGCTCTGAGCCTGCTGGCCGGTCTGGTTGCGCGACATATAGAGCTGCGGAATCAGGGTCAGGACGGCAAACAGGATCAGGCAAACCAGCGCAGGCAGTGCAACCATAAAGCCATCGGCAAAGGAAGCGCTCGGCGTGGTGGTCAGGTCGGGCAGGATGTTGAAGAACGAGAACGTGCCGTCGTTAAAGTACTGCGGCAGGTTGCGCAGCAATGTAAACAGGGCGAACAGGATAGGCATCTGAATCAGCAGCGGCAGACAGCCAGCCATGGGGTTGAACTTGTTCTCGCTGTAGAACTTCTGCATCTCCTCGGCCTGACGCTGGGGATCGTCGGCATAGCGCTCCTGGATCTCGAGCATCTTGGGCTGCAGCACCTGCATGCGAGCCGTCGACTTGGTCGACTTGAGCATAAGCGGCGTCAGCAGCAGACGGATGATGACCACCAGAATGATGATGGACAGGCCCCAGTCGACCGCAAAGGTCTGGATGAGCTTGAGCAGCTCGAAAAGGATGTTAACGATCCAATCCCACATGTAAGTTTTCCTCCGATAGCGAGTGCCCGCTAGGGCACAGGGTCATAACCGCCGACGTGCAGGGGATTGCAGCGAGCGATGCGCCTCACGGCAAGCCAGCAGCCTCTCAAAACACCGTGCTTCTCAATCGCCTGGATGGCGTATTGCGAGCACGTTGGGTAATAAATGCAGGCGTCAGGCAATAAGGGCGAAATAACCTGTTGATATATGCGAATAGGAGCGATGGCAACACGTCGCAAAACGTGATTGCTCATCGCTCCTCCCCGGCAACGCCGGCGCGCTTCATAAGCGAACGCAACGCCTTGTCCATCTCCTGCGGCGAGGAAACCCTAGTCTTGGGAGTTGCAAACAAGATGATGTCATAACCCGCAACGGGAAATCCGCAGCTGCGGGCGGCCTCGCGCATCACACGCTTAGATCGGTTGCGCACGACGGCACAACCGAGTCGCTTAGCACCAACGAAGGCGACCCTTCCGGAGTCGCCTTCGCCAACCGATTCACATATGGTCATTCGAATCAGAGGGTGATTGAAACGACGCCCCTGACTGAACACATGCTCGAAATCTTGCCGAGACTTAATAGTCTTCATGCGAGATGTGTGTATCGCTGCTAGACAGTGAGACGCTTGCGGCCCTTGGCGCGACGACGGGCGAGCACGGCACGACCACCCTTAGTGGCCATACGGGCACGGAAGCCATGGGTCTTGGCACGCTTACGCTTATTAGGCTGATACGTACGCTTCATCTTAAGTTCCTCCTGCTGCATTTCGAGTGTCCGCGGGGGCGCGGACGCAGATATAGACACGTGAGCTTGAAGATTGTAGGGAAATCAATGTTCAAATGTCAAGAAATCAAAGGTAAAAGGTTGCGCAGTTCACACGGTTCCCCCATAAGCCGAGCTCGATTTAGCGGTGTATGGCAACTTTTCACGATATTTCATCGAGTTTTCAACAGGTCATGTTGGCAATGTTGAGAACTTTTCGCCCGTTTTCCAAAGTTTTCAACAGGTTTTGAAAAGTTGTCGAAAGATGAGAAACATTGCACAGTGAGCTACTATTTGTTCGAAACCTTATGAAAGATTGCGAGCGGCATGTCTGACGACTTTTACACCATGGTCGATTCCGGAGACCCGGCACCCGACAACGAGCACATCACCGGCGTGCGCGAAGAGCGTGCGGAAGGCGAGCAGACGACCACGCAGGCGCCAAAAGCCATGTACGCCGCACGCATCGCCGTCTATGACGACATGCTGTCGACACCGCGTGTGATCGTCATTGATCCGCAAGATGTCCGCACGTATTTGGAAGAGACGACCAACACCGTCTACCAGTGCATGAAAGAACAAGGTGGCCATATCTCGCTCATGGTCATCCGCGAGATTGTCGAAAACCTTATCCACGCACACTTTGCCGAGCCCATCATCTCGATTCTGGACGGCGGAGACACCATCCGCTTTGCTGACCAAGGACCCGGCATCGACGACAAGGAACGTGCTTTCGACTTTGGCGTTACCAGCGCAAACAGCAAGATGAAGCGCTATATCCGTGGAACCGGAGCAGGGTTTCCCATGGTGCAGGAGTATTTGGAAAACGCCGGCGGTGCCGTATCCATCGAGGACAACATGGGCAACGGCACCGTGGTTACGGTAAGCCTGAACCCTAAACGCGTGCAGGAAATCGAGCGTGCCGGCGGACGCGGCGCTGCCGTGCGGCCCGAGACGGAGCAGCCCACATATCCCCTGCCGGGAGCTTTTGCGCAGCAGCCAATGGCAACGCAGCAGATGCAGCCCCCCGTGGGACAGATGCAGCAGCCCGGAATGCTTCCTACACAAGAATCCCAAGCGGCATCGATGTCGATGCCGCCAAACATGCCAGAGGCCATGCCGCTGGCGGATCAGGATGCAGCAGCAATGCAGCAGGCGACGGGGGCACCGGGTGGCCAGCAAATGGGCTATCAACCGTACCAACAGGGATATCCATATCAGCAGATGCCGCCACTGGGGTACGGCCAACCATCCCCGCAGCAGTACCAGCAGGGATATCAGCAGCCGTACCAGCAGATGCCGCAGCAGCAGTACAACCCCTGGGCCCAGCAGATGCCTCCACAGCCTTACCAACAGTGGCCTCAAAGTTTTCAACAGCAAATGCCGCCGATGCAGAGTTCTCAACAACCAGCAGCTCAAATGATGTATCCTAATGCAGCAAATCAGTATGCGCAGCCACAACCGGACGTGTTCGTAAGCGATCGCGGCAACGCCGCGCTGGGCTATCTGGCGCAAAATCAAGCGTGCGGTGCAACCGATCTGGCGAGGGCGTTTGGAAACTCGGCCCCCACCTGGTCACGCACGCTCAATGACTTGGCGCAGGCCGGCTTGGTCATCAAGCATGGCCAGAAATACCATCTGACCGAACTCGGCGCCGCTCGCGTGCGAGCTCAGAGCTAAAGAACGGGAGAGACAGTGGACGAGGAAGCAAGCATCATCCTGGGGGATGCCATCGCCTTTTGTCAGCGCGACGGCCAAGATGCACGCCTCATCAACATGCTGGGGCAATCGCGGGCCATAAGCCTGACCGAAGATACGCTCACGATCGAGGCCCCCTCGCGCTTTGCCATCGCGCAGCTCAAAAAGCATCAGCCGACTATTGAGGCCTATCTGGAAGAAATCGCCTTTGCACCGATTGCGCTCGACATCGTGGCACCGCAAGGCGCGGCGACGGAATCCGCTGCCGCGACGGCGCCCGCCACGGCTCCCGCCGCTTCCCCGGCGGTGCCGGCCTCCGCAGACGAGGTGCCGACAATCGAGCACCAGCACAGCGATGTTTCCCGTGAAACCATGGCACCGTTGCCGACCGCGGCGGCGACGTCAACGAACGCACCCGTCACGCACATGCCCATCGCTCACGACGCAGCGGCGGGCGCGGATTCGGGCATTGCAATCAAGAACACGCTCTCGGCCGATGATTTTCGTCGCATGATGAACCAGATGAAGGGCAGAGCGCCGACTAAATCCACGCAAGCTGCGACCCCCGCCTCATCCATGCCAGCACCGACCGTGCCGGCCGAGCAGAATACGGATGGAGCCCCGCTCGCCGCGAACTCAAAATTTACCTTTGAGAACTTTGTCTACGGCCCCGAGAACAGCCATGCCTATCGCTCGGCACTCAAGTTTGCCGCCCTCGCGGACGAGCGCGGCACGTGCACATCGCTGTTCATCTACGGCAAATCGGGCCTGGGCAAGACGCACCTGTTACTTGCCATCAAAAACGAGCTCGCCGAGAAGTCGCCCGAGATCAAGGTCAAGTATGCCAACTCCCAGGCATATCTGGACGACCTGATGACCGAGTTCGACCGCCAAAAGAAGAGCAACGCTCCCATCATGCAGGCGTACCACGGCGTGGACGTGCTCATCATCGATGACATCCAAAACATCATCGGCAAGCGCGCGAGCGTGGACTACTTTTTCCAGCTCATGGACGAGTTCATCCGCAACAACAAGAAGGTCGTCATCGCGGCAGACCGCGCCCCCAAGGACCTGAGCATGGACGAGCGTCTGACCAGCCGCTTCAACGCCGGCATGCTCTGCCTGGTCGCAGAGCCCAGCTACGAGATGAAATACAAGATCTTGCAGCGCTATTACGAGAACACCATCGTCGCCGCTCCCGAGGCAGGCGACGACTCGCTGCTGGCGGCCTATGGGGGCGACGGCGGGCACCTGACCGACGAGCACTTTAAACACATGGCCGAGGTCTCGGGCACCAACATCCGCGAACTCGAGAGCTTCTGCGAGCGCTGCGCCGGCGAGGCGGGCGACCGCGAACGCGAGGGCGGGGAGCTCACCTTTGACGATATCGACGCCATCGCCAGCCAGTACTTCGACACATCGGCCAAAAAGATCAACGTGCAAACGGTTCAGTCCGTCATCGAAGAGCAGTACGGCGTGACGCACGAGGAGCTCATCGGCCCGCGTCGCAACGCCAATATCGCCAAAGCACGCCATATCGCTATCTACCTGGCCATCGAGATGTGCGAGATGACGACCACGGCGGTGGGCGCCGAATTTGGCAACCGCAACCACTCGACCGTCAGCACGAGCTACAAAAAGGTCCAGAAGATGATCCAGGAAGACCGCACCGTCACCGAAGATCTCAAATCGTTGCGCGATAAAATTACACTGCGCTCGTAGGGAAATAGAGACACCTGTTGAAAACTTGTCAAAACCACGGGCATAAGGTGTCTAAAACCCAACCCGCGGTGATGAAAAGTTTTGCGCAGGTTTTGAACGTGGAAAACCACCCCCGTTGCACACAGGTTGCTGTCGATTTTCTTTCTGGGTCTGACCTGCGTCTTTGGGAGTAATCAACAGTTTCGTCAGTGCTATTACTATTATTAAGATATTTATATCTAAAGAAAGGTATTAAAAGATGAAGTTCACCGTCAGCCAGAGCTCGCTTACACAAGCCATCGGCGTCGTTATGAAGGGTGTCGCTTCGGCATCCACCCTTCCCATCCTGTCGGGCGTGCTCGTCAAGGCGCAAGACGGCATCTTGGAATTCCAGACCTCTAACTACACCATCTCGATCCGTCATCGCATCGCGGCGCATGTCGAAGAAGAGGGCGAGATGGTTATCCCCTGTAAGATGCTCTCCAATATCACCAAGACTCTCCCCGATGCCCCGGTCACCTTTGAGCTGTCCGAGCGCCAGGTGCTGATTGGTTGCGAGAAGAGCTCGTTCCGCCTGAACACGCTCGATGCCAATGACTTCCCCGAGTTTCCGGCCTATGCCATCGAGAGCGCCGTGGAGCTGCCGACCGATATCTTGTCCGAAATGGTCGGTCGCGTGTGGCGCGTCACCTCGACCGACAAGGCCCGCCCCATCCTGGGCGGCGTGCACATGAAGGTCGAGAACAATACCGTGCGCCTGGTGGCGACCGATTCCTTCCGCTTGGCCGTGTGCGATACGCAGGTCGAGACCTCGACCCTCGAGGGCTCCTTTGAGCTCAACGTTCCGGCTGACGCCTTTAACGACGCGCTGAACATCATGGCCAGCCAGGCGACCATCATGATCGGGGCTACCGACACCCAGGTCGTCTTTGAGGCCGGCAACACCACCTACGTGTCGCGCCGCATCGAGGGCGTGTACCCCAACTACAAGCAGCTCATCCCCGATTCGTGCGTGACGAGCGTCAAGATCGACGTCGCCGCCTTTAACGCCGCCCTCAAGCGCGTGGCCGTTATCGCGAGCGCCAACCCAGCCGTCAAGTTCGAGATCGATGTCGAGAACGGGCAGATGGGCCTGTCCTCCATTTCCAATGACCAGGACCTTGCGCAGGAGACGATCGATGTCGAGGCCGAGGGCGAGTCGGGTACCATCGCCTTCAACTACCACTACATCTTCGGCTGCCTCAATGCTCTGTCCAAGGAGAAGGAGATCACGCTGGAGCTCAAGAGCTACTCGCAGGCGGGCATCTTCAAGTCCTACGACAAGATCAACTACCTGTACCTGGTCATGCCGGTCCGCATCTAGCGCTTCGCCATGACCATGTTCGCCCGCGATCTTTCCGTCGCGCACTACCGCAGTTTCGAGAGCTATCGTCTTGCCCTGGACGAGGGCGTGACGATACTTGCGGGACCCAACGCGGCGGGAAAGACCAATCTCATAGAGGCGCTGCAGCTGCTGACGAGCGGCGCCTCGTTTAGGCATCCGACCGCAGCCGAGCTCGTCCATGACGGCGTGGGCTCGTGCAAGGTCGAGCTGAGGCTCGAGGGCGACGGCCGCGTGCTTGATATGGGATTGAGCGCGGAGGACGGTAAACGCTCGTTTAGCCGCAACGGCAAGAGATGCTCTGCCGCCGGCGTGCGCGGGGTCCTGCCGAGCGTGCTGTTTTGCCCCGACCATCTGGACATGGTTAAGCGAGGCGCCAGCGTGCGCCGCGCCGCCCTCGATGACTTTGGCATGCAACTGAGCGCACGCTATGCCGATCTTGCGAGCACCTATGGTCGTTGCGTGACCCAGCGTAACGCCTTGCTCAAGGAGGCCTGGTGCTGCCGCGAGATGCTCGGCGCGTGGAACGATTCGATTGCCCGCGCGGGCTCGGCCCTGCTCGTGCACCGGTTGGCCCTGCTCGACCGGCTGGTGGGCCATGTGCACACTGCCTACGGGCAAGTGGCGTCCGGTGAGGCTGCCAACGTGACCTATACGTCCACACTGGGGGATTTGCCCCAGGTGGAGGATCGCGAAGAGCTGAAGGGCTGGGCGTACGAGCGCATGCTGGCTGCCCTTGATGAGCACGCCGACGAGGAAATTCGCCGCGGCGTGACGTTGGTGGGACCGCATCGCGATGAGATTGAGTTTACCGTGGCGGGTCGCTCCGCCCGTTCGTTTGCCAGCCAAGGCCAGCAGCGAACGTTGGTGCTGGCCTGGAAGGTGGCGGAGGTGGCCGTGGCTCGCGATGTCCTGGGCACCGCCCCGCTGCTGCTTTTGGATGACGTGATGAGCGAACTCGACGGCGAGCGCCGCGGTGCTTTTCTGCGGTTGATCGGCGATGATATCCAGACGGTCATAACCACGACCAACCTGGGGTACTTTACCGATGACCTGCTTGGTCGAGCCAAGGTGGTGAGCATGGGTGAGACGTGCTAATTACGAGCGCGAGAGCGAAACGGTCGCCTTCAGTGGCTTTTTGAACGCAGAACGCCAGCGCATCCTGGCGGCTGCAACACCTGAGCGCCGTGCGCAGATGGAGGTCGCCGAGGAGTCGCGCGCGGTCTATCGCGCGTGGAACGCGGTGTGCTCGGGCACGCGCGAGGGGCGGCATGTGACGGGCCTGCGCTACCTGCCCGAGTCCAATGAGCTGCTGGTATATCTCGATTCGCCCTCGTGGACGCAGGAAATGACGCTGTTGCGTGAGATCATCCGCGCGCGCATGGAGCGCGCCGGTGCGCATGTGGACGGCCTGGTGTTCAAAACCACCGCACCCGGTCACACGCCGCCCGCCGCCAAGGAGCGCCTGCGCCCGGCGACGACCGAGCGCCCGCCGGCCCCGCACGCCGACCTAAGCGAGGCCGAGCGCACCCAGATTGAGCGCCAAGTGGCACCCATCGAAGACCAAAAACTGCGCGAGGCCCTCGAGAATGCCATGAGAGCCAGTGCCGAGTGGGCCAAGGGCGTGCAAAGCAAAAAAGAGCCTTAAATCGCATCTGGTGGCCTTGTAGAGCCAAATACCCTCGTTCCCGAGGGTATTTTTTTACGATAAACTAGTAAGGCTGTACACATTTTCTTGACTGAAGGAGGACGTGTGGCAAACGAAAACGATTACGATGGCGGCGAGATTAAGATTCTCGAAGGTCTCGAGGCCGTTCGTAAGCGCCCGGGCATGTATATCGGCTCGACGAGCGCCAGCGGTCTACATCACCTGGTGTGGGAGATCGTTGACAACTCCGTCGACGAGGCCATGGCCGGTTTCTGCACCGAGATCCAGGTGACGGTCCACGCCGACAACTCCATCACGGTCGTCGACAACGGGCGCGGCATCCCCGTCGACGAGCACCCTGTTAAAAAGATCCCGACGCTCGAGGTCGTCATGACGATTTTGCACGCCGGCGGTAAGTTCGATAACTCGGCCTATAAGGTCTCGGGCGGCCTGCACGGCGTTGGCATCTCCGTCGTCAACGCACTGTCCAAGCGCGTGGTCGTTCAGGTTCGTCGCGACGGCAACACCTACGAGATGGAGTTCTCGCGCGGCAAGACCGTCAAGAAGATGGAGGTCGTGGGCACCTCGGATTCGACGGGCACCACCGTCACCTTCTGGCCCGACGACGAGATCTTCGAGACCTGCATTTACGATTTCGATACGCTGCACAACCGTCTGCAGGAGACGGCGTTCCTCAATAAGAACCTCAAAATCGTGCTGACCGACGAGCGCGAAGCGACTCCCCACGTGGAGGAGTTTTGCTACGAGGGCGGCATCATCGACTTCGTCAAGTTCCTCAACGAGGGCAAGGACGTCCCCGAGGCCTTTAAGGAGCCCATCTACATCGAGGGCAAATCGGACCCGGACGCGCCTGTGGCCAAGATGGGCGAGGTCGAGGTTTCCCTGCAGTGGAATAGCGGCTACGGCGAGAACGTCATGTCGTTTGCCAACGACATCTACACCCCCGAAGGCGGCATGCACCTTGAGGGCTTCCGTACCGCGCTCACCCGCGTGATCAACGATTACGCGCGCAAGCAGAACCTGCTCAAGGAAAAAGACGCCAACCTGACCGGCGACGATGTGCGCGAGGGCCTTTCGGCCGTTATCTCGGTCAAGCTGCCCGATCCGCAGTTTGAGGGCCAGACCAAGGCCAAGCTCGGCAGCTCCTATATGCGCGCGCTGACGCTCAAGATCGTGACCGACGGCCTCGCCGACTACCTTGAGGAGCATCCTAAGCCCGCCCGCGAGATCGTCAAGAAGGCCCAGCAGGCCTGCAAGGCCCGCAACGCCGCCCGCAAGGCGCGCGAGGCGACCCGCCGCAAGAGCCTGCTCGAGACGGCGTCCCTGCCCGGTAAGCTCGCCGACTGCTCGGTGCGCGATGCCGAGCTGACCGAGCTCTTCATCGTAGAGGGCGACTCGGCAGGCGGTTCGGCCAAGGACGGCCGTCGCCGAGACATCCAGGCGATTCTGCCCCTGCGCGGCAAGATTTTGAACGTCGAACGCGTTGGTGACCATCGCGCGTTCTCGAGTGACACCATTCAGTCGCTGATTACCGCGATCGGCTGCGGCGTCACGACGAGTGCCGGCGACGGCGGCGACTTCGATATCACCAAGGCGCGCTACCACAAGATCATCATCATGACCGATGCAGACGTCGACGGTGCGCATATCCGCATCCTGCTGCTGACGTTCTTCTACAAGTACATGCGTCCGCTGATCGATGCCGGCTACGTCTATGTTGCCTGCCCGCCCATCTTTGGCATTAAGGTGCGCAACAAGATCCACTACGTGTATCCCAACGGCCGCCAGCCCGAAGACGAGATCCTGCGCGACACCATCCAGAGTCTGGGCCTGAACCCCGACGATAACGACGAGGACGGCAAGGCCAAGGACGGCAAGATTACCAAAAAGCGCAAGGGCTATACCGTCCAGCGCTACAAGGGCCTGGGCGAGATGGACCCCAAGCAGCTTGCCTCGACGACGATGGACCCCAAGACCCGCATTCTGCAGCGCGTGTCGATCGAGGACGCCGTGGTGGCGGACCGCGCCGTGCGCGAGCTGATGGGTTCCGAGGTCGGCTATCGCCGCGAGTACATCGAGAAGCATGCACATGATGCACGATTCCTTGACGCTTAAGAGGAGGTAACGTGGCAGACGATATCAACAATAACGAGGGTATGGACGAGGCCGGCGATGCCGGTATGCCCGATGATCTGAAGCGCCTGCTTGCCCGTGCTGAGCAGGGCGAGGACGGCGATCCGGACGCCTATAACCCCGATGCCGATGATGATGAGGAAGAAGACGACGCTGAGCTCGAGGAGAGCTTTGGCGAAGTCGATCGCGGCGCCTCGGCCGGCGAGGATATCAACGGCGGCCAGCTCCAGATTTCGGAGTTTGGCCGCGAGATGAAGCAGTCGTTCATCGAGTATTCGATGTCGGTCATCACGGCGCGCGCCCTGCCGGACGTGCGCGACGGCTTAAAGCCGGTGCACCGCCGCATCCTGTACGCGATGAACGAGAGCGGCATCTACCCCAACCGCCCACATAAGAAGTCGGCCTGGACGGTCGGCGAAGTTATCGGTAAGTACCACCCGCACGGCGATTCCGCGGTCTATGAGGCCATGGTCCGTCTGGCGCAGTGGTTCTCCATGCGCACGCCGCTCATCGACGGTCACGGCAACTTCGGTAACATCGACGGCGACGGCGCGGCGGCCATGCGTTACACCGAGAGCCGCCTGGCAAAGCCCGCCATGGAACTGCTGCGTGACTTGCAGAAGGATACCGTCGACTGGCAGCCCAACTACGACGAATCACTTGCCGAGCCCGTGGCGCTGCCTGCGCGCTTCCCCAACCTGCTGGTCAACGGCAGCCAGGGCATCGCCGTCGGCATGGCCACCAACATCGCCCCGCATAACCTCACCGAGGCGATTGAGGCCACCTGCTACCTGATCGACAACCCCGACGCCACCGTCGACGAGCTCATGCAGATCATGCCAGGTCCGGACTTCCCCACCGGCGCCATAATCATGGGCAGCGCCGGCATTAAGCAGAGCTACGAGACCGGCCGCGGCTCCATTACCGTGCGTGCCAAGGCACATGTGGAGTCCACCAAGACCGGTCGCAGCCGCCTGGTCTTTACCGAGATTCCCTACATGGTCAACAAGGGCACCCTGCAGGAGAAGATCGCCCAACTCGTCAACGACAAGCGCATCGAGGGCATCTCGGATATGCGCGATGAGTCCAACCAGAAGGGCATCCGTCTGGTCATCGAGCTCAAGAAGGGCGTCATTCCGCAGGTCGTGCTCAACAACCTGTATAAGTACACCTCGCTGCAGACGACCTTTGGCGCCAACAACCTGGCGCTCGTCAACGGCGTTCCCAAATGCCTGAGCCTGCGCGAGATGCTGCAGCACTACATCGACCACCAGGTCGACGTCGTCACTCGCCGCACTCGCTTCGACCTTAAAAAGGCCCAGGCCCGCGCGCATATCCTTGAGGGCTACTTGATGGCCCTCGACCATATCGACGAGGTCATTAGCATCATCCGCTCCTCGCAGACCGACTCCGAGGCCAGCAGCCGCTTGATCGAGCGCTTTGGCTTTACGCCCGAGCAGACCACGGCCATCCTCGAGATGAAGCTGCGCCGCCTGACCGGCCTGGAGCGCGACAAGATCCAAGAAGAGTTGGACGGCCTGCGCCGCGCCATCGCCTACTACGAGGACCTGCTGGCGCATGAGGAGAAAATCCTGGGCGTCATCAAGGAAGAGATGCGCGAGATCTCCAAGAAGTTTGGCGACAAGCGCCGCACCGAGATCAGCCAGGTTGAGAAGGACCTGGATGTCGAGGACCTCATCGCCGACGAGGATATGGTCGTGACCATCACCCACACCGGCTACGTCAAGCGTATCCCGGTTGCCGCCTACCGCGCCCAAAAGCGCGGCGGCAAGGGCGTGTCGGGCGTCAACCTCAAAGAGGACGATGTCATCGATGAGATGTTCATCGCGTCCACGCACGAGTACGTGCTGTTCTTCTCGAGCAAGGGCAAGGTCTATCGCCTGAAGGTGCACGAGCTGCCGGTAGGTACGCGCCAGGCACGCGGTACCGCGATCGTCAACTTGCTGCCTTTCGAGGAGGGCGAGAAGATCGCGAGCGTCATCAGCTGCCGCGAGTTCCCGGCCGACGAGTACCTGATGTTTGCCACCAAGAGCGGCATGGTCAAGAAGACCGTGATGAGTGCATATGATCGCAGCCGTCGCGACGGCCTGATCGCTATCAACCTGCGTGACGACGACGCGCTGCTGAACGTGCGCCGCGTGCGCGAGGGCGACAAGATTATCCTAGCCACCACCGCGGGCAAGGCGATCATGTTCTCCGAGGAGCAGGTGCGCGCTACCGGCCGCGACACCAGCGGCGTTCGCGGTATCGGCATGAAGGACGGCGTGAGCGTTCTGGGCATGGAAGTCACTAACGGCAACGGCGATCTGTTCGTCATCACCGAGCGCGGCTACGGCAAGCGCACACCGGTTGCGGACTACCCGGAGCAGAATCGCGGCGGCCAGGGCGTCTACACCATCCAAATGACCGAGCGTAAGGGTAACCTCGCGGCCATGAAGACGGTGGGCCCGCAGCACGAGCTGTTCATCGTGACGGAGGGCGCGACGGTCATTCGCGTCAAGACCGACGAGATCAGCCAGACTGGCCGCGCCACCCAGGGCGTCAAGATGATGACCGTCGACGACAACGACCGCATCTGCGCTGTCGCCCGCATGACGGCCGCCAAAGAGAAGCCCGAAGGCGAAGCCACAGAAAACGGCTCTGCCCCCGAAGAAACCCCTGTCGATCTAGGCGACGGCAACGACATGCCAGAAGATCTCCTAGACGAGTAAGAGGCCCTAGCTGGTAAAAAATATCAGACCCCATATATCGGCGGTCGGCGCACTGCGCGCCGACCGCTTTTTTGACAATCTTGGACCCGCGTTCGCCCCGGCCGCATGGCGGCACATGAAGTCGATCGCGAGTTCCGCACGAGCCGGAGAGCACTTAATGTGCTCTCCGTGCGAGCCAGGACTGTCCGAGCAGGCGACCTTATATATTTGCCCTCCCCGGGGCTCCTCGCCCGAACCCCTCAGCTAGTTCTTGAGCGAGTTCAGCGGCGCCGGGAAGCGTCCACCGCGGTGGGCAAGCACGGTGCCGGCGTTGGGGTTCACCGGCATGATGGGCGCACGGCCGAACAGGCCGCCGTACTCGACGCAGTCGCCCACGCCCTTGCCGATGGCGGGAATCACGCGGACGGCCGTGGTCTTGTTGTTGATGACGCCGATAGCCATCTCGTCGGCGATGATGCCGGCGATGGTCTCGACCGGGGTGTCGCCGGGGATGGCGATCATGTCCAGGCCAACGGAGCACACGCAGGTCATGGCCTCGAGCTTCTCGAGCGAAAGTGCACCGGCCTCGACGGCGGCGATCATGCCGGCGTCCTCGGATACGGGGATAAAGGCGCCGGAGAGACCGCCCACGCTGGAGCTGGCCATGACGCCGCCCTTCTTGACGGCATCGTTGAGCATGGCGAGCGCGCAGGTCGTGCCCGGGCCACCACAGGTGCCCACGCCGATGATCTCGAGGATGCGTGCGACGGAGTCGCCGATGGCAGGCGTGGGAGCCAGCGACAGGTCGACAATGCCCTTCTCGACACCCAGGCGATGGGCGGCCTCGCGGCTCATGAGCTCACCGGCACGGGTGATCTTAAAGGCGGTCTGCTTAATCTTCTCGGCGACTTCCATCATCGATGCGGAATCGGGCAGCGTCTCCAGGGCTGCGGCCATAACGCCGGGGCCCGAGACGCCTACGTTGATGACGGCGTCGGCCTCGCCACCGCCGTGGACGGCGCCCGCCATAAACGGGGAGTCCTCGACCATGTTGGCAAAGCAGACAAACTTGGATGCGCCAACGGAGTCCTGGTCGGCCGTGAGCTTAGCGGCGTCGATGATGGTCTGGGCGGCCATAAGCACGGCGTCCATGTTGATGCCGGCGCGCAGGCTGGCGACGTTGACGCTGGAGCAGACACGGCTCGTGGTGGCGAGCGCCTGCGGGATGGACTGGATGACGCGGCGGTCGGCGTCGCCGATGCCCTTCTGGACGAGCGCGGAGAAGCCACCCAGGTAGTCGATGCCGAGGGTCTCGGCCGCGCGGTCGAGGGCATGCGCGATGGGGGTGAGGTCCTCATCCTTGCAGCAAGCGGTGATCTGCGCCACCGGGGTAACGGAGACGCGCTTGTTGACGATGGGGATACCGTACTCGCGTTCGAGGTTCTCGGCGGTCTCGACCAGATGCTCAGCCGTGTGCGTCACGTGGTCGTAGATTTTCGTGCACATGCGGTCGAGGTTCTCGTCGCCGCAACCCATGAGCGAAACACCCATGGTGATGGTCCTGATGTCGAGGTTCTGCTCCTCAACCATGCCGCGGGTTTCCGCGATTTCTGCGGGCGTGATCGCCATCCTTGCGCTCCTATCTGCCAAAACGAGCATAATCTTATCTATTCTAACGTGCCGCACGTGCCAAGTGGCGCATGCGGCACGTTTTGGTGCTCGGTTGTTTCCGTTGTGTTACTGCCCAAAGACCTCTTCGGCGATGCGCGCGCTTTCGGCGGCGTCCTTGGCGTAGTAGTCCGCGCCGATCTGCTTGGCATATTCGGGGGTGAGCACGGCGCCGCCTACGATGATCTTGACGCCCGGGACCTCGGCATGAAGCAGCTTGATGGTCTCTTCCATGGCGACGACCGTGGTGGTCATAAGCGCCGAGAGGCCGACGAGCTTAATGTCGCGCTCCTTGACGGTCTTGAGCACCTCCTGCGGATCGACGTCGCGGCCTAGGTCAAAGACGGTGTAGCCGTAGTTGTCGAGCAGCATTTTGACGATGTTCTTGCCAATATCGTGGATGTCGCCCTTGACGGTGGCCACGCAGATCTTACCCTTGTCGGCAATCTCGCCGGCGGGCATCATGCGTTTGATGGTATCGAAGCCCACGCGCGCGGCCTCGGCCGAGGCCATAAGCTGCGGCAGGAAGAACTTGCCCTGGTCAAAGAGGACTCCGACCTCATCGAGGGCGGGGATAAAGTGGTTGTTGATGAGGTCCATAGCGTCGTGGTCGGCCAGCAGACGCTCGGTCTCGGCCGCGATTTCGCCCTTGCGGCCCGAGACGACCATGTGGCGGATGGGGTCGTCATCGGCGCTTGCGGTGGTGCTTGCGGCGGGCGCGGCATCGGTCGAGGCGACCTGGGCGGCTGCCGGGTTGGCGGCAATCTTGTACGGATCGGTCCAGCCGGCGTAGCGCTCGATGTATCCGGTCGAGCCCTCGTCCTCGACGCTCAGCACGCGATAGCTGTAGACGGTGTCCATAAAGCGCTTGGAACCCGGGTTCATGATGGGGGCGTCCAGGCCCGCGCCAAAAGCGGCGGCCAAAAAGACCGAGCCCAGCAGCGGGCGGGCGGGCAGACCAAAGCTGATGTTCGATACGCCGAGTGCGCACTTGACGCCCAGGCGCTCCTTGCACATAGACATGGCACGTAGAATCTGCTCAGCCTGGCGCTGGTTGGTCGAGGCGGTCATGACCAGGCAGTCGATGAGGATGCGGTCCGGGCCGATGCCGTAGCGGGCGGCCTCGGTCACGATGCGCTCGGCGATGGCGAAGCGAGCCTCGGCGGTATCGGGGATGCCGCCCTCGTCGAGCGTGAGGCCGACGACGTTGGTGCCATAGTGGGCGACCAGCGGGAAGATTTCGTCCATGATCTGCTGCTTGCCGTTAACCGAGTTGATGATGGGCTTGCCGGCGTAGCGGCGCACGGCGGCCTCGACGGCGGCGGGGTCGGTGGAGTCGATCTGTAGCGGCAGCAGCGTGGAGCCTTGGAGCTGCTCGGTCGCTTGCTGGATGACCTTGACCTCGTCGATCTCGGGCAGGCCGACGTTGACGTCCAGGATGTCGGCGCCCTGCTCCTGCTGGCTGATGCCCTGGCTCACGACGTAGTCTAGGTCGCCGTCGCGCAGGGCCTGCTGCAGGCGCTTTTTGCCGGTGGGATTGATGCGCTCGCCGATGACGGCGATCTTGTGGCCGTCGCAGGGAAGGTCCACGACCGTTTGGGCGCTCGTGACCGACATGCTGGGCTTGCGGTGGCGCGGGCTGGGCGTGTGGTTGTCGATAAGCGTGCGCAGGGCCGCCATGTGCGTCGGCGTGGTGCCGCAGCAACCGCCCACAACGCTTACGCCGTCCTCGATCATGCCGGCGACGGCCTGGGCGTATTCGGGGGCTTGGATGTCAAAGACGGTGTTGCCGTCGTCGTCCACGCGGGGAAGCCCCGCGTTTGCCTGCACCATCACGGGCTTGTCGGTGACGGTGAGCATGCGCGCGGCGAGTCCTCGGAGCTCGGCCGGCCCCTGGCTGCAGTTGATGCCCAAGACGTTGGCACCGATGGCGTCGAGCGCGATGGCGGCCACCTCGGGGCTCGTGCCCAGGAAGGTGCGCCCGTCTTCCTCAAAGGTCATGGTGGCAAAAACGGGCAGGTCGGAGTTCTCGCGGCAGGCGAGGACGGCGGCCTTGATTTCGGCCAGGTCGGTCATGGTCTCGATGATAAAGAGGTCCACGCCCGCGGCGACGCCGGCGCGCACCTCCTCGGCAAAGAGGTCGTAGGCCTCATCGAAGCTCAGGGTGCCCAGGGGGCGAAGCAGCGCGCCGATGGGGCCGATGTCGCCGGCCACATAGCGGGCACCGGCCTCGCGGGCGCAGGCGACGGCGGCAGCAAAGACATCGGCCACGGTGGCGGCGCCGTCGAGCTTGTGGGCGTTGGCGCCAAAGGTGTTGGCGGTGATCACGTCGCATCCGGCCTCGACGTACTGGCGCTGGATGTCGGTGATGACCTGGGGCTCGTCAAAGTTGAGCAGCTCGGGCAGGGCGCCGGCCTTCATCCCGGCGGCCTGAAGCATGGTGCCCATGCCGCCGTCGAACAGCAGGTGCCCCGTGCCCTCAATGGCGGCGCGCAGGCGATCGTCCTTAATGCGCAGGTCATCGATCGTGCGCGTCATGTACGCAGCGCCGTTGCGACGTGCGGCATCAACGGGTGCCGCCAGCGCAACGCCATCGGAATCATGAGTGATAAGCGGAGTAAACATCGAGGGCTCCTAATGGCTGGAATGGCAGGTGGTGTGGGCGGCGCGGAAGCGACAGTGCTCGCGCATACGGCAGATATTGCAGGTGGGGCGGCTCTGGGCGTCGTGGACCTCGCCGTCAAACAGGCCGATCACCGCGGTCACGCTCTTGGTGGGCATGAGCAGGCTGGTGGGGGTGACGGTAAGTCCAATGAGGCGCGTGGCGTTGAGTGCAGCCACGATCGAGCGCTGGGCCGAGAGCGGACAGTCGCCATAGCCGGGACTGAAGCGCCAGTTACCGGCGAGTCCGTGTGCAGCGGCCGCAGCCTTGACTTGCTGGTCCATCTGCTCGACGGCGGCCTCCACGTAGGCGGAGCATGCGGCGTCGAGCACGGCTCCCTCTAGGGGCTGCTGAGCTCCCGTGGTGCGCAGACGGCGTTCGGCGTCCATGCCGAGGGTGCATGCCATGAGTGCGGCAAAGCGGGCGTCTTTGAGGTGGCGATAGATATCGCGACCGCGCAGTTCAACGTTGGTGTCGACTAAGCGAATGCAGGGCTCGCCCTGTTCATCGACGCCCGTGGCATCGATGGCAAATATGCGGCGCACGCCACGGGGCTCAATGTCCAGCTCCAGACGCTCAACGACAAGCTCAATACGCTGCGCTAACTCGGGCTCAATCTGCTGGCCGCCGTAGCCCAGATAGCGCAACATTTCGGCACGGTCGACGCGGGGATGGTGGGCGGCATCGATACGATAAAGCGCCGGCGACGCAAGGTCGGCCGGCACTTCAACAACGGTTGTATCGACGTGCGGTTTTTCCATTACCCCAGGCGCTCCATAATGGTCGCGGCGATTGCAGGACGGTTCATAGTGTACAGGTGCAGACCGTCGGCACCGTGCTCCTTAAGGTCGCAAAGCTGACGAGCAGCATAATCTACACCGGCTGCCTGCAGGCTCTCGGGGTCGTTCTCGTACTTGGCGAGGATCTTGATGACGGGGGAGGGCAGCGACGCGCCGCACATAAAGACCATGCGGCTGATCTGCGACTTGCCCATAAACGGCATGATGCCCGCGGTAATAGGCACGGTGATGCCGGCCTTGTCGGCAAGCTCGCGGAAGCGATAGAAGCACTCGTTATCAAAGAAGAGCTGTGTCACAAAGAAGCTCGCGCCGGCGTCTTGCTTTTGCTTGAGGTGCTCGACCGAGAGGTTGAGATCCTCGCAGGCAATGTGGCCCTCGGGGTAGGCTGCGGCGCCCACGCAAAAGCCGGCGTCGACGAGCTCGGGGATGAGGTCACGGGCGTAGGCGTAGTCGGAGGCGGGCTTGTCGTCCTCGGTCGCGCCAGCGGGCAGGTCGCCGCGCAGGGCCAGGATGTTTTCCACGCCGGCGGTGCGGTACTCATCGATCTTGGCGGCGATATCGGCGTGGGTACGTCCCACACAGGTGAGGTGCGCCACCGAGGGCGTGTCGAATTCGCTCGAAATCATATGCGCGATGGGAGCGGTGGTAGCGCCGTTACCCGAGCCGCCAGCGGAGCAGGTGACCGACACAAAGCTCGGCGAAAGCTTGCACAGGTTGCCTGCCACCTCGCGAGCCGTGTCGAGGGTAAGCTCGCCCTTGGGCGGGAACATCTCAAACGAAACGGGTGCGGTGCCCTTGGATGCTGCCTGCTTAAAAACCTCGTCGACGCGCATATCGTGCTCCTTTAGATACTTTAGTGCGATGTGTTGTAAGGATTCTACAGCACCACTACGCCACGGTGGAGTTTTACTCGCTATTTGGGAATACCAATCGAAGATGCTTCGCTATCGGCATTTCCTATAACAACGTAGCTCATTTGAGACGGGGCTTTTCCCATCAACCAGGTACCTGGGCGCAGTTCATTTTTGGACGGGGCTTTTGGTTGGTAGTGCGAGCGCTGTCTGGTGCGGTTAGAGCGGTCCCGTTTCCCTGAGCCGGCTCGGGCTACGCGGTTGCGTGCTCCGAGGATGCGAGGTGCGCCATGATCAAGCGTACGCTCAAGAACCGCGCCGTCGATACGCAGCAGGTATCCGCCGAGCGGGAAGGTTGCTGTAAGCCTAATTGGCCAGGCTGGCGAGCGCGTCGACGAAGGCTTCGTATGATGTGCATTCCAAAAGTCGACGTATGTTGGCGGGTTCGATGAGAGAGCCCGCCACGCGGTCGAATACCGTGTTGAACGACGAGCGCTCCGCCGGGCTAAAGCACAGCATGAGAACGAGGTTGACCTGCGTATCCTGCCATTGGATGGGCTTTTTGGAGATGAGCACGGAAATGCGGGAATGCTTGCCGACGAGTCCCACGGTATGGGGCATGGCAAATGCCCCCATGGCAGTCGAGGACATTTCCTCGCGTTCAAATACCTTGTCGATATAGGGCCTATCCGCAAAACCGCTGTCGACCAGGCCGCGCCCCATGTGTTCGATGCAGGCGGCGCGGTCGGAAAGATCGTCCCGAACCTCAAAGAGCACAGGATCGATGAGCTCGTGCAGCAGGTCTTTGAACGCGGAGCGCTTACGTGCGTCCAAGATGCCCTCGATCTTGCTTCTGAGGTTTGCGATGTCGGTGCTTGAGGGCACGGGGGCGATCTGGAGCGTTGGGACTTGGAGCACGCTCTGGATGGGCGAGATGCAGATGACGAGGTCGTCGGGGCAGTCCGTGAGCTCCGCCTCGTCTGTCGCGATGCGCGTGATCATGAGCTGCTCGCCAAAACGCCCAGCGAGCTGTTCGACAAGGCGTGGCCCCATATCGTAATAGGAGGGGCAGAAAATGGTTGCCTTAGCCTTGGCGTCAGCTTCACGCTGGGTGCCGACGGCGCTGCCAAGGTGCAAGGCGATATACGCGATCTCGTCGTCGTTGATCGTGACGCCAAGATCGTTGGTGATGGTCGATGCGAGTGCGACGGCGGCATCGTAGATAAGGGGGCAACCGGTTTTGACGCTTTCGGTAAGCGGGTTGCGCGAGGGCTTTTGGGTGCGCGCCCGGACAAGGAGACCTCGCACATGCAGGCCAAAGCGCACAAGAAAGCCCCGATCAGAAAGGTCGATGCCATAGAGTTCATTGAATTGCGCGGTGAGCTTCTCGACGAGCGCCATGCAATCCGTGCCGATAAGCTCCGCAAGGTTGCTTTCGGTTGCCGAGCGGTAGTCGATATCGGTCGAACGCGCCATGATGAGCAGGGTGAGCTCGCGAAGCTCTTCTGCGGGAAACTCAATCGAGAGGGAAGCCCCCAGGGCGTCCGCGAGCTCGCAGGCGATGGTGCGGTCCTCCTCCGGTAGGTCCGCGGTATCGCCGGCATCGAGACTTTCGGACCTGCGGATGCGATCGATTGAGATTGCGAGGTGCAGCAGCAGGTCCGAGAGCGCATAGTCGTTGATAAAGCGATGGTGACGATAGAGCGTGTCGCTCACCAGCTGTTGAACGGACTTGATGTCGATATCGGGAAAGGCCCGTGAGAGCGCGCCGGTACCCATGAAGCCGTTGTTTGTCTCTTGCCGAAGCATGCCCGAGAGGAGCTTGCGCTTGTTGCGCTCCGTTCCGTTGAGGGAGATGCGGTCTCGGTGGGTAACAAGCTCAAGGTCGTTGCGCGCGAGGGTGCGCTTGACGCGCGCGAGGTCCGTTTTGAGTGTCGACATGCTTACCGACATCTCGTCACATAGGCCCCACAGGTCGATGGGGTCTCCATCGGGCTGCACGATCAGATGGTTGACGATGTAGTCGCTGCGTTCCTTTGAGGAGCCGAAGCGCTCTCCGTCGTCCGTCTTGAGGACGTCTGCCGCAAGGTTGCGGTCGATTGTGTAGCCGACAGGCGTTGAGGTGAGGATTCCGGGCCATGAGGTGTTGATCTCGCGGACATAGGTCCTGATGCTTCGCACGCTCACATCGAGCGTCTCGGCAAGCGTCGCGGCCGTCTGCGGCGAGTTGCTGACAAGACTGCGGATAAGCTGACGATGTACCGCCCTCACGATAGCTCCTTCTACCTTGATTCCCTGCGCCTCATATTCCGCCAAATTGCAAAGGCGGGCAAGTGAGGACTTGCATGCAGGGGGTGAATCGGGACCGATACGCGCGTTTCACAACGGGTGTGCAAAACGCAAGATGCGTCCTTGCGTGCAACGGGGTAGGGTTGAAGCGTCAAAAGGCAAGGGCCCTTGCAGCGACACAAAACAGAAATCACGCGGACAAGCGTGGCAAGAAAGGATACGACCATGTCTAAGCTCAACGTTCTGCTCGTATGCGGCTCGGGCGCAAGCTCTGGTTTTATGGCTGCCAATATGCGCAAGGTGATCAAGGAGCGCGGCCTCGATATCGCGGTGACCGCTCGTAGCGAAAGCGAGATCGAGAACTATATCGACGAGATCGATGCCCTTATGGTCGGTCCGCACCTCGCCTACATCCTCGACGACATCGATGAGTACACGCAGGGCGCCGATGTGAAGGTGATCCTTATGAAGGCGGAGTACTACTCAAAGCTCGACGGCGCCGCCGCGCTCGACGACCTGCTCAGCAATATCGGCTAGGGGGATCGGATGAAAAAGCTGCTCGACTGGATGGAATCCAGCTTCACCCCCATGATGAACAAGATCAACCACAATGTTTGGGTGATCACGCTCAAGGACTCTATCAACCAGACCATGCCCCTGATCTTTCTGGGCTCGATCTTCTCGCTGCTGAGCATTCCAGGGTCTGCCTTTGGATGGGAATGGTGGCCGCAGTTTGGCCAGCTCACCAACTGGACCATGGGTCTGATCTCACTCATGATGGCGTTTCTCATCCCCTTTAACTTTATGGAGAAGAGCCGCCTGCGCAAATCGCGCATCATCGCCGGTATCAGCGGCGTCATCCTCTTTTGCATCTGCATCACGCCGCGCCTGCAGGCCGATGAGGCAATCGGCTTTGCCCATAGCGCCTTCGGCGCGGGCGGAATGTTTGCCGCCATCGTCTGCGGCATTATCACGGGCCTGATCCTCAGGGCGTTTGGCAAGTTCTCGTTCTTTAGCGAGGAGTCCTCGCTTCCCGATTTCATCCGCGCCTGGTTTGACCAGATGCTGCCCTTGGGCACCATCGTGCTGCTCGGTTGGATCGTCGTGCTCAACCTCGGGTTTGACCTGTACAACACGGTTCTGATGATCTTCATGCCACTGCAGAACTTCGTCGAGACCTGGTGGGGCTTTGCGCTGTTCAACCTGATCGGAACCATCTTCTACGCCATGGGCATCTCCGCTTGGATCCTCACGCCTATCACCACGCCGCTCAGGCTTGCGGGCATCGAGGCCAACATGACTGCGGGTGCCGCCAACGTCTTCACGAGCTCGTTCAACTACTCGTATCTGACGATCGGCGGCGTGGGGTGCACGCTCGGTCTTTCGCTGATGCTCTTCCTCTCGCGCTCCAAGCGTCTCAAGGCGCTCGGTAAAGCCGTCGTGGTCCCGGCATTGTTCAACATCAACGAGCCCACGGTCTTTGGCGCGATCGTCTGGAACCCGATTCTCATGCTCCCCATGTGCATCAACACGGTGCTTGCGAGCCTGATCTCGTTCTTCTTCACCAAGATCGTGCTGTTTGCCCCCGTGCCCAAGATTTTGTTCCAGCTGTGGTATTGCCCGCTTCCCATCAGCACCTGGCTTGCCACCGAGGGCTCCATCCAGGCCGTGCTTCTGTGCGTGCTGATCTTTGTGGTGACGACGCTCGTGTGGTACCCGTTCTTCAAGGTGTACGAGAAGCAGGTTCTTGCCGAGGAGGCCGCAGAGGCCGGCGACAAGGACGCCCTCGATTCCGCAGAGGCATAAGCGGACGGTACGTATTGTTTTCTGGGCAGGCGTGGCGCGACGCCCTGTCTGCCCTGCTCAAGTAAGGAATGTTACATCATGACTGACGATAAGATCCAGGCAGCAATGTCCATCGTGCTCAACGCCGGCGACGCCCGCCTTGCAAACAAAGACGCGCTCGAGGCTATGGCCCAGTGGAACTTTGCTGCTGCCGAGGACAAGATGAAGCTCGCGCACGAGAAGATCACCGCCGCCCACAAAACGCAGACCGATGCGATCCAGGAGGAGGCCGCCGGCGGGGAGCAGGAGTACTCGCTGCTGTTCACCCACGCCCAAGATCACCTGATGACGGTCAACTCCGAAATCGTGATCACCAAGCAGATCCTCAAGATCTGCAAGAGCCTCGATGCCCGCCTGAGCGCGCTTGAGGGAGGGGAGAGCCATGCATAAGGTTCCCCGCACGTTTCCCGAGGGCTTTTTGTGGGGCGGCGCCGTTGCCGCCAACCAGTGCGAGGGCGCATGGGACGTCGATGGCAAGGCCCCGAGCGTGGCGGATATCAACGAGTTTCGCGACGATATCCCCATCGGTGAGAAGCACAACCGCGAGATCACCACGACGTTTATCAAGGAAGCACTCGAGAGCAAGGACCGCATCTTCCCCAAGCGCGAGGGCATCGATTTTTACCATACCTACCCTGAGGACCTTGAGCTGCTTGCCGATATGGGGCTCAACACCTTTAGGACCTCGATCGCGTGGTCGCGCATCTTCCCCAACGGCGACGATGCGGAGCCCAACGAGGAAGGCCTTGCGTTCTACGACCGGCTCTTTGACAAGATGATCGAGCTCGGCATGGAGCCGATGGTCACGCTCTCGCATTACGAGATGCCCATCAACCTTACCCTCTCCTATACGGGCTGGTACTCGCGCGAGACGATCGATTGCTTTGAGCGCTACTGCAAGGTCGTGTTTGACCGATATGCCGGCAAGGTCAAGTACTGGATTCTGGTCAACCAGATCAACCTGATCGAGCATGAGTCCTTTAACCATCTGGGCGTTGCCGAGGACAAGGTCGACGATCTGCCTTCTGCAAAGTACCAGGCGGTCATGAACGAGATGGTTGCATGCGGTCGCGCGACGCGCTATGCCCATGAGCACCATCCCGAGATGCAGATCGGCATGATGCTCTGCGGTGGTCCCTCGTATGCAGCTTCGTGCAAACCCGAGGACGCGCTCGCGACGCTGCGCTTCAACCAGATGCAGTTCTTCTTCTCGGATGTGCTGCTGCGCGGCGAGGTTCCCGGATCCGCATACCGCTTTTGGGAGGACAACGGCATCAAGGTCCAGATCTCCGACCAGGATATCAAGGACCTGCGCAACACGGCCGATTTCTGCACGTTCTCCTACTACTACGTGCGCGTGGTGAGCAAGGAATCGTTTGAGGACGGTTACGACGCCAAGCGCAACAAGGAGCTGCCGGCGAATCCGTGGGGCTGGTGCATCGACCCCCTCGGCCTGCGCTTTACGCTCAACGCGTACTGGGATCGCTACCGCAAGCCCATCTACATTACCGAGAACGGCGTGGGCTGCTACGACACGCTCGAGGAGGACGGGACCGTTCACGACCCGTATCGTGTCGACTTCTACCGTGCGCACCTTGAGCAGGTGCGCGAGGCCATCGCGGACGGAGTCGACGTGCGCGGCTACTACGCTTGGGGCCCCATCGACATCGTGAGCTGCTCGAGCTCCGAGATGTCCAAGCGCTACGGCTTTATCTACGTCGATCGCGATGACTACGGCCACGGTACCGGCAAGCGCGTCCTCAAGGACAGCTACTACTGGGCCAAGCACGTGATCGAGACTAACGGAGCCGACCTTGATTAATTTGGTGGCCCATGCTATTGCGGCGCCGCGGCTGTCACGAGATCGGTATCTGGAAAGACGGCGTCTGCCTGTAGCGGCAAACGGGTTCGCATAGGGCGCTGTTGATCATGGCCCCGTCGGGAGTTCCCGGCGGGGCCATTTTAGCTACCTCGACCGTCAGTCAGGCAAAATGCTAGCGCTGGCAGCCGGGGCAGCTAAAATAGCCCCAAAAAGACTACCCTTTAACCGTGCGGAGAGGTCTGCAATTTATACAGTTGATTGGCTGTTAAGGGTGGCAAGACTGCCGCGATGCGGTAACCTCATTGATTGGTTTCGCGACAGCAACATAACGGTAATGTCGCGGAAACACGGCGAGCCTAAGCTATGACTCGTTCGTTAGTAATCAACACCGCTTCTCGCGCGGTGCCGATACGAAGGGAGTTCCGTATGGCCGAACTTACTGACCGCTTCGGGACCATGGTGTTCTCTGAGGAAGTCATGAAGGACTACCTCCCCAAGGACATTTGGAAGCGCCTTGCTGCAACCCTCGAGGATGGTGAGCCGCTCGATCTGGATGTGGCCAACGCCGTTGCCCACGCCATGAAGGTGTGGGCCATCTCCAAGGGCGCTACGCACTACGCGCACTGGTTCCAGCCGCTTTCGGGCATCACTTCCGAGAAGCACGACAGCTTCCTCGAGCCCAACCACGACGGCACCGCCATTACCAAGTTTACGGGCAAGAACCTCATCCAGGGCGAGCCGGACGCATCGAGCTTCCCCAACGGCGGCCTGCGCGCTACCTTCGAGGCCCGTGGCTACACCGCCTGGGATCCCACCAGCCCCGCCTTTATCAAGGACGACGTCCTGTGCATCCCCACGGCGTTCTGCTCCTACACGGGCGAGGCCCTGGACAAGAAGACCCCGCTACTGCGCTCCATGACCGCGCTCTCGCGTGAGTCCAAGCGTGTTCTCGCCCTCTTTGGCAAGACCCCCAAGAAGGTCGTTCCTTCCGTGGGCGACGAGCAGGAGTACTTCCTGATCAAGAAGGACGCCTACCGCAAGCGCAAGGACCTGGTCATCACCGGTCGCACCCTCTTTGGCGCCGCTCCCTGCAAGGGCCAGGAGCTCGAGGAGCACTACTTTGGCGCTATCCGCCCCACCGTCTCGGCCTATATGAAGGACCTGGACAACGAGCTGTGGGCGCTCGGCATTCCCGCCAAGACCAAGCACAACGAGGTCGCTCCCTGCCAGCATGAGCTCGCCCCCGTCTACGGCGAGGTCAACGAGGCCATCGACCAGAACCTGGTCATGATGGAGAAGATGAAGCTCATCGCCTCCCGCCATGACCTGGTCTGCCTGCTGCACGAGAAGCCATTCGAGGGCATCAACGGTTCGGGTAAGCACAACAACTGGTCGCTCGGCACCGAGTCCGAGAACCTGCTCGATCCGGGCGACACCCCGCTCGACAACCTGCAGTTCATCGTCTTCCTCACCGCGGTGATCGAGGCCGTCGATAACTATCAGGAGCTCTTGCGTGCCTCCGTTGCCTCGGCCGGCAACGATCATCGTCTGGGCGCCAACGAGGCTCCTCCGGCGATTATGTCTATCTTCCTGGGCGACCAGCTTACCGAGGTCGTCGAGAAGATCATCGACGGCAAGGCTTCCGTCCACGCCACGCGCGGCGTGCTCGACCTGGGCGCCGACACCCTGCCCAAGCTGATGCAGGACAACACCGACCGCAACCGCACCTCCCCGTTCGCTTTCACCGGCAACAAGTTTGAGTTCCGTGCCTGCGGCTCCGAGCAGAACGTCTCCGACTCCAACCTGGTGCTCGATGCTGCCGTGGCCAAGTCGCTCAAGTCCTTTGCCGATGCACTTGAGGGCACGCCCGAGGACAAATTCCAGGACGCTGCGCTCGAGTACTGCAAGAAGGTCCTGACCGATCACCAGCGCATCCTGTTCTCCGGCGACGGCTACTCCGACGAGTGGCCCGTCGAGGCCGAGACGCGTGGCCTTGCCAACAACAAGACTACGGCCGACGCCCTGCCCGCCTTTGTTTCCGATAAGGCTATCGCGCTCTTTGAGGAGACGGGCGTCCTGACCAAGGCCGAGGCCCAGTGCCGCTACGACTGCAAGCTCGAGAAGTACAACAAGCTCATGAACATCGAGGCTACCACGATGATTCGCGAGGCGCGTCGTACCTATCGTCCGGTCATCACCGCCTATGCCACCAAGGTCGCTAAGGGCCTGGAGGCAATCCGCGCTGCCGGTGCCGATGCTGCCATGCAGTGCGAGCAGAACACGCTCAACAAGCTCTGCAACGGCATCACCGCCATCAACGACTCCATCAAGGCGCTCGACGCCGTGCATCAGAAGGCCGAGGCTCTCGATGGCCAGGAGCAGGCCAACGTGTACGCGCACGAGGTCGTTCCCGCTATGGATACGCTGCGCGCCGCCGTGGACGCCATGGAAGAGATCGTGGCCGCCGACTACTGGCCGGTTCCGACCTACGACGACATCCTGTTCTACGTGTAGAGCGTAACCGACATATCGTCATGGTATTGAGCCGGGGTCCGCATCGCGCGGGCCCCGGCTTTTTGTTCGCGAAGGACGATTTGGAGTCCGTTTTGCAACTGATTTGCCAACGCAATAAGGGGTCGTGGGCAAATAACGTCAAATATGAGTACTGTCACTAAACTACTGCCATCTCGAAATGGCAGTTTTTGCCGAGTTAGACCACATATGTCCAGGTATATAGCTGAGGTTTGGCTCAATCTGGGCACCAGGTTGTTGATTTGACATCTGATTCACCATCAAAAAGGCCGAATTCGCTGTTACTAAATCGGTAACAGTACTCATATTTGCCATTTTTTTGCACACGGTCCATCGGCAGATGCCGGAATCCGCACCTGTCGGGTTCGAATCCCGGCGTTGGAGAAGAAAAAAGCCCGTCACCGCAGGGGCAACGGACTTCTCGATTTAAATGGTGCCCCCAGCGGGATTCGAACCCGCGATATCCACCTTGAAAGGGTGGCGTCCTTGGCCGCTAGACGATGGGGACAGCGGGAAAGAGTATAGCAGACTTTTTTGCCGGCGCGTATATCGTTGGCAAACTGGAAAACCACCACACAGGAGCGGGCTTCTATCCCGATTTTCAAATATCTCAATCTGTAACATCTGAGCGGGTAAATCAGCTCTACCTGTTACAGATCGAGACAAAAGGCAGACGTCGGGACGAATATCTCAATCTGTAACAGCAAGACGACTTTTAACGGTCTAGATGTTACAGATTGAGACAAACCGCTGGGACGGGTCAAAACCACCACAAAGGTGCCTGTCCCCTTTGTGGTGGTGGGGTGTTAGGGGAGAAGCTTCATCGCGGCGTCGCGGGCGGCGTGCTCGTAGGTGTCGTCGAGGGGCTTGAGCGGCAGCAGGGCTGTGGCTTGCGCATCACCGCGGCGCTCGAGGGCGTGCGCGATCAGCCAGTCGGCGAGTTCGGGGTTCTTGGGCAGTGCCGGCCCGTGCAGGTACGTGCCGATGACGCCCTTGTAGATCAGACCCTCAAAGCCATCGTCGCCGTTGTTGCCGGTGCCCGTGACGACAGATGTTCCGAGTGGTGTGGCCTCCGCATCGAGCAGGGTGCGGCCGCCGTGGTTCTCGAATCCCACAAAGGGCTCAGGTGCCAGATCGGTCTTGACGGCGACGTTGCCGATCAGACGGTCGGAGCCGCGCACAGTCTCGGCGGCAATGACGCCCAGACCCTCAATGCGATCGTCGCCCATGTAGTACGAACGGCCGAGTAGCTGATAGCTGCCACAGATGGCAAGCAGTGTGCCGCCATCCTCAACATAAGCCGCAACCTTGTTTTTTTGAGCGAGCAGTTCGTGCGCCACAGCCAGCTGGTCGCGATCGGAGCCGCCGCCCATCATGACGATATCAGCATCATGCAGATCGAGCGTCTCGCCCATACGGACCTCGTCCACGCGCACGGGAATGCCGCGCCAGGCGCAGCGGCGCTCGAGGACGATGACGTTGCCGCCGTCGCCGTAGAGGTTGAGGGCATCGGGGTACAGATAGACGATGCGCAGCGGGCGCGAAAGCTCGACCGGCGCAATATCGGTGGGGATAGCGCTACCATCGGCGCGCGTTACGGCGTGGGAGGCGACCGAACTAGCATCGGTGCCTTTGAGTCCGTCGAGCTCCTTGACCAGCGGCGGAAAGGCCGTGTAGTTGGCGACGGCATAGAAAGTGTCGCCGGCGGCCTCGTCTGCCACGGCACCAATCGCCTGCTCGACATTCGAGATAATCGTGGCATCGATGCCGGCGTACTTGAGGCGCACCTGCATGTCGTGCGCGCGCGTGCCGCCGGCAAAGGCGACAAGACCCGGCGTGTCGGCGATGCGCTCGAAGTCGACGTCGTAGATCCACGAGACATCGTGGCCGTCGGCATCGTTGTCGTTGAGGAAGAAGGCGCAGAGCCTGCCACCTGCCGTTTTAATGGACTGAATCTGGCGATCGAAGCCCACGGGATTTTTGGCCAAGTTTGCCTCGACGGTGCGGCTGGCAATGTTCCAGCGGCCCATGCGTCCGCCGGCGGGGACGTAGGCATCGAGCGTGGGCTGCAGATGCGCCGCGTCCACGCCCAGCTCGCGCGCTGCAAAGAAGGCGGCGGCAACGTTATAGACCATGTACAGGCCGTTGTAGCGCGTGGCGATGTGCGTGGCGGGTGCGTCGGTATCGGGTCCAAAGTCCAGGTCAAAGCCGTAGCCGTCGCAGCCGAGTTCCACGTCCGTTACGCGACGGACCAGCGCGGGACGACCCCAGCCGCACGAAGGGCAATGATAGGCTCCGAGCTGGCCGTACTGCACATAGTCGTACTCCAACGGTGCGTTGCACTGTGAGCAAAAACGCGAGTCGCTAATGCGGTCGGACTCGGTGTTGGTGGCGCCGTCGATGCCGAAGGCGATGCTTGCATTGGGAATGCGCGTGGCGATTGCGGCACACAGCGGGTCGTCGGCGTTGTAGATGAGCGTTGTTGCCGGCGAGAGCTCCAACGCATGGGCGATGACGTCCTGGGTGTGGTCGATCTCGCCGTAGCGGTCCAGCTGGTCGCGGAACAGGTTGAGCAGCACAAAGTACGTCGGCTTGAGCTTGGGCAGAACGCGTACGGTGTAGAGCTCGTCGCACTCAAAAACGCCCACGCGCTTGCCGCTGCTGGTGTGCTTAAGGCCGCCGCGGGCCTCGAGCAGAGCACCCACCACACCCGGCTCCATATTGTTGCCGGCGCGGTTGCATACCACGGTGGCGCCGCTGGCGGCAACGGCGTCGGCGATGAGGTTGGAGGTGGTGGTCTTGCCGTTGGTGCCGGTGATCACCACGCTGCGGTCGACCAGGCTCGCGAGGTCGCTTAGCAGCTCGGGGTCGATCTTCATGGCGATGCGGCCGGGAAGCACGCCACCCTGGCGTTTGAGGACAGAGCGCAGTCCCCAGCGGGCGATATCGCTCGAGGTACAGGCGAGAGATGAGCGGAGGTTCATGAAGCCGTTCCTAACATAGATGACATGGTCGGGGCGATCGCGTCGCTAAAAGCCGTAGCGGCGCGCAAATTCCTGGGCAAGCTGCGATACATCTTCGCAGGCGTTGGCCCAGGGGGCAAAGTCGGGGGTGTCCGAGATAATGCCGTCGGCTTCCCAAACCGCCTGGTGCGAGAGGTCCCAGGGGTCGCGCGGCTCGGGTCGGCAGGGAAGATACGGCGTCTGGTACATGGGGTTCAGCAAAAAGAACGCACCGCCCTCGCAACGGTTGGCGAACTCACGCAGCGCGCGCGTCGCCGGGCGCATCTTGTTTGTTTTGAACAGCAGAATCGTGCGGGCGAGCAGGTACCAAGGAGAGTTTTCGAGTGCGTCTGCCCCCATCTGTTCCTCGAGCTGATGAGCCAGGGCAAAAAAGCCGTCCTGGTCTTCCAAGCGGGCGAGGGCAAGCAACACGGTGCCGGCGGTCCGGGTGGGATAGCCCTCCGCCTTAAGGGCACGGCGGGCGTAGTTGGCAGCAGCGCGGTAGCGGGCGCTCGCCATGCACAGCTGCGAGATGGCCTCGAGCGTGTGGAGCCATCCGATAAGAGCCGGCTCACTTACGGTAAGGTCTGCTGCGGTGACACCATCGGCCAAAACATTATTGGCCCAATAGTGCGGGGCCTCCATATCAAACCCGGGCACGCTCTGTTGCAGGTAGTCGGCCGTGCTCGCCTCGAGCTTCATCAGGTCGCCCAGGCAGGCGTCAACGGGCGTGTCGGCCAGGATGATGGCGAGCAGCTGCGCGTCGACGGCCAGTGCATCGACACGGACGATCTTGAGCAGCTCATCGCGCATGTCGTCGAACAGACGATTGCGCGTCTGCTCGAACTCCTCGTCGCTGCCCATGTCCTCGATGCGATGAAGCTCGTCGAGCAGGTGACGATGAACACCGGCATAGGACAGCAGCGCCTGGGCATGCTCGGACTGCGCATACTTGTGAGGGTTTGCGCTGATGTCGTTATGGACAAGCTCGCGTGCTGCATCGGTGAGTTCGGGGTGCGACGCAACGTAGGCGCGCTCCAGGTAGGCAGGGATGTAGACGCTCGGATCCATTAGAGGTCTCCTCCCTTAAACGGCAAGCCCTGCTCGGCCGCCCGCAGGATGCGCTCGTCGATCTGGGAACGCACGATGTCGTTGGTGGCGACCCAGGCGGCAAAGCTGGCGTTGTCGGGGGCGCCCAGGCCCTCCTGCAGTACCGGCGTCGCCTCGGACAGCGCAAGGACAAGCTCGTCGGTGGAGCTCACACCCACGTTGACGCGGGCATAGACGCCATCGGGAAACTCGGTTTGGAAGTAGAGCGCCTCGGCTGCGTGCGGGCACGAGCGTGCAAGGATGCGCAAGTAGTGCTCGGCACCCTCGTAGTCCAGCTCGCGCCAGGCAGCGCTCATCAGCGCGATGAGCGTCCAAGGGTCCAAGTCGCGCTCCGCGTCCTTGGGACGACGGCGTAGCGGCGTGTTGGCGAGATAAGGGACGGAGTGGGCAGAGCGAAAGCGCTTGAGCTCCTCGGCGGGGTATTCGAGCTTTGCCATGGCAAGCATCGCGGTGTGGCGGACGCCGGCCGGATCGTTGGGGGCAAAGTCGAGGCTGCAGTTTGCGGCTTCGAGCGACATGCGATAGCGGCCGCTAATGAGGGCGCGTGACGCAAGGGCGGCAAGCCAGCGCAGGTAGGGACGGCGCATAAGGTCGCCTGCGGCCTCGCGCTCGTAGGGGTCCTGCGCCGAGGCGATCTTGAGCGCCAGATCATGCTCGACTTCATCGCGCTTGGATACCAAGTACTGTACGTACTCCTCGTTGGAGTTGGCGGTGAGGGCGGTCAGCATGCGCTGGGCGTCCCAGTTGGTGGGGTCGAGCGCGGCTGCCTCGCGAAGCATGTTCTCGGCAGCGGTCTCTTCCTGCTCTGCCTGGGTATCGTCAGGGATAAAGGGAATGCGGTAGTCGACAGCCTCGACCACCTTGGCAATGAGGTGCCCGGCGCGGTCGCGGTCGTGCACGATGAGCGGCGCGGGGTTGCGGGTGAATTGGTCCATCAGACGCTCTACGGCGGCACCGTCGGTGAGCGGGATATTGTCGCGGCGCAAGGCCTCAAGAACGAGGCGATGGCAATCCTCTTGAATGGGATCGAATGCCATGGGGCCTCCTTTGCTGCGGTTAGGGTTCAAATGTCTCTATATAAGGTTCTAGTTTACCCGCATGTGGCACACCGGGGGTGCCGCACTTGGACATGCACCTTTGCACCACGAAGACGGATGTCGCACAAATGTCGGCACCTTGGACGACTGAGTGGTATCACGGTGCCGCAAACGGTCGATTTTTGGCGGCGAACGGGGTGCATTTTGGAGGGGCACAGTCCTGCCCGGGATATGTGGTCAACCTTGATAAAACGTTTGCCCAGCTCGGGAGTATGGATACCGCACAAGGGTCTTCAGGGATAGAAAAAACGTTTCATCATTGTTGGCTTTAGGTGAATAACTGACCAACCAGAACGGTAAAATAGTGTTTGTCTGAGCGTTGAGACGTTTAGACATCGCGCATTGTCATCGCCGGCAACGCGCAAAACGGTCCTAACGGAGCCAATCGGGTGCTCCGTTATATACACAAGTCTAAGAGGGGCTTGTTTAGGAGGCACAGTATGGGACGTTTTACCAATCCTCGCGATCTGTACTTTGGTGAGGGCGCTCGCCACGAGGTGAAGAACCTCAAGGGCAAGAAGGCCATCATCGTTTCTGGCGGCAGCTCTATGCGCCGCGGCGGGTTCCTGCAGGACGTTGAGGCCGACCTCAAAGAGGGCGGCTTCGAGGTCAAGCTGTTCGAGGGCGTCGAGTCCGATCCGTCCATCGAGACGGTCATGAAGGGCGCCGAGGCCATGCGCGAGTTCGAGCCCGACTGGATTATCGCCATCGGCGGCGGCTCGCCCATCGATGCCGCTAAGGCCATGTGGGTCTTCTACGAGTATCCCGAGGAGTCCTTCGATAACATCATCCAGCCGTTCAGCTTCCCCGAGCTGCGTCAGAAGGCTCACTTCTGCGCCATCTCCTCTACCTCCGGTACCGCTACCGAGGTCACTGCCTTCTCCGTCATCACCGACTACGCCAAGGGCATCAAGTACCCGCTGGCCGACTTCAACATCACCCCTGATGTCGCCATCGTCGACCCCGAGCTCACCTACACCATGCCTGCTAAGCTTTGCGCTCACACCGGCATGGACGCTCTGACCCACTGCATGGAGGCCTACGTCTCCACCTTCGCTTCTATGTTCACCGACGCCAACGCTCTGCACGGCATCCGCGAGATCGTCGAGTGGCTGCCCAAGTCCTATGCTGGCGACCATGAGGCCCGTCAGCACATGCACGAGGCTCAGTGCATCGCCGGTATCGCCTTCTCCTCGGGCCTGCTCGGCATCGTTCACTCCATGGCTCACAAGACCGGTGCAGCCTTTGAGAACGGCCACATCATCCACGGTGCTGCTAACGCCATGTACCTGGGCAAGGTCATCCAGTGGAACTCCAAGGATCCGCGCGCTGCCGAGCGTTACGCTTACGTGGCCAAGGAGATCCTGCACCTTCCCGGCGAGACCAACGAGGAGCTCATCGCCGCGCTCGTCCAGAAGATTCGCGACCTCAACGACCAGCTCAACATTCCGCAGTCCATCAAGGATTACGCGAATGGCGGCGTGAAGGTCGACGCCGAGAACCCGCAGATGGTCTCCGAGGAGGAGTTCCTCGCCAAGCTGCCCGAGATCGCCGCGAACGCCGAGCAGGACGCCTGCACGCCCGAGAACCCGCGTGAGACCAAGGCTGCCGACTTCGAGAAGATCCTCAAGGCCTGCTACTACGACACCGACATCGATTTCTAATCGACTCTTGTTATCGTAATGAGGGGCTCCGCACGTATCCGTACGGAGCCCCTTTCTTTTTTCTTTTAGAGAATGGGATAGTTATGGCTGCAATTTTCAATAGCCCCAGCAAGTACATCCAGGGTCCGGACGAGCTCGCCAAGCTCGGCTCCTATGTCGAGCCGCTCGGCGCTAAGGCCCTCGTCATCGTGACGCCTTCGGGCAAGAAGCGCGTCGGTGCCAAGATCGAGGGCGGTTTTGCCGAGGCTAAGGCCGAGCTGCTGTTTGAGGACTTTAACGGCGAGTGCTCCAAGGGCGAGGTCGATCGCCTGGTTGCGCTCGCTCACGACAACGGTTGCGACATCATCGTCGGCGTCGGTGGCGGCAAGATCCTCGACACCGCGAAGGCCGTCGCCTATTACCTGGAGTCTCCGGTTATCATTTGCCCCACCATCGCTTCGACCGATGCCCCGTGTTCGGCGCTTTCGGTGCTCTATACCGATGACGGCCAGTTCGACAAGTACCTCTTCCTTAAGGCAAACCCCAATATCGTTCTTATGGATACGACGGTTATCGCGGCGAGCCCGGTACGCCTGACGGTGGCAGGTATGGGCGATGCGCTCGCAACCTATTTCGAGGCCCAGGCGACGCATGATGCCGACGGCGGCACCTGCGCCGGCGGTAAGGGCGGCATGGCCGGCCTGGCGCTCGCCAAGCTCTGCTACGAGACGCTTATGGCCGATGGCGTCAAGGCCAAGGTCGCGCTGGAGAAGGGTGCGCTCACGCCTGCCGTCGAGCACATCATTGAGGCCAACACGCTGCTTTCGGGCATTGGCTTTGAGAGCTCGGGCCTTGCTGCTGCTCATGCCATCCACAATGGCTTGACAATGCTGCCCGAGTGCCACGGCATGTACCACGGCGAGAAGGTCGCCTTCGGCACCATCGTCCAGCTGGTACTCGAGGACGCTTCGACCGAGAAGCTCGAGGAAGTCTTGGGCTTCTGCATTGAGCTGGGCCTGCCGGTCACGATGAAGGAACTTGGCGTTGCCGAGGTTACGCGCGAGAAGGCTATGATTGTTGCCGAGGCCGCGTGCGCGCCCGATGACACCATGTGCAATATGCCGTTTGAGGTGACGCCCGAGATGGTCGCAAACGCCATCCTGGGTGCCGACGCGCTGGGACACTACTATCTCATGGATGAGTAAATCAAGCTAAGGAAGGGGCAAAGCCAGCAGACGGCTTTGCCCCTTTTTGCTATGGTGCAAACTAACCTGACCCCATCGCACCAAGTTGGTGCAAAGGGGTCAGGTTACTTTGCACCAATCGTTGTTTGATGAAGGGCGGATTCTCGTATGGCGCTTCCTATGGTTTACGGCGGTCCCGGCCGGTATGTTCAGGGGCCGGGCGAACTTTCGCGTCAGGGCAGGTATTTGTCATGGTTGGGCTGCGCTGCCTATGTCTTGTTTGACCAGGGCACCGAGGATCGGCTGTGCAGGCAGATCGTCGATGGATTTCTGGATGAAGATCTAAGCGAGCCGTTCTTTAAGATTTACAACGGTCCGTGTACGGAAGATGCCGTTGTCGAAATGGCCAAGGAAGCCCGGGCCGAGTATTGCGACATGGTGGTGGGTATTGGCGGCGGCAAAATGCTCGATATCGCCAAGGCAGTAGCGTTTTATGCCGAGTTGCCGTTGTGCGTATGTCCCACGGCGGCTTCGATGGACGGTCCGTGCAGCGCGATTTCGGTGCTGTATCACGAGGATGGGTCGTTCGATCGCTACCTGATGCTCGAGAAGAATCCGGACCTGGTCGTGGTCGATACCAACGTGGTCGCGGCGGCCCCACTGCGCATGACGGTCGCTGGTATGGGCGATGCGCTGGCAACGTACTTCGAGGCGCGTTCGTGCGCCGCGGCGCACGGCACCAACGAGCACGGTGGCGCGCCAGGGCACTTGGCTCTGGTTGCGGCTCGCGCCTGCTATGACACACTTATGGAGTGCGGTATCGCTGCCAAGCGCGATCTCAAAAAGGGGCGTACATCGCCAGCGGTTGAACGCCTGATCGAGTGCAATATTCTGCTCTCGGGCGTCGGCTTTGAGAGCGGTGGCTTGGCGTTGGCGCATGCCATCGCCAACGGTCTGACGATTCTGCCCGAGTGCAAGGCCATGCATGGTGAGGCTGTGGCATTTGGCCTGGCGGTGCAGCTGCGTCTGGAGCGTGCGCCCGAGCTTAATCAGGTGCTCGAGTTTTGCCAGCGCGTTGGTCTGCCGACGACGCTCGAGGAGCTGGGCCTCGGCGAGATTTCCGATGCCGACCTGATGAGCGTTGCGGATGCGGCCTTTAGAAACGAACGCAATATGGCCAACGAGCAGGCCAAGGCGACCAAACAAAAGCTCGTGCAGCTCATGCGGGAGGCATAGCTTGGCGCTTGATCGACCTTGTGCAATCGAGGCTGCGATAGGCCATGGGTTATTTGCCGCAAAGATGCGCCGCGTGTAATTTGCCCGAGGCGTGGGCTCATAGCGTATCATTATCTCTTGCTTGTTTGCACTGCTCAGGGAGGGGCCGCGCATGGCGCAGGAACACGATCTGTTTGATGACATTATCGAGATCAGCAAGGGTTTCGACTTTCTTAAAAACCCGCTTGGTGGCGTGACCGATGCGCTCGATCCGTCGGCGCCGCAGTGGAATCCTGCCGACTATAAGGAGCGCCCGCGCGGAAACACCATTCCGTGCCTGACTTGTAAAAACGAAAAGACCGGCTGCACCGCGTGCATGGACGTGTGCCCGGTCAACGCTATCGAGGTCGAGGAAGACGCCATCGAGGTCCTCGACTCCTGCCGCAAGTGCGGCCTGTGCGCCGCCGCCTGCCCGACCGAGGCGATCATCTCGCCGCGTCTGGCGCCCAAAAACCTGTACGACGACATTGTCTCGGCGGCTACGAGCCACGAGACCGCCTACGTTACCTGCACGCGTGCCCTTAAGCGCATGCCGCGCGAAAACGAGGTCGTCGTTGCCTGCGTGGGCGATATTACGGCCGAGACCTGGTTCTCGGTACTGGCCGACTATCCCAACGTGAGCGTGTATCTGCCGCTGGGCGTGTGCGATAAATGCCGCAACACCGGTGGCGAGGACATGCTGGGCGAGGCCATCGCCACTGCCGAGGAGTGGGCCGGTACGGGCATGGGCCTGGAGGTCGACCCCAAGAGCCTCAAATGCCATAAGCGCCGCGAGTACGAGCGCAAGGAGTACATGGATAAGATCGCCCGCACCACGGGCCTAACCGTGACTAAGCTCAACCCGGCGACGGCGGCGCTAGCTTCGGTGACACAGAAGCTCAAAGCCCATCGTCATCAGATTACCCAGCTGGAGCGCACACTCAACACCATGTGCGGTACCACGACGACCAAGCGTCGCCGTTCGCTTACGCACGGGCGACAGCTGGTGCTCTCGACGCTGCAAAACCACCCCGAGCTTGCCAAGAACATGCAAGTAAGCACGCCGGAGTGCGATTTTGACAAGTGCACGTCGTGCGGCGAGTGCGTCAATGTATGCCCCACGTTCGCCTGCGATTTGGTAGGGAGCGGCCGCTTTGCGCTGGAGTCCACGTATTGCTTGGGCTGCGGCGCCTGCGTCAAGGTGTGTCCCGAGCATGCGCTCAAGCTGGTCGAGCACGACGCGTCCAACCTGGTCGTCGTCGATCCCGAGGCCGAGGAAAAGGCCGCCCAGAAGGCTAAGGCCCACGAAGAAGCCCAGAAGGTCAAGGCCGAGGCAAAGGCTAAGCTCGACAAGATGCTCGATCAGGTGGAGAAGCTCGCGGACTAGTCGGCGACCCCTATCTCTGCTTCATTCGTGCCGCCGTGGCGTCCGGGTTCGCCCAGATGCTGCGGCGGCGCTATACTTATGCAGTTTGAAATGCTTGTACCAAAAGGAGCTGTCGTGTCCCTTTCCATCGGTATCGTGGGCCTGCCCAACGTAGGCAAGTCGACGCTGTTCACCGCGCTTACCAAAAAGACTGGCCTTGCCGCCAACTACCCGTTCGCTACGATCGACCCCAACGTGGGTATCGTCGACGTGCCCGATAGCCGCCTACAAAAGCTTGCCGACATCGTCAACCCGGGTCGCATTGTGCCGGCTACGGTCGAGTTTGTCGACATCGCGGGCCTGGTGAAGGGCGCCAACGAGGGCGAGGGCCTGGGCAATCAGTTCTTGGCAAACATCCGCGAGACCGATGCCATTTGCGAGGTCGTGCGCTATTTTAAGGATCCCAACGTCATGCGCGAGGTGGGCCGCACGGGCGAGTTCGTCGATCCCGCAGGTGACGCCGACACCATCATGACCGAGCTCATCCTGGCCGATATGGGCACGCTCGAGAAGCAGCTGCCCAAGCTCGAGAAAGAGGCCAAGCGCGACAAGGAGCTCATGCCCAAGTTCGAGGTCGCCAAGCGCCTGCTTGCCTGGCTCAACGAGGGCAAGCGCGCCGCGTCCATGGAGATGACCGACGAGGAGCGTGCCGCCGCCAAGGGCCTGTTCCTGCTCACCATGAAGCCTATCCTGTATGTGGCCAATGTGGACGAGGATATGCTCGACGACGACTTGGCACCCATCGATGGCGTCAAGCCGCTGCCCATCTGCGCCAAGATCGAGGCCGAGCTTTCTGAGCTCGATCCCGAGGATGCCGCCGATTACCTGGAGAGCCTGGGCTTGGAGCAGCCCGGCCTGGACGTGCTCGCCCAGGCGGCCTACAAGCTGCTTGGCCTGCAGTCGTTCTTTACGGCCGGCGAGATGGAGGTCAAGGCCTGGACGGTGCGTCAGGGTGCGACCGCTCCGCAGGCCGCCGGCGTCATTCACACCGACTTTGAGCGCGGCTTTATTAAGGCCGAGGTCATTGGCTATGACGACTATATCGAGCTCGGCGGCGAGCAGGGCGCCAAGGCTGCCGGCAAGCTGCGCATCGAGGGCAAAGAGTATGTCATGGCCGATGGCGACGTCGTGCACTTCCGTTTCAACGTGTAAGGACAATGCACATGTTCAAATATGGCAAAAAAGCCGGCTACATGGGCATCGCGCTGCTGGTGCTTGCGGTGCTTCCGCTGTTAGTTGCGGCGTTTGTTCTCCCCAACATTGGTCCCGAGGTGGCAACGAAGTTTAACGCGGCCGGCGAGGTGACGCGCTGGGGCAAGAGCTACGAGCTGCTGGCGCTGCCGGTACTCAACCTGCTGCTGAGCGTGGCGACCTACTTTACGGCGGGACGCCAGGCCAAGAACAATGAGGACTCCGCCGCTATGGCGCGCATCGTGTGCGAGCGCTACCTGCGAAACGGCTGCATTACGGGTGTATTCCTCAACGTGATCAACGTTTACTTTATGTACTCGGCGATTACCGGAACGGGCTTTGGCTTTGGTTTCTAGCCTGTCCTTTTAGGCAACGAGCCTGCACGCATATTCAATGGCTGCTGCGAGGCCGCCGCTCGATCGTGGTTTAAAGACCATATCGGCGGCGGCCTCGTTTTCGTATCCGGCGCCGCGAAGGGTGAGCGCGATACCGGCTTCTAAGAGAAGGGGCAGGCCGCGTTGGCTGGTTGCTATCACAACGGCCTGGGCAAGGGCACAGCCGTGCGTCTGGCATTGAGCGGCGAGCTCGCCTTTCGTTGGGTTGGGGAGCAATGCGGTCGCGACACGGCTCGATAGCAGTGTCGCGGCTGTGCGTTCGTCAGGGGAAAGGTATTCGGCCTCAACGACGACAAGCTTGGGCTGCACGCCGTCTGCGCAATGTGGTCTCTGACGCATTGAAATCGAGCAAGCCGACATAGAAAACTCCTGGATATTCGACAAAACGTAAACTATAGTTTACGTTTTTGTTTTGCTCCATTTCAAACTCGTCTGCATGAATGAACATGCGAAACAGATTCTTGGCGAGCGAGTCGAGCGGACGCGCAAGGCCCTTGGTATTTCCAAGGTCGATTTTTGCCTAGCGGTCGGAATCAGCCGACCTTATCTCGACCGAATTGAGGACGGAACGGCAAACAGTACGCTCGAGATTCTATTTAAAATTGCGCCCGCGCTTGGCATGACGGTGTCAGAGCTACTCGAGGGTATCGAATAGGGCGTTCCCCCGCTGTATTTGACGCTCTTTGGGCGGGTCCCCCTGGTTGCGATGTGCAAAATCGCGAGTATTCAGCACCTGTTCAGCCGTAGATGGTAGCCCGAGCGGCTGGCGTTGCCTTTTTAACAGTAGTTAATCCACGCGCTAAATAAAAATGAGGAATAAATAGTTACTAGACGGCTCGTTCGTCCTAAAAGTTTGTCTAACAATCAGCCGATTCTGCGCCTCCGGCGGAGAAATTGCAGAATACTCCGATTTTTGCACGGCCTGAGGGGGACCACCTGTCGTTTGAGGCTGCGATAAGTGGAACTGCCTTAGGGATTACGCCATCGGGATACGGTCGTGGTTGACTTGGCTGTAGAACAGACGCTGGATCTCGGCGGCATCGCGTGACTGGCCGAGTGCCCACATGGTTTTGGCCACGAGCGTCTCGGTTGTCATATCGTCGCCGCGCAGAATGCCCGGATGATCGGCGTAAGCACGGCCGACCTCATAAACGCCCAGATCGAGACCCTCTTCGGGGACCTGCGTGGTCATAACGACGGTGCGGCCCGAATCGACCCAGCGGAAAATTGCCTCTTGGAACGACTCGCCCGACTCACCAAACTCGGGGATACCGCCAATGCCAAAGGTCTCAAGGATTACAGCGTCGTAGCTATCGGCAAGGGCGTCCAGAATGCCTGGGTTCACGCCGGGCGTGAGCTTGAGTACAAATACGCGCGGGTCGATGCTGTCGTAGAAACGCACCGGGTTTTCGCCCTGATGCGTGCCGTGAAGCCCGTTGCGCACGATGCGGTCATTGCGGATATAGGCGATGGGCGGATAGTTGACGCTAATGAACGCGTTAAAGCTCATGGTGCGCTGCTTGCGGGCACGCGTGCCGGCAATGGCTACGCCGCCAAACACGATCGAGACGTCGTGCGAGTGTTCGTCGAGCGCATAGAGCAGGCTCTGGTACAGGTTGAGCTTGGCGTCGGTAAAGGGATTGCCCATGGGCTTTTGCGAGCCGGTGAGTACGATGGGCTTGGGGCTGTCCTGAATCAGGTAGGAAAGCGCCGCCGCGGTGTAGCTCATGGTGTCGGTGCCGTGCAGAATCACGAAGCCGTCGTGGTCGGCATAACCCTCGACGATGACGTCGCGGATACGCATCCAGTCACTGGGGCGCATATTGGTGCTGTCGATGTTCATGGGCTGCACCACGTCGAGCTCGCAGAGGCCCGAGATCTCGGGGACGCTCTGGGCGAGCTCCTCACCGGTCAGGGCGGGGGAGAGGCCGTTGCCGTCCTCGGTCGACGCGATGGTGCCGCCCGTGGCGATGAGAAGGATGCGCTTCATGCTGGTATTCCTATCGTATTTGCCGCCACAGAGGCGGAGTCGTTCGGCAGTATTGTGGCACAGGGCGTCCAATGTTCAAACGTATTACATCATCTGTAACGTTTGGCAACGCTCCAATTGCTGTCAAATAGGGGCCCAGGTCGTGCGTTTGCCGTGCTCTGATGGCTATGACGGGCGCAGAACCGCTGGTTACGTGTACACTATGAAAGTTATTTTCGTTCATTCGCGCGGGCGGGCAGCGGCTCCCCGCCAACAAGAGGGGGAAACCATGGATCAAAAGGCTTCCGCAAAGGTCCTCGTACTCGACTTTGGTGCGCAGTACGGTCAGCTCATTGCCCGTCGCGTCCGCGACCTCAACGTGTATTCCGAGATTGTCCCCTGCGACATCTCGGCCGACGAGATTCGCGAGATGAACGCCTCTGCGCTCATCCTTTCCGGCGGTCCGGCTTCTGTGTATGCCGAGGACGCTCCCACCATCGATCCCGCCATCTTTGACCTGGGCCTTCCCGTCCTGGGTTTTTGCTACGGCCATCAGATCACGGCCGTGACGCTCGGCGGCAAGGTCGGCCACTCCGAGGTGGGCGAGTACGGCCGCGCTACCATCACGCGCACGGCTGGCGCCAAGCTCTTTAACTCCACGCCCATGGCGCAGACCGTGTGGATGAGCCACCGCGACGCCGTCTCCGAGGTGCCCGAGGGCTTTACCGTCACCGCCAGCACCGACGTGTGCCCGGTCGCCGCGATGGAGTGCGCCGAGCGCAAGATCTTTACCACGCAGTTCCACCCCGAGGTCAAGCACTCCGAGTATGGTCAGCAGCTGCTGAGCAACTTCCTGTTTGAGATCTGCGGCCTGGAGCCCAACTGGAGCATGGACAACCTGGCCGAGACCATGACGGCAGACTTCCGCGAGAAGGTCGGCGACGACCGCGTGATTCTGGCCCTGTCCGGCGGCGTCGACTCCTCTGTCGTGGCTGCCCTGGGTGCCCGCGCCGTGGGCAAGCAGATGACCTGCGTGTTCATCAACCACGGTCTGCTGCGCAAGGGCGAGCCCGAGCAGGTGGAGGAGGTCTTCACCAAGCAGTTTGACGTCGACTTTATCCACGTCCACGCCGAGGACCGCTATGCCGAGCTTTTGGCCGGCGTGACCGAGCCCGAGGAGAAGCGCCGCATCATCGGTACGCAGTTCTGGAAAGAGTTCTTCGCCGTGGCGCAGCAGCTCGAGTGCGACGGCAAGCCGGTCAAGTACCTGGCTCAGGGTACCATCTACCCCGACATCATCGAGTCCGGCGCGCGCAAGACGGGTGGCAAGACGGCCACTATCAAGAGCCACCACAACCTGATCCCGTTCCCCGAGGGCGTGCATTTTGACCTCATCGAGCCGCTCGATCACTTCTTTAAGGACGAGGTCCGTGCGCTTGGTCTGGCGCTCGGCCTGCCGGGCCACATCGTGTTCCGTCAGCCCTTCCCGGGCCCGGGTCTTGCCATCCGCATCATCGGCGCGGTCGACAAGGAGAAGCTCGAGATCCTCAAGAACGCCGACGCCATCGTGCGCGAGGAGCTCGACGCCTACAACCAGCGTCTGTTTGAGCAGACCGGCGAGCGCAACTCCGAGCATAGCTGCTGGCAGTATTTCGCCGTCCTGCCCGACATCAAGTCCGTTGGCGTTATGGGCGACGAGCGCACCTATCAGCGCCCGATCATCTTGCGCGCCGTGGAGTCCAGCGACGCCATGACCGCCGACTGGGCCAAGCTGCCCTACGACGTCCTGGCCCGCATCTCCGGCCGCATCGTGGCCGAGGTCCCCGGCGCCAACCGCGTGTGCTACGACATCACGTCCAAGCCGCCCGCGACGATCGAGTGGGAATAAACGATATTCGTTGATTTCAAGCCTCTGACCTGCGAAAACAGGTCGGCGGCTTCTTATTTTGCAACCTCTGTGCAACCTTTGCGGTTTCGCGCCCCGTGAACAGGGACGTAGCACTGTTCACGTCTGGGCCCATGTCGGCACCGATCAATGCCCGCGCTGCTTCTGCTTGCGCTTCAGCTTCCGCTGCTCGAAGCACGTCGCCCGGGGTTCCTCGCCAGAGGAGAACTGACCGTTCCTTGCGAAACCGCGAGACCAGCTATATCCGCTTGCTGCGGGCTTGCTTGAGCCAGTTCCTCTTGAAAGAGCCTATACCTCCGAAGAACTTGTTGTACGTCTCACCGTTCTCCTTGGCTTCGCACTTGACCAAAGCAAGTTCGATGGTGCAGAGGTAATCCGCCACTTGCTCGAGGCGGTAGTCGGTCATCGAGGTCTTGCGGCGTCGGACGACCCCTTTTGAGAGGACCTTGCCCACCGAGCCGTCTCGCCCACGGAACAGGAGGAGCGCATCCTCGCGACCTTCGGCGACCTGTGCTGCGAGATGGAGGGCTGCACCATCGCGCAGGCCGCCTATCTCAACGGCGTGCCCCTCGTCGTCGTGCGCGTCATCAGCGACAAGCCCTGCGCCGAGGGCCGGGTCGTCGACTACAACACCTTCGAGAAGAAGGCCGCCTGCGACTGCGCCCGCATCGCCGCGCGCATGGTTAAGCTTTAGGCCCTGCGCGCCGGGGCCCTTCTTTATGTTGGGACCCCGGCGCGCAGGGCCCTTTCCAAAGCGAAGTGTCGAGCCGAAGTGTTGAGCGTCGGCCCTGAATGTTCAATGGCCGTTGTTTTCTGCCCCTCAAGTGGTGGACTTTTCCTCGGAGCTGTTGATTCCCCCACGCGCCCCCTTCCGTTCTCTGTTCTCCCCTTATACTCCTTGTACGAGGAGGTAAGAAGTCATGGACAAGACCACACAGGACAGCTTGGCAAAGAAACCCGTCGACATGAGGGACAGGATTCTCGAGCATCTCGAGGCTCTCACCTCTGCCGTCTCGCTCGACGACCTTGCCCGTCTGTCCACCTCCGACATCGCCGAGACGCTCATCATCTCCAGGAGCCTGGCGAGCCAGTACCTCAACGACCTTGTTCGCGCCGGCCTTGTGGTTAAGGTGGCGGGCAGGCCTGTCCGTTATTTTCATCGCCGCGCGTTCCAGAAGCGTTTTCAGGTAAAGCTCTCTGCAAGCGAGTACGCCTCGCTCGCCGACCTCATCCAGGCGACGGGAATCGCCGATCACCGCGACTTCGCGCGTGCCGTGGGCTTCGACATGAGCCTCAGCTCCGTTGTCGAGCAGTGCAAGGCTGCGGTTCAGTACCCTCCGTTTGGCCTGCCCATCCTCTTGAGCGGCGGCGTGGGTGTCGGTAAGTCTTTCCTTTCTCGCCTTGTGTACGAGTACGGCAAGAACCAGGGCTTGCTGTCCCGCGACTCCTCCTATGTGCGCATCGACTGCGCCGGGGTCCCGGACGCCGCCTCGTTCAACGGGCTTCTTGACGAGTCGATCGCGAAAGCGCGCGGGGGTGTGGTCTTTGTCAACGGCATCGAGGCACTCTCTCCCTCTGCGATGGAGCACTGCCTTGCGACGGCCCTCGGGCTCGATGCCTCCCAGGATGCGCCGCGCGCTCGCCTCGTTCTTTCGACGACGCTTTCCGCCGATGACCTGAAGGTTTCCTCGGCCTACAGCAAAATGCCCATCTGTGCCCGCGTCCCCTCACTCAAGGAGCGGACCCCCGAGGAGCGCGAGGATCTCATCTTGAGCTTCCTGCGCAGCGAAGGGTGCCGAATCGGTTCTGATGTGAAGATCAGCCGCGGCGCATACCGTTGCCTCGTGAACGCGGACTTTTCCGATAACATCGCCGGCTTGCGCGCCTGCGTGACGAACTGCTGCGCCAAAGCGTTCCTCAATCGCGAGGGCGACTACGTCGTCGTTCGCCCGTATCTTCTTCCCAGCGGGCTCCTCTCCTCCGCGCAGATCGATCAACAGCCCGACGATGGCGTTCTGATCGACGCGTCCCTGGATGCCACCGAGAGCACAGGGCCGGTCGAGCAGGCGCTCGATGCCCTGTGCTCTCTCGATGAGCGATTCTGCGCCGGGGAGCTCTCTGTCTCCGAGCTCGTCTCGCAAGCTGTCTCCGCTGTGCGCGGCGTTGAGGATCACTTGATCTTCGGCCACGGCGTCGCCTCCTCGAGGTCGCGCGCCTTCGAGCGCGTCGTGGGCGCGGTCCTTGCCGACGCAGGCTCTTCTTATGGCATCGAGCTTTCGAGGAAGGTCGCTTTTCTACTGGCCCAGGAGATTTGCCTGCAGTTGTGGCCGGGTATCGGCCTGGCTAAGCGAAAGTCTGCCTGTGCGGAGCAAATCTCCCATCTCCTCGGTGCCGTGACCTCCGAATTGCCGTTTGCCTCGAGTGTCTCCGATCAGGTCGCCGCAGACATGGAAGGGGCGCTGGGAATCTCGCTCGATCACTTCACGAAGACGCTTCTGACGCTGTGCGTCGCATCGGAGTCTCGCGATGCGAAGGCCCTTCGGACGCTCTGCGTCATCTTGTCCCACGGCTACTCAACGGCGACGAGCATCGCCGACGCGGCGAACCGTATGCTCGGCGTGCATGTGTACGAGGCTGTCGACATGCCCTACGACCAGCAGCTGAAGGACATCGTCGGTCCGCTCCAGCGCCTCGTCGACCGCCATTCCTACTGCACCGGGGTCGTGTTCCTCGTCGACATGGGCTCCTTGGAGGAGGCCTATAAGGCCCTCGAGAACGTTACCGACTCCACCATCGGGGTGGTGAACAACGTCTCCACCGGGCTCGCGCTCGAGATCGGGGTCGGGCTGCTCGGCGGCAAGTCCATCGCCGAGGTTCTTGGCGATGCGACCGCCGCGTGCGTGACGCACTGCAAGGTGATCGAGCGCGTCAACCGTGAGGACGCCATCGTCTTCTGCTCCGAGTCCGGGGTCGACGCCGCGGAGAGGATACGCCAGCTCGTCTCGCAGAGCCTCCCGCGCACCATAGGCGCGCGCCTGCTCACGAGGCCCTTCAAGCAGCTCGTCGCGAACGGGTCGAACGACGCCGTTTTCTCCGAGCACCGCGTCTGCGCCGTCATCGGCACGGGAGACCCCGGGATCGCCTCCGTTCCCTTCGTCGCCCTCGAGGACATCATGTCGACGGCGTCCGCCTCTAAGGTCGATGCCGTGTTCGGCAGGTGGCTTGACTCTTCTGAGCTCTCTTCTTTCCACGAGAAGCTGCTCTCGAACATGACGCTGCAGAACGTCATCCGCTCCATCACCATCCTCGACCCGGAGCGGCTATTCCACGAGATCGAGAGCGCCGTGCACGAGCTTCAGCGCAGGACAGGCGAGAAGATCGGCAGCAACGCCATCATTGGACTCTACGTCCACCTCTGCTGTCTCGTCGAGCGCCTTGTTACCAGAAACCCCATTGAGACCTACGTTGGCCAGGACCGCTTCGAGGAGGAACGCACCGATTTCATCGAGTCCTTCAGGCAGAGCTTCTCGAGTATCTCGACGCGCTATTGCGTAGAGGTTCCCGTAAGCGAGATCGCATATGTCTTCGACTACATAAGCGTGAGCGCCGCCCCGGCGCGAGAAGAGCGCCTCGGCTCCTCGGGCCTCCTGCTCGACGAGTGACCTTCCCCGCGCCGCCGCGAGCTGACCGCGCGTCCTCAATAATCCGATAACCCCTTGCCCGGCGCGAATCCGGATAGCGCCGAGGCAGTGCTGAATGAAAAACTTGATTTGATAGGAGCAAACATGAGTGTTGTTATGGCACGAATCGACAATCGCCTGCTTCACGGCATCATCGTGACGCAGTGGGCCCCGGTGTCGGGCGCGACCCGAGTCATGGTCATCGACGACAAGGTCGCCGGCGACGAGGTCCTGAAGTCCACCATGAGGATGGCGCGCCCCGCGGGCATGGCCGTCTCGATCATCTCCGAGCAGACCGCGCTCAAGAACTTCGCCGCGGGCAAGTACGACCGCGAGAAGGTCTTCGTCATCGCCAAGGAGCCCGAGACGATGCTTCGCCTGGTCGAGTCGGGCGTCGAGCTCCCGTCGCTGATCGTCGGCGGCTCGCTCGTCAAGGAGGACGGCATCCAGCTCACCCAGCGCGCCTACGCCTCCGCCGAGAACGTCCAGAGCTACAAGGCGCTCATCGCCCGTGGCGTCAAGGTGACGGCCCAGTTCGTGCCCGCCGACAAGCCCGTCTCCGTCGCAGACCTCATCTAAGGGGGAAATATGGTCAACTTCACTATCTTGCAGGTTATCCTTCTGACCCTGCTGGCCTTCATCAAGCACGTGGACTACTACGGCATCCCGATGATCTTCGTCAATTACGCCGTTTTCTGGGGCCTCATCACCGGAGTCGTCATGGGCGACTGGAAGACCGGCCTTGTCATCGGCGGCACCATTCAGCTCATGCAGCTCGGCGTCGCGGGCTTCGGCGGCTCCTCCATTCCCGACTACGGCACGATGGCCATCATCGCCACCGCCTACGGCGTGACCCTGGGCTCCGACACGGGCCTCGCCATCGGCCTGCCGGTCGGCATGCTCGGCATCCAGCTCGACGTCGTCGCCAAGATCCTCAACGGCTTTGTCGTCGAGAAGTCCCAGAAGTTCTGCAACGAGGGTAAGTTCAATCAGATGAACGCCATCCTGTGGGTCTGCCCCGCGCTCTTCGGCCTGTGCGCCGCCCTGCCCGTCTTTGTCTCCGTGACGCTCGGCCAGCCCGCCGTCAACTGGCTCCTCGAGGTCATGCCCCAGTGGTTCCTCTCCGGCCTCACCCTCGCCGGCAAGATGCTCCCGGCCGTCGGTATCGCCATGCTGCTCCGCTACATGCCAACCGCCAAGTACTTCCAGTACCTGCTCGCCGGCTTCTTCCTCTCGGCCTTCCTGAACGTGCCCATCATCGGCGCCGCCATCGTCGGCGTTGCCCTCGCGATCGCGTTCTACCAGCGCGCCGAGAGGGACACCGAGCTCGCCGCCCACGCTTCCGCAGACGCCTTCATCGGAGAGGATGAGTAACCATGGAAAACGAGAACATCACCGCCGTCGCCGAGGGCAAGCCCTCCGGCTACAAGGTCACCAAGAAGGACCTGCGCAACGCGAACTGGCGCTGGCTCATGAGCGTGTGCACCTTCAACTACCAGACCCAGCAGGGCGCCTCAGTCGCCTACGCCCTCTCGCCGGTCCTGAGGAAGATCTACACGAACGACGAGGACTATAAGCAAGCGCTCAACAACCACTTCCGCTACTACAACACCCAGCCTTGGCTCGCCGCCATCATCCTTGGCGCCTGCGTGGCCATGGAGGAGCGCGACGGCCTAGCGGCGGCGGACGCCGTCCAAGACCTGAAGATCGGCACCATGGGACCGCTCGCCGGCGTCGGCGACTCCCTGCTCATGACCATGATCCCGACCATCATGGGCTCCATCGCCGCCTACATGGCCATCGAGGGCAACCCCGTGGGAGCCGGCATCTGGTTCGCGCTCATCCTGGCCATCTTCTGGGTCCGCATGCACGCCCTCGAGTTCGGCTACAAGCAGGGCGTGAAGCTCGTCACCGACTTCAGCGAGAAGCTTCCCAACCTCACTGCCGCCGCCTCCGTGCTCGGCCTCACCGTGGTCGGCTGCCTCATCGCCTCGGTCATCGGCGTCACCTGCCCGATTAGCTTCAGCTTCGGCGACGTCGCGATGGAGATTCAGCCGCTGCTCGACAAGATCCTGCCTGCCATGATCCCCGCCGCCATCACGGGAAGCGCGTATTACCTTCTTACCAAGAAGAACGCGAGCATGACGGCCCTCATCCTCGTGGTGATCGTCCTCGCGATGGTCGCCTCCGCCGCCGGCATCCTCGCCTAGCTTCGACCCAAGAGATTGGTGAATCAATGAGAAAGATAGTTGTGGCGAGCCATTCCCTTCTCGCCCAGGGCTTCAAGGACACCCTCGAGTTCCTTACGGGTAAGGGCGACGCCGTCAACGCCGTGTGCGCCTACGTGAACGACAACGGCGAGGGGCTCGACGCGGCGGTCGAGGCGGCTCTTTCGGGCACTGACGAGGTCGTCGTCCTCACCGACGCGTTCGGCGGCAGCGTGAACCAGCGCTTTTCCCGCTTCGCCTCCGACCGGATCCACGTGATCGCGGGTGTCAACCTCCCGCTCGCCATGACGGTCGCGCTCGCGCGCCCCGACGAGAAACTCGACTTCGACGCCCTCGTCAACGAGGCGCGCCAGCAGATCATCTACGTGAACGGTGCCAGTTCCGCCGAGTGCGACGACGACGAATAGAGGAGGTCGACGATGAGAGAGTTCCTTAAGGACGTGTGGATGCACGGCGGCGAGGAAAGCCGCGCCATCACCCCCGAGAACATCACGGGCGAGAAGGGCCGCGCCGCCATGTCGGCCAGCCACCTCGGCGTCGGCCGCAAGGGCTCGTGCTGCGTGCCCCTTGAGTCCGGCGAGACCATCACGCTCGCGGACATCGAGGGCCCCGGCATCATCCGCCACATCTGGATGACCGTCCCCGACAAGACCGCCGCCGGCAGCTTCGTCATGCGTGACCTCGTGCTGCGCTTCTACTGGGACGACGAGGAGACCCCCTCGGTCGAGTGCCCTGTCGGCGACTTCTTCTGCAACGGCTTCGGTGAGCGCGCCATCGTCAACTCGATGCCCATCTGCGTGAACCCGACGGGCGGCATGAACTGCTACTTCGAGATGCCCTTCAGGAAGCACGCCAAGGTCACGCTTACGAGCGAGCACCCCGGGTTCATTAAGTACATCTTCTACACGTTCAACTACGCGCTCACCGACGTGCCGGACGACGCCATGTACTTCCACGCCCGCTTTAACCGCGAGCGCAGCACCCGCAGGGGCGTCGACTACACCGTGCTCGACGGCGTGCGCGGCAAGGGCTACTACGTCGGCACCTACATGGCCCTGTGCGCCCTGGAGCGCTATTGGTGGGGCGAGGGCGAGATGAAGTTCTTCCTCGACGGCGACGAGGAGTTCCCCACGGTCACCTCGACGGGAGCCGAGGACTACTTCGGCGGTGCCTGGGCCTTCCTCGACAGGCCGCCCCACGCGCTGCCCGAGGCGCAGTGCTTCAACACGCTGTTCGCCGGCTACCCGTACCGCTCGACGCGCGACGCCACGCGCGACCGCTTCAGCGCGGGCAAGCCGAACCCGAACCCGATGCTCGCGACCAACGACGACGCGCTGCCCAGGCACGGCCTCTACAGGTGGCACCTTCCCGACCCGATCTCGTTCAAGGAGGACCTGCGCGTGACGTTCCAGGACCTCGGCAACGACGACATCAAGCTCTACGAGCGCGAGGACGACATCTCCACCGTCGCCTACTGGTACCAAAGCGAGCCGCACGCCGTGCTCGCCCCGTTTGCCGCAAGGCAGGACCGCGTGCCCAGGTAGGGTCGCCTCGAAACAAGCCAACGTTATGGGCGCCCGCGGTTGACCATGACTGCGGGCGTCCCTTTGTAAGGAGGATCACATGAGCGAAAAGCAAATGAGGCTCGGCGCCCTCGAAGCCGGCGGGACCAAGATGGTCTGTGCCGTGGTGTCCGGCGACGGCGAGGTCCTCGACCGTATGGAGACCCCGACGCTTACGCCCGCCGAGACCGTCCCGCAGATGATCGAGTGGTTCACCGCCCGCGATGTGGACGCGTTGGGCATCGGCGCCTTCGGCCCGACCTGCGTCGACCCCAACGACGAGCGCTACGGCTCCATCCTCCAGACGCCCAAGCTCGCGTGGCGAGGCCATGGTCTTCGCGCCGCGTTCGCCGACGCCCTCGGGATTCCGGTGGCCTACGACACGGACGTGAACGTTGCCTGCCTCGGCGAAGTGGTCTTCGGCTGCTGCAAGGGGCTCGAGGACGCCGTCTACGTGACCATCGGCACCGGCGTGGGCGCGGGCGTCATGTGCGCGGGCAGGCTCCTTCACGGCATGCTGCACCCCGAGGCCGGTCACATGCTGGTAAGGACCCGTCCCATCGAGGAGGGACGCTGCGTCTGCCCGAGCCACGCGAGCTGTCTCGAGGGGCTCGCCTCCGGCCCCGCCATCGCCGCGCGCTGGGGAAAGCCCGCGGCCGAGCTCGCGGACAACGATGAGGTGTGGGCGCTCGAGGGGGATTATCTGGGGCAGATGTGCGCGAACCTCGTGCTCATGTACTCGCCTCGCCGCATCGTCCTCGGCGGCGGCGTGATGCACCAGGAGCAGCTCTACGGCATCGTCCGCAAGAAGACCCTCGAATATCTGGGTGGCTACATCCAGACCGCCGAGCTTAAGGACATGGAGAGCTACATCTGCGCCCCGGGCTGCGGCGGCGACCAAGGAATCCTCGGCGCGGCCGAGCTGGCAAGAAGGGCGCTCGCGTAACTTGCGCTCTCTCCGCCATACAACGCGTCAAGAAAAGACGAGCGCTTCTTGCCAATTGGGCGGCAAGAAGTGCTCGTCTTTTGCATTTGTTTTTGGGGCAGGACGCCCCGCCTCCGCTAGAGTCCCTGGACCGCCACACCCACGAGGTTTGGACCGGTGTGGACAAGAAGCGCGGGGCTGATGTCGGAGCGGACGACCTCCACCGCGTTGGCCACGCGCTCGCGCAGGGCCTGCTCCATGCGGTCGTAGAGGTCGGCGTGGGCCGAGGTGCGGCTCGCGGCAAAGCGCACCTTGGGGTGCTTCTCGACGATGGCGGCGATGAGCTTGACCTCGGTGCGATGCGGTACTTGCACAGCCATTTCGTGTGCGCGAGGCTGTTGTCTTTCTGGGCCACAGCAATCACCTTCCCCCTAGCATGATGACCTGAACAATCCTCATGCTAGGGGGAAGGTTTTTGTCGCGTAGCGGAAATTGGCCTCCACCCGCTGAGCGGGTGGCTTTCTATGCCGCGCGTGCCGCGCGGCACGGACTAAAGTCCATGAATAAAAACGAGGAAGGCCACGTCCGGCCTCCCTCGCGTGCCCTTGCACGCCCAATATGCGCCGTAAAAGTCGTCTTCTTCGACGTCAAAGTGAATGCGCTTCGTTTTTGCCTCTCAAAATCTTATTTTCACGATTTGCATTTTCATCCCGTTGTCACCGACCCTTGCGAGAAACCGGAAAAAGCCGCTGACAGAAGGGTTTCTCAAATCGTTGTAACCCAGCATATAGCCGCGACTTGTGACCTGCAGACGGCTGTCCCACGTGCCGATTTCCTTGGCGGCATCCGAAACCGCAAAATATGCCCCCACATCCTTGATTTTTGCAGTCTTAAGCCATGTTTTTGCGATCATCTTTACCGCCGTCCGATTGGCAGCATCAAAGACCAGCACACTGCCGGGGAAAGCGTCCGCCATCCCCCGCACCAGTTCCCGGACCTGCTGGGTCAGAAAGTAATAGAACACCCCGGAGGCAAAGAACACCGCCCCGCGGGAGGCATCGATTTTGCTAAACCATGCGGTGTCTTTCAGGTCGCAGGGGATATTTTGTTCTCGATCCCCGGCGGGCAGTAGCTGCTGCCGCAAGGCAATCACATCCGGAAAGTCCAGATTGTAGATCTTGCATCTACCGTTGTCGCAGGTTCTGCCGGTGTTGTCCAGACCGCAGCCCAGATTGACCACCGCCGCATTGGGGTGGCCTTTCAGGTAATCCCGCACCTCGAAAGCAAGATCACCCTGCCGTGTGGCCACCTCCAGCGCACCAAAGCGCTGCATCAGGCTGCGGGAGTTTTTCTCTGCCTCTGAAAAGTCGTAGTCGATCTGGTCGAGCAGACGAACCGCTGTTTCATCCCTGTAAAGGTTCGGGTACAGCTCCGTACACAGCTTCCGGGAATACAGCGGGAGGATCAGCGTCTCCTGCACGGTGTTTTTCTCAATTTTACATTTCATAGGTTTCTTCCTCAGTGAATAAAAACTGTCATAATTGCCGCCAGCATAGCCGCTATGACCGTCATGCCTATCGCCATGTGCAGGATGGGTGCAAAAAAACCCGTGCTTGATGCCCCTACTTCCGCGCCGTGACGCAGAGCCACTTTTTCTTTTTGTGTATCTGCACCTCGTGAAAACCCGCCTGCTCCAGACATGCCTTTAATTCAATGTCCTTGTAGATGGTCATGCCGCCGATGATCTGCGTCCACCTCTCGTCCTTGTCCGTATCGCCATTGCTCTCGTTGCAGATAAGAATTGTCCCGCCTGGCTTCAGCGTCCGCCAGACCTCGTGGAAGCATCGGGGCAAATCAGGCCAAAAATAGACGGTCTCAAAGGCCGTGGCGGCATCGAAGTAGCTATCCTCAAACGTCATATCCGCCACACTGCCTTGCAGAACGGCGCAACGCCCCTCCTGAATTGCGGTTCGGTTGAGCTTTCTAGCCTTCTCCACGCTGACGGGCGAATAGTCGATGCCCTTGACGACGCCATACGGGCATTTTTTCAGCAGCCGTTTAATGTTCGCCCCGCCGCCGCAGCCGCAATCCAGCACCTTTGCGTTTGGCGTAAGTCGCAGAAATCGAAGTCCCCACCGCGCCACTGGGCTGTGGCCCAGATTCATCATGGCAACCATAAGTTTTCCGCCGAGGCCCACGGGCTTGCGGGTGTTTTCAAAGAACGACATCTGGCGCCTCCGATTTTGTGCATTCCGCATATGTCAACGGGAACGAGGCCTTCAGCACCGCGCTTTTCTGCACCGCCCAGCCGTTTTGACGCAGGAAACGTAGGTATTCCTCGCTTGTCCACCTGCTGTGGAGAGGGAATCCCGCCATACTCATGAAAAAGGCTTTTGCCTTGCCGGAAACCGAGTTCCCCGCGTGGGTGAAGGTTGGAGCGATGAGCACGCCGTCGTCCTTCAGCACCCGCCTGATTTCTTGCAGGGCCTTTTCCGGATGCGGCACTATGTGAAGCGCGTTGGACACGATCACCACTTCGAAGGACTTCTGTGCATAGGGCAGGCGGAACATATCTTGTACGGAAAAGTGCAGCTTTGCGGATTGATTGTCCCGCTTTGCTTCAAGGATCATCTTTGCAGAAGCGTCCGTAGCCTCGATGTGCGCCGCCGCATCCACGATGCTCTTTGCGATAAGCCCCGTGCCGGTGGCAACCTCCAGCACGGTTTTTGCTTTCACCACCGGCCTGATCAGCCCATACATCTTCTCATACGCCGCCCGGTCCTTTCGCATGAAACGGTCGTACCGACCGGCATTCTTGTCCCAGAAGCCCTTGCGTTCGTGCATGGCTATCGCCCCCAAACAGTTAGAGCAATCTAACTATAACACGCGTATCATGTAGTAAGATAGGGCTAACCTTATTTTCTTGGCTAAGACGCATCTCTTCGGCTTTCGCTTATAGCGGCGCGAGTCAGATGCTAGGCTGGAGCTGAAGAAGGAGCTTGGCGGACAGGTGGGTCGAAACTGGTTCCCGGAACGGTGATCCAGCCAATTACACCAGGGCTCTAGTCATGCAGGTAAATCCAATCCATGACGGGAAATAGGTCCTTTTCTCTAGCTCGACGTCTTTCGGAGCTTGACGATTTGGACTGATGGAGGCGAGAAGTCCCTCACCGCGCCAATACCAGACGATTGCGCTATAGACATCTCTCCGACCCTTTGAATCACCCCTTTTCATGCCACCCGCTACGAACCCCGGCGGAAACTAGGGAGTGATTAAAGGAGCGACCTGCACTGATAATTGTTCTCGGGGGAAGCGGGCACTGCGGGGCGCGGCAACGGC
>ERZ1106915.280-NODE-280-length-81179-cov-100.657352_pt1 | contig 81179 bp, 77 predicted proteins | sample MGYA00403653_ERZ1106915 | MGnify/ENA primary metagenome ERZ1106915 (study PRJEB35170, sample SAMEA104062404) | human gut metagenome | biome: human gut; feature: human-associated habitat; material: faeces | place: Denmark | collected 2012-06-06 ...
TCCTGTCTGTTCGATAACTCCTCGGTGAAGTTATGTAAGCACGACACGCCGTTGCATTCGTGCCGCTAGGCACGAATGATGAGCAGGGTTTGGGGCAGGCACGCCCCAACAAGATCACTTCGGAAATGCAGACGCATTGCAGAAGTGAAGTCCCGGATGGACAGAACATTTTCAAGAATTGAAAATTTGTGGCCACGGGACGGTTCTTGCCCTCTACCGCTGCGCTCAAAACGCATTTTCAACAAATGTTTCCGAATTTTTAAGGCGCAAAAATAAGTAGAAGTTGTGCTGCTCATGTAATGGGGTCGCCGTTTGCTCCGAACGCAGTTCCTACCCCTGTTTTGCAGCGGCGTTGTCCGGCTCGCCCACAGAAAGTGTGAGGTCATGGCGCAGTATCTCGTTCAGACGGCTTATGTAAGATTCAAGGTACAGTATGAAGAAAGCCGGACGCAGTGCGGGCACTACGTTCTGCTTCTTTCAAGCACAAGAATAACACTTTGAAGTTGTGGTATAAACAACCAAAAACAAATTTTGGAAGATTGAACAACTATATAAGATTTTATTTGTGAAAAAGAAAAATACCGCCCACGCAGCGCAGCGATGGATTTTGTCGGGTGAATCGGCGGCAAAATAGATCGGGTGTGTTGCGGGGCGGTATGCTCTTTCTGGGCAATCATCCGCTGAAAGTGGTGGTTATCACGGTGAGCACCACCACTTTTGTCAGCAGGATTTGGAGTGAAGGGTATCATGGAAGTGTAAGTGCGTCAATATTGTTTTGAAAAATTTATTACGGTAAATCGATAGGAGTAAGACTTTTAGCTGTTAAACATTATGGTGGATGAGAAAACAACGCGTGAGCGATGGACACTTCAGCGATAAAAAAGTGGTGGAATATTTAAATAGAAACGACAGAAAAATCCAACTGGACAGGAACGAGGGGCTTTACTGAGATGTAAGGACGACACAGAATAAACAAAACAAAAAATCCGATCAAAATTCCAACTTTCTAAACACAAAAAGGCTTACAGAGAGTGAAGAGCCCCACAGCAAGTGAAAAGGAGCGAACTACATGCTGATTTACCCGAAAACCAAGAAGGGTGTCCAGAAGGACAGTCCCGTCTGGAAGGAGGACAACTTCCTCCGTCTGCGCGGCCTTGCGGACGCATTGGTCCACAAGACCGACTTCAAGACCGAGGACGGCAAGAACGTGTTAGCCGGAGCTTACTACGAGCGCGTCCGCCGAGAACTTGAGACGCTGGAAGCAGCCAAGCTTGCACAGCTCAGCAAGTCTCTGGGACCCAAGGCCGCTGCACTCAAGGCGATGCCTGAGCCGACCGGCGGCAGCAGCAACAGCAGCAGCCCCCGCTCCACCGGGGCACGTCGTGCTGCACGCGAAGCCGGTGAGCGCCGTGCCCGTGCCGCCAGTGAACGCAAGGAGCTGGCCGCGTCCATCCGGACAGAGCTGCTGGATGCCGAGGCACAGATCAATGAGGTTTACTGCCGTGCGAACGCAAGCCTTGTGAAGTACAGCAAGGCAGGCAAGTTCCGTGTGATCAGCGATGAGGAGATCCCGCGCTTTCATCCGGACTTTTCCGCCCGGAAGGTTGCGCAGGCCATGGAGATTGAGGAGGTACTGGCATGAAGAACCCGTTCAAGAAGGCTGACAGCGCCAAGCTGCCCGAGCAGGGCCGTGAGCGCACCGAGATCGACTACGCACACCGCACGATCATCCATCACATGCTGTACGGATACCCGGGAGATTTCAGCAGCTGTGCAAGCTATCCGGAGTATGATGACCCAGAGATGTTCGCGGGCGTGTTGGAGCAGGCTGCCGACGCGGTCAAAAAGCTAGACCTTGACGAGCACACCCCGGTGTTCGACGAGCTGGTCCGCCTGAAAGCCCAGCAACTGGCCATCTCCAGCCTTGTGGAGACCCGGTATCAGCACCATGCATCGGCACTGAACCTGCAGGCGGATCTCCGACTACAGGTGGAAAACCTCCGCGCCAGCAAGAAGCTCATTGAAGAGCAGCTTGCTGACGTGAATGCCCGCATCCAGAAACTGGAAGCCTGACGTCCGCAGCGAAACACAATACGAGATAAGACCAGGAGGTACAACTATGTACATGGGTGAACACACCAACGTGACCGAAAAGCTCCACGAGATCCAGAAACAGGGCCGCACCAAGGGCAGCCTGCTGGACCACATCGCGATCCCCGTGACCGCCTTCTTTGTGGCCACGGACCTCATGACCGTCCACCTCTACACCGAAAGCCTGTTCGACGAGCGGCCCGAAATGGCCATGCTGGTGGCTGCCTCCATCGCCCTGCTGCTCGATGCCTGCCCCATGGTGGCGGGCAAACTCAAGGGCCAGCTGGATGACATGCTGCCCCGTGATCAGCGGGCGACGAAGCGCCGCATCAGCGCACTTCTGGGCACGGCCGTCGGAGCCTTTGCAATCTTCGCGGGTTTCTGCATCGTGTCCACGCTCATAAGTGTGGAGGCCCTGGGAGCAACGGAGAACCCCACCCTCTACATGGTGGGCCAGTACATCCGTATGCTGCTGCCCATCGCCACCAGTGTGGGCTCTTACGCCATCGGCTTTTTCAGCGACCACCGCAGCCAATTGGACAGCCTGAAGGCCCAGCGCCTGGACCTGCAGGACCTGGCTGCCGACACCGACAGCGCCATCAGCCATGCGGAGTTTGCAGCAGCAAACTTTAACCCGGACCTCCAGGACTACCGCTTTGCGCAGGCAAAGCTCAAGAGCCTGAGCATTGCGGCCCGGCAGGCACGCCTGACTGCCCGCATGAAGCTGGCCGAGGAGCTGGGCAGCGTAGAGGCCGCAGACGCTCTGCTGCACAGCGCGGGTCTGGACGACCTGCTGGACGAGCAGCACTGGCAGGCCATGCTGCTGCCCCCTGCCTCGGCTGAGGCTGCACCGGAACAGCCGGTGCTCCGCCTTGAGGCAGAGCCTGCCGCAGAGGAAGTGCCTGCCGCAATGGCATCTTGACCCCAAAACAGATTTTTTCAGAAAAAAGCTGCCTGTTTTCCAACTGAGAAGGCAGGCAGCGCCTTTTCTGAGGTGTAAGACGCAAACCTCCCGAACGAAAGGAAACGCTATGAAGCTGAAGATGCTTACCCGCATGGCTGCCATGGTGGCAGCTGGTTCTCTGGTGGTCGGCCTGCTGGCTGGCTGCAGTGTGATCCCCTCCAAGGACGGTGCGGCGGACAGTGCCGTGGCCACCGATACCGCCCTCATCCTTACGCAGGGCGACGGTATGCCTACGCTAACCAACGCTGAGGACTTCCTCAACAGCGTAAATGTGACGCCGGGCGGCAGCGCCGGACTGGTGGTGGCCGATGGCAAGCCGTTTGCGCTCGGTCCCCAGCGCTTCGACCAGGTCAAGAACAACGACATCCAGCAGGCCAGAGCGGACAAGGCCGCCCGCTTGGAGCTGGTAGAGGCAGTGCAGGGAGCCGCTGCTAAAACCCCTGAGACCGACCTTGTCACTGCTGTGTCTCTCGCCAGCCGCATGCTGTCCGCCGGTACGGCTGACAATAAGGTGCTGATCATCCGCCATTCGGGTGTGAACACTGCCGTCGCCAGCCTGCCCATGCAGGACCTCGACCTGCTGAATAGCGACCCTGCCAAGCTGCTGGATCAGCTGGACGCCGCTGCCATGCTGCCTCAGCTGAACGGCGTGGCCGTGGAGTTCTACGGCCTGGGCGATGTTGCGGGCAGCCAGGGCACGCTCAGTGCCCAGCAGGTCCAGTGGCTGAAGAGCTTCTGGCAGGCCTTCTTTGACCGCACGGGTGCAAACGTCACCTTCCATACCGACATCGTGTCCGGCGACGCCCTCAACAACGGCCACACCGTGACACCTCTGGCCGCTGCAGGCGCACCGACCTTCGTCAAGGTCAGCGCCGAGCAGGTGGCGTTTCAGCCCGACAGCACGACTTTCCTCGATGAGGCAGCTGCCCGTGCAGCACTGAACGGTCTGGCCGAGCAGCTCAAGGGCACTTCTGCCGCCCACTACATTGTGGCTGGCAGCACCGCACAGGTGGACAACGCCAGCCGGGAGGGCGCACAGGCATTGTCTCTGGCCCGCGCACAGGCCGTGCGGGATGTGCTGGTGGAGGCCGGTGTCCCTGCCGACCGATTCACCTGCCTGGGCCTGGGCAACGAGCCGACGAGCGTGCGCAGCGCAAATGAGCCGGAGAACCGTTGCACCTATGTTGTGGCCGATACCACGGCCCAGGCTGCGGAGTTTCTGGCAGTGGGTCAGGCTGAGAGCTGACCGGCAAATAAGCAGGGCACCCTGGCACAGAGCAATCTGTGCCGGGGTGCCTTTTTGCATGCGAAGGTGGCGATGCACCAGCCGCTTTGACCCATGGGGAAAGGGCGTTCGCACTGGGCCGCACAGGCAGTTTGCGAAAAAGCACTTTCATTTTGGCGGAAAGCATGCTATACTTTATGATAGAATTGGTGAGATGAACAGTTCCGACGATGCCAGACGGCTCCGGAATGGACAGTTTTGCTGATTTAACTCACACCCCGCAAGGGGACGGAAGCCAACTGAATGCAGACCCCGTTGGGCTGGTGGTGGCAGCGAACCAACTCACACCCCGCAAGGGGACGGAAATTCATCCTGCATTACCACCAAAACTGGTTCTACGAGATTTAACACACACCCCGCAAGGGGACGGAAGCGCAACTGCACCGAGGAGGATAGTCCGCTGTCCTTGATTTAACACACACCCCGCAAGGGGACACAACAGAAGGACCTTTTCTGCACCGCACAGACGCGGCAGAAAAGGTCCTTCTGCTTTTTATTTTTTTTTTTGCATCGTTTTCCAACCGGGTACGGCGGCAGAGCCTTTCTCTGGGTGTAAGACAGAAACACCTGAAACGAAAGGACAAAGCCTATGAAACGTCTTTTGGAAGGGCAGCAGCTGCAGCGAACGTTCCCACCCACGGCGGGGCGTGTGGAGCCGGTGGTGTGCCTGCCCGGCGGCCTGACGCTGGACGACCGCAGCTGCTGGCAGTACCCCACCATGCTGGTGGGCAGCGTGGGCAGCGGCAAGTCTACCCTGATGGAACAGATCCGCCGCCCCGTGCTGACCCACGCAGACCGCGTGCAGGACACCGTCGTCATCTTTGCGGCCAAGCCGGATGTGCTGCGCTGCCGCCGCCCGGGCGACCCGGTGATTTCGGTGTCGGCCACCGACCCCGCCAACTGCTGGAACCTTTTCCGGGAGCTGGATGCCTCCGATACGCCGGAACTTACCCTGCGTGAAATCGCCAGTGCTCTGTTTGCCGAACAGAAGAAAAAGACTACCCAGATCTTCTTCCCGGAGGCAGCGCAGGAGATCTTCTACCAGACGGCACGCTTCATGCGGGATTTCGGCCACACCAACAACATCCCGGTCTCCAACGCAGAGCTGAGCGAGTTTCTCACCCGCACAACGGTCTTTGCACAGGAAAGGGCCGACACCGGAACCAACGGCAGCTGGCAGGAACTGGTAGAGCAGTACCCCACTTACTTTTCTGCCGCCCGGGATCTTATCGGGGACGGCGGAGCCCAGGGGCTGGGTGTACTCAGCGAGGTACGCACCATGCTCAGCCGCCTGTTCATTGGCAGCTTCAACACAGCCGACGGCCGGTTCTCGGCCCTGCAGGCAGTCCGGCAGGGCGGCAAGCGGGTGTTTATCCTCTATGAGCCGGACAAAGCAAGAACGGCTCTGCCGCTTTTCAGGCTGCTGCTGGATCTGATGATGCAGCAGAGCATGAGCCCCACCCTGAACCACAAGGTGTGGTTTCTGCTGGACGAGTTCAGCCTGCTGCCCAAAGCCGAAGCCTTCACCGACGTTCTGAGCTTCGCACGTGACCCTTCCGGCGACAATGGGCGCAGTGGTGCACGTATTATTGCGGCAGTACAAAGCGTCCAGCTGCTGACTCGCCACTACTCCGAGGCAGAGGCCAAGACTCTGATGTCCTTGTTCCCCAACCTCATCACCATGCGTGTCATGGACCCAATGTCCCGTGCAGCCTTCGCAGACCGCTACGGCACTGCTCGCGTGATCTACCGCTACATGGGCGAGGGCAACCGGCCCGTGACCACCGACTGCGAGCAGAAAGTGGTGACAGACGCCGACTTTTCCCAGCTCATGAAACCGGGTCAGGCCCTGATGAGCCTGCCTGCAGTCTCGCCGGATCCCTTCATTTACGACGGCTTCCGGGGTTGACCGAAGAAAGGAGCAACCCATGGCTTTGTTCCGTTCCAACCGGGGCATGCACCTGCTGGCACTGCCCACGACCCACGCCGATGCAGAGAACACCCGCCGCAAAAACATCCAGGATGGCGGTACCACTACCGCATCCCGCCTGCTGGCACAGGCCCGTGTCCTGCCGCAGGAGGCGCTGGTCTGCGGCCCGCCAGGACGCATCTTCCCGGTGGTGGAGGCCCTGCAGCGGCAGAGCAGCCGCCCCTTCGTGCTCATCGGCACCGCCCGGGACCTGACCGACAGCCCGCTGCTGCGGCTCCCGGTTCAGTGGCAGGACACCGTGCTCCCGGACCGGCTTCCGGAGGGCAGCGGCAGGATCACGATTCATCCCGGCGAGTTCGGCATGGGCATGATGCAGATGGCAGACTGGGGCGGCACCCACACCATCCTACTTTGCCTGGGGCAGGGGCTCTCAGCCAGCACCGAGCTGCTGGATGCCCTGAATGCCTGCGGCGACTATGTGCTGCTCTGCAGCAACCTGAGCCGGGCGGTACCCGGCCGGACAGGCGGGCTGACCACGGAGGGTCTGCTGCGGTCCATGCGATATCTGATTGTCTCGTCCGCAGGCGGCGACGCCCAGACCCTGCTGCAGGTCCTGCCCAGCTACGAGAGTGAGCGGGTGACCAACTCCATTGGCTTCAACACCCACTGCGACCGAGGCGGCATGATGGGGCACCACGGCGGCATCGGCTTCAGCTTTGGCCAGAACCGCGAAGTGGTCACCAAGCCCGTGCTTTCGCAGGACGATCTCACCGGGCTCCGGAACAACTCGGAGTTTCTGGTCTATAACCAAGACCTTATGAGGCTCTGGGTCGGAAAAATCGGCTGAAAACCAACCAAAAACTCATCCGCTTTTTTCGTACAACCTGCACATTGCAGGAACGCTTACCGGTGCGCTATACTGGGCGCAACACGACTATGTTGTCAGCTGTATATCGTGCACAAACGAAAGGAGAAACGCTATGAAGCGTATCTACGTGACTACCGTACCCCTGCAGGGCTTCCGCGACTTGGCCAAGAACACCTACCGCAGCGCCGCCAATTCTGGCGACATCGAGACTCGCTTCCCGATCCTGCAGGTCCTGCACAACACGCTGCAGGAAGGCGACGATTTCCACATCATCGCCATCCGCAGTGTGAACGGCGATACCCAACGCAACTTCGGCTACCTCAAAGAGGAACTGCAGGCGATGGGCTTCACCGAGGACCACATCCGGGAGCTGCCCATGCCGGACGAGCAGGACTGCAGCACCCTGATCCGCCTGTGCCGCGACCTGTGCGACGTGCTGCCGGAAAAAGGCATCGCCTACATGGACATCACCTACGGTACCAAGACCATCCCTCTGGTGCAGCTGGCGGCTCTCACCTGCGCAGCAGCGACCCATGAGGAACTGGAGGTAGGCGGTGTCTACTACGGCGAGATGCGGCGCGTCAACGGCCAGAGCGTGGATCAGTCCATTCTCCACGATGTTACGCCGCTTTATCACCTGCAGGGCCTCGTGGGCGGCATCCACGGCAACAAGGAGACCGCCGAGATGGTCTACAACCAGCTGGTGTGGATGAGCCAGAACAAGGCCGAGCAGTAAGGGGGGATTTGATGTACGAGGAACGTGCAAACTTCCGGGCTGCGATCGACGCATCGCCGCTCTGGGATGTGGATGTGGCCACCCGCAAGGCCCTCTTTCAGCCGATGCTGAAGAAGCTTAGCGGCCGGGAAGTGCCTGCCGGGGACGACCCGGCTGAGGCCGCTGCGGTAGACCCGAAGCTGGAAGAAACCTACAAGAGGGTCTGGGCCGAGTGCTTTGAGCTGTTCCAGACAGAAGATGCCACCATCCTCTCGATGGCGTTTTTCCAGGCTGCGGCGGCATACCAGCCGGACCCGACACGGGAGAAGGACAGCTTCTGTGCTTACATGCAGATGGCCATGCGGCACCTGAAGGCCGAAGAGGCCCGGAAAGAGGCGCAGAGCCTGGGCATTATGGACGTCAGCAAGGAGACCGCCCGTAAGGTCCGTCAGGCGTTGGACTACATGGATCGGATGGGTTACACCAGTGCCATGGTGACCGGCGACCCGCATCTGGAAAAGACGGTCGCACAGGCTGCCAGGATCGGCCAGCGGAGCCTGCACGAGGCTCTGCTGAACAAAGATACGCTGGTGTCCATCAACACCGAGCGGGACGACGGCACCGGGATCGAGATCGTGGACAAGGGGGCGTCTCCTGAAACGCAGGTAGAACTGAAAGAGGACATCTTCCCTATCCTGCACAAGGCTGTGCTGCTCATGAGCCTGGAAGAAAAAGAAAAAACCCGTGCCAATATGGTGCTGTTCTGGTCCCCACGCATTCTTGGCTATCTGCGGAAAAATGAGGCCCCCGACATGCCGGAACGCCTTGGCCGCAGCGACGACCTGCGCCCCTTGGAGAGAGACGGCGTCCTTTGGGACCTGCTGCTTCTGCGGGACTATGTACGTTTCTGTGTGCGGGAACCGCTTTACAGCGGCGAAGGCCCGGAAAATCCGAAGGAGCTTGAAAGCGCAGCAGTGAATCCCCTGCTGCTGCCAACACGCCGCCCGGAGCAGGACAAAACCGTGGCAGAGTATCTGGGCAAGGACAAGGGAACGGTTTCCTACCATAACCAGAAGTTCGCCAAAAAGTTCCGGGGGCTGTTGAACCTCAAGGACACAAAGCCTGTGAAGGAGAACTGAACACATGGGGAAGAACATTGCGCTCCTGTATATGAGCGCCTATTTTGCACAGCCTGCCCCGGAGGGCAGCAAAAACCGCTTCCTGCGTACACAGACCAACGAGGCTGCAGTCAGCGCCCTGTGGAAGGACCCTGCATCCCGGCCGGACAAGATCGTGGCCCTATGCAGCGACACGGTCCGGACAAAGCCGACCGTCCCGGCGGCAGACGGCTCCGGCAATAAGGTGCCCACGCTGGAGTATTTCAGGGATGAGTTCCTGAAACAGCTTGGCGTGCAGCCGGAACAGCTGGTGGCGGTCTCTGTGCCCGACAGCATGGAGGAAGCCGACCAGACCCGTGCGATCTCTGCCGTGCTGGAACAGGTGGCCGAGAATGACAACCTCTACATCGACCTGTCCGGCGGAATGCGCGATACAGCGACGTTATTCCTTATCGTAGCTCGCTACCTGAAGGACATCCGCAATGTCCAGACCAGAAAGGTGCTTTATTCGGAGCTCAAGGGCAACAGTTCCGTGGTGCGTGACAGCACAGGCCTGTACAATCTAATGGACCTGATCACAGCAGTGGATGTTTTCTTCTCCACCGGTACGACTGAGAAGCTGAAGGCGTACATGAAGCAGACCGGGGAGACGGACCCTGACATCCTGAACTTGCTGGACTGCATTGACCGTTTTGCAGATGATCTGGCACTCTGCCGCGTGCAGATGCTCAAGGCTGACCTCAAGGCCATTGCCCGTCAGATCAAACAGCGCCCTGCCTCGAGGGAAACGCTGAGCAGCCTGCTCTATGAGCTGATGAACGACCGCTTTGAGGTAGAGTTCCAAAACCTCATGGGCAGCAGAGCAGACAGTCTGCCGGCACTCGTGCAGTGGTGTGCCCACCACCGGATGTACCAGCAGGGCCTGACCCTCTTGAGCGAGGAAATGCCTGCCTATGTGTGTAGTCACCTGTTTCTGCAGCCTACCAGCAAAGCACTGGATTACATGGCACTGCAGCCCCAGAACAAGGGCAAGAACTGGGTGTTCCCAATATTCCACTACCACTTCTGCCGCGCTGCTTTGTTCCATGAGGCAAGGCCCTTTACCGTAAATCTCTGCCTGACAAAAGATAAAACCGAAGCAAACGGAAACCCACTGTTCCGTGTTGGAACTCTGGCTGAAATGACCGAGTACTTGACTGCTGCCGCAGATCAGGGAGAACTGCTGCTGGATCCCGCCCGGAAGGCTGTGATCGCACAGGGCATCGTATACTACCAGATGGTGCAGCAGTACCGCAACCAGATCAACCACGCCACGGACAGCGCGGTTAAATTTCAAAAGGACACAGGGCTTCTGCCGCTCAGCACAAGCGCCATTGAGCAGACGTTGGGGGACGTTGCGTTCTACCTCTTCAAACTGAAAGACTGTAAAGCCACTGTCCCGGTGGGCATAGAACTACTGGACAGCAACAAAGCATTTTAAGGCTCAAAAAGTCATAACAAAAACAGCCATCACTTTTCAAACGGTGAAGTGATGGCTGTTTTTATTGTCTCCTTGCGGGAGATTACCGATATGGGACCAATTAGTTTGCAGACTCTTCCGTCCCCTTACGGGTATGGTCTGATCATAACTTCTGCGGCGGAGCCAATGGCTCTACCGCCACGCCGCCCATGCCAAGGGAAGTTTTGATCCCGATGCCGCCATAGGGTGCGAAGGAAAGCAGGGCGTTCCAGAGCTCCAGCAGCGGCAGGGCCAGCCGGGCCTCCACGACAGCGCTGCCCACAAAGCCCGGGATGCAGGTGTTCTTGATGGGATAAGAGACGGTGTGCAGGCTGTAATTCAGGATGCGCAGCCCGCGCAGGATGGCGTCCAGCGCGTCCGGGTCGTTCAGCTGGCAATCCGGAAATGCGGTGTTCCAGTGCAGCACAAGGCTCTGCAGCAGCAGGAATTCCTGCGGGTAGATGGCGTAGCGTCCCGCCTGCTTGAAGGCGCAGGGGGTGCGGAACCACAGCCTTGTCCGGCTGGCAGGCTCCTCCCGCGCAGCCAGCAGAAGCTGCAGGCCGTTTTCCACCGAGTGGCTGCCCAGCGGCTCCATCTGCAGGGGCGCGCCGTGCAGTTCCAGTGTGGTGCAGCCCGCAAGCAGCGGCCGCACCTGTGCGGCGAGGGCTTCGTCCAGAAGATTCAGCGTCCACACCGAGGTCTGCGCAGCAGCGTCAAAGCACAGGGACTGCGACAGCGGGTGCTCGCCCTGCTCATGGAGCCGAGCGGCGGTATCGGCGGGAAGCTGTGCCATCAGCCAGCCATAAATGCGGTAGGCCCACGCGGAGGGCAGCCGTGGGGTCTCTGCTGTGCGCAGAGAGAATTGTAGCTGCTCGATCATAGGAGGCTCACCTCACAGAACCCGGCCGGGTAGCGTTTGCCTGCATAGGTGACGTACCGCGCACGGTGCGGCGAAACGCCAAGGCTGATGTCTGCCTGATGGCGTCCGTGCTGGGTCTGAAGAATGCGCTGGGTCCATTTCAGGGCGGCGGCATAGTCGTCCTTCAGGTAAGGGTAACCGACCGTTTTGGAGAAGAAGCCGGTGCCGCCGCCAAGGATGAGGTGCGGGGTGTCCGGGATGTTTGCAACGGGATGGCCCTGCGGGAAGTGCGACAGGAAGGTATCCTGATAAAAGCTGCTGAACTCGGCGATGGCTTCCAGCAGAGCATCCTTTGTAATGGGGTGGATATGCCGGTTGAGGATGCTCTGGTCCAGCGTCAGCCGGAAGCGGATGGTCTCGCCCGGGCGCACGCACTCCTGATAGAGGGGCAGATCCTTGGCGTCGCCGTCAAAGTCCTCGACCCGGGCAGCGGAAAGGGGCGAGATCAGGGTGCGACCGGTCAGGATCAGCTTGTCGTTGTCGATGGGGGCGCTGTCGGAGACCTGAACGCCACGGAAAACGCTGTCCAGGATGTCATCGGCGGCGGCACCGGATCTCAGCCTGTTGGCGTAGCTGCCCTCCGGAAATACGTAATCGTGGTTGACCTCAAACGCTTCCAGAGTGCGTTTTTTGTCGGAGACCGGCGTCTCGTGCAGCAGCAGATGCACCAGCCACGCCGTGCGCAGCGCACCTTTCAGGCTGCTGCCGGGGATATAGGCGCGGCCGTAGGCGTCGCGCTGAAACTGATGGATCTCCTTGGTGCCGTTGTAACCGGCAACATCCTCGGTCACGGCCAGGCGATACTGCACCAGCGGCTTGTCACCCATCAGTTTCGGGTGCTCCAGCCAATCCTCTGCAAGATGACAGTCTCTGGTCCAGAAGTCCAGCAGACTGCTGTTGGAGCTGAGCATGAATTTCTCGAACTGCCGCACCAGATCGTGCCGGAGCATGTAGTCAAAAAACAGTTCCATGTTGAGGATCTTGACGCAGCCCTGGTTCGGGGAATAGATGTATTCCCGTTTGCCGATCTTACGGCCGCTGCCAACGAACAAAGGAGACTGCGTTTTCAGCGTCAGATCAAAGACCTGCAGGTGATCCTGCTGGATCATAGTGTCACCCCCATAAACAGCGGTTTGGAATAGCGGTAAACCGGATGCGGGACCCCGATGCCGACATCGCAGAGCTCACCCTGATAGGTGTGCTGCAGCACGGAACCGGCCGTGAGAAAATACTGGGTCTGCTTCTTGACGGGGGTCTCCACCCATTCGGTGGAGGCAAAGCCGCCGCGCCGGGCCAGCTGGAACGCCGCACCTTCCAGTGCGGCGTCCATCTCCTCCCCGGTGGGCAGACTGCTGGTCAGCAGCAGGTAAGGCGCGGTGCCGCGCTCCAGCGCCTGCAGCATCCAGCGCAAGGATGCGTCCTCGGCGGTGTTCAGGCAGATGGGCTCGCCATCCAGATGGAACCGGCCGTAACCGGCGCTGGTGCGGCCGCCGATCCCGCTCAGGCCCAGAAGGGTGAAGAGATCCTTCAGTATCTTGAGCTGGTCGTTGCCCTCACAGGCACACAGAACATACAGGCCGCAGCCTGCGTGCAGGCGGTACAGGCCGACAAAGTACGGCTTGGCGTCGGCACCGTCGGTCACGCTGGCCTTGGTCTGCTCGTAGGCCCGGCCAAAGCTCTGGTCCAGCTCGTCCAGCGGGTAGGTGCCGCTGTGCAGGCTGGCGGTGTAGTGGTCGAATTTGGAGACCGGGATCCAGGCAAGCTTTTTGACCGCCTTGCGCTCAACGGTGGAAAGCTCGGCAGGGGATGTGGATGCGGCGATCGGCTTGGGTAGGTAAAAGGTATCTCCCCGCCAGGGCATGGCATCACTGATGCGCAGGGCGTCCGCATCGGCAGAGACGAGAAGCTCCTCCAGTGCGGGCTCGCCGTACACTTCCAGCGCCGTGTGGCACAGGGCCGAAAAAATCGTGTCGGCGCGCAGGGTCAGGGCAGAGGACTGGGAGCCGACCGCCGAGTCGGAACCGCCGAAGTGGACTGCCGTATCAAACGCCAGCTTTAGTAGAAAATAGTTCATACTCTTCGACCTCGGTTTTGAAGGTTTGGCGGATGCCGTCCAGATCAATGTTCAGCGTCTCCGGGTAAGGGATCACCTGGAAGTTCTGGAAGCTCACACGGCCGTTTCCGCGGGAGCCGTGCCCGCCAAGGTAGTCCAGCTGGAGCAGCTTCATGGCCTTGGACAGAAGCAAAAGGTCCTCTTCCATCTCTTTGGGGTCGGACAGGTTGTAAACGATGTTGACCCCGAACCGGGAACCGGCAACAACGCGCTCGATCTGGCGAGGGTTGGCCTTGGAGGTAAGGCGGTTGATCGTGTTCTCCGACTTGACCTCGGTCACACCCACGCCTTTCAGCTGGTCGTAGTTGAGCAGAAAGGCGTCCGCAAACTGCAGCCGCGCAAAGCGGACCGGTTCGGAGCTGCCGAACATCCGCAGGAGCACCTCGCCGTCTGCGGAAAAATCCGGAAGTGTTTCGCCGTTGACACAGCTGCGGCGGGCAAGCAGCGTGCGGAGCTTGCCCTTCAGGCTGCTGCCCGGCACGATGGGCAGCCCGGTGAACGGGTCACGGATGACAGGACTATCCACGGTGCCGATGGCAGAAAAAGACGAAGAACCGCCGATGTGAAGCCCTGTGCGGACAACAAGGTCACACTTGATCAGAATTTTGCCGGTCATGATGCATTCTCCTCTCCGGTTTTGGATTCAGAGTAGTAACGATGGAAGGCGACGAGGGCTTCCATGTAGTGGTAATAATCGATCAGATCCTGCCGTGTGCAGGTACCGACAGAGGACAGCTTGGCGAGATATTCAAACAGGTTGGCACTTTCCACAAACTGACGCACCTGTGGGTCGCGGCCGCATTCGTAAGCCAGGCGGATGCGCAGCAGCTTGATCTGATTGACGCTCTCCTTCAAAAGCCGCTCCTCGGTGCGGCGGTTCTCGTTGTTGTAAACGTCACAGGCCAGGCGGAGCAGGTTCTGGATCTTGGTCTTGGTGATCAGGGCGCAATTCTCCTTCATCAACTGTTCCGCAAAATCAACGTAGTTTTCCGGAATGACCGGCTCTGCAGCAGCGGCCTTTGGCTTGGACGGGCCTTTGCCGGAAGGATGATTCGGTTTTGGCATATCACTCTCTCCCTCGTTTCTGATAGACATAAATGTAGATCGCGGTGATCAGCTGTCGGCGCTGTTCCGGGTCTCGCGCCCAGTCCAGAACATTGTGCGAGAAGGTCCGGTAGGCGTCCTTCAGGGCCTCACTTGCCTTCTTCTCGTCCGGGCGCAGCCGGGCAAGCAGGTAGATGCACCGTGCAAAATTGACCTGGTCCTCCTGGGTATTGCGAAGCAGGTCGGTCAGGTTGTACAGCATGGAATTGCCGCGGTGATCATCATCGTTTTTCTGGACCTGCGCAAAGAACTGCTCCAGACAGGCCATCTTCTCGCCCAGCACCTTGTCCTGCAGCACATCCCAGGAATAGGTGTGGTCGGGCACGGCGTCGAACAGTGCGGCACCGTTCTTGCCGGGCAGTTTTTTGGCTTCGTCCTCCAGTGCGGCGGTCTGTTCGGCGGCGGCGCGGATGGGATAATGTTCGTTGAACATTGCGATGCCCGCGCTGATGGTCAGTGCCCCGCAGGTGTAGCTGCGCAGGTGCTTCTGGATGCGCAGGGCGGCCTGCAGGGTGTGGTTCCAGGCACCGACCAGAAAGACGTCGTCGCCGCCGGCGTAGACGATGCTGACGCAAAGCCCCTGCAGCAGGCCGTTGATGTGGTACTTGAAGAACAGCGACATCTGCCGCGAGAACGCTGCGGCGCGGAACAGGTTGACGTACTTCATCCGCTGCACGGGGTCGGTCTGGTCCGGCTGCTCAAAGCCGGCAATAAAGGCCTGCCCCAGATTGTCCACGTCCATGCGGCAGATGGCGACGCGGCGGATGCCCTCCGACTGGTCGGCAAGATCCTCAATGCGGTTGCTGGCGGCATAGTCGCCGACGAACAGGTTGATGGACGGGCTGAGCGTCCGGACCAGCCGGTTCTTGGTATAGGAGCGCACAGTGTCGGCGCAGAGGGCGGAGTCGTTCGAGAACGAAAGGAACCGTTTGCTGCCCCGGATGCCCGGCAGCGCAAAGGCACCGGGGCGGGGCGTGCTGTGGACCAGATAAATCGACTGGTTCTGGATCTGTGCCGACAGGTTGGCAAACCGATTGCACCACGGGCAGAAACCCTCGGCGTTGACCTGTGCGGAATTGCCGCACACCTTGCACTCCCGGGTACCGTCGGGGATGGCCTGCACACGGTTCAGGGCGCGGAGCGCAGCGGCATCGTAGGGGTGCTGCTTGTGCTGCTCGGCAATGGCGTTGACCCGGCGGAACAGGGCCTTGTAGGGGCTTGCCTCTGCGGGGACATTGCACAGGTCGTTGGCGCTGCAGGGGGTCCAACCGTTGGCCAGGAACAGCTGCACGCCGAACTGTTCGTTCAGCCAGCCGTTGAAGGCCCGGTTCCAGTCGGCAAGGGTCTGCTGCACGGTGGCGGTGTTGGGCAGCAGGAGATAGCAGTGCCCGCCGCCGCTGTAAATGATGTTGGTCCGGGTCAGGCCGCAGCCGTCCAGCAGCTCGTCCATGTAGTGCTCCATGAGCAGTTCCAGAAAGAACGAACGGCTGCGGAGGGACCGCAGGGCACCCTCGGTGTGGACGGTGTAGATGAACCGCTGGATGCGAGAAAAGTCGGCGGTGTAGAGCAGGAACGCCGGTTCCCGGCGCAGCTCTGCGGGAGTGTCCAGCAGGGAAAAGGCGTCGGCCTGCTGCAGGTACTCGCTGACGCAGGCCGCCAGAGCCGCCGTCAGCTTGAGCTGGTCATAGAGGGAAATATCCCGGTCCTCTTCCCGCGCGGTGCTGGCAGGCAGGGCGCTGCACTGGGATTCCAGCAGGCCCAGCAGCGCGTTTGCCTGCGCCGGGCTGAACTGCAGGCCGGTGAGCTGCCCCGTCAGCTCCTGATAGAGCTCCCGGTAAACGGCGGCGGGGATGTCCGGCGCATCCTGCACGGGGTCGTGCAGGGCACCGTCCGGGCGGGCAGCCGGAACGGAATACCCGGGGTGCTCCCCGTTCAGGTGGCTGAAAATGGAGCGCAGGGGCCGGTAGCGGGTGCTGGCCGGTTCGGCGGCGGGGGTGTCGGCGGTCACAGACAGGCTGCGAGCAAAGGCTGCGCAGCGGGCGGCGTCCGACCCTGCGGCCGCGCCGCCGCGCACGGCGGCCCACTCCGGGGTGTCCGGCAGGTCGGCCAACAGGCCAGTTGCGGTCTTGTCGGCCCGGAAGGCCAGCTTGCCAAGGCCGTGCAGCAGGCCGCAGAAGGTGGCCTGCAAGGTGAGTGTGTTCAAGGAATCATCTCCTTCGGGCAATGTATCAGAGAAACTCGCGGAAAAATGATAGGCTTACAGAAGCAGAAACTCGCGCAGACGGAGCTGCTGCCCGCCATAAAAGGATTGGTTTCCATTATAGCACGGAATCCGGCAAAGAAAAACGCCGGAAACAGAGAAATTTCGACCGCTTTTTTGGGGAAACTTCCAGTGGGAAACAGTCCGTATTCTAATATAAAAGCTGCGGAAACTCCCGCAGTTGGAAAAATTGCGGAAAAAATCAGGAACAGCCCAAAATTTCACAAAAAAAGCAACCGCCCCGCTTCACCGCACAAAAATGTGCAGCAAAGCGAGGCAGTTGTCTACGTCCCCTTGCGGGGTGTAACGTCCTTCATGTTGGCAACTAAATCACGATACTCTCGTGAAGAATTATGATACTCTCGTGAAGAATTATCCTATGTCCCCTTGCGGGGTGTAACGCGATGTTGAGGCTGCTCAGAAGTATGTCTCTGACATGTTTTGTCCTACGTCCCCTTGCGGGGTGTAATCGGTGATTGGTCGAACTTTAACCTGATTTCCGGTGGGACAATTCCTCCGTCCCCTTGCGGGGTGTGATCTTTCTTCTGCATTTTGTCTTCGAGGATTCTAGGCTAATTTCTCCGTCCCCTTGCGGGGTGTGATGGCAAAAATAAACAAAAGTGACCGGCAGAAAACCGGCGGAATGCACTTTTTTCATAATGTTGATACCATTATAACACACTCTGCGCAAAAAGAAAAGCGGAATGGAAAAAAGAATGCCGCTTTTTGCGGTGCGAACCGCGCAGAAAGTGCGCGCGAAAAACATGAAATTTTGAAATCTCGCACCGAGAATTCCAACTGCGGCTGCTCCGGCGGGCTTATCTTATGTGACCGGACAAAAAACAGACGAATGCGAAAGGAGCACACAATGGGATTCTTCAGTTCCCTTTGGGGCAAAAACAGCGAGAACGGCAAAAACACCCAGAACAACACACCGGCAGTGCAGCAACCGAGGATGACGGAGGCGCAGCGGCACGATGCCTTTGTGCAGTCCCTGCGCGAGAACACGGCAAACGGGAAGTACGGCCCCGTACCCACCCAGAGCACTGCACGCAAAGCCGCGGCCGGCTCCTCCGAGGACGGCGGCCGGGACCGCGGGGATGACCCGGGTGCCCCCGGCTCGCAGGGCCGTGAGAGCGGGCTGAAGTTTGGCGCCTCCAGGGCCGCGTCCGCCGCACAGGGCACCGGCAAAGGCCAGAGCGCGGGCAAAGGCCAAAGCGCCGGGCCGGGCCACGGCGGTGCCGGGCGCGGCGGCCAAAGCGGCGGCGGCCATGACCACGGCGGGCGCTGAAAAAATTCCCGCCTTTTTCGACTGAAATTCCAACTGAAACCGGCGGATGGGCTTGTCTGATGTGTAAGGACAAGCCCGTCTGTGATCAAAGGAGAAACTGCTATGTTTACATCTGCACTCGGAAACCTGTGTATCGTGATCTGCGGCCTGACGGTGCTGCTGTCGGCCTTCTTCATCTGGCGCGCGGAGTCACTGACGGCGCGGCTGATCATTGCTGCCGTCGGAGCAGCCGTGCTGATCTTCCGCTGGCAGATCAGCATGATGATCTACCAGTTCGTGGCGTCCATCTTCTCGCTCATCGCGCTGTTCATCGGCATCGTGCTGCTCTGTGCCCTGCCCTTCGTGCTCATCCGCCTCTTCCTGCACTTCTGAGAAAGGAGTGGTACCATGGAGTATACATTCACGCTGGAAGCCCTGCCCATCGTCGGCGGGGTGCTGATCGTGCTGGTGCTGCTGATCTGCGAGATCGGCAGCGCCGGTTTTGGCACCGGCCTCCCATCGGGCGGTTACCGCTACTACATCGGGGCACACACGGTGCTCTATCTCCGGCAGTCCGGCTGCCGCTGCCGCGTTTATGTGCTGGAGGGCGAAGCCCCGCCGGCGGTCCCGCTGCGCCACACCCGCGCAGGCGATTTCTTCAAGGTGCGGGCCGGCTCTCCGGCAGAAGCCGAAATAGAGATCGAGCGGCTCTACCTGCAGGCGCCTGAGCTGGAAGAATGAGGGCCGCACAGCGGAACAGAAAGGAAACCGTTATGGCAAAGAGCAGAAAACTTGCGGGGCGGGTATCCACCCTGATGGCGATCATCTTCAGTGGCTGCGTGATCGGCTGGCTGTACTGTGTAAAACCGCAGCTTCTGGGGTCGGCGGTCTCCGGCGGGGCCATCTCGTCCGCCTATGTGATCCTGTATCTGCTCTGGTGGGGCCTGGCCCCTGCAGCAACAGCCTGCATGGCCGGCGGGCCGTTCTTTATGTGGTGCGCTGTGCTGCTGCCGGCAGAACTGCTGTTTGCGCTGGTCACCTTCCGCAAGGTCTGGCCGGTCGGTGTGCTGCTGGCAGCCCTCTGGCTTGCAGGCCTGCTCCGGTTCCGCCGCAAGTGCCTGCGGCAGTTCCGGCGGAAGAGCCGCCGCTGCCACTACAGCGACTTCGACATCCTCTATGGGCAGGACCGCATCCGCGAGATCTGCCGCCGGTTCGGGGTCCTGCTGGCTGTGCTCCTGCTGGCTGTCCCGGCCGTATGGGGCATGTGGAGTAGCCGGGTGTATCTGACCGCAGCGGCACCCCCGCAGACGCAGGCGGAAACAACGGCACAGCTCCACGAAAAGAAATTCCTGCCCGGCTTTGCAGAGGATGTCTGGGAAACGGCGTCGCTGGACAGCAAGACCGAACTGGCAAAGCAGCTGGCCGCCTATGAGCTTGCCATGCTGGGGGTGCCGGACGGGACAGATGTTACGGTCCAGCCGCTCGACGAGGACTGGCTGGGCTACTACAGCGCCTCCTCCCGGCAGATCGTGCTCTCCCGGTCTGTGCTGGAAAGCGGGACCGCGCAGGAGACCATGGACACCATCGCCCACGAGGCGTACCATGCGCAGCAGGCCTATGTGGTGGAGAACATCGACTGGGACGATGCTGCGACCCAGGCGGCCTACTACGACCAGGCCAGACGATGGCTGCGGAACTATCAAAGCGGGTACGTCTCGGGCGACGAGGATATCCTGGGCTACTATTTCCAGCCGGTGGAGGCTGATGCCAGAGCTTATGCCAAAGAAGAAACTGAGAGGTTGCAGGAATTGATAAGTCGAAATTTGCAGGAGGATAAATAATTGGTATTGAAATAATTTTAAAGTTGTGGTATATACATTATACGAAACATTGATTTGGATGAACGATCCATCGTTCAATGATGTATAAATGGGAGGTGCCTGCCATGACCGCTGTGATCTATGCCCGCTATTCATCGGATAACCAGCGCGAAGAATCCATTGAAGGTCAAATCCGGGAATGTACGGCTTATGCCGAAAAGAACGGCATCACCATCGTCAAGCACTACATTGACCGTGCCATCTCTGCCAAGACGGACAACCGCCCGGAGTTTCAGCAGATGATAAAAGACAGCGACAAAAAGCTGTTTGACATCGTGCTGGTCTGGAAGCTGGACCGTTTTGCCCGGAACCGCTACGACAGTGCCCGGTACAAGACTCAGCTGAAGCGAAACGGCGTGAAACTGGTATCGGCAACGGAAGTCATTTCGGCTGGTCCGGAGGGCATCATTCTGGAATCGGTGCTGGAAGGTTATGCCGAGTATTACTCCGCTGATCTGTCCGAAAAGGTCATTCGCGGCATGACGGAAAACGCCCTGAAAGGCAAATTTTCTGGCGGTGCTATCCCTTTCGGCTACACCATCAACGCAGACCGCCGCTTTGAAATCGACCCACTCACAGCTCCCTTTGTAGCTGAAGCTTTCCAGCGGTACAATGACGGACAGACGATGCGGGAGATTCGGGATTGGCTCAATGAAAAGGGCATCAAGAATAAGCGCGGTGGGCCAATGACTTTCAATGTCATCCAGCACATGCTGAGCAACCGCCGATATATCGGCGAGTTGAAGTACCGGGACGTCCTGATTCCCGATGCGATTCCACCTATCGTGTCCGTAGAGCTTTTCAACGATGTACAGGAGAAGATGTTGAAAAACAAGAAAGCCCCTGCCCGTAGAAAGGCAGAGGACGACTATCTGCTCACCACCAAGTTGTTCTGCGGCTACTGTGGGGCGTTGATGTTTGGAGAGAGCGGCACGAGCCGGACGGGCGAAGTCCACCGCTATTATAAATGTGCTACTGCCAAAAAGCACAAGGGCTGCAAGAAAAAGACCGTCCGCAAACAGTGGCTGGAAGATCTGGTGGTGAACCAGACCATGCAGCTTGTCAAGGATGATGCCGCCATGGAATCCATCATTGCCAAGGTGATGGATCTGCAAAACAAGGAGAATACCAACATTCCCCTTTACGAGAAGCAGCTCCGGGATGCGGAATCGGGTATCCAGAATATGCTGAATGCGATTCAGGCCGGTATCCTGACCAGTTCCACCAAGGAGCGGTTGGAACAGTTCGAAGAAACCAAGCGTGAGCTTGAAGCCCGCATTGCGGAAGAAAAGCTGGCAAAACCCAAGGTCACGGAAGATTTCATCCGCTTCTGGCTGCTGCGGTTTCGTAAGCTGGACATGACCCAGCCGGAGCAGCGGCAGGTACTGGTGGATACGTTCATCAATGCGATTTACCTGTATGATGATAAGGTTCTCATTACCTTCAATTATAAAGAAGGAACACAGACCGTCACCTTTGGAGAAGCGTCAGAAATTGCATCCGAGGGAAATGGTTCGGATTTGGATTGCTTTACTGCAGTTACTGCTAAAGGGAAACTGCCGTGTAAAGCAAAAAAGACAGTAGACAGTCTGCCTCCCGGTAGACATTCCTACAGGTTGGGAACCGCGGGCTAAGCAACAGCCCACCGGGCTGATTGCTTACGGCGCTGCGCGCCGCCGCCCTGTTCAAGTCCTCTTCCGCACCGAAAAAGAAAAACCAGTACACATTGTGTACTGGTTTTTCTTGGTGCGGATAAGAGGACTTGAACCTCCACCGAGTTGCCCCGATTAGAACCTGAATCTAACGCGTCTGCCAATTCCGCCATATCCGCATATTCTGTTTTGTTTGCGAGCTGTGTTGCTCGGAACGATAGTTATTATACCAGATATGGCAGAATTGTCAAGCATTTTTTCAAAAAAACTTTTTCCTCACTACAAAACGTCATACTTTCGCGAAAAAAGCCCTCTGCAGGCCGATTTTCCGGCGGTGCAGAGGGTCGGAGTTTCTTTGTTTTTTTCTTCAGCAGGCAGCCGTTCCGGAGGCCAGAAGATCAGGCTTTGCCCCACACCAGCCACAGGTACGCATAGCCTGCCAGCACGGCGGCCAGCGTAAAGGGCACGCCGATACGCAGGAAGTCGCGGGTGGTGACGGTCTCGCCGTTTTTGCGCAGAATGCCAATGGCCGCAATATTGGCCGAAGCACCGATGGGGATCAGGTTGCCGCCCAACGTTGCACCGGTGAGCAGGCCGAAGTAAAACACATAGGGCTCCATCCCCCGGCCATCATTCATCAGTGCAGCAATGCTTTGCACCACGGGCAGCATAGCGGCTACGTATGGGATGTTATCGATGAAGGCCGACAGCACGACCGAAACCACTACCAGCAGCGTAAACAGTCGGAAGGGGCTTTCTCCCGCCACGGCGTGGAACAGCCGGGCCGCTGCATCAACGACGCCCGCCGCCTGAATGCCTGCGATCACGATGAACAGACCAAACAACAGCAGCAGGGTATCGCAGTCCAGCTCGCCCAGCACATGCGCCAGCGGCTTTGCCGACCCTGCCCGCAGGCAGGCGCGCGCCACGCCAAACAGGCACAGCCCCATGCACACAAGGCCGCTGCGCAGCTCGTACACCGTGTGAAGCGGCCCGGCTGCAGGCTCCGGCAGGAAGGATGCCGCAATGAGCAGACCCACCGTGAGCAGCATCAGGGCAGTGGGCACATCGTCCTCCACCTCAGTCTCCACCTTGGCGGCGATAGGCTGGGTCTCGCGGCGGAACAGCCACAGCAGCACTGCCAGCGAAGCAAGTGCGCCCAGCTCTACGCCCCAGAAGATGCCCGGACGGCCCCGCATCCAGAAGAAATCGAAGAAATTCATGTCGGCAAAGCTGCCCAGCAGGATGCTGGTGGTGTCGCCCACCAGCGTGGCCGCGCCCTGCAGGTTGGAGGACACCGCAATGGCAATGAGCACCGGCACCGGCGAGATCTTCAGCTTGCGGGCAATGGCAAGGCCCACCGGTGCCACCATGAGCACCGTGGCCACATTGTCCACAAAAGCACTGATGACACCGGCGAACAGCGCCAGCATACACACCGCCCACTTGACATCCGGCACACGGACGATAAGCATTTCCGCCAGGCGGACAGGCATTTTGCTCTCGATGAACAGTGCCACCGTACCCATGGTGCCCGCCATCATGAGCAGCACATTATAATCCACGGCCTGCAGCGCGGCGCGGAGTGAAAACTCGTAGACCCCTGCCTCGCCCAGCACAATAAAGAGCACCGCACTGCACAGTGCCACCCACGGGCGGTACTGCTGCAGCCACAGCATCAATACATAGGTAACAGCAAACAGGATCAGTGCAAGTATCATTCGTTGATCTCCCCGCTGCGGGTATCCTCGTCGATCATTCGGTAGCCCACGCCCAGCTCATTGAGGATATAGGCGTTGCTGCCCGGGCGGCTGCCCAGCTTTTTGCGGATATTGGCCATGTTCACCTGCAGCTTTTTGGTGCTGCCGATGTCGGTATCGCCCCAGATGGCCTTGACAATGGCCGCATAGGTCATCACGCGGCCCGCGTGCTGGGAAAGGAATGCCACGATGTTGTATTCGGTCTGGGTCAGCTTGATCTCCTGCTCGTCCACGAACACCTTACGGCGGTCATAGTTGATGCGCATTCCCTGTGCGCGGAACTCACCCGCCGGGGCATTGCCGCCGTGCATGGCACTGTAGCGGTTCAGCCGCAGGGCAGCGCGCACGCGGGCCAGCAGTTCGCCGGTGCTGAAGGGCTTGGTGATGTAATCATTGGCACCCAGATCCAGCGCTTCGATCTTATCCATCTCGTCGGTGCGGGCCGAGAGCACTACGATGGGGGTCATATACTTCTGCCGCACGGTGCGGATGAATTCCAGCCCGTCCCGGTCCGGCAGGCCCAGATCCAGAATGACCAGATCCGGGTTGTGGGAGGCGAACAGGGTCAGGCCCATGGTACAGGTATGAGCCACCAGAGCCTGATAATCGTTGGTGGTGAGCAGCGTTTCGATAAAGCTGCAGATATTTGCCTCATCCTCTACGATCAGGACCTTGAATTTGTTATTGCTCATCTTCTGCATCCTCCATTTCAATTTCTTCGGTCTCCAGCCAGAAGCGGATGGTCGTTCCCTCACCCAGACGGCTCTCGGCCTTGATCTCGCCGCCGTGCGCCTTGATGATGGCCGCACACACCGAAAGGCCGATGCCCATGCCGTGCTTGCGGCTGTCTGCCGGTACATCCGGGTCGGTGCCGCCGGTGCCGGAGAACAGCGTTTTCAGCCGTTCTCTGGGGATGCCGCAGCCATTGTCCGTCACCTCGAACACCGCACGATTGCCCACCGTGAACACCTTCAAGGTCAGTTTTGTCATGCCCTCGGCGTGCAGAGCGGCATTTTCCAGCAGGTTCATCAGCACCTGCTGGATGAGCATGGAATCCATGGGGATCACGATAAAGGCATCCGGCGTTTCCAGCTCTACCGGGATCTCCGGGTAGCGCTTGCGGAACTTGACCAGCACCGTATCCAGCAGTTCGTCCAGCACAGTGGGGGTCTTTTGCACCGTCACCTTCTCGCTGTCGATGCGGGTGACGGAAAGCAGATTCTCCACCATGCGGGTCAGCCACTGGGCATCGCTGCAGGCTTCGCCAAGCAGTTTAATGGTCTTTTCCTTATCCAGCGAGTCATAATTTTCGATCACAGTGGAGCAGGCACCGTAGATGGAGGTGAGCGGGGTGCGCAGATCGTGAGAAACCGCGCGCAGAAGGTTTGCACGCATCTTCTCCTTCTCGCTTTCCATACGCAGCTGTTCCTGCTTTTTGATGCGGGTGGTAAGGGTGCTGGTCATGATGGACACCACCAGCATCACAAGGCCGGAGAACAGGTTTTCCGACAGGGTAAAGTTGAAGGCGAAATACGGTGAGAGGAAGGCAAAGTTCACAGCCAGCACGCTGATGAGCGAAGCCGCCACGCCCCACGCATAACCTTCTGTATACATAGAGGTGACGAATACCGCCAGCATAAAGATAAGCATTGCTACGCCCTCAATGCGGCCCATAACGGCCTGTGTAAGCATCACCATGGCATAGGCGGCGAACAGAGCCAGCAGCATTACGGTGGCATCCCGCACAAGCGTCTGTTTTTTCATGCACATTCCCCTTCCCAAATAATATATTCCGTTTCCCGCATTATACCATAGAAAAACTAAAGATACAGTAAAAATCCTTTGCCGTAAAGAGGGACGCGATTTGACACTCCCTCTCCCCCGTAGTAGAATAGCCCTATCAACACTTTATCTCACTGGATCAGGAGTAACGATATGCTGTATTTCGAGAACGACTACTGTGAGGGTGCACACCCTGCCATCCTGCAAAAGCTGGCCGAGACCAACTTTGAAAAGGTGCCCGGCTATGGCACCGACCCCTACTGCGCCAGCGCCAAAGCAAAGATCTGCGCTGCCTGCGGCTGCCCGGATGCAGACGTGACCTTCATCTCCGGCGGCACCCAGACCAACGCCATCGTCATTGCGTCCATGCTGCAGCGCTGGCAGGGCGTGATGGCTGCTGCCACCGGCCATGTGGCTGCACACGAAGCCGGTGCCATTGAGTATACCGGCCACAAGGTCATTGCCCTGCCCGCCCACGAGGGCAAGGTGAGCGCCGCCGATGTGCGCGACTGGTGCGCCACCTTCTATGCCGATGCCAACCACGACCACATGGTGTTCCCCGGCATGGTATATATCTCTCACCCGTCCGAGTACGGCACCCTGTACACCAAGGCTGAGCTGGAAGAGCTGCACGCTGTGTGTCAGGAGTACCACATGCCCCTGTTCATGGACGGCGCACGCCTGGGCTACGGTCTGATGGCCAAGGGCACCGATGTTACCCTGCAGGATATCGCCCGCCTGACCGATGTGTTCTACATCGGCGGCACCAAGGTGGGCGCGCTGTGCGGCGAGGCCGTGGTGTTCCCCCACGGCGCACCGGCCCACTTTATGACTATGGTCAAGCAACAGGGCGCGCTGCTTGCCAAGGGCCGTCTGATGGGCCTGCAGTTCGATGTGCTGTTCACCGACGATCTGTACACCCGCATCAGCCGGAACGCCATCGAAACCGCAGACCGTCTGAAGGAGGGCCTTGCTGCCAAGGGCTACCGCTTCTATATGGAGTCGCCCACCAATCAGGTGTTCCCCATTCTGGAAAACAGCCAGCTGGAAGCGCTGGAGCCACTGGCAAAGTTCGGCTTCTGGGAGAAGTACGACGACACCCACACCGTGATGCGCATTGCCACCAGCTGGGCCACCCGCATGGAGGAGATCGAGCAGCTGATCGACCTGATGTGACCCTGCCGAAGATTTTCTGCCGGTTTTATGCGGGATACCAATTGCAATTCCTTTCACAATGTGGTATCTTTTGGGTAGACCAATGGGTTGGAGACGGTGGGCCTTGCAGGACAGCGTTCCGGCCAGCTGGCTCTATGAAATGATCGGAAAGAAGGTATTTTAACATGGGCTTTTTTGATAAGCTGTTCGGCGGCAAGACCGAGCAGGAAGAGACTGTCAAATTCTTCGGTCAGAGCAAGACCGTTCTGACCCCCATCCGCGGCAAGGTGCTGGCACAGGCCGACATCCCCGACGAGACCTTTGCACAGGGCATCCTTGGCCCCGGCTGCGGCATCGAGCCCACCGGCAAGACCGTGTATGCTCCGTTTGACGGCACCGTGGAACAGGTGGCTTCCACCCTGCACGCCGTGGGCCTGACCAGCGAGGACGGCATCGAGATCCTGATCCATGTTGGCATGGACACTGTGGAGATGCAGGGCAAGGGCTTCAAGGCACTGGTCAAGGTGGGCGATAAGGTCAAGGCCGGCACCCCGCTGCTGAAGGTGGATCTGGACGCCATCCGCGCCGCAGGCCATCCCACCGCTACCGCCATCATCGTGACCAACGGCGATGACATGGGCGAGCTGAAGATGCTGGCCGAGGGCGATGTGCTGGCCGGCACCCCGCTGTTCAAGTTCTGATTTCTGCACAGCAAAAGGCGTGCACTTCCGCAAAGGAGGTGCACGCCTTTTTGATTTCCCGATCTTACTGGCCGCCCGGCTTGTAGTGCAGCACCCGCTCCGACACCAGCCCGTTGAAGAACTGGATGAAGGGCCCCAGGCAGAAGGCACAGATCAGCGTACCGATGCCCACAAGGCCGCCCAGCAGCCAGCACAGCAGCGCACACAGTGCATCGGTGAACACGCGGCAGCCGAAGTACGGCACCGGGGTGTAGTCCCGCAGGCCCAGCGAGAGGTAATCGTACGGGGCGATGCCCAGATCTGCCGTCTGGTACAGCGAAGCCCCCAGCGCCGTGACCGGCACCGCCAGCGCCACCCACAGCAGCTGCACCGGCAGGCCCAGCGCCTCGGCCGGGCCAAAGTGGGCTGCAATGGGGTCGTAGAAGGCCGTGACAATGAACCCGACGCCAATGCCGTTGACAAAGGTGCCCAGGCCGATGTACTTGCGCCCGAACCAGAACTGCAGTGCAAAGAACAGGATGTTCGTGCACAGGTTCTGCACGCCCAGCGAGATGCCCAGCATCTCGGCCAGACGCATATTCAGTGCGCTGATGGAGTCGTTGCCAAGGTGAGACTGCTTGAACAGTGCAATGCCCAGCCCGATGATCACAATACCGACCACCATGCCGAGGATGCGCCGCGCCGAGGGCATCTGCGGGTTCTTTTTCATGATTCTGTTCTCCTTTTTTGCACCAGTTTTACAACGTTCGTTGAAAGCTCAGCGGTGAAGCTGCGTTTCGATTCTTGCCCTGTCTAGTCCTTCGCCAATGACGATGAGCACATCCTGCCCCTGCGGGATGGGTTCCAGTGTTCTGCCGGCAGCGGTGGCGTTCAGCTCCAGCCAGCCGGTGGTGCCCTGCGGGTCCGGTGCAAAGCCCTTCACCCGCAGCACATGGCCGCAGGCGGCATCCGCAAACAGGTGGTCGGCAGCGGCCTGCAGCTGCTGCAGCGTCAGGTGCTGCTCCAGAAAGCACAGAGAGCTGAAGGCTTCGTGCTCGTCAAAATGCAGCTTTTCGCAGCTGGCCTGCCTGCAGCCGCAGGCCGCAATGGCGGCAAGGTCGGCATCGGTAAGCCGTGCCCAGTCCTTGGTGATGATCTCTTCCGGCGCAAAGCGGCGGGAGCACTTGCAGCCCTCCAGCGCACGGGTCAGGTGGGCCACGGCGGCAGCGGTCTGCTGTTGCCCGGCCAGCTGGGTACGGCTGACCAGCACCCGGCCCGCGTTGGCCGTCTCGGACGCCAGCACGTACTCAGCCTGCGGCGAAAGCGTTTCCGGCAGCATGGCATCCACTATGGCGATCACATTGCCGATGTGATACCAGCGGTCCAGCGGGTCGTCCCGCAGCACATCAAAAAACTCGTCCACATCAAAGATGCCGCTGGGTTCCACCACCACCCGGTCGAACCCGCGCATGGCCATGGCAATGAGCTTGGTGCGCATCCGGCGCTGGTGGGTGTCGCAGTCGCATCCGCCGCTGATGGTCTCAAGGTCGCAGTTCGGGCCAAGAAGGTCCTGCACCAGCATTGCATCCACGTTCACTGCGCCGAAGTCGTTTTCCAGAATGCAGACATTGTGGCCCTGTGCCACCAGATACCGGACATACCGACGCAGAAAGGTGGTTTTGCCTGCGCCCAGAAAGCCGGTGATAAGGTCTACCTGTACCATAATAAAAAAGCACCTCCTGTGCTGTTGTTTGCCCGGTTCCAGTATACCGCAGCAAACTGTAATACGCCAGTGGCAGATGCAAAAAGCCCCGCATTTCTGCGGGACTTTTTATGTTCGTATTCAGCCGCTTTCGGATGCAGAGCTGTACTCGGCAATGACCTTGTGGGCGGCAGGTGCCATTTTGGCCGGTACGGCGGCAGGTTTTGCAAGGAAGTAGCCCTGCAGCGCATCCGCGCCCAGCTCGATGACCTTGCGCAGCTCGGCGGCGGTCTCCACGCCCTCGGCAATGATCTTCATGTTGCGCGGGTGGGCATAGGCCACGATGTTCTGCACGATCTGCTGCTTGTCCGGGTCGGTATCGATGCCGCGGATGATGGCGATATCCACCTTGATGAACCGGGGCGAAAGCTCCAGCAGGCTGTTCTCGTTGGCAAAGCCGCTGCCGTAATCGTCCAGCGCGAACATGCCGGAGAAGCCCGGCGCATGGCGCTTGACCTCCAGTGCTTCGTGGTTAATCTCCTCTTCCTCGGTGATCTCAATGACCATCTGACGGCGCAGTTCATGCCAGCGGCTATCCATATACTCGCTGTCCTCTCTGGGCAGGCAGATGCTTGCAATGGAGTTGATGAACAGCATCGTGTCCCTGCGCACAAGGCCCTCGCTGCGCAGGTGGTCGAAGTTCTCCAGCGATTTGAAGAAGGTCAGCCGCTCGATCTCGCACAGTGCGCCCTGCTCCCGCGCCAGCTTCATGATGGTAGCGGGCGAGCGCAGCGCTTCCATATCGGAGCGCATCAGGGCTTCGTATGCCATCGCCTTGCCGGTGCGGGCCGAGAAGACGGGCTGGAACACATAGTACACCCGCTCCTCGGTAAGCAGCTGCTGGAAGTCGCGTCTCAGCTGTGCGGCCTGTGCTTCCTGCTGGTAGATTTCCATGCTGAACTCTTCCAGATGTCCCTTGTTGGTGCGCTTGACCTGATAGAGGGCAAAGTCGGCATACTTTTTCAGGATGTCCATATCGGTGCCGTTGGCCGGGTACCACGCCACACCGCCGGAAATGCTGATACGCAGCTCATTGCCGCTGGGCAGGATGGCAACGCTCTTCTGCATGGCGCTGCTCAGGGTGCGGATCTTCTCACGGATCTGATCCTGACTGGAATAGCCGTAGAACAGCAGCACGAACTCATCGCCGGAAAGGCGGGACACCACAGTGCCGTTGGGTGTGTTCTCCGCAAGGCAGCGGCCAGTGCGGTGGATGTACTGGTCGCCCCAGTCGTGGCCGTAGGTATCGTTGATGTGCTTGAGGTTGTCCAGATCCATCATCAGCAGAGCTGCAACGCCCAGCTGGTGCGGATCGCGGAACAGCTCTTCGCTCACGCGGTGGAAGGCCTGACGGTTATACAGGCCGGTCAGGATATCGTAATCGCGTTCGTGCTCAATACGCATGCGCTCCAGCGTGGTGGCGGTAACGTCCTCAGCCAGCCCCACCTGCGTGGTCTGGTCGTTGGTGACGCGCAGCATGATGTAGCGGGTCTCGCCCTCCTTGCGGATGGTGAGCATCTTGTCCCCCTCTGCCGTGGTGGTGCAGGGATGGGAAAGCTGGATGTTGCTCAGCTTTTCCTCAAAGCGGCGCACACTCAGGAAGTGATCCTTGGGCTGGGGGGCACCCAGCAACGCAAAAAAGTTATCGGTAACATACACACTGCCAGTGTCGAACCTCAGCTCATAGCCGCCCAGCTCCACACTGGCCATGTCCATGATGCGCAAAAACTTTGTGGAGTTGTTCAGCAGCTCGCTGTTCAAGCTGGTCAGTGCATCGGCCAGACGGTCCAGCTCCCGGATGTTGGTATGGGACAGCTGCGGGAACTGCTTTTTCTCCTGCCCGTCCACCACTTCGTGATACAGCAGCTCCACCGGATGGGCCAGATTGCGGGCAATGACCAGACTGCCCAGCGCGCCCAGCACCAGCGTAAACACAATGGCAATGGCGATCACGTTGCGCACATTGTCTGCAAAGGCAAACAGCACCTTGCTGTTCACGGTGCCGATCAGCAGCCAGCGCTCATTGGAAAATGGCGCGTTGCGGCTGTACAGGGTAATGGGCAGGGCCACGGCATAATAGTCTTTATTCCGTAGCGTCAGCCAGCACTCGTCCGCCCGGAGTTCGCAGTTCATCATGCCGGCCGGTGCTTCCGAAGTGATCATATCCTCGCTGGAAGTGACCGCCTTGCTGACGATAAAGGAGGTATCTTCCTCATCAGCAGTGGTGGAGACTAAGAAGTAGGTGCCGGTATTGCCGTCCTGCAGTTCACTGTAAGGCAGCTTTGTCTGCAGGTAGCTGGTAAGCAGCTCCACACCCACCACACCGTAGATCGTGCCGTCCGGCAGGATCAGCGGCTGGGAGTAGGCAATGGCGGTGCGGCTGTCGTTGCCTATCTTATAGGCACTGGTGGTCCAGCGGCCGTAATCCTCGGCGTTCAGCCTTGCGCCGTCCTCCCACGCGGTCTGGAAGGAAGTCTTGAAAAAGCCGTTGTCCTTCAGGCCGTAGTAGCGCAAGGTGGGCTGCCAGCTTTTATCGGTGGTGATGCCCAGCTTTTTGACCACCGCCGAGCTGCCGCACTCGATCATCAGATCGGCGTTATCCTCCGAAGGGCGGGCATCCGGGTCCAGATCCCGCAGGTAGATGCCGGGCAGGCCGCAGCCCACATCAAGGTTGTGCAGATTCACGGTGTTCAGTACCACAAAGATGCCACTGACCGGTTTTGCTCGCAGGGTGCTCACCAACTCCGGCGCAATGGCCGTGAGCAGTGCGTCGCTCTTCTCACGGCTCGTGTTCAGTTCGGCCAGATCGAGCTGGCCTTCTTTCTGCATGGCAAGAACGGTATTGTTGATGTGCTCCGACAGATCGGTCAGGTTCTGTGCATCCTGCATCAGGTCCTGCACGTAGCTGACGCGGTTGCGCACCTGCATGTTGAGCATGTCCTTGGCGTTCTGGTTCAGCCTGCCGTCCACATTGGTAATGGCAATGCTGACTGCCAGCAGCACCACCTCCACCAGCATCACCAGCATCATGGCGTTAAAAATGGTGCGGAAGATAGGCCTGCCTGTTTTTTTGCGCCGGGCGGCATCCGTATCCTTCTGTCTGCGCAGCATCGCCATCCCCTCTCTTCCTCAGCGTGTTCCGTCGGCTCAGTCCTCGTACTGTTTGAGCTGACCGCAGATATCCTGATACCATGCCTCAAAGTGATCGTTGGTCAGGAACTCGGCTTCTGCGTCCGCAGCGCTCTGACCCTCGGCGATGCGCTGCTCCACGGTCTCGCGGTCCGCAGCGGCAAGGTCACTCAGGCCGTATTCCAGCGCCTTGCGGGCGCTGCTGCCGCAGCTCACGCAGCCAAGGGCCAGCGCCGCGGCGCACAGCCCGGACACGACCGCTTTGAGATATTTTTTCATCGATTTTCTCCCCTGAGGACGCTCACGCAGCAGGACGTTCCGGCTACCATATCACCCGATTATACCTAGTTTATCATACCATCTTTTTCCGGGTGCGTAAACAAAATCCGGCAAAAACCTTCACGATCACAAGAAAGCGGAAGAACTTTCCACCCGTCGGAACAAAAAGCACAGCCGTCAACAGTTCATCCGCCTCGGCCAGCTGGGCCTCGGCAGCGGCATCGTCCAGCATATCCCTGCCCGCGCAGCGCTGCAGGATGACATGGCACACCGGGCGGCGTGTGGCCTCCAGCACCGAGTGACGGAAGCCGTAGCGGGAGACGTTCTTTTTGCCGTACAGCAGGATGAAGCCCATGCTGTTGCGGCTGTCCGCCCGCAGGAAGCCGTGGGTGATGTAGGGCATGCCCACCTGCCTGTTCACCCGCCGGGGCGACACCCGGCCCGAGATCCAGACACTAAAGACCCTTGCTCTCGCCGAGCACGCCCGTGCCGTGGAGGACGGCAGATTGTAAATGGTAAATATAGAAAAAGCACCGCTGCGCAGTACAATTTTGCCGCCATCATTGAACGCGCGCAGCCCCAGCAAGACCTTCAATCTGGCGGGCCTTGTGGGCAGCTACCATTTCAACGGCGAGTAGGTGTAAATTTTTGATATAGTAAGAGGGGCTGCTGCACTTTCGGCTAAAACGATGTGCAGCAGCCCCTTCTTCGTATCGGATCCAGACAACAAAAAAGCGTTCTGAGAGATCTCAGAACGCTTGGTGGTTGCGGGGGCCGGATTTGAACCAACGACCTTCGGGTTATGAGCCCGACGAGCTACCAGACTGCTCCACCCCGCGATATTTACTTTGTGCTCTCAGCGGTTCTCGCTGACTGCTCAAGTATAATACCACAAGGGCGGGCGGATGTCAAGTATTTTTTTGATTTATTTTTTCTTCTTTTTCCAAACCACGAACCCTGCGCAGGCGGCGGCTGCGATCACCACCACCGGCCATGCACCGGCAAGGGCAACGATGACCTGCTGCAGGCCACCCACAAAGTTCTGCCAGCCAGCGGAAAGGGCGCTGACAAAGCGGCTGCCGAAGCCCTCGCTGGGCGGCGAGTAGGTGCTCACCTCGCTCAGGCTCACGTACACGGTGCACTCTTCCACCTGATCGTTGTACCAGTCCATCTGGCTCTGCCAGCTCTCGATCTGGCTCTGCACATCCGTCAGGCTGGACTCGATCTCAAGCAGGTCGGAGAGGTTGTCGGCCTGCTGCTGCAGCTGCTGCAGGCGGGTTCGCTGGTTCTTGAGATTCTCAAGCCGGGTCTCCACGTCCATGTACTGGGCGGTCACGTCGTCGGCCTGCTGGTTTTTGTAGGTCACGTTGCCTGCTTCGGCCACGGCGGCAAGAAAGTTCTCGTAGTTCTGCTGTGGCACCCGGTAGGTCAGGCTGACACTGCGGCTGTCACCGGCATCCGAGTATTCACTGCTGGATTCCAGATAGCCGCCCGCTTCAGCAAGGGCAGCATCCAGCGCAGCGCGGGCTGCGTCGTAGTCCTTGCTTTCCAGGCTCAGGTTCGCAGTGTAGATGATCTTTGCGTGGTCGGTGCTGTGGGCCGCTGCTGCCGCGTCGTCCTCCGAATAAACAGCGGTGCCGTTGTCTGCGCCGCTTTCCAGCGCCATGGTATTCAGACTGTAATCGGCTGCCATGGGGCTATCTACAGCGGCGCGGTCCGCGCCGCCTGCCGCCATCACCGCCGCAGTACTGTCCGCAGAATAATAGACCGCCGGGCTGCTGCTCTTTGCGCCAAGGCCGATTTGTCCGGTGGCAAAAGCACCATAGCCTACCACACACACAGCAAGGCAGGCCGCCAGTGCGCCCACCCGCTTTGCGGGGAAGCGGATCAGTTTCTTCTTCGGCTGCACCGGGGCGGACTGAGCCGGTACCGGTGCGGCGGTTTTCATCATGGGCTGGGCCTTTTCTTCTTCGGTCAGCTGGTCGGTCATGGCCAGCAGCTTTGCCTTCAGATCGTCCGGGGCGTAGAGGTCGTCCGTCTCCATCTTGTACTCATACCACCTCATCTTCGATCTCCTCCTTCAGCATCGTATGTAACTGCGCCCGGGCACGCCGCAGCCAGCTCAGCACCGTGTTGGACGGTGCGCCCATCATCCGGCCGATCTCCGCCGCCGTGTACCCCTCGTAGTAATGCAGATAGATGGCATTGCGGTAGTTTTCCGGCAGGGCGCGCACTGCGTCCAGCACACTGCCGTCCTCAAACGCATCGGGCGCGGGCAGGTTCTCGTCCAGCTCGGTGTCCTTCTGATGGGCTGCGCGGGTCAGGTCCCGGCAGCGGTTGATGGCCACCCGCAGCAGCCACGCCTTGAGGTGCTCCTCACTCTCAAACGTACCATTATAATGCAGGAGCTTCTCGTAGACATCCTGCACCACGTCCTCGGCATCGGCTGTGCATCGGCTGTTGTGTATGGCAGCGCGGTAAACAGCATCGCTGTATTTCTGCACTGCCAGCGTAAATACTTCGTTTCTGGTCAGCTGTCCCATAGTTTCAAGCTCTCCTTTACCGCCTGTACAGGGCTGGTGGAATTCGTGTTCCACGGGGGACATTCACCCTATACACGGCTGAACGCCCCCGAAGATTGCATTGCTGGAAAAATTTATGAAAATCACCTTTTATATACTCTCTGCAGCAGGGCCACCCGTTCTGCAAGGAAGGTCTCGGCCTTCGGATGGTGCAGCCAGCGCTTGTTCGCCGCTGTGCCAGCCAGCTTTCTGCCCAGCGCTTCCGGGTCGGTATCGGCCTGCATCACATCCTGCATGGTCAGCTGCAGCGTCAGCGCCGCAGGGGTGTCCGGCAGCGGCGGCAGCGGGTCCTCCCACACAAAGGGCGGCAGCAGCTGCACCGCCACCGTGGCGCGGGTGCACTCCTCGGTGAGCAGCAGGGCTGCAGGCGTGCCGTCCGGCTGGACGTGCAGGGTGCTGTACAGCAGCTGCAGACTGCCCTCGGCCAGCAGGCGGATATCCCCCTCCCGCCCGGTAGGCGAAAGGCTCAAATATTCCCGCGCCTCGTCCAGATAGATGTGCCGGGCCGGTGCCTGCACGCGGGCATACAGCGCAGGCAGCGCAAAGCGGCCCGCTTTGTCCAGTGCGTGCTGCAAAAGCAGGTAGAACTCGGTCAGTGGGTAGGCCGGGTCCGGCTGCGGCATCCCGAAGTCCGGCCGCGAAACATGTCCTCCACCCATGGGGAACCTCCTTGATAAATAACGCTGATGCGGTATTCTAAACATAGAAGGGGCGCTGACTGCAAGGGTCAGCTTTCCATCCCGTTTGTCAAAAAGATTGACCGCACAGTTTGGAAGCAGGGCGGTCAATCTTTTTTGTTATCATCTTACCATATTCTACGACGCATTACAACACGCCCTATTGTAAACCCTGCTGCAACTTCATTGTTGACCGTCTTCCCTCTGCCGCGTTATACTCGGGCACAGATGCCTTGTAAATTTTTAACAGAGGGGAATTCTATTCTATGAAAAACAAAAAACTGACCACCTATCAGATGGCTGTCACTGCGCTGATGGCCGCCGCGCTGTGCGTGCTCGGCCCGCTGAGCGTGCCCATCGGGGCCATTCCCATTTCGCTGTCAAACTTTGTCATCTGCCTGACCGCATGGCTGCTGGGGCCCAAGTTCGGCACGCTGAGCGTGGCGGTGTACCTGCTCATCGGCCTTGTGGGCGTGCCGGTGTTCTCCGGCTACGGCGCGGGCATTGCCAAGCTGGCAGGCCCCACCGGCGGCTATCTGGTGGGCTACCTGCTGCTGGCCTTCATCGGCGGTCTGTTCATCGAAAAGAGCAAGGGCCAGCCGGTGATCGCCGGCATCGGCCTTGTGCTGGGCGATGCCGCCTGCTACGTGCTGGGCACCGCATGGTTCGTGTTCCAGATGCAGTGCGATCTGGGCTATGCGCTTTCGGTGTGCGTGTACCCGTTCATTGCGCTGGACCTCGCCAAGATCGTGGTGAGCTGCATCGTGGGTGCACTGCTGCGCAAGCGTCTGGTACAGGCTGGCGTGCTGAAGCTGAAGGAAACCTAACAGGCAAAGCAAAAGGGAGACTGCAAACGCAGCCTCCCTTTTTTATTTGTGATCCGTTATTTTACATAGCCAAGGGTCGCAGCCATCACGGCCTTGATGGTGTGCATCCGGTTCTCGGCTTCGTCGAACACGATGCTCTGGGGGCCTTCAAACACTTCATCGGTCACTTCCATGGCATCGCGGCCAAAGCGCTCGCCCATCTCCTTGCCCACGGTGGTCTTGTGGTCGTGGAAGGCGGGCAGGCAGTGCATGAACACAGCGTGCGGGCCCGCAATGTCCATCAGCTGCTGGTTGATCTGGTAGGCGGCAAGGTCGTTGATGCGCTCAGCCCACACCTCCACCAGCTCACCCATGGACACCCACACATCGGTGTACAGCACGTCGGCACCCTTGGCGGCCTTGGCGGGATTCTCCTCAAAGGTGAGGGTGGCACCGGTCTCGGCAGCGATCTTCTGGCACTCGGCCACGAGGGCAGCGTCCGGCTGGTACTTCTTGGGTGCACAGGCGGTGAAGTTCAGGCCCATCTTGGCGCAGCCCACCATCAGGCTGTTGCCCATGTTGTAGCGGGCATCGCCGAAGTAAACGAAGTTGATGCCCTTCAGATGGCCAAAGTGCTCCCGGATGGTGAGGAAGTCGGCCAGGATCTGGGTGGGATGGAACTCGTTGGTCAGGCCGTTCCACACCGGCACACCGGCGTAGTGGGCAAGGTCTTCCACGATCTGCTGGCCATAGCCGCGGTACTCGATGCCGTCGAACATGCGGCCCAGCACACGGGCAGTGTCGGCGATGGACTCCTTCTTGCCGATCTGGCTGCCGGACGGGTCAAGGTAGGTCACTTCCATGCCCAGATCGTGGGCAGCGACCTCGAAGCTGCAACGGGTGCGGGTGGAGGTCTTTTCAAAGATCAGGGCGATGTTCTTGCCTGCCAGCTGGTCATTGTGGCGGATGCCGGCCTTCTTTTTTGCCTTCAGGTCTGCGGCAAGGTCCAGCAGTTCTTCGATCTCGGCAGGGGTGTAGTCCAATAGCTTCAAAAAGCTGCGGTTCTTCAGGCTCATTGTATATTTCCCTCTCTATGCAAGCATTCTTGAATATTTATTCAAGCTATGATTCTATTATAGTACGTTGCATCGGGAAGGTCAAGAGGAAGCTTACAGCTCCAGCTCGGCCTTCCGTCCGGTGGATTGATAGGCAGTCAGCTTCACGCCGGCCTTTTTGAACATGAACCGCGCCGCCACGCTGGAATCGCTGTCGTGGTACTTGTCGCCGTAGTACACCACCTCGGCAATGCCCGACTGGATGATGGCCTTGGTACACTCGTTGCAGGGGAACAGCGTCACGTACACCCGCGCACCTTTCAGGTTATTGTGGGCGCTGTTGAGGATGGCGTTCAGCTCGGCGTGGCACACGTACATATACTTGGTGTCCAGCGGTGCGCCCTCCCGCTCCCAGGGCATCTCGTCGTCGCTGCAGCCAATGGGCATACCGTTGTAGCCCAAGGACAGAATTTTGTTTTCCGAGCTGACGATGCACGCGCCCACCTGACTGTTGGGGTCCTTGGAGCGCATGGCCGTGAGCAGCGCAATGCCCATGAAATATTCATCCCAGTTGATGTAATCCGTGCGTTTCATTTTGGTATGCTCCTTGTGCCTTTATTCTGCCTTTTATTATAGCGTATCGCTGTGGATTTTACAATAAACTTTGGCACTGCCGTGCAACTTGCACAAAACCTTGCCCCGAAGTTTGGCGCTTGATTCGTCAGAATTTTCAAACGAAATATTTAAAAATCATTTTGAGTGTGGTATTATCTTTGTAAAATATGCCACAAAAGCGGAGAGAATGCTCCGTGCGGCGGAAATGAGGGAAAAACCGATATGAAATACGCAAGCAACAACATCCGCAATATCCTGATTGCCGGTCATGCCGGCAGCGGCAAGACCACGCTCACCGAGGCGCTGGTCTATTTTTCGGGCGCTGCCGAGCGTATGGGCCGGGTCGAGGACGGCACTACTGTTTCGGACTTTGACCCTGAGGAAGCAAAGCGCAAGGCCAGCCTGTCTGCATCGGTCGTCCCCGTGGAGTACGAGGGCATCAAGTACAACCTGATCGATGCGCCGGGCCTGTTCGACTTCGAGGCCGGTGAGTACGAGGGCATCCGCGCAGCCGAGAGCGTGCTGGTGGTGGTGTCCGGCCGCAGCGGCGTGACTGTGGGTGCCGAGAAGGCGTTCCAGCTGGCCCGCAAGAATGGCAAGGCTACCATGGTGTTCGTCTCCAAGTGCGATCTGGAGAATGCCAACTACTTCAAGATCCTTGAGGATATGAAGATCAAGTTCGGCTCCACCGTCTGTCCCTGCGTGGTGCCCGCCAAGCTGGACGACGGCACCCCCGTGTACATCAACCTGTTCAGCCAGAAGGCCTTCAAGTACGAGGGCGGCAAGCAGATCCAGGTGGATCTGCCGGACATCGGCCACCGTTTTCAGGGCCTGATCGAGGCCATGAGCGAAGCCATTGCCGAGACCGACGATGAGCTGATGGAAAAGTTCTTCGGCGGCGAAGCCTTCACCACCGAAGAGATCGTGGAGGGCATGCGCAAGGGCGTCAAGGACGGCCTGATCACCCCCGTGTTCTGCGGCAGCGCCGTGAACCAGCAGGCGCTGGATATGCTGCTGTTCAACATGCACAAGCTGCTGCCCAGTCCGGAGCACGAAGCCAGCACGCTGGCCGAGGATGCCGCCGGCGAGCCGGTGGAACTGCACTGCACCGTGGACGAGCCTACCGCCGCCTACGTGTTCAAGACCGTGGCCGACCCGTTCGTGGGCAAGCTGAGCTACCTGCGCGTGGTCAGCGGCAAGGTGACTGCAGGCGAACCCCTCACCAACGCCCGCACCGGCGATGTGGAGAAGATCTCCAAGCCCCTCACCGTCATTGGCAAAAAGCAGGTGGACTCCGACGGCATCATTGCCGGTGACATCGGCGCAGTGGCAAAGCTGGTGAGCGCCAAGACCGGCGACACCCTGTGCGACGCTGAGCGCGTGGTCAAGCTGCCCGCCCCCGTGTTCCCCAAGCCCAGCCTGTTCATGGCCGTCACTGTGGCCAAGAAGGGCGACGAGGGCAAGATCAGCAGCGCGCTGGCCCGCCTGATGGAAGAAGACCCCACCCTGAGCTACGAGAACAATGCCGAGACCCATCAGCAGGTGATCGGCGGTCTGGGCGAGCAGCATCTGGACGTGGTGAAGGCCAAACTCAAGAACAAGTTCGGCGTGGAGATCGGGCTGGAAGCACCCCGCATCGCCTACCGCGAGTCCATCCGCAAGGCCTGCCAGAAGCAGGGCCGTCATAAGAAGCAGACCGGCGGTCACGGCCAGTTCGGTGACGTTATCATCAACTTCGAGCCCTGCGACAGCGAGCAGGTCGTGTTTGAGGAGAAGGTGTTCGGCGGCAGCGTGCCCAAGAACTTCTTCCCGGCTGTTGAAAAGGGCGTGCGCCTTGCCGCCGAAAAGGGCGTGCTTGCAGGCTACCCCGTGGTGGGCCTGAAAGCCACCCTGCTGGACGGCAGCTACCACCCCGTGGACAGCTCCGAGATGGCCTTTATTATGGCCGCAAAGCTGGCTTACAAGGCCGCTATGCCGGAGGCCGGCCCGGTCATTCTGGAACCCATCCACACCCTGAAGGCTCATGTGCCGAACGACAACACCGGCGATATCATGGGCGATGTGACCAAGCGCCGCGGCCGCGTGCTGGGCATGGAGCCGGACGAGGACGGCCTGCAGACCATCATCGCTGAAGTGCCGCTGGCAGAGCTTGCAAACTTTACCACCTTCATCCGGCAGACCACGCAGGGCCGCGGCTGGTTCACCACCGAGTTTGCCCGCTACGAGGTTCTGCCCGAGATGCTGGTGCCTGCCGTTGTGGAGCAGGCCAAGAAGCTGGGCAATCTGGACGAGAGCGCAGACGATTAAACGGCAAACGTCAACTTCCCCAGTCTGCTGCGCAGACAGCCCCCTCGCCGAGGGAGCTGGCAGAATCGTCAGGTTCTGACTGAAGGAGTTCCCACCGAAATACGACATCACCCCGACCCCCGTTGACACTTTTCCCTCTGTCAGCGGGGGTTTTTGCGGGCCATTCCAGCGACAAATTGTTAATTTTTATCTGCCCGCTTGACTTTTGCGCGGGGTTGCATATACTAGAGGTAGGCGAGTGACAATCAGGACTTGTCAGTGACTCACAAAAACAGCCCCCTCGGAGCGGCAACTCCGAGGGGGCCTTGTGCTTACTTGCCCTTGTGGTGGTCGTTAAGCCACTTGCACAGGTAATAGGCGGTTACTTGTGCTGCAACGGCCACGATAAAATCAATCAGGACTTGAATCATCGTGTGACTCACCTCCTCTCTGTTGCCAGAATGGAGAAGGGCAGCGCCACCAGTATAACACAAGCTTTGACCCAATACAACAAAAAGCCCCCGGTACTGCGACTACCGGGGGCTTCGTGTTTTAGTGCTTGGGGAATGCCCTATTCCAGGTTTCGATCACGTTGAACTTCGGTGTCCAGCCTTCGGGCTTGAAGGTGTCTGCGCTCTTGGCCTCCATGATGCCCTGCTCCGCTTTCCCTCTGTCGGCGGGGATTTTTGTTGTTATTTTTCTCAGATCCTCTAAAAATCTCTGCCATTTTTAGGCATCCTTCCAATCTTGTCTAAAATCCTTGATTTCTGTTGGGGGGGGGTAGAATAAGGAATTGTGAATCTTTTTTGTCCACGATCCGCGCAGACAAGATCCACCCGCAAAAGTCGTATCAAGGAGGAATTTATATGAAAACGCGACTTATCAGCCTGCTGCTGGCATTCAGCATGGCACTGACATTTCTGCCTGTCGGGGCAGTCTCTGCATTTGCGGCGGAGACGGGCGATACATTTAACTTTAACGGTCTTACATACGAGATAACAAGTGACACAACCGCCAAAGTCAAAGGACCCGAAGCAACCACCTTATTGACCCAAGTAACTATTCCAGAAAAAGCAACAAATTCCTTGAATGGAGAATCCTACACTGTAACAGCCATTGCGGATAAAGCTTTTCGCAACACAAAATTTAACGGCGAAATCACATCCATCACACTTCCCGATAGTTTGAAGGAAATCGGTGATTTCGCTTTCTTTTCTTGCTTCAAACTCGAAGACATCAATCTTCCCGATGGGCTTACTAAAATCGGGTATCAAGCTTTTCAGAACTGTTATAGTTTAACAGAAATCACCATTCCAAGCAGTGTAACTACTATGGGTTCACATGTGTTCAACCGCTGTACCGGACTAAAAGAAGTTACCTTTGAAAAGAATTCGCAGCTAAGCGCGCTTCCTGATGCAACCTTTGCCAACTGTATAAGTCTGGAGTCTTTTACCCTTCCCAATGGATTCGCTTCCATCGGCAAAAATGCTTTTTATAAATGCGGAAAACTCACCACATTAAACATCTCGGATGATGTTACTGAAATCAAAAAAGATGCTTTTATTGATTGCGCAAAATTCAACACTATCAATTATGACGGTACCAAATACTCTTGGAACGCTCTACTAAAAAGCGGCAGCATAGATAACACAGTTTTGGAAAAAATTCAAGCGGACGGCTTCACCGTGAATTACTGGGTACAGCCTTTGGTCGTCAGCGGCGGCATTTTCACAGTAGATGGCGATCCTGTAGTTGGCGATACAGCTATTGTGCCCGTCGGTGCTACAGTTGAAATCACTTTTGATCAGCAGTCTTTCGCTGACAGTGGTCTCTCTTTTGGTAGTTGGGAGATTGATGGTTTAAGCAATTCAGAATACTACAAAAATAAAGAAAGCTTCACCTTTACTATGCCTAAGAATCGCGTAGCAGTCACAGCTTCAACAATGGATATTCCCAGCGCCCCCACGATCGACGACGCCCCTGTTGACCCTGCCATCAGCACTGCGGTAACGATCATTGGCGGTGCACTGCTGGTGGGCGGGCTGCATCAGCTGGGCACCGAGCTGTGGCTGATCCATCATCTGCCCAAGGGTACCGCCATCCCGGAAACTCGCATCGAACTGGCCGAAGTGCTCTGGAAGGATGCCGGACAGCCTGCTCCTGCTGCCGAAGCCGCTTATACCGATATCGACACCGACGACACCGATGCGCAGCAGGCTGCACAGTGGGCAATTGAAAACGAACTGATGACGCTGCGCAGCAGTGAGCATCCGGACAAATTCGACCCCCATGTGCCGGTCTCCACCGTAAAAGCCATTCGCGCGTGGAAAAAGGCACAGCAGATGAAACCGTCTACCAAGTAACACCCAATGGAATCAAAACAGCCCGTTCTCCTTTTTTGAAGAGCGGGCTGTTCCGTTATTTGCTCCAGCCGACACATTTTTCTGCCCTACCGCCGCCTTTTTTGTTGACAAAGCAGCCGCCTGCTATTATAATAATGTAGTCAAAATGGCATTCTTGTGCGGCTTTGCGGCTGCACAGCACAAATAGAGACAAGGAGAGATTCTCAAATGGCACAAGAGATCAAGATGTCCGCTGCCGGTCTGAAGGCAATGCAGGAGGAACTGGAATACCTCAAAACGGTGCGCCGCAAGGAGCTGGCCGAAGAGATCAAGGAAGCACGCAGCCACGGCGACCTTTCCGAGAACAGCGAGTACGACGAGGCCAAGAATACGCAGGGTCTGGTGGAGAACCGCATCACCGAACTGGAGCAGATGATCAAGAACGCCGTCATCATTGATGAGAGCGAGCTGAGCGTGGACAATGTCTCTGTGGGCACCCACGTCACCATCCTCATGACCGGCGAGGACGAGAACGAGGAGTACGACATTGTGGGCCGCACCGAAGCCGACCCCCTGAACGGCAAGATCAGCGACGAAAGCCCCGTGGGCCACGCCCTGCTGGGCAAGGCTGTGGGCGACAAGGCCGAAGTGCTGCTGCCCACCGGCCACACCGTGGAGTACACCGTGCTGAACATTACCCACGCTGCAGGCTGAGCAGGCCAAACGAATAGGAGAAACCATGGAAGAACAAAAGAAGAACCCGGCGCAGGGCCTGTCCGAGAGCGAGCAGGTGCAGGTGCGCCGCCAGAAGCTGGCCGACCTGCAGGCTGCAGGCCACGACCCTTTCACCCTGACCAAGTACCCGCAGGATGCCTACTCTGCCGACCTGAAGGCCGAGTTTGCTGACCTGCCCAACGAGACCGACAGCGGCAAGACCGTGGCGTTGGCTGGCCGTATGATGTCCAAGCGCGTAATGGGCAAGGCAAGCTTTGCCCACCTGCGGGACGATAAGGGCGACATTCAGCTGTACGTCCGCCGCGATGAGCTGGGCGAAGAGCCTTACGCCGCCTTCAAGAAGCTGGACGTGGGCGATATCATCGGCGTGAAGGGCGAGGTGTTCCGCACCAAGACCGGCGAGCTGAGCGTCCGCGCCACCGAGCTGACCCTGCTGGCCAAGAGCCTGCGTCCCCTGCCCGAGAAGTTCCACGGCCTGACCGACACCGAGATGCGTTACCGTCAGCGCTACGTGGACCTGATCGCCAACCCCGAGGTGAAGGACACCTTCGTGAAGCGCAGCCAGATTCTGAAGGAGATCCGCGCCTATCTGGACGAGAAGGGCTTCCTGGAGGTGGACACCCCCATCCTGACCCCCTTCGAGATCGGCGCATCCGCACGCCCCTTCTACACCCATCACAACAGCCTGAACATGGACATGGTGCTGCGCATCGAGACCGAGCTGTACCTCAAGCGCCTGATCGTGGGCGGCATGGACCGCGTGTACGAGGTGGGCCGCATCTTCCGCAACGAGGGCATGGACCCCAAGCACAACCCGGAGTTCACCAGCATTGAGCTGTATCAGGCCTTCACCGACTTCCACGGCATGATGGATCTGGTGGAGGAGCTGTACAAGCGCCTTGCCCAGAAGATCTGCGGCAGCATGGTCATCCCCTATCAGGGCAAGCAGATCGACATGGGTCACTGGGAGCGCCTGACCATGGTGGAAGCCGTGAAGAAGTATTCCGGCGTAGACTTCAACGACTGGAAGTCCGACGAGGATGCCATCGCCGCCGCCAAGGAACACCACGTGGAGCTGCCCGAGGTGCCCACCAAGGGTTCCATTCTGGCCGAGTTCTTTGATGCCTTCGTGGAGGACAAGCTCATCCAGCCCACCTTCATCTACGATTACCCCGTGGAGATCAGCCCGCTGGCAAAGCGCAAGCCGGACGACCCCGCCTTCACCGAGCGCTTTGAGTATTTCATCGACTGCACCGAGTACGGCAACGCCTTCAGCGAGCTGAACGATCCCATCGACCAGAAGGGCCGCTTTGAGCGTCAGGTGGCCGAGCGCAAGGCCATCGAGCCCGACTGCAAGGCACAGGTGGACTACGACTACGTGAACGCACTGGAGTACGGCCTGCCCCCCACGGGCGGTCTGGGCTTCGGCGTGGACCGTCTGGTGATGCTGCTCACCGACAGCGCCTCCATCCGCGATGTGCTGCTGTTCCCCACGATGAAGCCGATTGAGCAGTAAATTTCCAATTTGCAATTAGAAAAGCCTGAAACTTCTTGATGTACCGAGAAGTTTCAGGCTTTTTCTTTTGATGAATTTCCAGTAAAAACTACACTATACGCCAATTTTACGCCAAACGATGCAGAATTTTGTGCAGAGCAAAAAGAGCGTTGTTCGCGTTTGCGCAGCGAAGCGGAGCAATGAAAGCCCCAGTGGGGCTTTTAAGCGACCGAACGGTCTTGCGTAAGCAAGATGGAGGGGCCCGCCCCGACAAGTTCGCGTTTGGTGTAAGAATCGGGCGTGTGGTGGATGAGTGTAGATTTATAAAGGGCTGCGTCAAGAAGTGGCTTTATGTATTTGCAAACGGACAGCCGGAACTTTCCACCGCAGAAGAAGTAAATGTGAAAAACATGGAGGCTTTCCTATGAACAAACTGCTTTCCTGCCGCTACAACATGGACACCAACCAAGTGGAAGCCCGGTTTGAGGATGGCACCACCCTTGCCATTGACTGCATCGCCGTGGAGGACGAATACGGCAACTCCCCGGCACAGCGGGCAGAACTGGACTGGCTGCTGTACAACAAACCCTTGGAGTATGCGCAGATGGTGTTGAGTGGTGAGGTTGAGCATTATCTTTCCCTTGGCCGTGGCCACGGCAGACTGGAAGATTGATTGACAAGGTTACATAACAGTTAACACAGCTTGCATTTGCCCTGCAATTTTTCAGAATGGAACGCCCCAAGGACATCCGGTCTATATCCGGCAGATTTTTCATAAAGAATCTGCCGGGTATTTTTGTTTGTCATAAAGGAAGTCTTGCTTTTTATTGTAAAATTGGATACAATATAAAAAAGACATTTGCGCGGAGGACTCTATGGAATATATCGGCATCCAGAAGAAAAACGGCGGTGTGGTGGAAGCCCTGCAGCAGGCCATTTTATCTGGGCAGATCCCGGCGGGCACTGAAATGACCCAGAACGAACTGGCAGAGAGTCTCGGTGTCTCTCGGATGCCGGTGCGGGAGGCCTTGATGATCCTTGAATATCAGGGTCTTATCATCCGCCTGCCCAACAACCATGTAAAAGCTGCTGATTTGACCGAAGATGCCCTGCGGCAGATTCTGGCGTTAGGTGCGCAGCTGGAACGGCAGGCTATGCGTGCGCTGCCGCAGGATACGATGTTGGCAGGCGGCGAGATGCTGCAGCACCGTACCCTGCGGACCGTCCTGCCCTATCCGCTGCACTGCAAGCTGCTGGAGAGCATTCAGGAGACCTACATTGCCTTTGCCGTGAGCGCACGTCCTACGCCGGTGAACGACCGGCTTGCCCGCCTGCTGATGCTGGACCGTCAGGGTTCCCCTGATGTGCTGGATGCATGGAACGCCTATGAAGAAGAACTGCTGCATCTGATTTTAACGATAAGGAGTCAATATGCTGGGACTGAAACCCATTAAGCTGCTGCCTGCCCGCGAGCGGGTAGCTTCCGCTTTGCGGAAAGCCATTATCTCAAAAAGCATCCCGGAGGGTGCAGAACTCACGCTGGAAAACACCGCACAGGAACTGGGCGTGTCGGTCACGCCGGTGCGGGAGGCCTTTCAGATCCTTGCCCGTGACGGTCTGCTGGAAGTCAAGCAAAACAAGTGCGCTATTGTGCTGGGCGTGACGGAAAGGACCATCCGGGAGCACTACCAGCTGCGCGCTGCGCTGGAAGGCACCGCCTGTATGCTCTGCTGCCAGAACAATGCCGACCTGTCCAAGATCAAAAACTGCGTGGATACTGCAGAGGAGGCTCTTTCTCATCAGCAGGCCGGAAATTATACTGACTACAACCAGTCCTTCCATTTTGAGATCTGGGAAGCTTCCGGCAATGAAAAAATGCGCAATCTTCTCTCGGAGCTGTGGAACGGCCTGTCCGTTGGTGTGGAAATGAGCGAGTTGGACTATGCCCTCAACTCCCAGAGCGAGCATAAAAAGATCTATGCAGCGCTGGAAGCACGGGATGCGCTGGCCGCACGGGCTGAAATGGAAAAACACATCTACCGCAGTATGGACGATGCGCTGACCTATTATTTATAAGATCAAGGAGGACAAGACAGTGTATACCTGTGCGAACTGTACGGTTCTGGCCTGCGCCAACAATGAGCCGGAAAAGATGCCCAAAAACTGCCCTATGCGGAATGCTTCGGTGATGGAGGCCGCCCGCGCCGGCTACGATCTGCCCGAGAATCACGATTTCTACGTCAACTGTTCGGCCATTGAGGGGCTTGGCTACTGTCAATGGCCCCGCCTGAAGGAGACGGTGGAGTTCTGCAAGCGGATGGGCTACCACAAGCTGGGTCTTGCATTCTGCAAAGGCCTGCGGAATGAAGCCCGCATCGTGGCCGACCTGCTCCGTGCGCAGGGGTTTGAGGTGGTGTCGGTCATCTGCAAGACCGGCGGCATCTCCAAAGAAGAAGTGGGCATCCCGGAAGAGGTCAAGATCCACCCCGGCGAATTTGAGGCCATGTGCAACCCCATCGCACAGGCAAAGCTTCTGAATGAGCAACACACCGATTTCAACATTGAGGTCGGACTTTGTGTGGGACACGACTCGATGTTTTATAAGTACTCGGACGCCATGGTCACAACGCTGGTGGCCAAGGATCGCGTTCTGGCGCATAATCCCTGCGGTGCCATTTACTGTGCCGAGGGGTATTTCAAAAAGCGGCTGGAATAAAAGAAGGATAAAACGTGCGTTCTCCAAAGCAGATGGAGAACGCACGTTTTTTTTTGCAGAAAGCGGCGGAGGGAGGTCTTCTTGTATCCTACTGTTTGTCTGGCGTGCACAAAAATTGGTACATAATCCGTGCAATGCGACAAAACTCGAAAAAAGGGATTGACAATTCTTTGTTTTGGGTGTATTCTCGTGTCGTCAAGTGGATACATTATCAAAGATTAGATATAAAAATCAAAAAAGACGCTGCCGAGATTCCCGGAATTCTAAGGTTCCGGGCAGATCCTTCCAGAACGAAAAAGGGCTGTGAGGGCACAGCACGGCGGCAAAGACTCTGCACAACGAGGTGCAGCTGGGGCGTTCCGAAAGTCAGGGCTGTTTTGCTCCGATGAAATGGATACATTATATTTCATTAAAGGAGGACCCCCCGGTATGTCAGCAGCAACTATCACCCTACTCTTTCTTCTCTTCGCGGTCGTCATGTTCGTGTTTGAGAAGATCCCCCTCGGCGTAACGTCCATGATCGTCTGTGTCGGTCTGGTCGTCACCGGCGTGCTGGACATCAAGACCGCTTTTGCGGGCTTCATCGACAGCAACGTCATCCTGTTCGTCGCCATGTTCATTGTCGGCGGTGCACTGTTTGAAACAGGCATGGCCAACAAGATCGGCGGCATTGTTACCCACTTTGCCAAATCCGAGCGCAGCCTCATCGTGGCCATCATGGTCATCGTTGGCCTGATGAGCGGCTTCCTTTCCAACACCGGTACCGCCGCCGTCCTGATCCCCGTGGTCATCGGCATTGCGGCAAAGTCCGGCTATGCCCGCTCCAAGCTGCTGATGCCGCTGGTATTTGCAGCGGCCATGGGCGGCAACCTTTCCCTCATCGGCGCACCGGGCAACCTCATCGCCCAAAGCGCTCTGGGTGAGATCGGGATGTCCTTCGGCTTCTTTGAGTACGCCATCGTGGGCCTGCCCATCCTCGCCGTCGGCATCCTCTTCTACGCCACCCTTGGCATGAAGCTGCTGCCCAACCACCCCGTCTCCGATGATGACTCCTTCAGCGGCGAGCAGGACTTCAGCAATGTTCCCAAGTGGAAACAGGTGCTCTCCCTTGTCATCCTCGTGCTCACCCTGCTGGGCATGATCTTTGAAAAGCAGATCGGCATCAAGCTCAACATCATCGGCTGTATCGGTGCGCTGGCTCTGATCCTCACCGGTGTCATCTCCGAGAAAGATGCCCTGAAGTCCATCGACCTCAAGACCATCTTCCTCTTCGGTGGTACGCTGTCTCTGGCCTCTGCACTGGATAAGACCGGGGCAGGCGCAGAGATTGCGAACATCGTCATTGGTGCTCTGGGCGAGAATCCCTCTCCCTACGTCCTGACTCTGGTGGTCTTTCTGCTCTGCTGCGTCATGACCAACTTCATGTCCAACACGGCGACCACCGCTCTGATGGTCCCCATCTGCCTGAGCATCGCACAGGGCATGGGTGCCGACCCCCGCGCCGTCCTGATGGCTTGTGTCATCGGCGGCTCCTGCGCTTACGCAACACCCATCGGTATGCCTGCCAACACCATGGTGGTTTCTGCCGGCGGGTACACCTTCAAGGATTATGCCAAGGCTGGCCTGCCCCTCATCCTCATCGCAACCGTCGTCAGCATGGTGATCCTTCCCATCGCATTTCCGTTCTTCCCGCAGTAAAGCGGACAGGAACGTTGAATATGAGTGAACCAACGCGCAAAATGTACCAAAGCTAAGGAGGCATTGGAATGAACAAACAGGAACAGGTGCAGCAGATGACGACCTATATGGCAAACTTTGTGAGCCATATCGCCAAGGTGCTGCCGGACGACATCATCAAAAAGCTGGATGAGCTGGGCGCACAGGAGGATGCTCCTCTGTCCAAGGTCATCTACGAGACCATGAAGCGCAACCAGAAGCTGGCCAAGGAGCTGAACCGCCCCAGCTGCCAAGACACCGGTGTGCTGCAGTTCTGGGTAAAGTGCGGCGTGGACTTCCCCCTCATCGGCGAGGTGGAGGGTCTGCTGAAGGAGGCTGTGGTCAAGTCTACCTTTGAAGCACCTCTGCGCCACAACAGTGTTGAGACCTTCGATGAGTTCAACACCGGTTTGAACGTGGGCAAGGGCACTCCCACCGTGTGGTGGGATATCATCCCGAACAGCGACAAGTGTGAGATCTACGCTTATATGGCAGGCGGCGGCTGCACCCTGCCGGGCAAGGCCATGGTTCTGATGCCCGGTGCAGGTTACGAAGGTGTGACTAAGTTCGTCATGGATGTCATGACCAGCTACGGCATCAATGCCTGCCCTCCGCTGCTGGTGGGCGTGGGCGTTGCCACCTCTGTTGAGACCGCCGCTCTGCTGTCCAAGAAGGCTCTGATGCGTCCTCTGGGCAGCCACAACGAGAACGAGCGCGCAGCCTATATGGAGAAGCTGCTGGAGGACGGCATCAACTCCATCGGCCTTGGCCCTCAGGGCATGGGCGGCAAGTACTCCGTCATGGGCGTGCACATCGAGAACACTGCCCGCCATCCTTCTGCCATTGGCGTTGCCGTCAACGTGGGCTGCTGGAGCCATCGCCGCGGCCACATCATTTTTGATAAAGATCTGAACTACACCATTGATACTCATTCGGGGGTGACTTTATAATGCTGACCATTAAAGACGGAAAGAAGATCCTTACTACTCCGGTCTCCGCAGAAGACCTGAAGGACATCCATATCGGTGATGTCGTTTACCTGAACGGCGACCTGACCACCTGCCGTGACGTGGCGCACCGCCGCCTCGTGGAAGAGGGCCGCCCGCTGCCTGTGGACGTCAAGGACGCTGCCATTTTCCACGCCGGCCCCATCATTCGCCCTCTGGAGGACGACAAGTTCGAGATGGTGTCTGTGGGCCCCACCACCTCCATGCGTATGGAGAAGTTCGAGTATGAGTTCGTGCAGAAGTCCGGTGTCCGCGTCATCGTGGGCAAGGGCGGCATGGGCCCCAACACCGAGCGCGCCTGCAAGGAGTTCGGTGCCATCCACTGTGTTTTCCCTGCCGGTAACGCCGTTGTGGCTGCCACCGAAGTGGAGGAGATCGTCGAGGCCCAGTGGCGTGACCTCGGTATGCCGGAAACTCTGTGGCACTGCCATGTTAACGAGTTTGGCCCCCTGATCGTTTCCATCGACGCTGAGGGTCGCAACCTGTTCGAAGAGAACAAGGTCATCTTCAATCAGCGCAAGGATAAGGCCGTCGAGGAAATTTGCAAGCACGTTGGCTTCATCAAATAAGATCCAACTGCGAAGCCAGCGTTGCCTATACCCTGCGGAGAGCAACCATCCATCAAAAGCTTCTTCTCCTAAAATGAACTCACTATCACGTTAATTCTAACAACCATATTTGCTTTCACAGATCCAACAGACTTCTTATCATTTACTCCTATCTTCATTACCCTGTTTATCCTGCTTCTCCGCAAAACACCCCGGATGCTGTCTGCCATATCAGCATCCTGGGTGTTGCTATTTGCGGTCAAATATGTGCACGAAAAAAATGCAGACAAAGAAGATCTTGATCGTTCTTTTTGTTCTACACACCTTTGCCACTGCTTTGCATCTGCAAGGTGGAAGTAATCCACAGGAGGACAACCCAAATGAGCCCATTGGAGATCACACTGGTCATCCTGCTTGTAACGATCATCGCCTTTGTATCCGGTAAAGTCCCGTTCTCGGTCATTTCTACCGGCATCATTTTGGCGCTGATCCTCACCGGCATCAAGACCCCTGCCGAGGCCTTTGGCGGCTTCATCAACACGAACGTGGTCATGTTCGTAGCCATGTTCGTCATCGGTGCAGGGCTGACCAAAACGCCCCTGATTGACAAAGCCCAGAGTCTGGTCATCCGCTACAAGGACAATATGCGGATGCTGATCTTTCTTTCCTGTGTGGCAGGTGCGTTTCTGGGCGCCATCACCAGTGCCACCGCAACTGCCGCTATCATGATCCCTCTGCTGGTAGGCATTGCGAACGACATCGGCGTGAGCCGCAGCAAGCTGCTGTATCCTTCTATGGCCTGTGCCAACATTGCCACCCAGATGACCTTTCTCGGTCAGGGTGCTTCCAACATGGCATGGAACGATGTCATGATGCAGGCCGGCGCACCGACACCGCTGCACATCTGGGATTTCACCATTGCGCGCATCCCGATGCTGACCATTGCCATCCTGTACATGACCTTTGTTGGCTATAAGCTGATGCCGGATATTCCCAACGAGCAGTTTTCAGATGCAGCACATACGGCTTCTGAGAGCGAAAAACTCAGCCCCTTCAAGCGCAAACTGGCTGTCCTGATCGTTCTGGTCTCCATTGCAATGATGCTGCTGGAAAATGTCATTGGTGTCAAGATGTATCTCACTTCCTGCATCGGCGCTGCCGCTCTGGTGCTGACGGGTGTGCTGACCGAGAGGGAAGCCCTCAATTCCATCCACCAGCCGACCATTTTCCTGTTTGCCGGTGTGCTGGCTCTGTCGGACGCCATCCAGACCACCGGTGCAGGCGATGTGGTGGCAGACTGGATGATCCGCCTGCTGGGCGATACTACCAATCCGTACATCATTATGCTGGTGTTCTTCCTTGTTCCCTTCATTCTGACACAGGTCATGTCCAATCTGGCTACCCTGACCATCTTCATCCCACTGGTCACTTCCGCCTGTATCCGCATGGGCGTAGACCCCCGTGCTGCCGTGGTCGGTGTGATCACAGCCAGCTGTGTGTCCATCATGACCCCTATGGCAGCTCCCTGCCAGATCATGATCATCGAGCCGGGCGGATACACCTTGAAGGATTATCTCAAGTGTGGTACCCCGTTGGCGCTCATCCTCATTGTCGTGTCCGTATTTTTCCTGCCGACACTTTATCCTTTTGCCTGATTCTATTTTCCCACCGCAGTAGTATGCGCAAACTGCATATCGTAAATATGCCGTTCTGTTCAGCGCTATTTTTGAAAACCGCAATAAAAGCAGCAGAAATTTTTGAGCATCTCATAATTCTGTCAAGAGGGCTGGCATCGTCCAGCCCTCTCTCTTTTTACCAAAGTTTCCCTTGCTTTTTCTGACAAGCTGCCGAAAGTGTCGTGTTTTCAAAACTTTTTGTTGACACGGCTCGATTTTTGTGGTAGTCTATCCCAACAATTTAATATAACATATTTACTTAGAGTTCCAGCTCGGCTCCCGAAGGAGCCGGAGCAAGTTTTTGACTTTCTTATCGCTACATAACGAACCCGAACCAAGGCCATCCCAGAAGGGATGGTCAGGTTCAGGTTGTTGTGTGGCGATTTTTTATTGCCAAATCCAGCGCCGAACCTTGAAAACCGCATGACCGTCTGCATGGGATACCCGGCGATGACCTCGCAAAAGCGAGCCGGAAAACGCCGCCGGAAGGGGGCAGGAAATCCATGCAGGGAGAACGGCTAAACGTTGATTCCTCAGTTACCAGAAAACAATGTGGTCAAATTGACCACATTGTTTTTTTGTAACGCCAGTGAAAGGAGGGTCATCTCCATGTATATGACAAACGAAGAATGGGAGCAGAACAATCAGGATTATTTGAAAGAATCGTATGAGGAAACGGGCTTTACCGCCGGAGGATACGCCGTCCACAAACTTATCTGCGGCGGCTGCGGTCGGGTGTTCTACACCACCATCTACACCAAGAAATACTGTCACAGCTACTGGTGCGGCAATCAGGCCAACAATCTGCGGCAGCGGGAATACCGCCAAATGCGCCGTCAGAATTTGGTCTGCCAGTGCTGCGGTGAAAAATTCACGCCCAAACGTGCAGATGCCCGCTATTGCAGCAACTCCTGCCGACAAAAAGTCTATCGAAAACGTGTTACAGATGCTGCAAGTACTCAAAATGAGCACATCGTTTTTCGTACCGTCTCAAGGTCTGTTGAAAATCAGGTGCCGCCACCCGGCACTTGATTTTACCCGTAACAGAATCAGTTGGTCATTTTGGCCAACTGAAAAAGTCGGACGAGCTGTCCGTTCAGGACAGTTTGCCCGGAGCAAGAGTGCAGAGGTGCGGGTCGCCAGTGGCGACCTCAAAAGGCCGCAGGTATTTTGAAGCACCGACCGAGCCGACAGGCGAGACCGCAGCCCTTTGAAGGGAGTCAAGGGGGAACGCCTTGCCCAGTGATATGATGCTGTGCGTCATATCCTACTGGGTATTATCTGGCGCAAAACGGCGGCAGATCCAGCAGCTCCGCTGCTGCGTTCTCTCCCGGCAAGCTGTTGAAATGAAAGAAGCCCTCGCTAAACCTTATACTAAAATCAGGAAAAAGTAATCAAAACAGGTTCACTTAGGGGGCCAATAATAGGCCTACGAAGCCCACGACTTTAGTGATTTCAGGTGCTATAATAATTGCAGAGATGCAGCATCTTAGTGATTTTCCGCAAAGAAAGAATAGCGATGCAACAAGAAATGGGAACGATGTTTCCTACTTTCACCGAAAATTAGGAACTCACAGTTCCTGTTCGAGTATGAGTTTCTCTGTTATACTTTTCTTGCAGAGCAGAAGCAAACTCTTCTAAGCAGAAAGCGACAAACGCCATGATCTCCCACTGAGGGAAGGAGCGATAGGTCACTTTCTTTGCAGTATAACAAACACATAAATCCTTTTCCGAAAGGATTACCTCTCGATTCCGAGAGAAGATTTCAAGACACGGTCTTGAAATGCGAGACCCGTTGCTTAGAAGAATTGTATCACTCCTGTGATTTGATCGCACGAGTGGCCGTACACAAAAAATACAGGAAAAGAGGGATGTCTATCTGAAATTAACACGACACAACGGACGAGCCGGAACCCACGGCACTTACAACCCCAAGCACAATGACCGCAGTTTCAACCTTTCCAACAGCGAGCACATTGACCCGGAACGAGCCAAGGGCAACATCTACTGGGACTGCTTCCACGGTTTCCGTTCGGCTCTCGACCCACAAGACCCGGACGATCTGGGAGCGACCTTCTCGGATGTGGAACGGCAGTTCTATGAGAGCCGCTATTCCAACTTTGTGGAAAGCCAGAACGAGCGCAACGCCAAGATCCGGCACACGGAACGCAACCGCTCCATTCCTGACCTGCTGTCCAGCCGCAAGACCTGCCCGGAAGAGACAATCTACCAACTTGGAACGCTGGATGAACACGCTTCGGCAGAGGACTTGCTGAACATCGTCACCGAGTTCATCGAGGAATTCAAGGCCAAGTATGGCGACCACGTTCATGTGCTGGACTGGGCGCTGCATCTGGATGAAAGCACACCGCATATCCATGAGCGTCATGTGTTCGACTGCGAGAACAAGTACGGCGAGGTGGCGCCCCAGCAGGAAAAGGCATTGGAATCACTGGGCTTCGAGCTGCCCGACCCGGACAAGCCCATCAGCCGCCGCAACAACCGCAAGATCACCTTTGATGCTGCCTGCCGGAAGATGCTGTTTGAAATTGCAAAACGGCACGGGCTGGAACTGGAGGAGGAAGCGGAGTACGGCAACCGCAAGTATCTGGAAAAGCAGGACTTCATCCTCGCCAAGCAAAAGGAGCAGCTTGCCGTCCAGCAGAACAAGCTGGACGAATTGACCCTTAAGGTCAACGACATGGAAACGCTGATCGACGAGGTATCGGCTGCGGCTTACGACAAGGCGGTGGAGGTCGTGACCGATGTGGTGTGCACCGAGACTCGGAAAGAGGATATGCGGATGATCGAGGACACGAAGAAGTGGGTGCTGTCCCCTGAACGCAAGGCTCCGCAGGCCACGAGAGAGTACGCCGCCCATCGGTTGGACACCGTGCTGGACAAGTTTCTCAAGACCATGCAGACCACTGCCACTCGCTTGCAGGAAAAGCTCCTGAGACCGGATGTCCGGCAGAAGGGCAAGGAGCAGGTCAAGGAGAAAGCACGGGATTCCGTTCTGCAGCTGCTGAACCGCTTGCAGGCAGAACAGGCACAGCGGAAGCCATCTGTCACGCCTACCGCCGAAAAATCAGAAACACGAGGTGATGTTTATTGAGCAAAGAAGTCAATCAGGAAGAACGCAGCCCCCGAACCGTTGCAGACGTGAAGGAAATGCTGACCAAACATTCCAACGGCGAAATTCAGCGAACGATTCAGAACTGCATCACGATTTTGCAGAATGACCATGTGCTTGCCGATGCCATCCGGCTGAACTTGTTGAGTGAGCGCATCGACATTGTGAAGCCCGTAGGCTGGCCCCGCTCCGGCAAGCCCCTGAACGACACCGACATGAAGTATATCCTGCGGAGAATGGAGAAATACGGTATTTCCAGCGAGAATAAGATCGAATCCGCCATCCACATCGTTGCCAACGAGAACCGCTACCACCCCATCCGGGACTATCTGAACGGCCTGAAATGGGACGGCACGGAACGGATTGCCCACGTCCTGCACCACTTCCTCGGTGCTGCGGAGGACGAATACACTTGCGAAGCTATGAAAATTTTCCTGCTGGGAGCCATTAAGCGCGTGTTCCAGCCGGGATGCAAATTTGAAACCATGCTCTGTCTGGTGGGCGGGCAAGGCACAGGAAAGTCCAGCTTTTTTCGGCTGTTGGCCGTTAAGGACGAGTGGTTTTCGGATGACCTGCGGCGGCTGGACGATGACAACGTGTACCGCAAGCTGCAAGGTCACTGGATCATTGAAATGTCGGAGATGATTGCCACCGCCAATGCCAAAAGCATCGAGGAAATCAAGAGCTTTCTCAGCAAGCAGAAGGAGACCTATAAAGTCCCCTACGAAACACATCCTGCCGACCGTCTGCGCCAGTGTGTTTTTGCTGGCACGACCAACCGGCAGGATTTTTTGCCCCGTGACCGCACGGGCAACCGCCGCTTCATCCCCATCCCGGTGGATGCGGAACTGGCTGAAGTCCACATTCTGGACAACGAGGAAGAATCCCGTGCCTATATCGACCAGCTTTGGGCGGAAGCCATGACGATTTACAACAGCGGCAACTATAAGCTGGCGTTCAGCCCTGCCATGCAGGAAACGCTGCAAGCCCACCAGCAGGACTTCATGCAGGAGGATGCGCAGGCTGGCATGATCTACGCCTTTCTGGAGGACTACACGGGTGACCGGGTGTGTTCCAAGCAGCTCTATGCGGAGGCTCTGGGCAACACCAATATCCCGGCTGAGTGGGAGACCCGTGCCATCTGCGAGATCATGAACACGGGAATTTCGCGCGGCGATATTCAAGGCTGGCAGGCGCACAAGACCGCCAAGCGTTACCCGAAGTACGGCGTTCAGAAAGGCTGGGAGCGCGTAACCAGCCCCGAAACCGGGGCTGAAAATTTCTCCGAAATAACGGACGCGGAAGCCAAGCAGCTGGGCTTTCCCTTCTGATGAACAGCGGTTACACGGTCAGTTACAGATTCGGTTACACCTCAGTTACGGCGAAAAAGCCGCATGACTGCTGCGTTTTCCGCTTTCTGTAACCATGTAACCTTAAAAAGATAAGAAAAAGTATAAAGTCCACCGAATGTCCTGCATACAGAAAAAGAGAGTTTTCCTGCCCAGTTACAGGCATTCGGTTACAAGGAATTGGAGGTCTGCCTATGAAGGATGTCCCGATTTGGGAAAAGAGCAATCTGACGCTGGAAGAAGCTGCGGCTTACTCCGGCATTGGCATCAACAAGCTGCGTTCATTATCAGATAACGAACATTGCCAGTTCGTGCTGTGGGTGGGTTCCAAGCGGCTCATCAAGCGGCGCAAGCTGGATGAATATACGGAGCGAATGTACTCGCTTTGAAAATGTCCCGGATATTTTTCAAAACGTCTTGCAGAGAATGGCGTATCTGTGGTACTATGAACACAGAACAACGCTCTTTTCTGTACCGCAATGTAGAAAGGAGCAACGCTCATGGCAACAAATCAGAATACGAAACGCAAGGACAAGGCGCGTGTGGTTCTCCGCAAAGGCGAATCCCAGCGCAAAGATGGCAAGTACGATTTCCGTTGGACTTCCCCGGATGGCAAGCGACATTCTATTTATGCCGCGACCTTGGAGGAGCTTCGGGAAAAGGAAAACGACATTCAGCGAGATTCGCTGGAAGGCATCAAGGCAGAAGCACGGTACGTCACCCTGAATGATGTGTTCACCCTGTGGGCAAAGGTGAAGCGTGGTTTGAAGGACAACACTTTCCAGAACTATCTGTACCTTTATCGGCAGTTCGTGGAGCCGGATTTCGGAAAATCGAAGGTGTCTGCGCTCAAGAAGTCGGACGTGAAGCAGTTCTACAACACGTTGGCGGATGAGCGGGGCTTGCAGATCTCTACGATTGACAGCGTACACACGGTTCTGCATCAGGTGCTGGATATGGCGGTGGATGACTGCTATCTGCGGAGCAATCCCTCGGACAATGTTCTGCGGGAGCTGAAAAAGGCACACCAGTTTGAAACCAACCGCCGTAAGGCACTGACCGTGGCAGAGCAGAATCTGCTGCTGTCCTACCTCTCCAAAACGCCGAAGTACCAGCACTGGTACCCGATTTTCGCGGTCATGCTGGGAACGGGCTTGCGCGTAGGAGAAGCCACTGGCCTGCGCTGGTGCGATGTGGATTTAGAGGAAGGCACGATCTCCGTCAACCACACGCTGGTCAACTACGACCACCGTGAGAACAACGGCGGCAAGAAGGGCTGCTACTTCAACTGCCACTCGCCCAAAACAAAGGCTGGTGTCCGCACTGTTCCGATGATGGACTTCGTGAAAGAAGCTTTTGAAAAGGAACGTGCCTATCAGGAAGAAGCAGAGATCCATTGCACGGTAACGGTGGACGGTTACACGGACTTCATCTTCGTCAATCGCTTTGGAGAGTGCCAGCATCAGGGAACGCTGAACAAGGCCATCCGGCGCATCATCCGGGACTGCAACGATGAAGTGCTGGCGAAGAATCCGAACAGCACCGTACTCCTGCCGCGTTTCAGCTGCCACACCCTGCGGCATACCTTCACGACCCGGATGTGCGAAGCGGGCGTGAACATCAAGGTGATTCAGGATGCGCTGGGACATTCGGATATTTCTACGACCTTGAACATCTATGCGGATGTGACCAAGGAACTGCGGAAGTCTGAATTTGAAAATCTTGACCGTCAGTTCGCACAGTGGAAAGACCCTGAAGAATAAAATAAAGCATACGCCAAATACGCCATACGCCATTTACGCCAATTCATACGCCAAACGATACAGTTCGGATAAAGGCTTGTGTAGAGATGTAAATGGAATGGCAAAACTCAACCCTTGCGGTGTAGAGTAGTATCAAGAAATAAAGGCTTATAACTGCTCGTCGATGACATCCCCACGATGCGCCCGGAATCTAACTAAGCTACGTGGTAATCCTTGTGTCTCCGACAGTCCGCACGAACTGAAAATCCGACCCTGAATGTACCAAAAATCTGAATGTTCAGACGGATTTCTTAGGGGCTTGTCGGAGAAGGCAAAAGTCCCAAACGGAGCGTGACGGATTTTCGCCTGTTCCACATCCAGCAGAAAACTGTAAACGAGAAAACAGTCAAGAGGACATTTCACCATCGGCAAAAGCCGAAAGTGGGGTGTCCTTTTTCTATATCCTGATATGCAAGTATACCACATAACCTTGACAAAGGAGAAGAATACCATGGCACATAAGCGAAACTCGGTTGAAGTTCCTGAACTGGAAAAACTGCTGGCTGGAAAGAAAAAGAAATACGTTCGCTATGAGGAAGGGGCAGTCCTCTACTCAATGGGCAAAAACTCCTTCCGACAAGTCGCACAGGATGCCCACGCCATTGTCCGGCTGAAACGCATTGCACTGGTGAACGTAGAAGTGCTGGACGAATATCTGGAATCCTTTCGTGAATAATTGAATCAGCTTTACATAGCGCACTTTCAGTTTCCGCAAAATTGAAGGTGCGCTTTTTCTTTTGCAAAAATCGAATAAGGAGGTTTTGCACATGGACGCACACTCACAGTTGAAAATCCGAGGTCACACCAAATGACGCTCGACTACTTTTACGGCCAGTCGGGTGAACTGTTCGCCTACTTCCGCATACCGAAAGCACTTTTTCAGGACAGCCGTTTCCGGCAGCTCTCCACGGATGCCCGGACACTGTACGGCATCCTGCTTGACCGCATGAGCCTGTCTGTAAAGAACAACTGGCTGGACGAACAAGGGCGCGTGTATATCATCTACACTGTCCGGGAGGTGCAGGAATCCCTTTGCTGTGCCGAACACAAGGCGGTTAAGCTGTTCCGGGAACTGGAACAGACCGACCTGATCGAGCGCAAACGGCGTGGGCTGGGCAGACCCAGCTTGATCTACGTCAAGAACTTCTCATCTGGACTGCCAAAAGCGCAAGTACGGAATTGCGCAAATAGCAATTCTTGTGCTGCTGAAAATGCAGTTCAGGTGCAGCCAAAAGCGCAATCTAATAAGACTGAAAAGAATAAAACTGAGAGGAATAATCCTTTCTTCCCGGATGAAACGGACAGACTGACCCAGCGAGAACAGCTTGAAGATTATTTTTATCAGGCATTAGAGGTCGAACTGCTGCTCCGGCTCTGCCCGGATGATGAGGATACCATCTATCAGATTGTGGACTTGCTTGTGGATACCTGCTCTACCAAACGCAAGATGTTGAGGGTTGCCGGGGATGATAAGCCCACCGAAGTGGTGCGCAGTCGGCTGAAAAAGCTGAACGCAGACCATATCCGCTTCGTGCTAGGCTGTCTGGCAGAGAACACTTCCCCAGTGCGAAACATGAAGCAATATTTGTTGGCAGCACTGTTCAATGCGCCCACGACCATGAATCTCTATTATCAGAATAAGACGAACCACGACTTTGCGCGTGGTTCTCCGAAAGCGGGGTGATGTTATCGCAAAGAAAGCAACCACAATCGCTATCGTAAATCAGAAAGGCGGCACGGCCAAAACCACCACCTGTGAGAATTTGGGTATCGGTCTGGCAATGGAGGGCAAGAAAGTTCTGCTGGTGGATGTTGACCCACAGGGTTCACTTACCATCAGTATGGGCTGGCAACAGCCGGATGAACTGTCCACTACGCTGTCTACCCTGATGGCAAAAGCTATGAACGATCAATCCATCCAGCCCGGTGAGGGCATCCTGCACCATGCGGAGGGTGTTGACCTTATCCCGGCCAACATTGAATTGGCAGGAATGGAAGTCGCCCTTGTGAACAGTATGAACCGGGAAAAGATGCTCAAGCAGGTGCTGGACAGTGCCAAACGCGAGTACGATTATATTCTACTGGACTGCACTCCTTCGCTGGGAATGCTGACCGTCAATGCGCTGGCTGCGGCAGACACCACACTGATTCCAATGCAAGCGCAGTATCTCTCCGCCAAAGGTCTGGAGCAGCTCTTGCAGACGATTGGCAAAGTCCGGCGGCAGATAAATCCGAAGCTGAAAATCGAGGGTATCTTGCTCACCATGACGGACAACCGCACCATCTATGGCCAGCAAATCAGCAATCTGATTCGGCAAGGCTACGGAAAACATCTGAAAGTATTCAACCAGACCATTCCTCGGTCTATCCGTGCTGCGGAAATCAGTACAACAGGTAAAAGCATTTATCAGCATGACCCAAAAGGCAAGGTGGCCGAAGCCTACCATTCCATTGCAAAGGAGGTGGTGGCAGATGCCGAAAAACGACTTAAACGTAACGCTGAAAGGGATAGATGAGCTTTTATTTTCCACCGAAGAACAGCGGCAGGAAGAAAAAAGAGAACAGGTGCAGCAGATTCCCATTGATGAGCTGCATCCGTTCACCAACCATCCTTTCAAAGTTGTGGACGATGAAGCCATGACCCGGACGGTAGAAAGTATCGCTCAATTCGGTGTGCTAGCTCCACTTATCGCAAGGCCGCGCCCAGATGGTGATGGGTACGAGATTATCTCCGGGCATCGCCGCCAGTATGCAGCCAAACTTGCGGGATTGGAAACTCTGCCTGTCATCGTGCGTGACATGGATGATGATGCCGCTACAATTTTGATGGTTGATTCCAACTTGCAGCGAGAACACATCTCACCCAGCGAAAGAGCGTTCGCGTACAAAATGAAGCTGGATGCTCTAAAAAATCAAGGTGCTAGGTCGGATTTAACTTCCCGACAAGTTGTCGGGAAGTTGGAGGCTGCTGACGTGATAGGAAAAGCCACCGATGAAAGCGGCAGACAAGTACAGCGGTATGTCCGACTTACGAACCTTATTCCTGAACTGCTCAATATGGTGGACGAAAAAATGATTTCATTCAATCCTGCCGTAGAGCTGTCTTATCTCTCGCCTGAGCAACAGCAGGAAATGATAAAGGCGATGGATGATACGCAAAACGCACCTTCCGTTTCACAGGCAAAGCGCATCAAAGAACTGGCACAGAAAGGTCAATTCACCTCTGATGCCGTTGTTGCCATTATGGGAGAAGAAAAGAAAGGCGAACTGGACACAGTAACTATCAAAAACGACATCCTGCGAAAATACTTTCCGCGCAGTTACACGCCCCGGCAAATGGAAGAAAAAATCATACAGCTTCTGGATGCGTGGCAGAAAAAGCGTCAGCGTAGCAATGAGCGTTGACAGCGCATGAACCGATAAGACCCGATTGGGTCTTTTATTTTGAAAAAAATTAGGAGGTAACGCCCATGAACAATACGATTGATTTCAATACCGCAAAGACCATCGGCACCATGAGCAAGAAAATCGACCATATCGACGATACGGTGTCCGGCTTCTTCTCTTTCATGCACATGGTCATGCAGAACGAACTTGGCAATGCAGAGCCATACTTTGCAGCAGTTTCTCCCGTTCTGGATTTGACCGTGATCCGGCCTGACGATGCGCCGCATATCCTGCCCTGCTTCGATGAAGCAGATGAGGGCATCGGCATTTCCGAAGATGAACCGCTGGGCTTCCGCTACAACCCCAAGCAGGTCATTAAGCTGATGGGCAAGCGGTATCTGGTCGGCCCGGTGATTTTCCACCGCTTCGATGATGAGAGGGATTTTGCATCCCTGACGATGAGTGATATGTACACCATCCAGAAATATCTGGAAAGCAACAGTGTCACTCTGATGATCGACCGCGACAAGCTGACCTGCATCTGCATCGACTGAGGTGTGCATGAAGAAGTTTGATGTGGAAATTACAGAAACGCTCCAGCGCACGGTTTCTGTTGAAGCCGATTCGCGGGCAGAAGCAGAGCGGCTCGTTACAGAAGCGTGGAACAATGAGGACTATGTTCTCGATTCCACAGATTTTGTCGGTGTCGATTTCAAAACCGTGGGTGAGCAGGAGCTTTCCGAGAACAGAAAAATGGAGATTCTTTTGGTTCAGCCCGGTATGTATCCGCAGAAAGCCACCATCGGCACGGAACTGAAAGATTTTCAGGATGCTGTCGGTGGCACCATTGCGGCAAGCTACCCTTTCGATGATCCGGTTGCCATCGTGTACAACGATGAAGGCAAGCTGACTGGACTGCCCCTGAATCGTGCCTTGCGTGATGAGCAGGGTCAAATGTATGATGCCGTTGCCGGAACCTTTCTGGTGGTGGGGTTGGGAGAGGAGGATTTTGCATCACTTTCCCCGGAGTTGGCACAGAAGTATGAGAAGCAATTTCACCAGCCGGAAACTTTTTTGAAATTGGGGAATCGCCTGTTGGTGATTCCTGTCCCGGACGATGCTGTGAAGTCTGCCGAGAATAAAGTCATGATCAAGCCCCCAGCGGAACATGACCGTTAAATCTAAACTTCTGCACGGGAGGTGGTAAAATGCAGGAAGAAGTCGAGCAGAAAACATTCAACATCGTGGTGTCTACTACAAAGTTGACCGCCCGGACAATTCTTAATGCCGGAAAAGCTGCCATTCAACAGCAGCAAGCGAAGATGGCTGGCGGCAAACAGAGCGTCCGAATGCTCCTGCGGCAGAATCGGGGTGTTTCCAGTGTGGAAATCGACAAAACAAATATCCGTGGGTTTGAACGGTATGCAAAAAAATATGGCATTGACTATGCTATTCGCAAGGACAACTCTGAAATGCCGCCCCGGTATCTGGTCTTTTTCAAAGCCCCAGATGTGGAGGCATTTAATGCGGCTTTCAAAGAATATTCCGCATCCCTTCTGAGTAAAACCAAGCGACCCTCTGTACTGGAAAAGCTGCATGAGCTGGTGCAAGCCGCAGCAGAACTTCCCGGCAAGGTGCGCCGTAAGGAACAGGAGCGTGGGCTGTGACAACAAAAAAGTTGACGAAGCTGCTTGCGCTGTATCTTCCCTATATCCTGCTTGGACTGGTGGCAACAAACTTCGGTGAAGCATGCAGGAACTGCGGCTTATGCAGTGCTACCTGATGCCCGATGAGATTGCTCTGCGGGAGCTGTCGGAGGGGGTTATCGAAAAACTGAAGTTGATGACCGATGCACAGTTTGCAGAAGTCGAGTTTCCTATGAACTGATTTTTGCCGCCTGCGGGCGGCGTACATATCCTCTTTTACAATGGGGGTCGATGTGATATACTGAACTCAATAACTCGAAGTTTTCTCAGGAGGCTATAAATATGATTGGAAGAATTTATCATGTTGGATTGACCGTTTCTGATTTGGATCGCTCGGTTGCTTTCTACAGAGACATCCTTGGACTTGCGTTTCAAGGAGAGATTTTTATGGAAGGCAAAGAAACCGATAAAATGTTTCGCAAGTCGAATTGCAAAGCAAGGGTCGCTTATTTGAACGGTTCTAAGGCTATTGAAACGCCACCGGTCGAGCTGATTCAGTTCGTAGATAGCGAGATCCATAAAGAACAATCAGACTTGTTTACGACATCCATCTCGGAAGTATGTTTCTATACGGATGACATTGATTCTGTCTATAATATCCTTATCGAAAATCATGTGGAGTGCTTATCTGAACCGCAGTATTTCGACTTTAGAGCAAATGGATTTGGGGAGAGTCGAGCTTTTTATTTCAGAGACCCGGATGGCATTATCCTTGAAATGATGCAGCCTCTTTGATAAGAAATTATAGGTATAGGAAATTGCTAACTTCTAGTTTGTGGGGAAGGAACACTTATATGTCAAAGCCCAAAATCGCCTTTATCTGTGTCCATAATTCCTGCCGCAGCCAGATTGCCGAAGCCTTTGGTAAGGTACTGGCCGCAGACGTGTTTGAAAGCTACTCGGCTGGAACTGAAACCAAACCGCAGATCAATCAGGATGCTGTGCGCCTGATGAAAGAACTATATGGCATCGACATGGAAAAGACACAGTATTCCAAGCTGATTTCTGCAATTCCAAAGCCGGATATCGCTATTTCCATGGGCTGCAATGTCAGCTGCCCGTTCATTGGCAGACCTTTTGATGAGAATTGGGGTCTGGATGACCCTACCGGAAAAAGCGATGATGAATTCAAAGCAGTCATAGAGCAGATTCGTCAGAATGTTCTTGCTTTGAAATCGAAACTTTGCGGCTCCAGTTTTTGAAACCCTCAAAAGTGAGGTCTTGATAGAATACTTCCATTCATGCTATACTAAAACCAGTTTTAATACATAAAAATGAAAGCGAGGCTTGCCAATGGACACCACAAAACGCTCTCCCCTTGACCGCCTGCTCTTTGCCACTTTTCTGAAAGGCCGAACTTCTTCTCGTGATATATGGGAAGAAAAGGGCGATATGACCCCCGAAGATAACAAGAAGATCATTGAGGAAACCAACGAAATCATCAACGATGATTCCACCTATCCTTTCATCAGCTACCTGTCCGACCTGCTTGCAAAATCCAAGCCCTCCGATGATGCTGTCAAGAAACTGCACGACTGCATCGACAAGGTTGCGGTGGCACTGGGACAGGACAGCACCGATGTGTTCCGCGCCCTGCTTGCAAAACTGATCGAGCAGCCGGAGGAAAAGCAGACTTTCGACCATCTACTAGAGATGGCAGAAAAGTTTGCTACAAGAGATGAATAACGCTCAGTAGATTTTGCAGGTGGACAACTATATGGTTGTCCACTTTTTACTTAGCGTCCAAGAAATACGCTCCCAACAGGTGCATGAGAGCATTGAGCAACATACAGTTATTACTTGTTATTTTAAGAGATAATAGTATAATAATCTTAAAATTAGGATGTTCAACTAAGGAGGTCATAATGAGCATTTCAGCAAGAATGATAGAATGCCCGCTGTGTCGTGAGAAAGCACAGGCTGTAGAAGATTTATCCGAACTCCGGCGAGTTTATACTTGTCCAAATTGTGGTCGATTTGAACACTATCCGTTAGTTGCTAGTTTTGATGGTTTTAATATGAATCATCTGTCATCTTATTTCGCATATAATCATTACTCCGATGATGACCCACGATATTTTTCAACGTGTTCGAAAGAAATCTGCGCAAAAAGAAAACAGGAATTTGAAAACTGTCTATCGGATATTGGCTATCCAGTACAATTAACTGCACAAGATGTGGAGAACTGGTATCCTAAACGGTTTTCCGAGAAAATCGATTTCATTTTGCAATGGATTGAATCACATACTAACTATTGGGGAGCTCCTGTTTATTTGGAGCCGGCAAAAGCCTATGCGTGTTTTTTTGTGGAGCGGTTCGAATACACTAAAAATCACGAATGGCATGAACGTGGGTCTGATTCCTGTAATGAACAATTGAATTACATTGTTGATTGCCTTGTTAAACAAGGCTATATCGAAAGCGCGACAACATACACCAACGGAAAACGCCCAATTACACTAACACCGAAAGGCTATGAGAGGCTTGATGACATCAGGGTAGAATTGAACTCTCAAAAAGATGCACTCGTTGCAATGCAGTTTGGCGAAGAAACCATTAAAACGCGCGAAGCGATTAAAGAAGGCATCCGTAATGCTGGATACCGTCCAGTTCTTATTGATGAAGTAGAGCATAATGATTTTATAACTCCTGAAATATTAAAGCACATAAAAGAAAGCAAGTTTGTTGTTGTTGACTTGACTCATCAAAATAATGGAGCTTACTTTGAGGAAGGATATGCAATGGGGTTGGGGAAACCTGTAATTCAACTTTGCAAGGATGGAGAAGAACTTCATTTTGATATTAAACAGAAAAATACAATACTTTGGAAAAGCGAGGATGAAATTGCGGAAAGACTAAAAAGAAGAATTTTGGCCACAATCGAATGATTTCGGAGCGGACAACCACGAAAACGGTTGTCCGCTTTTTTATATCCTGAAATCGGAAGGAGGAACGCAATGCCAAACAAAACGCAAGAATACCTGAACCTTGCCCAGCAAACGGCAAAGGAACTGACCCGTTACTGGGAAAACTGGACGGACTACCTGACCACTGCATCCCGGCTGTACAAGTACAGCTATGCAGACCAGCTTATGATTTACGCCCAGCGTCCTGATGCCACCGCTTGCGCCAGCTTCGACATCTGGAACAACCGCATGAACCGCTATGTGCGCAGAGGTTCCAAGGGCATCGCCCTGTTAGACCAGTCCAGCAGTGTGCCGCGTCTGCACTATGTTTTCGATGTATCGGACACCGGGGTGCGCCGCAATTCGCGTGACCCGGAGGTGTGGCAACTCGGCCCCGATCTGGTTCAGCCTGTGTCGGAAATGCTTGCCAGAGAATACGGTATCCGACATGAACGAATCACCCAACAAATCACGGACATCTGCGGCAGACTGGTGGATTCCTACTGGGATAATAACAGCGGTGACATTCTCGACATCGTTGACGGTTCTCTCCTGATGGGGTATGATGAAGCCGGACAGGAGTTCCAGTTCAAAAGTGCCGCCGCAATCAGCATCACCTATGCCGTCCTTGAACGCTGCGGCTTTGAGCCGGAGGGACATTTTGACCGGGACGATTTTCAGGCCATCTTCTCCTTTTCCACTCCTGCCGCCGTGTATGCGCTGGGCACCGCAGTCAGCGAGTGCAGCCGGGATGTGCTGCGCAACATCGAACGAACCGTAAAGACGACCATCCGCCGCCGCAACGTAGAAAGGAGCCAAAATGAATATGAACAGCAGGAACTTGACCTACTCGACAATCGGGGACTACCAGCTCCCGAACCTGACCCTGCCCCAGCAGGAAAAAGCACTGGGCAAGTACGGGCGACTGCGCCGGACTTACCTGATGCAGCATCGCCCGGTGCTGTACAACTCGATGCTCCTGTCGGGGACTCTGCATCCACACCTGTTGGAAGTGGAGCAGACCGCAGAGAGCCGGATGCGGCAGACCATGCAGGAACTGCTGATGAAGAACCCGGCTCCGAACAAGGAGCAGCATCAGATGGAGTGGGTGCAGCACATGAACAGTCTGAAAGCACAGGCCGAGGAACTGGTGATGAACGAGCTGATCTACAGCTAAGTTTCTTCGATGCCCACATTCCCACCGAAGCCGAACAAATTGAATCCATCGACCAAACGGAGAACGAGAAATCGTCCTCCGCTTTTTCTTTATCACAGGCTGATATTGAAAACGCGCTGCGGAGAGGTTCTAACTTTGAAAACAGCAAACTTCGGATCTGGAAAATGCTCAAGCAAAACATTGGCACCCACACTTTGCTATTTGAGCGGCTTCCTGCTCTTATCACTGGAGGAACAGAATGTGGCTCAGAAACAGTGAACGCTGTTTCCGAGATTAAATTCTTCTATGATCAGATGCTTGGTCAGTTAGAATTCGCATTCTGCGATGAAGTCAAGAAGCTCTTCGGTGAGGGGCAGGATGAAGCGATTCTAGGCAGAAAATCTTTGCCGAGTGTAGTCACCGAATGGATGAATCGACTCGATCCGTCTATTCACGAGCAATTATTTGCGGACGGAACCGATAGAATGCTTCAATTATTCCTTGCAAATAAAGAGGCAAGTGAGCATATCTTGACCCTGAACCTTGCAAAACTCGCAACCGACCTGAATCTGAGCGATTGGGATGCCAACACACAGGCTACTGCATTGGAAAACGTCAAGCAGTATAAAATGACCGCCGAGAAATTCCGTCAGGAAGCCCCCCATAAGGAAGCCGAAGCCATCAATGGTTATCAGTTGACTTATGAGGATGAAGCGGGCTGTACGGTAACAAAACGCTTTGATAAAGTGGAAACGAGCAAGCGCGGAAAGCTGCTGTACAATGCGATCGAGTCTGCGATTAGCGGCATGGGACAGGCAGTTTCCGAACAGGAAAAACGCCAAATCCTGATGGACGTGTTAAGAGAGCTGTGCTAAAACCTCAAAGGAGAAAATGTTATGGCATACTTTGACAATGCAGCTACCACATATCCAAAGCCTGACGATGTTTATTCCTTTATGAATCAACCACAATCTTGTTTATCGTGTGCAGGAAGATGGCACTTGCACCAACCATGTAAACTCGCCCAAAACGAAAGCTGGCATCCGCATTATCCCGATGCTTGATGAAGTGTTTGATGCCTTTCTGGAAGAATATCAGTATCAAAAAGTCATCGGTTTCTGCACCGATGAAATTGATGGATACTCCGGCTTTGTTTTCTGCACTGGCGATGGAAAGGTTTATCTCCCCAATGCCATCAACCGCACTATCCGCTCGATTTGTGCAGACTATAATAAGGAAGAAGAATCCAAGGCGAAGGAAGAAAATCGTGACCCGGTTTTTCTGCCAAAGTTTAGCTGCCATATCCTGCGGCACACGTTCTGCACTCGCTTCTGCGAGAACGAAACCAACCTGAAGGTCATTCAGGAAATCATGGGTCATGCGGATATTTCCACCACAATGGATGTATACGCAGAAGCAACCCAAGAGAAAAAGAAAGAATCCATGACCTCTCTTCAAAGCGCATTGCTTGTGAGGTAAGGCATAGATTCAAAATAATAGAAATGTTCCTCTCTGCTGGACAAAGAAACACATCTCGTTTATCACGGTTTGACAGTGACCAACACCCGTTGTCGCGGTTTCCGTCACGCTCCGTCAAAAAAGGGCTGTGACCAAAACTGTACACAACTTTCGTGGACGCTGTTGGAGTTTGTTGGAGGGTTCTTCAAGAAATCCACCGGGATCGTGGACGTTGTTGGAGCCTGTTGGACGAAAACAGGGCCTGTTCTTGCCACGTCCCCACGATGAAGCCGATTGACCAGTAAATTTCCAATTTTAAGATAACAAAGCCTGAAACTTCTTGATGTACCGAGAAGTTTCAGGCTTTTTCTTTTGATGGATTTCCAGCGAAAATTGCGCCATACGCCAAACGTGGAGGACGAATACGGCAACACCCCGGCACAGCGGGCAGAGCTGGACTGGCTGCTCTACAATAAGCCCTTGGAGTATGCCCAGCTTATGCTGAGTGGCGAGATAGAACGCCGCCTCTCCCTTGGCTGCGACCACAGCAGGCTGGAAGATCAATGACATAACAAACACAGCCCCGCTTTGGCGAAGGAGAAGCCAAAGCGGGGCTGTATTCAATGAAGGAGAAATGAAAGGAATATCAGGTTACAGATTCAGCTCAAACTGTTCCACCGTAACAGTTGCTTTGCCATCGGCGGCAAAGGTGATGCCATCGGCAGACTGGGGGGTGTAGATCCATGCGGTCATGGTCTGCTCACCGTCGTTGGCGAAAACTTCGATGCTGTTTTTATCCAGCAGGATGCGGAGTTTGAGCGCACCGTTCTGGCTGCGCACCTTGCAGCTGCGGCGGTGAACAATGTCGGCACGGGAACCGGCATAGCTGCGATCCAGCGTCAGCTCGGAGGTGTAGGGGTCGTAGGTCAGGCTGGTGTGATGGTCTGCATCGGCGGCCAGCTTCAGGGTAAAGGAGCGGTACTCGCCGGGCTGCACCGTAACGGTCAGATCCGCCACACGGCCCTTGATGCCTTCCAGAGAAGTTTCGCTTTGCACCGTCACATTTTCGTGCAGGGTGCGCTTGCCGTGGACGGCATCCAGCTCCCGCACCGGGGCCTGAACAATGCGTCCATCCTTGATGTGCAGCTCGCGGGGGCAGATGGTCTGCCCGAACCACTTGCAGCCCTGGGGCTTATCCTCGGTGTCCGACCATGTCTGCAGCCATGCGGTCATGATGCGGCGGCCGTCCGGGGCAAGGGTGGTCTGGGTGGCGTAGAAGTCGATGCCGCCGTCCATCAGCTGCACGTTTTCCTTGGTGAAGGTGTGGGTGGCTTGGTCGTAACTGCCGATGAAGGCAATCACGTTGTGACCGTTGTGGAACTCGCCCTTGGGCAGCATCTCCATGGGGCCGAGCATCAAGACCTGCTTGCCGTCCAGCGGGAAGAAGTCCGGGCACTCCCACATTTTGCCGTACTGATTGTTGCAGCGTTCCAGCACCGTGACAAAGTGCCAGTCGAAGCCGTCCTTGCTCTGGAACAGTGCTGCTGCGCCGCTGCCGTCCTCGGCCCGGCAGACGGTGACGGCGGAGTAGGTGCCGTCGGCCTCACGCCAGATCTTGGGGTCCCGGAAATCGAACTTACTGAAGCCCTCCGGCAGGTCTTTCTGGGTCAGCACCGGGTTGCAGGCAGGCTTTTCGTAGTTGAGACCGTCACCAATGGCAATGCTCTGGGTCTGGATGTCCCGCATCTCACCATTGGGCTGCTTTTCTGCCACCACGCTGGTGTACATCAGCAGCTGCTTGCCGTCATCCATCTCGGTAGCAGAACCGGAGAAGCAACCGGGGCCGTTGTCTGCCGGGGAATCCGGTGCAAGCGCACAGGGCAGATACTCCCAGTGCAGCAGGTCGGTGCTGACAGCGTGACCCCAGTGCATGGGCGCCCACCGCACATCGTAGGGATTATACTGATAGAACTGGTGATACTTCCCTTTATAATAAGAGAAGCCGTTGGGGTCGTTCAGCCAGCCCACATAAGGAGTCATGTGGTAAGCAGGGCGTTCCGCCGGGGAAATGGCAGCGCCGTGCTCGGCCTCGTAGGCACGGGCTTTTTGTAAAGTCAAATCGTTCATGAAATCCTCCAAAGGAAAGAATTCTTATGCGTAGTAAGCATCCAGATATTTCTGCATAATGCCCAGATAGTCGGACAGACCGTAGTCTTCCAGCTTGCTCAGATATTCGTTCCACTCTGCATCCGTAGTGCCGTTCATGATCCAGTTGGCCTTCTGCGTATTCATGTAGGTCTGCAGATCTGCCTGCAGGTTAGAGACCTGCTCGGTGTCCTCGCTGCTCATAAAGACATTGGGATAGACATAATCGTTGTTCATATCCGGGGTGTAGATCTCCTTGATCCAGTCCAGACGGTACTGTGCATCGTCCGGGCAGGTAACGTATACACCATAGTAATCATCCAGAACCGCCAGAGGTCCACTGACACACTGCGCTTCACGGACTTCCACGGGAGAAGCATCGCCCAGAGGAGCGTGCTTCAGCATGGGCTCGCCCTTATCGTTGGTGGACAGTTCAAAAATGTTAAAGCCTTCCGCATCGCCGTAAGTACCCCAGTTGTTCTGCGGAGACTGGAGGGGTGCGTACATCTGATCCAGCCATGCGCAAACCAATGCGGGGTTATCCGCCTTTGCGGTGACAACGCATCTGCCGCGGGCAAAGCCGCTGGTGAAAGAACCGTTCTGCGGAGTGATATTCCGGGTATCGGCGGTCAGGGCGGGCAGCGGCTCCCAGTCGGTCAGGTTGTCAATGTTGGCAACATCCCAGCTGAAGCAGACACCATAGCGGCCAGCCTTGCCCTTGGAAACATAGGTGGACCACTCCTGCGTGAAGCACTCCGGGTCGATGAGCTTCTCGGCATACAGCTTGTGCAGCCAGTCCAGACCATCGCGGTAGCCCTGCTGGGTGGCGGCACAGATAACTTTCCGGTCGTTGGTAACGGCAATATGGCGGTCCTTGTCAGCATCGCCGTAGCCTTCGCCAAAGCCATTGATGAGGATGCTGGGGTCCTGATCGCCGTTGTTGACGATGCAGGACATGGGGATGATGTCGCCGTCAATGCCATACTCTGCCTTGATAGAAGCGGCGTTATCACGGAATGCAATCAGCACCTGCTCAAACTCGTCCACTGTGGTGGGCATCGACAGACCGAGGAAGTTCAGCCACTTGGTATTGATGAAGCTCATGTTGCCAATGGTCTGGATGGCGGTCTTTTCCGAGCCGAGCTGCTCGATCCAGGGCAGTGCCCAGATGTGGCCATCGCTGTCGGTGCACATGGTGCGGTACTCCGGGTACTGCTCAAAGACCTTCTGGAGATAAGGCATATTGTTGTCAATGTAGTCTTCCAGATTGAGGATGACACCCTGATCTGCGTAGCGCAGCAGATTGCTGTCGGTAAAATCAGCAGTAAAAACAAAATCCGTCAGGGTGTTGGGGTTGGACATATTCAGGGTGATCTTATCGCTCCACTGGTCGGACTGGATGGCGGTCCAGTCGATGTGCACATTGGTCTGCTCTTCCAGACGCTTGAAGATGGTGCGGTTGTTCGGTTCGGGTTCGCTGCCCACAGGGAAGCTGGTCATACCGGTAAAGGTGACCTTTTCGGGCAGCGGAAATGTAACGGCACCGGTCACGTCCACAGCTGCGGCAGCAGAATCGCCGCTGCCGGTGGATTTGCCGCCACAGGCAGACAGAGCAGCGGCAGAGCCCGCCAGAGCGCAGACCTTGAGGAAGTTGCGGCGAGAGATCAGCTTTTTCATGGTATTTTCTCCTTTTTCATGTTTCTTTTTTCGTGTAACAGATGAGCGTACCGGCTTATAAAATTCTGGAATATCCTCAGCCTTTAATGGAACCAGCCATGATGCCGGCATCAAAATACTTCTGGAAGAAGGGATACATCACCAGCAGCGGCAGGCTGGAAATAATAATGGTTGCATATTTGAGCAGTTCTGCCATCTTCGCACGTTCGGCAGTACTCTGGATATCTGCGATCATGCCGGATTCCGGCTGGCTCTGGATCAGGATGGAACGCAGCACCAGCTGCAGCGGCTGCTTCGATGCGCTGTTCAGGTAGATCATGGCGTCAAAGTAGCTGTTCCACATTGCCACGAACTGCCACAGAGCCAGAACTGCCACCACCGGCATACAGACGGGCAGCAGGATCTTGAAGAAGTAAAGCATCTCGCTGGCTCCATCCACATCCGCAGCTTCGCGCAGCTCACGCGGGACGCCTTGATAATAGGTACGGGCAATGATCATGTTCCACACGCTGAATGCTCCCGGCAGAATGACCGCCCACATGGAATCCAGCAGACCCAGATTGTTGATGAGCAGGTAGGTGGGGATCAGACCGCCGCTGAAAAACATCGTGATCACAAACAAGGTGTTGAAGATCTTTTTGCCTTTGAAGTCCGGCAGCGACATGGGATAAGCGGCAAGCATCGTCACAGCTACCGAGATGATGGTGAAGATGATCGAGTAAAGTACTGCGTTCCTGAAGCCGACCCAGATCTGCTTGTCCGAAACGACACGCTGGTAAGCATCCAGACTCCACTTGCTGAAATCAAAGGAGATGCCCTTGTTTTGCAGCGTGACCGGGTCCATAAAGGACGCGATGACGATGTAGATCATCGGAACGATGATCGCCAGCAGGAACAAACCCAGAAGTGCGTAGCCGCAGTACAGGATGATCTTATCTTGTCTGGTGTAGAGGGCCATTTTTGATTTTTTCTGTTTTGCCATGGTAAACCCCTCCTTACAAGCCCTTGCCATCGTTCATTTTGGCAACGATCTTGTTCACTGCGATCAGCAGGATGACGTTGACAACGGTGTTGAACAGACCGACTGCCGTGGAAAAGCTGTAATCGCCGTCCAACAGGCCCTTTTTATAAACGTACGTTGCAATGATCTCGGCAGTGTTCAGGTTCAGGTCCGTTTGCAGGGCATAGGCTTTTTCAAAACCGATGCTCATGATGTTGCCTGCCTGCAGGATAAACTGAATAACGACCATATCCTTAATGGCGGGCCACTCCACCGTCATGATCTGCTGGATCAGGTTTGCGCCGTCGATCATCGCAGCTTCCTTCAGATCTTTGCTGGCGTTAGAAAGGGATGCGGTGTACATGATGGATGCCCAGCCGGCACCCTGCCAGATGCCGCTGATGATGTAGATGGGGCGGAACGCTTCCGGCAGCGTCATGAAGTTGATGCTGGTGTGAAGCAGGCCGTTCACCGGACCAGTGACACTCAGCAGCACCCGGACGATGCCGCACAGCACGATGACCGAGATGAAGTTGGGCATATACAGCACCAGCTGCACCTTCTGCTTGATCTTCTTGCTCTCGATACGGTTGAGCAGGAATGCCAGCAGGATGGGGATCGGGAAGCCCCACAGCAGACCGTAGACGCTCAGCTTCAGGGTGTTGATCAGATAGCGCTGGAAGTCCGGCGAGGACATGAAGCGGGTAAAGTTTTTGAAGCCTACCCACTCGCTGCCCCAGATGCCCTTGAAGGGATTGTACTTCTGGAACGCGATCAGCACACCGCCCATGGGAGCGTACTTGAACACCAGCGTCAGCGCCACGGCAGGCAGCAGGAACAACAGGTAAAGCTGCCAATGCCGTTTGATGTAGACCCATGTGTTGTGCAGCTTGCGTTCTGCTGTCAGCACAGCCGTTTCCGGCGAGGCCGTCTTTGCTTTCATGAATCATTCTCCTCCTTTTTGATTTGCTTGCCGTTTGATTCGCACTTTACATTTGCACCTTTGAATTTTACGTTTTTCACTTCTATTGTGCAAATGTAAAATCCTTTGATTTATTTATACCACTCACGCAAGCGAATGTCAACGATAATTCATGGTATACATCAAAAATTATTGTGGATTTGTACAGATGCACAAATCCAAAAGTGCGCAAATATGCAAAATGATGATTTGCATTTTTGCATTTGACTAATTTGTGCATTTGCACTATACTGGAGTCGCAAAGAATAAGATCCGTCACCAGACTTTATCTATAAAAGAAAGAACACCCGCCCCCTATATTGTAAAGAAAGAGGATGACTTATGGCAACCAAAGTCACCATTCAGGATATTGCAAACGAACTGCAGCTTTCCCGCAACACAGTTTCAAAGGCCATCAACAACACCGGTGTGCTGGCAGATGCCACACGGGAGAAGATCCTGCGCAAAGCCGCCGAAATGGGCTATAAGCAGTTTGCCTATCTGCCGCTGTTTCAGGAAGACGCTGCAAAAGCAGCAGAGCATTCCATTCTGCCGAGTGACAAACGGGAGATCGCCATGCTGACGACCCAGTTTTTGAGCAGCTCTCACTTTTCCTCCATGATGCTGGATCGTTTCCAGTCGGAAATCGAGCATCTGCATAGCTGTACGACCATTCATCGCATTTCTCCCATAGAGCTGAAAGAGAAAAAGCTTCCATCTTCTCTCAACATCCAGCGCACAGCCGGCATCATCTGCATTGAAGTATTCGACTATGACTACGCACAGATGCTGTGCGATCTGGATGTTCCGCTGCTGTTTGTAGACACCCCTGTGATGGATATGCGTCCTCCCCTTAAAGCCGACCGCCTTTATATGGAAAACCGCATTGAGATCCAGAATGCGGTGGCCCACATGGTCCAGCGCGGCAAAAAACGCATCAGCTTTGCGGGGGATAAAAACCACTGTCAGTCCTTTTTTGAGCGTTATATGGCTTATAAGGATGCAGTGGAGTACTTTGGTCTGACAGAAGGCCTGAGCACCTGTGCGATGCCATCTGGACAGCAGAACTATCCGGTATCCCTGTACGAAACCATACGTCGGTTCAAAACGATGCCGGATGCCTTTGTCTGCGCCAATGACTTTGTTGCCATGGATCTGGTCAAGGCATTGAATGAGCTGGGATATTCGGTTCCCGATGATATCTGGGTCTGCGGCTTCGATGACAGTCAGGAGGCTTCTTACTTTGCCCCCCATCTGACTTCGATCCATATCCATGGACAGATCATGGGCTACACCGCTGCCAATCTGCTTATGACCCGCATCGAAGAGCCATCGCTGAACTATCGCACCGTCTATACGGAAACCAACCTGATCCTGCGCGAATCCACAGGAGATTGAGCGAAAGGAGAACCCCCATGCGTGACCTGTGCAATACGGACAAGCCGCTGTTTGCTGTGCTGACGAAATTGACTTACAGTGCTTACCTGAACATCTTATGGCTCGTGTGCAGCCTGCCCATCGTTACCATAGGGGCTTCTACGACCGCATTGTTCTACGTCACGCTCAAAATGGCGGAAGATCGGGACGATGGTCTGACCCGGATGTTTTTTAAGGCGTTCCGGGAAAATTTTAAGCCTGCCACAAAACTCTGGCTTATCCTGCTGACAGTCGGCAGTTTCCTGGCTGCGGATGGCTTTGTGCTGCGCCGAATGTGGAGCGAAAACATTTTCTGGACGCTGCTCACTGCAGTGCTTATTGGTGCGGCAATTCTGTACGGCATCGTTCTGCTGTATGCCTTTCCTCTGCTGGCACGGTTTGAAAACACCACCTTCGGCATCCTGAAAACAGCGTTTCTCGTGGGTGTCCGGTATCTGTTTTGCACCCTGCTGATGGCGGCGATCTATGGCATCATGGGGTACGTCATAGTGTTTGTGTTCACGCCTGCATTCCTGCTGGGCATGGGCTTGTGCGCCATGCTCTGCTCCTTTCTGATGCTTCGGATCCTCTATCAGATCGGTGGAGACCCTGATGCAGTACACGAGGAATACGACCATGACAAAAACTGACCGGGATACGCTCCGCTCCCTCCATGGGCGCAAAAAGTGGGAGCACATCTGGGCATATTACAAGCTGCCCATTGCGATCGTGCTCATCGTCGTCTATATCCTCGGGTATGCAGCCTACCGTCATGTGACGAAAAAAGAGGATGTGCTTTACCTTGGTCTGGTAAATATCACTGCCGGGTCTGATCTGACGGAACAGCTTACCACCGGCTTTGCCGAGGCACAGGGTCTGACCAAAAAGCAGCAGGTCGATCTGCTGTCCGGCTTGCTGCTCAGCGAAAGCGAACACGCAGAGGAGCAGTATGTATATGCTTCGGAGATGAAGCTGCTGGGTGCAGTCAGTGCCCAGCGGTTAGATGTTGTTCTGATGGACGAATATGCACGGGGTCGACTGTTGGCAGATGATTATTTTCTCGATCTGCGGACACTGGATGCGTCTTTCCATGCACTGTCGGGTCTGAACGCCGGTGGGACCGTGCTGGATATTTCGGACACGCCGTTTGTCAGGCAGGCAGGTTTTTCTGGCAAGGTCTATCTTGGGGTAGTGCAGAATGCACCGCACCCGGAGCGTGCAGCCGCTTACATTCATTATCTGTTCCAGCGGTGACCGTTGGGTTTTAGCTTATAAAATAAGGAGAAAACGCATGGACATTTTAACGATTGGTGAAGTTTTGATCGACCTGACCCAGACCGGCAAGGATGCGCGCGGCATTCCTCAGTTTGCCGCAAACCCCGGCGGTGCACCGGCCAATCTGGCGGTGGCTGCTTCCAGACTGGGCGCACAGACCGCCTTTATCGGCAAGGTGGGTGCGGATGCCTTTGGCCGCTACCTGAAAGAGGTTCTGGCAGAAAACAAGGTAGACGTTTCCGGCATGGCGGTGGATGCAGACCACCCCACCACCATGGCGGTGGTCTCGGTGGATGCCACCGGCGAGCGGGATTTCAGCTTCTACCGCAGCGCAAACGCTGACGTGATGCTGTGCAAGGAGGACATTTCGGACGAGGCTTTGAAAGCTGCGAAAATCGTCCACTTCGGCTCTGTCAGCCTGACCGCTGACCCCTCCCGCACCGCTACTCTGGATGCTGCCGCCCGCGCCAAAAAGCTGGGTGCTACCATCACCTACGACCCCAATTACCGTGCAAACCTCTGGAAAAACAAAGAGGATGCGATTGCACAGATGAAAGCTCCCCTGCCGCTGGTGGATATCCTGAAGGTGTCCGATGAAGAACTTCCCCTGCTCACCGGAACCACCGATTGTGAAAGCGGCACGGCACAACTGGCACAGAACGGCATCCGGCTGATTTTCGTCACCTTGGGTGCAAGCGGCGTATTCTACCGCTTTGGGGAGAAAACCGGCCATGTGGCAGGCGTTCCCTGCAAGGTAGGCGACACCAACGGCGCAGGCGATACCTTCTTTGGGGCTGCTCTGTCCAAGCTCTGCAAGGAGGAGCTGGACACCCTGACGGTGGACAAGCTGGAAGGCATTCTGGCTTTTGCCAACAAAGCGGCCAGCATCACCACCAGCCGACATGGTGCTATCCCCGCCATGCCCACCCTTGCGGAAGTGGAGGGCTGAACCATGGCAGCAAAACAGGAATTTGAGTCCCGGTTTGCCAAGCACAAGGACGAGCTGGAATGGCTGTTCATGGAACTGTACCACAACCGGGAAGGGCTGGAGGTTCTGGAGCGGGAGATGGCAGAAGCCTACAACGCCCGCAGCGCCGAGCTGAAAGCACTGGACAAGGCACGCTCTGCCGACCCGGAGTGGTACAAGCGGGGCAATATGTTCGGCATGACCATGTACACCGACCTCTTTGCCGGAAATTTGAAAGAATTGGCAAAGAAACTGCCCTACCTCAAGGAGCAGAAGCTGACCTATCTGCACCTGATGCCCCTGCTGCAGATGCCCCATCCCCACAACGATGGCGGCTATGCGGTGGAGGATTTCGACACCGTAGACCCGGCCCTTGGCACCAACAAAGATCTGGAAAACCTGACCCGGGAGCTGCGGAAAGCCGGCATCAGCCTGTGTCTGGATTTTGTCATGAACCACACCGCCAGCACCCACCGCTGGGCGATGGCGGCAAAGGCAGGAGACCCGTGGTTTCAGGCCTATTACCACCTCTACGAGGACCGCACCATCCCCGACCAGTACGAGCAGACGGTGCCTCAGGTGTTCCCCAACACCGCACCCGGCAACTTTACATGGTGTGAGGAGATGCACAAGTGGGTGCTGACCACCTTCCACGATTATCAGTGGGACCTGAACTACGCAAACCCGGCGGTGTTCGTGGACATGACCAAGAGCATCCTGCATCTGGCAAATCTGGGCGTAGAGGTGTTCCGCATTGATGCAGTGCCTTATATCTGGAAGCAGCTGGGCACCACCTGCCGCAACCTGCCCCAGGTGCACACCATCGTGCGGATGCTGCGCATGGTATTGGAATGCGTCTGCCCGGCGGTCATCCTCAAGGGCGAGGTGGTCATGGCTCCCAAGGAGCTGGCCGCCTACTTCGGCACCCCGGAAAAACCGGAATGCCACATGCTCTACAACGTGTCCACCATGGTCAACCTGTGGGGTGCCCTTGCCAGCCGTGATACCCGGCTGCTGAAGGCGCAGCTGGATGCCCTCCATGCCCTGCCGGACAACTGCTGGTTCGTGAACTATCTGCGCTGCCACGATGATATCGGCTGGGGTCTGGACGAGGCGGTGGAGAAACGGCTTGGCATTGACCCGCAAAAGCACAAAGAATATCTGTATCACTTCTACGAGGGCAATTTCCCCGGCAGCTGGGCAAAGGGTGAGCTGTACAACTACGACCCCGCCACCGGCGATGCCCGGAGCTGCGGCACCACCGCAAGCCTGTGCGGTATCGAACAGGCACTGGAAAAGGACGATAAAACCGCACTGGACTACGCCGTAAAGCGCGACCTGCTGTTGCACACTGCTATGGCGTTTTTGCAGGGCTTCCCCATGCTGAACTGCGGCGATGAGATCGCACAACTCAATGGCTGGGATTACAAAAACGACCCTGACCGTGTGGAGGACAGCCGCAATCTGCACCGCAGCAAATTCAACTGGGAGGACGCAAAGCAGCGCACCCGGAAGGGCACGCTGCAAAACAAGTTGTGGCAGGGCATGGAGCAGCTGCGCCAAATGCGTGCAGACCCCTGCTTTGCCCCGGATGCGTGGGTGACCACATGGGACAGCCACAACCCCGGCGTGCTGGCGCTGGTACGCAAGCGCGGTGAGGAAACGCTGGTGGGGCTGTTCAACTTTACCGAGTACCCGGCAGGGGCCAGTCTGGACGCTCTGGGCGGCGAGTATCACACCCCGGAGGGCACTTCCGTCTGGCTGGCGGATGTGGAACTGGAGCCGTATCAGGCACTGCTGGTAAAAACAAATAAGTAAAGCGGAATACTCCGGTAACTTTCTCTTGGTTGGAAAGTTGCCGGAGTATTTTTGTTTCGCGCAAACTGCAAGGTCACTGGATCATTGAAATGTCGGAGATGATTGCCACCGCCAATGCCACGCGTGCCTGCGCAAAAAATCCCCCCGATACCGGGTATCCGGTATCGGGGGGATCTGTCATTCTGAGGCTTTACGGAGGAAGCGCTCAGAGGTTACTTTTTGGGGAACGCCTTGTTCCAGATCTCAATGGTCTTGAACTTGGGCATCCAGCCGTCCGATTCAAACTTGCCTTCCCGTGCATCCAGCAGACCCTGCTCCACGCACCACTGAGCGGCCTTGGCCTGCTCGGCATCGGTGATGTCTGCAAAGGCGGGCTGTGCGGCGGGTTCGGGCTTGCCCTTCTCAGTCCAGATGAGCAGTGCCAGCTGGCCGCGGTTTGCCGGGATGGCCGCGCCCTCGGGCAGGAGGCCGTGCAGGATCACGCGGGTGGCGATCTCGTAGCCGCCCCAGATGGCTGCACCGCCCACGGCCACGGCGGCAATTGCACCGCCCG
>ERZ1106915.288-NODE-288-length-79862-cov-15.526395_pt1 | contig 79862 bp, 75 predicted proteins | sample MGYA00403653_ERZ1106915 | MGnify/ENA primary metagenome ERZ1106915 (study PRJEB35170, sample SAMEA104062404) | human gut metagenome | biome: human gut; feature: human-associated habitat; material: faeces | place: Denmark | collected 2012-06-06 ...
ACAGTAACTATGTGGCTTTCAGCCACGTTCACGGCGTTGCCGTGAATAATTCAGGGTTATTTATGAATGGTTATGACTTTAGAATTTATTATTAATGAAGCAGTGGATCTGCGGGCTGTGAGATAGCACTTACAGCCTGTTGAATTTTGAGGATCAAAATCAAGAGGATGATTTGATGAGAAGGATTCAGAGAAAATAGTGAGATTTGCATGGACAAAATGAAGGTTGGGATTTATTTTTAATATAATAATTGAAAATGACAACTTGATAAAAAGATTGATAAGAGAGTTTATAAAATGAGTTGTGGGAAGATTGATAGAAAGAGTGAGAGAAAGAGGGCGATGAAATGGATCGAAATGTAGAATATATTCTGGAAGTGGCGAGATGTGGTGGAATTACGCGGGCAGCGGAGAATCTTTTTATCACACCGTCTGCGCTGAGCAAATATGTGCTGGCGCTTGAGGAACAGCTTCAGGTGAAATTGTTTCACCGCGTCGGAAAGACGTTTGTGCCGACCGAGGCAGGAGAGTGTTACATAAAGAAGGGGCTTGAGATTGAGCGTCTTTATCATGAGCTGGATGATCAGATGGCGAATTTGTCCTGCATCAGCCGTGGAATCTTGCGCCTTGGTGTGCAGGCAAATCTCTCGGAGCGGGTGCTGAGATTTGTGCTTCCGAAATTTCAAAAACAGCTTCCGGGAATTCGGATCTGTATGCATGAGACGAGTGCGGATGAGGTGATTTCGATGCTCAAAAAACAGACACTTGATGTCGGAATTGCGATTGTGGAGCAGAGAGAACACAGTCTGAATTACCGGAAAATTGACTCCTGCGAGATGGTCATGGCAGTCGGAGTCGATCATCCGATTCGCGAACACACGGAGAAAAAAGAGGGCTTCCGTTACCCGTGGATTGATCTGAAATGGTGCAGTACCGAGCCGAATGTGATGATGATGCCGGGATCGTCGTATCGGATGTTTGCGGACAATCTCTACGCATCCTACGGGCTGACGCCAAATATTGTCTACCAGTTTGAGGCAACGAGAACCGGGCTTGTATGTGTCGCATATAACGGAGCAGTTATGATCACCGCGGATCACATGATTTTCAACAGTTATCAGGAGGAGCGCGTGGTTCCACTTTCAATCGGGGAGACTCCTGCGTATCGCGATCTGTGCGTGATCTCCTCAAAATGGACGCAGATGACAGATGAGACCGAGTGTCTCTATGGAATTATGGAAAATCTTTTTCCGGCGCGCTAGTTTTTCAACGTCATTTGGATTCAGAAAGTATGTCTCGTTATATTTTTTCAGAGGATATTCTTTGAAGGAGATAAAAGGGGCTGAGTAGAATCATGTGCCTAGTTTTTGCAAAATATTGACGGGGATATATGTCGCTTAGGTTGACATTTATAAAGAATATGGAAATGTACTTCCAGTATTTCACGCGTTAAAATAGTCGATGGATAATCAATAGTTACAAGAATAACAATGATGACAATTTAACGAAAGAGATACGGAGGAAAAATCATGTCACCTTTACAGATTACGCTGATCATTCTGCTCTGCACGATCATCGCATTTGTCTCCGGAAAGATTCCGTTTTCGATCATCTCGGTCGGAATCATTCTGGCATTGATTTTCACAGGCGTTATGACGCCGGCAGAGGCAATGAGTGGTTTCATCAACACGAATGTGGTGATGTTTGTTGCAATGTTTGTGATTGGAGCGGGACTCACAAAGACAAGCCTGCTTGACCGCGCACAGAGTGTAGTAGTTCGCTACAAGGATAACCTTCCTGTGCTGATTTTCTTTTCTTCGCTCGTAGCAGGTTTCCTCGGATGTGTGACCAGCGCGACTGCAACCGCGGCAATCATGATTCCACTTCTTGTCGGAATTTCCGCTGAGATCGGTGTGAGTCGAAGTAAACTGCTTTACCCGACAATGGCAGTTTCCAACATTGCGACGGCGATGACGTTTCTTGGTCAGGGAGCAAGTAACATGACCTGGAGTGAGATCATGGTCAAGGCGGGAGCGGAGCATCCGTTCCAGATCTGGGATTTCACGATTGCGCGTATCCCGGTTCTGATCATTGCCATTTTATACATGGTATTTATCGGATATAAACTGATGCCGGATATTGACAACAGCAAGTTCCACGACACGGTAAACAGTACGGAGACCGGTTGCCGTCTGACTCCGGCAAAGGAGAAGATTGCATTTGTGATTATTGGACTCACAATCGCGGGCATGCTGTTTGAAAAGATGATCGGAATTGATATGTACCTGACGGCATCCGTCGGAGCTGTGCTTCTGGTTCTCACCGGTGTGCTCTCTGAGCAAGAAGCGTTGTCATCGATTCATCAGCCAACGGTATTTCTGTTTGCCGGAGTTCTGGCGCTTTCCGATGCAATTCGCCTGACCGGGGCCGGAGATGTCGTTGCAGACTGGATGATTCGCCTTCTCGGAAACACGACGAATCCGTATATCATCATGACGGTCTTCTATGTGATTCCGTTCCTGCTGACTCAGGTTATGTCGAATCTGGCAACTTACACAATCTTTATTCCGCTTGTCGCTTCTGCCTGTGTGAAGATTGGTCTTGATCCGAGAGCAGCAGTAATGGGTGTGCTGATGGCAAGCTGTGTATCGATTATGACTCCGATGGCAGCACCGTGTCAGATCATGATTATGGAGCCGGGGGGATATAAACTCAAAGACTATCTGAAATGTGGAACACCGCTCGCGATTATCATTGCGATCGTGAGCATTTTTATGCTTCCGATGATGTTCCCGTTCTAATCTGAAAGATTAAAAAGAAAAATCGGATGATCCGATCGAACGATGAAAATGGAAATTTCCTGCCAGGGGAGTTTCCGTTTTTTATTTTTGCTGAGAAAACATTGTTAACTTTGCGGTAGAATGTTAAAATGAAAGAAAAATGTGAGTGAACAGAGAACTGGGAAGATTGGTGGGGAAAAGAAAAACGGAAAACCAGAAAAAGGAGAAAATAACAATGGGAGAGTCAGAAAAAATTGGAAGATTCAGCTGTGTGGATTGCGGAAAAAATGGTTGTCGAAAACAGAATGGAGATTACCCGGAATTCTGTGAGATTCCTGCACTGACGGAGGACGAGATAGAAAAACTCAGAGCACTCTATCAGGATGAGGAGAACCGGAGAGTGGCGATTGCATCCGCAGAAGTGGAAGGGGAATTTTACGGAACTTACACGAGAGTGGAGGAGACGATCGAATTTGCCCGCCGAATCGGCGCAAAGAAACTCGGAATCGCGACCTGTGTCGGTCTGCTCGAGGAGAGCCGGGTGCTCGCAAGGATTCTGCGTTTAAACGGGTTTGAGGTGTACAGCGTTGCCTGCAAGACCGGAGCGATGCTTAAGACTGATATTGGTCTCGATCCGAAGTACACCTGCAAGAGTGGAAATGTCATGTGCAATCCGATTCTTCAGGCAAAACTGATGAACAGAGAAAAAGTTGATTTGAACATTGTAATGGGACTCTGCTGTGGTCACGACAGCCTGTTTTATAAGTATGCAGAAGGGTTGACGACAACGCTTGTCGTGAAAGATCGTGTTCTCGGAAATAACCCGGTTCAGGTGCTTTACCAGACGAGATCCTACTACCGCCGTCTACTCGCAAAGCCGGTGGGGGAGAAATAACCCGGAATGGCAGATAAATAAGTTCTAGTAGTGAAAGAAAAACAGAATACAGAATAAAATAAAAAATCAAATAAGAAAAAATGAATGAGAAAGAACAATAAGAATGAACGAATAACAAACCGTGGATAAGAAACAACGAAAAACATGAGAAAGATTCTCAACCCCACTTCTTGTCTTTCAAACGAGTGCGTGATAAAATTAACGACAGTTAGCATAGCCTTACTCGTGCGTGAAATGGTAAATAAAACTAGCACAAAAATCTCATAGAGATTTCGCAGAGAACTGCAAAAATCCGAATATGAGTTATGTATAGGGCTTTGAAAACTGCGTAAAATCTGTTAGTAATAGGCAGAAATTTCTCCGCAAGTGGAGCATGGTGCGCTGATGACAGATGATATGTTTCGCAAATGCCTAAAATCTATTTGAGTAATAATGAGAATTCAGATAAATGAATGACAAATCCTCAGATAAAGATTTGGATAGAGATTCAGATAGAGAGTGAAGAATGGAAACAAATCAGAAGAAATCGGCGATTTGCCGTGAGAAAGGATGAGAACATGAACTATTTGGAGATTGAGAAGGTAATCGGAAGAGAGATCATTGATTCCAGAGGAAATCCAACTGTTGAGGCAGAAGTTTATCTGGTAGACGGAACCGTTGGAAGAGGAACCGCACCGAGCGGTGCATCAACCGGTGAGTTTGAGGCACTGGAGCTTCGCGATGGCGACAAGAGCCGTTTCGGTGGAAAGGGCGTTTCCAAAGCAGTCAACAACATCAATACGGTAATTAACGAGGCACTTCAGGGTGTCAGCGCATTTGATACTTATGCAGTAGACAAGGCTATGCTGGATGCAGACGGAACAAAGGATAAATCCAACCTGGGTGCAAATGCAATTCTGGCAGTTTCTATCGCAGCAGCACGCGCAGCAGCAAATGCTCTGGATATCCCGCTGTATCGTTTCCTTGGTGGTGCAAACGGAAATCGTCTCCCGTTGCCGATGATGAACATCTTAAATGGTGGCGCACATGCAGCAAATACCGTGGACGTTCAGGAGTTCATGATCATGCCGGCCGGTGCTCCGACTTTCAAAGAGGGTCTGCGCTGGTGTACCGAGGTATTCCATGCGCTTGCAGGTCTGTTAAAGAAGCGTGGATTGGCTACCTCTGTCGGTGATGAGGGTGGTTTTGCTCCGGATCTTGGCAGTGATGAGGAGGCTATTCAGGTAATTCTTGAGGCTGTCAAGGCAGCAGGTTATGAGCCGGGTAAGGATTTTGTTCTGGCAATGGATGCTGCTTCCAGTGAGTGGAAGGGAAGCAAGAAGGGTGAGTACATTCTGCCGAAATGCGGAAAGAAGTTCACTTCTGAGGAGCTTGTAGCACACTGGAAGGGTCTTGTTGAAAAGTACCCGATCTACTCCATCGAGGATGGTCTGGACGAGGAAGACTGGGAAGGCTGGCAGATGATGACCAAGGAGCTGGGTGACAAAGTTCAGCTCGTCGGCGATGATCTGTTCGTAACCAACACCGAGCGTCTTGCAAAGGGAATCAGCCTTGGCTGTGGAAATTCCATCCTGATCAAGCTGAATCAGATCGGAACCGTTTCTGAGACTCTTGAGGCAATCAAGATGGCACACAAGGCAGGATATACCGCAATCGCTTCTCATCGTTCCGGTGAGACCGAGGATACCACGATTGCAGATCTTGCAGTTGCACTGAACACCTGCCAGATTAAGACTGGTGCACCGAGCAGAAGTGAGCGTGTTGCAAAGTACAATCAGCTTCTCCGCATCGAGGAAGAGCTTGGTACAGCAGCACAGTTCCCGGGCGTTGGTGCATTCAACATCAAGAGATAAGAAAAGCAAGTTAAAAAGCAAACTAGCAAGAAAATAAAAAGCAGGATTGCGCATGCATTGCTATGCAAAAAATGGCAACTGTATGAGGTATGATATGATTCTGCGAAAATATGAAAACGGCGTTGCAAGATGGAAGGGAGAGATTCCTTATCTATCCTGCAACGCTGTTTTGTTTTTGCTGATTTTTTTATTTTTCCAGTTTTCCCAGTTTTCTGGATGTTCCTGCATAAGACTACACTACATAGGAATATAGCGTTTCAAGGCCTCAATATAGAGCATACCAAATCGTCCTGGTTGCATTTTCTTGTGGGTGATGTAACCGATCTGCATGTAATCATCGACATCGAGCGGGATTGCCATGATGTTTTTTCCGTTCAGTTCTTCGCTGATCACACCACTGCAAATGGTATACCCATTGACGCCGATCAGGAGATTAAAGAGGGTTGCGCGGTCGCGGACAACGATGTCTTTTTTTGATTCTCGCGTGCTCAAAATTTCCTCAGAGAAATAGAATGAATTGTGTTCGCCCTGCTCGTAGGAGAGGCGTGGATACGGGACGAGATCTTCCAAGGTAATCCGATCCTTTTTGGCAAGCGGACTAAAAGAGCTGACAAAAACATGGGGATGGGCGATAAAGAGCGGGTGAAATTTTAAATCGTGCTCTTTGAGTGTTTTTTGCAAAATCGTCTCATTAAATTTGTTTAAATAAAGGATGCCGACTTCACTGCGCAGGTGGGAGACATCCTCGATGATCTCATAGGTCTGGGTCTCGCGGATTCTGAAGTCGTACTCTTCTCCGCCGTACTGGTGAAGCAGTTCGACGAAGGCTTCAACGGCGAACGAATAGTGCTGGGTGGAGACGCAGAACTGGTGCTTGACCGGAGCAGTTCCAAAGTATCGCTCCTCGATCAGACCGGTCTGCTCGATGACCTGTCTGGCATATCCGAGAAATTCTTCTCCCTCGGCGGAGACGAGAATGCCCTTATTGGTGCGCTGAAAAATCGTGATGCCAAGTTCGTTTTCCAGTTCGTGAATCGCGGAGGTCAGACTGGGCTGGGTGATGAAAAGCTGTTTTGCCGCCTCGCTGATTGTACCGGCATTTGCAGCGGTGACGGCGTATTTTAATTGAAGAAGTGTCATAAAAAATCTCCCTATATCTAATAAAAAACTTAATAAAACCTAGTATAATGCAAAACTGAAAAATGAGAAAGTTGAAAAACAGGAAAATCGGAAAAACAAAAAATGGAAGGTGTGGGAAAACCAGAAGATACGTCGGAAGATAAGCTAGAATATAAGTCAGAACATATCAGAAAAATGATTCCTTGAATATCGGGGCATTTTTGGCTATACTGGAGAGGATTCATAAACAGGAAGAAAAAGTAAGAGAACGTAAGAAAAAGCAAAAGAAAGCAAAAGAAAGCAAAAGAAAGCAAGAGGTGTGACGGACATGGCAGAGACAGCAGAAATGACAGAAAAATTATTTTATGAGGACAGTCATATGAGTGCATTTACCGCCCATGTGGTTTCCTGTGAGTGGGATGAGAAAAAGGAGTGCCATGCGGTTGTTTTGGATCGCACAGCATTCTTTCCGGAAGGTGGCGGACAGTACGCGGATTCCGGCAAAATAAATGGCATGGAAGTAGTCGATGTAAAAGAGAAAAACAATGTGGTTTTCCATTACATGAAACAGCCAATTGAGGTTGGCACAGAAGTGAAGGGCGAGATTGATTTTGAGGAGCGGTTCTCCAAGATGCAACAGCATACGGGCGAGCACATTGTCTCTGGTCTGGTTCACCGTCATTTCGGCTATGACAATGTCGGATTTCATCTCGGAAAAGAACTCGTGACGATGGATTTTGACGGCATGCTCAGTGCAGAGGATCTTCGCATGGTAGAGCTTGAGGCAAACCAGGCAGTTGCAGAGAATATTGAGATTGTCGTAACTTACCCGACAAAAGAAGAACTTGCCGAGATGGATTACCGAAGCAAGAAGGAGATTGCGGGTCAGGTGAGAATTGTAACGGTTCCGGGATATGATGTGTGTGCCTGCTGTGCTCCCCATGTGACAAAGACTGGCGAGATCGGTCTGATCAAACTTGTGGATGCTGTAAAATATAAGGGCGGTATGAGAGTCACGATGGTGTGCGGATTCCGTGCTTTGCAGGATTACCAGAAGAAGGAGGACAGTGTCCGCGAGATTTCCAGACTGCTGTCTGCAAAACCGGATGAGGTCGCAGATGCCGTGCGTCGTCTTCAGGCAGAATCCTTGAGCTGGAAAGACAAGGTGATGCGGATGCAGAACCGTTATATGGAGCAGAAACTTGCGGAGATCCCGGAGGGAGCAGAGAATTGCATCCTGTTTGAGGAGGAGATGGATAAGAATGCCGGAAGAAAGTTTGTCGATTCCGGTATGCGCAAATGTAGTGGAATCTGTGCGCTTTTCCTTGGAAATGAGGAGAAGGGATACCAGTACACATTGGGAAGCCAGAGCATCAACCTCAAAGAATTTATGAAAGAATTTCACAGTGTATTTCCGGGAAAAGGCGGTGGAAAACCGGAGATGGTACAGGGAACGCTTCAGCCAGGCGATCAGCTTTCTGAGGAAGCAATTCGGTTATATCTGTGCAAAAAGTAAAATCTGTGATAGAATCTTGATATTATGAGAGAATATATTGTTTTTGACCTGGAATGGAACCAGGGCTCGCGCGGAAAGGAAGAGGTGGCAGACCAGCTCCCTTTTGAGATTTTTGAGATCGGCGCAGTAAAATTAAATGATAAGTTTGAGATGACGGATCAGTTCTGCCGACTGATTCGTCCACAGGTTTATACGAAGATGCACTGGATGATCCAGGAAGTGACTCATGTGGAGATGGAAGAGCTTCAGGAAAACGGAATGGATTTTGTGGATGCTTCAAGAGAATTTTTTGATTGGTGTGGACCGGATGCCGTATTCTGCACCTGGGGATCAATGGATCTGACAGAGCTTCAGAGAAACTTGGATTTTTATCGGATGGAAAATCCATTTCCGAAACCGCTGCTGTTCTTCGATGTTCAGAAGTTATATGGACTTGCAGTCGGCGACGGAAAGCGGATTTCGCTTGATACGGCGGTCGAGGAGTCAAAGATTGCAAAAGAGAGACCGTTTCACCGTGCAATGGACGATGCCTGGTACACGGCCCAGGTGATGAAAACACTCGACTGGGAGAAATGGAATGCATTTTATTCGGTGGATTATCACCGGCTTCCAGAAGATCGGAGCGAAGAGATCCGCATGACGTTTCCGGGATATTTCAAGTACGTCTCCCGCGTATTTTCCTCAAAGGAAGATGCGATGAAAGACAAGACGGTGACGGCGATGAACTGTTACGCCTGTGGGCGTGCACTGCGCAAGAAGATTCGCTGGTTTACAGCAAACCAGAAGACATATTTTGCGCTTGCGATCTGCCCGGAACACGGATATCTGAAAGGAAAGATCCGCATGAAGAAAGCGGACAAGAAATCCGAAGAGGAGCAGGTCTTTGTGATCAAGACGTTAAAGTTGACGGATGAGGCAGGGGCAGAGCTGATCGGTCAGCGCCGTGATGAGATGAGAAAAAAGCGGGCGAAGCGCAACCGCGCGAAAAAAAAGAAGGAGAAGGAATTTGAACAGGGAATTTATCGGGTATCGGAGAATGCCACTTCGGTCGCCTGTGCAATTTCTACGGCTTATAAGAATTCTGGGAAGACAAATACAAACTCTGCGGAAGCAGGGACAAATCATAAAACCCGCAGTGGAAACTATAATGGGAAAAAGCGCAGAGCTTCGTCAAAAAAAAGGAAATTCGGATGAGAATCCGGATTTCCTTTTTTATCTGTCTGTTTCCTATTTGTTTTTCTGCGCAGCAATACTTTTGTGAACTTCGAGAGGCATCGTCAAATGGTGGATCATGATCTCATAGGCTTTCTGACCATCTCCGGATTTCAACGCATCGAAGTAGGCGAGATGCTCGTCGACTGTTCCCTGAATACGTCCCTTTGTGGAGAGGGCATCCTGAGAAGTCAGCTGGATCAGATAGAGCAGGCGCTGGAAAATCTGGTTGAATTCATCGTTGTGAAGGTAATTAACCAGAAGCAGATGGAACTGGTGGTCGTAGTAGATGAACTGTTCCAGATTGTTGTCGCTGAGTGCCTCATCCATATCCTTGAGTGTGCGCTCAAGGTCAGATAAGAGATGTTTGCCCGCAGGGGTGTTGATCTGGGACGCAATGACTGTGGTGCAGAAGCCCTCGATGGCACAGCGGACTTCGATGCTGGCTTTCATATCCTTTTCATTTAACTGTCGGATCATGAAGCCCTTGCTTGGAATGATGGAAATATAGCCGTCCTGGCTCAGACATTGAAGCGCTTCTCTCATTGGTGTTCTGGAAATGCCGATTTCGGCAGACAGTTTTGTTTCGGAATACAGCTGACCGGGCTCTAATTCTCCGTTCAGAATACTGTTTTTGATGCAATCATAGGCCTGCATTTGCAGGAAACTTTTCGTTTTCATAATGAACAGTCAATCCTTATATATGTTATTCGTCACTTTTTTATAGTTCTATAAAAAAAATTTTTATAAAAATCTTTAAACAAGTCTGATTAATTCTGATTAGGTTTGATTAATACGGATTAATTTTGATTTGATTTTATCTCTATTTTTGACGTTATAAAGCTATCTTAAAACAGATCAGGCAAGTATGTCAAGAAAATTCCCAATTCCGCGTTAGATTAAAGAAAGTTCATGTGCACGGGTAGGCATTTTCTGAACTGAAAATGCCGTATGATACAGTGGTGGTAGCAGATTTTGCCGATTTGGAATGCGAAGCATCGGCAAAATCCGTTGCTGTTTACGCAATGTGTGAACAGTAACAAAGAAAGTTCGTGTGCACGCTAGAGGAAGCTCTGAAAAAAACAGAACATTTCACACGGTTGCTGTCAAAGCTGCACAAAAGAATTGTGAAGATTTTGTCTAAAATGCAGGTCAACGCCATCTTGACAGCGTACCGATATACCGGTATACTGGTACACAGAATGAACGAAATGAGAAAAAAATTTATCAGGGGTTCTGAACAAGTTACAGAGAAAATACAAGAAAAGACATCTTGTAACACGATGTAAAGAAGTTGTAAAGACAGAAAAGACACGTTATAAATAATATGTAAACCTAAATCATTTAAAGTTTAAGGAGGATACAAAAATGTGTGTTTACGAAATGGGCAAACTGAGACTGATTGACTTATCCAAGATCATCGATCCGGCTACTGAGAGCAGAAGATGCCATCTGTTCCGCTTCAATACCGGTGGTGCTATCCCGGATTTCCACACCAACATGGATCTGATGAGCCATCTGGGAACCCACTGCGAGTGCCCGTATCATCACGATGACAACTGGCCGTCCGTAGCAGATCTTCCGCTGTCCACCTTCCTTGGCCGTGCAGTTTATGTAGACTTCAAGGAGACCGTTGCAAAGCGTGGTCACATTACCGCTGCTGATCTGGATCGTGAGGCTAAGAAGGTAAAGGAAGGCGACATCGTGATCATCGATTCTTCCTACAAGCTGTATCCGTTTACCCCGGATACCAACACCGACAAGGATCAGAGACTTCTGGTTGGTGAGGAGAGTGCAAACTGGTTCAAGGAGCACAAGGTAAAGGCAGTTGGTTTCGGTGATGGCGTTTCCATCGAGAACTGCAACGAGGATGTAAAGCCATTCCATGACATTCTGATGGCAGAGAATATCGTATTCCTTGAGGTTTTAAGAAACCTTGAGCAGTTGAAGTCTGATGTGTTCTTCATGAGCTATTCTCCGCTTCCGATCAAGGGACTGGATTCCAGCCCGGTTCGCGCTTACGCAATCGAGGGACTGGCAGAGTTCTCTGAATAATTGAGTTGAAATCGAAAGAGAAAGAATAGAAATTATTAAGTTCAGATCAGGTCAGATCGAAAGTTAAAATCGAACCCAAACTTGCAACAAAAAACAGATCTGCCACAGACCGGAGTCAGATCCGGGATGTGGCGGGTCCCATTCAGACAGGAGACGACGATATGCGAATTGCCGTAATCGGTGCGGGGGCAATGGGCTCTATTTATGGTGGCCATCTTTCCCAGCATAATGAGGTTGTACTTGTTGACACGAATGAGGCGGTAGTAAAGAAGATTACCGACGAAGGACTGAGCATTGTTGAAAATGATACCACGAATGTGTATCATCCATCAGCAGTTACAAACACCAAGGAGGAGAAGCCGGCAGATCTGGTAATCCTTTTTGTAAAGGCACTGTTTTCGAGATCTGCTCTTGAAGGCAACCGTGCTTTGATCGGACCGAACACTCGTCTGATGACACTTCAGAACGGTGCAGGTCATGAGGATCTTCTGAAGGAGTTCGTAGCAGAGGATCACATCATCATCGGAACAACTGAGGATAACGGAGCTGTTCTCGGTGTTGGACATGTGCGTCACGGCGGAGCCGGTGTGACGAATGTCGGAATGCTGGCAGAAGATCAGGAAGGTTTCCTTCCGAAATTAAAAGAAGCATTTGATGCCTGCGGATTCCATGTGAAAATCCACGACAACATCCAGCAGTTGATCTGGGACAAGCTCTTTACGAATGTTTCTCTGAGTGCATTGACCGGAGTTTTACAGGTAGATATGGGATACATTGCAGAAAATGAGTATGCATGGAATCTTTGCTGTCAGCTGATTCACGAGACGGCTATGACTGCAAAGGCAGCAGGTTTGACTTTTGACGAGGACAAAATGCGCGAGAAAGTGCGTCTGACATCTGTAAACAATCCGAACGGATGCACATCCATTCGCGCTGATCTTCGTGACGGAAGAAAGACTGAGGTCGACACGATCAGCGGTGCGGTTGTGCGCGCAGCAGAGAAGTACGGAGTAGAAGTTCCGGGTCATTCCTTCATCGTTCGCATGGTTCATGCGATGGAAGGCAGAAATAAATAAGAAACTATAAATGAGCAGATTTGAAAAACTGCACAGTCAAATCCGTTATATGCAGACATAAAGAATATTAAACAGAATCAGTATCCGTGACATGCGCACAATACATTGAAAATTTTATGCACTTTTCGGAATTTGCTCATTTATAGCATGTATGTTTAGAAAATCTGCTAAGAAAATAAAAAGATGAATGAAGAAAGATAAACGAAGTAAAAAAATGCTGATGTGTGTATCATGAATTTGATACGCATGTCAGCGTTTTTGTTTTGTGGAATATTTTGTTTTATAGAATATTTTGTTTCGTAGAAGAATGTAGAAGAATTGGGTACAGTGAGAGAAATGAAGAGACTAATTTTCTTAGATATGCAGGGGCGAATCGTGTGGGCAGAAAAGCTCAAAAAGTGAGACAAAATAGAGAAAATAGGGAAATTGACTTGAATATAGTTTGAAAAGTATGAATAAAAACGCAAATTACAAGAAAAGGACTTAACAAAGAAAATTATTCATGTTAAAATATCTTCAGAATATTGAATTCAGAATTTTAGGACATCGAAGGGAGCAATCAGATGAAAGAATATGAGCGCGCTCCCAGACGGGCTTGGATGACAAGTGCATTGATTGCCGTCAATATTCTCTGTTTTCTGTATCTGGAAATTGCAGGTTCAAGCGAAGATGTGCGTTTTATGCTGGAACATGGTGCAATGTACACGCCACTTATTCTGGAGAATCAGGAATATTACCGACTGATCACAGCGATGTTCATGCATTTTGGAATTGAGCATCTTGTGAATAATATGTTGGTTTTATTCGTTCTCGGGGATCATTTGGAGCGTACACTTGGAACGATTCGATATTTGATTTTTTATCTGCTCTGCGGAATCGGATCGAATCTTGCATCCATGATGATTCATATGAATGATGCACAGCAGTATGTCGGAGCCGGCGCATCGGGGGCAATTTTCGGTGTGATCGGTGGTCTTCTGTATGTGGTTGCGAGAAATCGTGGACATTTAGAGGATTTGAGTTCCAGACAGCTTGTCGTGACGATCTTGTTTTCCTTGTATTTTGGATACACCAGCACGGGAGTCGACAATGTCGCTCACGTTTCCGGTCTCATCATCGGAATTTTGCTGGGATTTCTTTTTTATCGGAAACAGAGAAGTGGGAAAGAAATCATTGATACAGGGGATGAAAATTAAAGAAGTACAGAAGAAGTAAAAAATAACAAGTAAAAAAACATAAACAATAGAATATAGGATAATGGAGAAAAATGATTATGAAGGATGAGAATTGTATTTTTTGTAAGATTGCAAATGGCGAGATTCCGTCGGCAACGGTTTATGAGGATGATGATTTTCGTGTGATTCTCGATCTGGGACCGGCATCAAAGGGTCATTCCCTGATTCTTCCGAAGAACCACTATAAAGATCTGTGCGAGGCAGATCCGGCGGTTACGACGAAGATTCTTCCGCTCGCCGGAAAGATCGGAAGCGCAATGAAGGCGGGACTGGGTGCAAGCGGATTCAATGTGGTTCAGAACAATGGAACAAGCGCTGGTCAGACGGTATTTCATCTTCATGTGCATGTGATTCCTCGCTATGAGGGCGGACCGGAGATGGTCGCATGGAATCCGGGTGAGGCAGATCAGAAGGAGTTAGCGGAAACAGCAGAGATTTTGAAGAAAGCATTTTAGGAAACACTTCGGTTTTGCGAATCGAGGTGAGCTCTAAAGATTCCGCCACACAAAAGAAAACGGGAGGGATTATAATGTCTTCAGATGAACGTTTCCTGTCCATTTATCAGAAGAATCTGAAACTGCTCAAATGGATTGCTAAGAAAAACAGAATTCCGAAAGATGAAATTGAGGATATTGTGCAGGAGACCTTTTTTGCATATTATGGTCACTACCCGCTCACGTGGGATGATAGAAAAGTCCGTTATTATCTGGCAAAAATTCTTACGAACAAGTGCAGGGATTATTACAGAAGCCGTAACAGACGTCCGGTTGAGTATATGGACCCGACTGAATTGAGAAATATCAGTTTCGGAAATAAAGTGGGGCAAGATCCGTTGAGCATTGTGATGGAGCTTCAGGCATGCAAGGCTACGGCAGCTGGTTTGAAAACGATGAAGAAAGAGTGGTCGTCGATCATTATCATGTATACATTGCAGGGAATAAGTATACGGGAAATCAGCGAGATGATGAATATTTCAGAGGCTGCATGCAGAATGAGATTGATGCGCGGGCGAGAGCTTCTGTATCAGATGGTTGAAAGGGATCGTCCATTGACGGTAAAACAAAAAAGTCCGAAGCTGGCGAGGAAGAAATCAAAGGATTCTTCCTATGCGAATAAAAAGTATGCGAGCCAGCCTCGGTACATTCCAATCTCTCAGTTGTCTGACTCGTGAGACGGAAAGGAAAAGAAATCGTTAAGCGCAGTGATTCTGATAAGAAGATGTCAGCAAAGCTGATCGGAATCACGTGCCAAGTCGATGCTTGCGTCGATTTGAAATAATACATTGTGATCATGAAACGCAGAAAAAAATAACGGTTGGTCTCTGGTTTTATGATTTCTGGGTGCTCTTTTCGGCGTAGGATTCAATCAGTCCCACGATGGTGGTGACTGCGTCGGAATGAGCACTTTTGCTCATCGCGTCAATGAATTTCTGGCGATCTCTGTAAGTGCGGTCAATCGCATCGAACAGAGTGTCGTCCGTAACAGTTTCCTCTTCAAGAACTGTGGAGAATCCCTGCTTCTCAAAGGAGCGGGCATTCAGGATCTGGTCGCCACGGCTTGCAGCAGCGGAGAGCGGAATCAGGACGTTTGGTTTTCTGAGTGCCAGAATCTCGCAGATGGAGTTTGCACCGGCACGGGAAACCATCAGGTCTGCGCATGCAAACAGATGGCGCAGAGGAGCATCCACATATTCGTACTGAACATATCCGGTCTGACCGATCAGAGACTCGTCGAGATGTCCCTTGCCACAGATATGTATGATCTGGAAATGTGGGAGCAGACGTGGAAGCAGGCTTCTGACTGCGTTGTTAACGGCGACAGCACCGAGGCTACCTCCGATAACGAGGATGACTGGCTTATCAGCAGAGAGACCTGCATACTGAAGACCGGTGAGGCGGTCGCCCTCGAGAAGCTCTCTGCGGATCGGGGAACCGGTCAGAACAGCTTTTTCTTTCGGGAGATACTGAAGTGTCTCAGGGAAGTTACAGCATATTTTTGCAGCGGACGGGATGCAGATCTTGTTAGCAAGTCCCGGAGTCATATCAGACTCATGAATGATGGTCGGGATTTTAAAGTGCTTTGCGGCGAGAACAACTGGAACAGCCACAAAACCGCCCTTTGAGAAGACAACATCCGGCTTGTATTTTTTCATCAGATTGCGGGCTTCCATGTAACCTTTGATGACACGGAAGGGATCTGAGAAATTCTTCAGATCGAAATAACGGCGGAGTTTGCCGGAGGAGATTCCATCGTAAGGAATTCCTGCTCCCTCGACGAGTTTGCGCTCAATGCCGTTGTAAGTACCAATATAATGAATTTCATATCCACGCTCTTTCAGAGACGGAAGAAGGGCTAAGTTGGGGGTGACATGCCCGGCAGTTCCACCACCGGTCAGAATTATTTTTTTCATAAAATTGCCTCCAGATGATTTTTGAGGATTGATTGTGCAGAGATTAATAGATTGTGGGTGCTGAATGACCAGAAATTGTGAATTGCGAATTTCTGATGCTGAGTTTATTGATCTTATGTTTATTAATCTTATTAATCTGCTGATCCTTATAGTATTATACTAATCACAGGGCTTAAAAAGTCAACCCTGAATCCATTTTCTGAGGAGATCATTGAAAAAAGTTTGTTATTAGTTTGTTATTATTTTAAGTGGTTGGCGTACTAATAGTTAGATGGTCATTCGATATTGTATGGCTGTTTCGTTGATATTAGTTCGTCAATCACTTTGTATCACGTTGTATTTTTGAATTTAAATATTTTTGTGAGACATAAGGAGTGAAAAAGTGAGCAGAAACGGGCACCGTCAGACAAGAGTAGACTTAAATTCTTTAAAGCATCTCGAAGAGTGGAGTGAGCGGAAACTTTGGCAGGAGATCAAAGAAGGAGAAAAAGCCTGTGGATTAACTTCTGAAGAAGAGGTTAAGGAGTCTGATATGTCTGTGGCATCAGAAGATTCATTTCTCCATGATCAGAAGCCATTTGAAACGAAAGAGAAAACTAACGTTGAAATGGGTGGAAAACTAAGAGAGACGGACATGGATGCAGATGGGGATGACGATGATCTTGCAGACAGTTTTCAAGATTTGATGAAACGAATTCAAGCAGCAAAAATTCAGCCGATTTCAGAAGATGAATTTGAGCGAAGAAGCGAAGCAGTAAGAACAATGACGGAAGATTCATCAAAGATTCTAAGATATGGTCTTGCAAAGAATTTAAGTTCTTTGAATGGACAAACATTCTGTCCGAAAAAGATGTGTATTTTCACGAAAAGGCGAAGAGGTCCGAAAATCCAATCCAAAGCAATAGAAATAAAGTCGAGAAATTCATTTTTGGAACGTGACGAGGTATTGGATTTAGCGGAAGAAATCATGAAAATTCAGGATTGGACAGAAGAATTCCAGAAGACATCTACACAGACAAGAACAGCAGACAATCCGGTCAGCATCAAAACGCCTCCGGCAGTCACAGCCGGATCGCAAAAACACGGAGCGAGTCCGGCTGTTGTTATATCAGAGGAGGTGAAAAAAGAAACGCCATCATTCCGAAAATCCCAATCCATTTTCCACAAAAAGCGCATGAAGGTTCTGCTCGTCGCCGTGGCAGCAGGCATTGCAGTCTTCGGTGGAACAATAGTGGCATCTGGAAAACGAGAATACAATTATGGGATTTATCCGATCGTGGGAAAGCAGAATCTTGTAATGAAGAATAATGCCGTTCTGGACACAGCAGATAATTTGGAGATGGCTTATCAGAGGATTGAGGATGAGTTAGGGATTCCGGTGTTAGAACTTCAACATATTCCGGATGGAATGAAATTTATAAGTTTAAGTGTAAAAAGGAATATTGCGATTATTGAATTTCAATATAAAGATAAATATATTTATTTAAGAGAAGAACACAAAATAGTTTCAAAAGAAGCATCTCAATCAAAATTATCCGATCGAATTCCATTTTTAGAAGTATATAGTAAATGGATTGATAGAAATGTTGTGATAGAAAGAAATATATTACAGGATAATCTAATTGAATATAGTGCGCAAATAGAAGAAAATGATGCAGAGTACTATTTATCTGGAATGGTAAGTGAGGGTGAGTTTAAGGCAATGATCGAAGGCTTAACATTCAAATGATTGTAGAAAGGATAATTGTTGTAGTATGAAAAAGAAAATAAAATTATATGGGATTTTTATATGTATTTTTATGACTTTGATGATGCAGTTTCAGGCATTTGCATTTGATGAGTATGCCAAAAAACAGGGAATTGAAACAATAGAAGTTTTAAATAGTACAAGAGGAAGATTGATTTCATCTGTGGATGTCCAGATTACTGATGAGGGAAAAGGAACGATTGGAGCTTATGCAGAATTGCTTTGTCATGAAGCTATGGATGAGTTGATAATATGGGTTTATCTGGAGCGCCAGGTATCAACGGGAAGTTGGATTGCTGTATCACATAAACAGTTTGACTGGCTTGCTGAGGATTATCCGAATCAGAGCTTAAATAAAGCGATTGTATCGTATGATATTCCAAATCAGAAACGTGGTGAAAAATATCGCTTGAGATGTGTCTTTGGTGCATTTAGTGACGATTTGGGTAGTGAAAACTGGAGAGCTGCAACAGCAGCGTTATATCTTGAATAATATTTAGCTACAATTGCTAATTTGTAGTGAGAGACAGTTTATTTGAATAGTTGTAACAAGAAAGATTAAAATAAAAAAATCCCCGCCGGAAAATGACTCATCCGACGGAGATTTTTTTATGTGCATAGGTGTGTAGCGTATATGCTTTGGCAAGCAGGTCTGACCTAATTAGAGTATCTTACTGCTGAGCTGCCTTATACTGCTTTAAAGCCTGTGCAAGCTGGTCTGGGCAGGATGTAGGACGCGGACCGCAATGGATGCCCTCGATACGGCTGATTGCCTCGTCAATGTCCATACCTTCGATCAGACGAGCAACACCCTGAGTATTTCCGGAGCAACCGCCTACATACTGTACATTAACTACTTTATTATCTTTTACATCAAAATGAATCTCTCTGGAACAAACGCCTCTAGTCTTGTAAACCATAATCTATTTTCCTCCGTATGTTGATATGAATTTCTTCAAATATTTTTCTATTACTTTTCAAAGATACTTGGGTTGTTTTTCTTGAAAATTACGCATATTTGAAAGATAATGATAATTTTTCGCAGTGAACTGCTTAAATTTCATTATGTCATTCTCGAAAAAGATTGTCAAGGGAAGAATTCGTAGATATAATGGGATGCGCAGTGTTTCTGATTGAAGGATATGAAGAGAATGGATCAGAATTGCGCAAGGGATTCTTATGGAAGTGAGTTTGAGTAAAAAGCTCTGAGTTTTATGAGTGGGAATCGTTTATAGTTGTGCAAGAATATTTATGGTTTGTGTCAGAATGTATTTTGTGGTTGAGAAGGTTTTATTGGTGCGACAGAGGCTGAAAAGATTCAATGCGAACCCGTGTGAATCGTCGGTGCTTAGACCGTGTATTTTACGGTCTTATGCACCGCTACGATGAACCCGGAGTGAGAACGTGTTCGCATGAATTTTATTCAACCGTCGGAGCACCCCATAACCCTATAACGAAATGCAATCAAAAGCAAAAAAGAAAGTTTAACCAAGAAGAAAATTTAGCAAAAAAGAAACTTTAGTAAAGAAAAAAGAAAAGGGAGAAAAGACCATGTTAGGAATTATCGGTGCAATGGCAGAAGAAGTAGAGCAGTTAAAGCAGGATATGGCATGTCCGGAAGTGACCAAAATTGCCGGAATGGAATTTTATAAGGGAAGAATCGGCGAAAAGATGACTGTTGTCGTGAGATCTGGAATCGGCAAAGTAAATGCAGGAGTTTGCGTTCAGATTCTCGTGGACCGTTTCGGTGTTGACGGAATTGTAAATACAGGAATTGCAGGTTCCCTGCATGCAGAAATTAACATTGGAGATATGGTATTATCCACAGATGCAATCCAGCATGATGTCGATGCGACAACATTTGGATACCCGCTGGGAAAGATCCCGCAGATGGATGTACAGGCATTTCCGGCAGATGAGAAGCTCCGTGCACTCGCAAAGGAATGTTGCCATAAAGTAAATCCGGAACTCGCTGTATTTGAGGGACGCGTTCTGACCGGTGACCAGTTCATTTCCAGCAAAGAGAAGAAGAAATGGCTGATTGAGACTTTTGATGGATACTGCACAGAGATGGAGGGCGCTGCGATTGCACAGGCATCATATTTAAACCATGTTCCGTTTCTGATTGTGCGCGCGATTTCCGATAAGGCAGATGACAGCGCATCTATGGATTATGCTGAGTTTGAGAGACTGGCAGTGCTTCACAGCGTTCGCCTGACCCGCGCTTTAATTCAGGCATGCTGATGCAATAATCAAACATCTTTTATGTATCTTTAAACGTATTTTCAAACCCGTTTACATGCTTGAAAATCGTTTTTTAGCGAACTTTGACGAACGATTCTAGGCTCCCTGAACTTTCCAAAACGGACAGGAAACAGTATAATGATCCTGTTCGAACAATTCAGGAAAGAAAGGGGAGCTGTTTTTATGATGCAGTTATTGGAAACAGGGAAGGCATTGTATGTCTTAGCGGGACTCTGTCTGATGGGAATTCTGACCAGAGGACTGACCCGACGCCTCTACAAAGGATTACTGAAAGAAAGCACCAACCTCACGGTGACGAAGAATCGGACATTGAAAGAACTAAAGACAAGAGCGGAGAATGCCTACCGCGTCAATCAGGGCATGCGGGATACCGGAGCGTGGCTCGAACATCAGCTGAATGAGATGAAGATCATGGGATTTACGCTGAACGGTTGGAGCGGGCTGGCAATGCAGTGGACCTGGCTGTGTCTGCTTGCAGGAGGAACTGGCGCATTTCTCGCATACTGGTATCGTCTGGATACTTCCTGTATGGTGCTTTATGGTGCGGGTGGAATTCTGCTGGCAATGTTGACGCTGGTATTTGACGGAGTGACGGCCGGAGTCAGAAGAGAACAGCTGATGATGGCGCTTCAGGATTATCTGGAAAATGTGATGTATCCGAGAATGGCGCGTAATCAGCCGTTGGATGGTGAAAACTCTGCATCTGGAATTCGACCGGTTCCAACTTCAAAGGGAATGCGCAGTCTGGGACGTCTGTCTCTGCGCTCAGAGATGAACAGTGAGAAAGAGGAGACGGAAAACGAGGAGACTGAGAGGGAGAATAGCAGAGAATATAGCGGATTTTCCGGAACAGTGATGCAGGGTGGTGTCAGAAATAGTGGAAGCAATGGAAATAATCGAGCAGTGTTTGGAAATGGAAAACGGCAGAGACGCGCAAATCAGGGGGTATCCGCTGAAAATAGCGATGCAATGACTTCGAGTGCTCAGAGCGAGACCTCATCAATCACAGGAATTCGTAATGCTTCCGGTCAGGCAGATTTACATACCCGTCAGGGAAGTCAGGGAAAACCCGGAGACAAGAATGGCGTTTCCGATACCGAGTATCTGAAACGCAGTCTGGAGCAGATGGCAGCGAGCCGGGAAAAGCATCGGGAAGGGACAGAGAACTGGCTGAAGGATTTAAGCCCTGAGGAGGTAGAGCTGATCGGAGATATTTTGAAGCAGTATTTAATTTAAATGAAACATGAATATTGATGTGAAATAAAAACAGGCATATCAGAGAATGTTACAAAATTTCTCTGGTATGCCTGTTTTATGTCCTTCACAGTCAGGTTTAATGTTATTTTTAATGTTGCTTTTCTTGCTGCTTTTCCTATTGCCTTTTTTATTGTTTTTATTATTTCTTTTATTCTTCAATGACATGAATTTCCAGAGAATCAAAGTCGATGGATTCAATAAAGCTGTCCTGAGTGAAGCGCGTTTTTGCATGCAACTTGAAATCATTGATGTTGGAATCCAGCCAGATCGGGCAACTCAGATCGAATTGACGACAGATGTCCTCTACTGCCTGAAAGACCATAGTGGTGCGAGACTGATTGTAATCCCCGTTTGCGATGACCGTATCTTTTATCATATGATTGTCTTTCCAGATTTTTCCCCACATACGAAACATAAAAATTCTCCCTTCTGGTTGTGGTTCGTGTTCAGGCAACATTATAGCGGAACTGAGAGGGATTGACAAGAGAGATCTTATTGCGGTTTGTGCGACGAATGGGCGGTAAGGAGATCTTTGTGCCCCTTGTGGGATATGTCATTTCGTAGTAAACTAAAGAGAAGAGAGAATGCTCGGAAAAATAAATAAATGTTACCATTTACAGGAAAAAATTTTCTAAATGGAATATGGAATCTTCCGAATGAAAAATTGCTATGTGATAGAGATATAAAGATATAAATGATACAGACAATACAGATAATTGTGGATAATACAGACGACACAGTGATGGTAGCAGATTACGGCGAGGAGGAATGGACAGAATGGCACAGACGGGAAAGGAATGCGTGGAATTTCTGGAAAATGCCAGAAATGCGGTGGAAGCGTTGGCTGTTGTGGAAGACAGAGAAAAACAGTTGATTCAGGATGAGGGAAAAAAGAAAAAACTTCTGGAGATGGAGCGCAAACAGGTTGCGGAGCTGGTCACACAGACAATCAAAAAGCGCAGGGATGAGATTGATTCCAGTTATGATACAGAGATCGGAAAAGCGCAGGAACAGCTCAAAAAAGCCAGAGCCAGACGGGAGAAGGCAAAAAATCAGGGAGTGAAGGAGAGAATCGCCGAGGAGACGTTTGAACTACACTCACACAACAAAGAACTGAGACTGAGAATGAAGACTGTTTTTAGACAGAATCATGTGCCGGGATTTTGCAAAAGTCGTCTGTATTACTCGCTGTTTTTCCCGAGGTGGATAAAAGAATTTCTGACTCTGCTCTTGTTTGTGGCAGTTTTGTTTGTGGCGCTGCCGTGTGGAATTTATCTTTTAATTCCGAATCACAGAACAATTTATCTTGCAGGAATTTATGCGCTTGATATCCTGATTTTTGGAGGAATGTATGTCGGACTGAGCAACCATACAAAGATGCGCTACATGGAACCTCTCAAGGAGGGACGTCAGATTCTCGATGAGATTCATGCGAATGACAGGAAAATCCGCGTGATCACTTCCACGATTCGGAAAGATCGGAATGAGTCTTTCTATGATCTGGAAAAATATGACGATGAGATTGCTAGAATCCAGCAGGAGCTCAGCAATGTGGCTCTGAAAAAGAAAGATACATTGAATACGTTTGAGAATGTGACAAAGACAATTCTTCAGGATGAGATTGAGCATAACCATGAGGCTGACCTTGTGCGTCTTCAGAATGAGTATGAGGAAGTTCGCAGTCAACTCAAGGAGACCTCGACGGAGGTGAAGGAGAGACGATTGGATCTGGCAGATCATTACAGCACCTATCTCGGAAGAGAATTTCTCGATCCGTTGAAGATTCAGGATTTGAAGGGTATGATAGAGAGGGGAGAGGCCTCCAATATCAGTGAGGCGATTGAGGTTTACCGGACAAAGGCGAAAATAGTTACGGTTCAGAAGTAGGTACTTTTGGAACCATAATAGAAAACAGAGCTGGCGACTAATAAATAAGGGAATAAGGAAACAGGGAATAAAGGAAGGAATGGCGATCACAGATGCATGTTATACATGTCAGATGTGGTCGCATTTTTATATGACAGGAAATTGTGCCCTATGAAATAAAAAATGCTCCGCAGTGGAACGAAGAAGCGCACTCGGCACATTCTTTTTCACCCATACCTTCAATACTCATCCATACATAATTTTCGAATTTTCCGTCTATACTAACAAAAAATGGCACAGGCGGAAAATGATGAAATTATTGAAGAGAAAATCAGAAATGAAAATAGAGGAACAGGGGAAAATAATGCGAATCACTCCTCAAATCAGAACACAGGTAGAAACGGCGGTAGAAACACAGGTAAAAACGCCAATGAAAGCGCCAATAAAAACACAGATAAAAGCACAGATGGAGCAAGTACAGCAGGCAGAACGAAAAAACGGAAACCGATATGGGATTTATTATTTTGACTCGCGACAGAGGGGAGATGTCCGCTACTGTGCAGGGCTGATGTGCGCGATGATTGGGGAGCTTCTGAGCACGAGGGAACGAAATGGAGTTGTCTTTTTGTGCATAGGGACGGATCGCTCGACCGGGGACAGTCTCGGACCTCTGATCGGTTACAAATTGTCATCGGGAAATGTGCGAAGACTTCAGGTTGTCGGAACGCTCGAGCGCCCTGTTCATGCGATGAATCTCGAACAATATGTCCGGATGATTCACCAACGTTATCCACGCAGTGTGATCGTTGCTGTGGATGCCTCCGTCGGGAGCATGGAGCATGTCGGCTGTGTGACACTCGGGCGTGGCTCACTCCGACCGGGACTTGGAGTGGCGAAGGAATTACAGGCGGTCGGGGATATTTTTCTAACGGGCATTGTGGGTGGATATGGAAATCGCGATCCGCTGATGCTCCAGAGCGTTCGACTTTCGCTCGTTATGCAGATGGCAGATTACATCTGTGAATCGGCATTTCTTGTCGAACAGTTCCTCGAAAATCGTACCTGGATTTGACAAATTCTTTGCTTTTCCCGTGATATACTCTGCTGTGATCAGACATCTGGACAGGCTAAGGTTATAACCTTGTAACTTCTTTGCAGCCTGTTCGGTTGTCAGAGTGTGTGCCAACCTAAAAAGAAATGTTTTTTTCGGTTATATGCCGGTTATTATGCGACAGGACGGACAGGCGAGAGATGCGCAAGACAGAGCATTTGGTGTCTGACTCAGTGGCATTTCTGGAACATCTGGGACGCACTCACGGAGAAAGAAATGGCAGGATGGTGAGATTAGATTATGGGAGAATGTTATAATCCATACCCGAAGTTGCCGAAAAATATCCGGCAGATCGGGGAGCGGGACCCGGTTTTAAAGCTTTATGTCGAAGACTATGTAAATACATATTTGAGGCGTCTCTACCCGACCGGCGGACAGGATCTGCGGGTCGGACTTTTGCTGGGCGAAAATCGGGAGGAGGACGGTGTTCCCTATCTGTTTGTGGATGGGGCACTCGAGATAGAGGGCGCGTCCATCGGAGGAGAAAAAGTAGAATTTTCTGAAGAACTCTGGAAAAAGGCATATCGAGATATGGAGCAGATGTTTCCGAGACGGATCGTCCTTGGATGGTTTCTCTGCGGTGCTCCCGGAGCGATGCTCAGCCCGCTCAACTATTGGAAACAGCATGGGACGTATTTCTCCGGAAAGAATCAGCTGATGTATGTCAACAGCGGACTTGAGGGGGAGGAAGCAGTGTATACTGCCTCGGAGGACGGATTTTATAAATTGCGGGGATACAACATTTACTACGAAAAAAATCAGATGATGCAGGACTACATGGTTTCTCGAAAAGACGCAAGGCGGATTGAGAGCCAGACGAGGGACGGAGTGATCCGTGATTTCCGAAAAAAAATGGAAGAGAACCAGGTGAAGGCGGGAAAACGCAGGAGTCTAACCGGAACGCTCGGTACAGCCTGTGGGGTGCTCTCCCTCGTCGTGCTTGCGGGCAGTGTCGTCATGGTGAACAATTACCACAAGATGCAACAGATGGAGGCAGTGCTCGCGTCTGTGGTGCCTGAGGGCAGTGCGGGGGACTGGACGAGAATTTTGAGAGAAAAGACCGGACAGGCAGTCGGTTCTCAGGCAGGGGGCACAGCAGATGAGGTTGAGATCGAGCATGTGCCGGGGGAAGTCTATCCGACGCTTGCAGAAATTCGGCTCGGGGATGCGGGAGACGATTCTGCGAATTCGTCAGATTCATCAAATTCGTCAAATTCACTGAGTTCGTCAGGGAATGCAGGAAGCGATGAACGTTCAGGAATGAGTGGGATGGACGGCGCAGAGGGGAGCGGACAGAGCGCAAATGGAGCGCAGACAGAGTCATTGAGCCTTTCTGTGGAATCTCCAGGTGCGTCAAGTGTGTCAAGTGTGTCGAGTTCCTCAAGTGAACCAGACTCCTCAGATCTCTCAGGTTCACAAAATAGCTCAAATAGTTCAAATAACTCAAGTGAGCAGAACCTGTCAGCTTCATCAGGTTCGCAATCTCAGCAGGTTCAGCAGGTGTCCATTCCGTCGAATGCGATTTCTCATGTCGTGCAGACCGGAGAGACTTTGTATGGGATCTGCATGGATCGGTATCACAGCCTCGCAAATTTGGAGACGATCTGTGCATGGAATCAGCTTGGAGATGGAAGTCATCTCTCTGTGGGGCAGAAGATTTATCTCCCACCGGAAATCAATCCGTAAACTCTTTGACCCGTATCTCAAAATGAGATATACTAGAGCGTGTTTCAAAATGTACTTTTGCATAAAGCTCTGTGCATCTATCAAAATTGCAGAGTACCACGCCTGGATCAACAGAAGCAGATGTGGCAGTTTATATCTGAGAGAGAAATGCAAAGATCATTTTCGGAAACAGAAATTAATAATGAATACGAGAAAAGAGATATGAATCTGTCCGAGTAAAAATCTTATATGGAAAAATATGACAGAATCATATTTGGGAGATAAGGAATCATGAGTGATATGAGCTCCATGAGCAGAGAAAGCAAGAAACAAAAACTGCGACAGAGAGTGATTTCCGCAGGAGCTCCGATCCCACCGGAGTTGCGTTCGGAACTTAACCCGGATGGGGAAGAGACAGCAGTCCAGGCATACAAGAAAGCGCGAAGGCGCAAGCTGATCCTTCTTGTCGCTTTGCTGGCAGTGATAGGTGGAGCAGGAGGCGGATTTTATTATTACCAGAGAAATTATCAGTATGTCAGCTATGAGACGGCGTGGCAGACCGATATGAATGAGGGAAGCCTGGTCGGATACGAAAGTTTTGGGAATAATGTACTCAAGTACACAAAGGATGGTGCTTCCTATCTGGACAATCACGGAAAGACGGTCTGGACAGAGAGCTATGAGATGAAGAATCCGATTGTCACAAAGCAGGGCGACTATGTCGCGATTGCAGACCGGCAGGGAAACAAGATCTATATTTTCGGTTCAACCGGAAAAGTCGGGGAGGCATCGACGGTGCTTCCGATCAGTAAGGTGACGATCTCGGGAACGGGGATTGTTGCGGCGGTTGTCGAGGATTCTACTGCGAGTTACGTCATGTTTTATGACCGTGATGGAAGCTCTCTTCAGGTAGGAATCAAGACGATCATTTCGGGAGATGGATATGTGCTCGGAGAGGCACTCTCGGAGGACGGTACACAGCTGATGTGTTCTGTTGTGTATATCAAGAACGGCGAGCTGAAAAACCGCGTGGTATTTTATGATTTTTCCGAGGTCGGAAAAAATGTTCCGGATCGAATTGTCGGAGGATTTGACGATCCGTTTGACGGAACGATTGTCCCGCGTGTGTTCTACATGAACAATTCCTACTCCTGTGCAATTTCGGGAAAGGGGCTGACGTTCTTTTCCACGGAAAATATCGCGTCCCCGGCGCTTGTGGCGCAGGTCGCAGTGGAATCGGAGATTCAGAGCGTTTGTTACAACAAAGATTATGTGGCGATGATTTTAAAGAATCCTTCGGGAGAATATACGAGCAGTCTTCAGGTCTACCGAAAAGACGGAAGTCATATGTTTACGAAAGATTTTACCTATGAGTATACTCACCTTGATATTGACGATGATTTGATTATTCTGTATAATGAGAATTCATGTGAAATCTTTAATATGGCGGGGGTTCAGAAGCTGTATGCCACATTTGATTTTACGGTTTCAAAGATACGAAAAGGTAGATTTCCGAACACTCTTGTAGTGTCCGGACCGCAACAGATGCGGGAGATCAAGTTAAGGTAACAAAATTACACAACCACCCCAAAGGAGGATTACCAATGAGTACGATTGATACGTTGTCAGTTAATGCGATCCGTGTGTTATCAGCAGATGCGATCCAGAAGGCAAATTCCGGTCACCCGGGACTTCCGCTTGGATGCGCTCCGACTGCCTATGAGCTGTGGATGAACCACATGAACCACAATCCGGCAGACCCGAAGTGGGCAAACCGCGACCGCTTCATTCTTTCTGGAGGACACGGCTCGATGTTGCTGTATTCTCTGCTTCACCTGTTTGGCTACGGAGATCTTTCCAAGGAAGATCTGATGAATTTTCGTCAGCTCGGCTCCAAGACCGCAGGTCATCCGGAGTACGGTCATACTGTAGGCGTTGAGGCTACGACCGGACCGCTCGGAGCAGGTATGGGAATGGCAGTCGGCATGGCGATTGCAGAGGCACATCTCGCAGAGGTGTTCAATAAGGAAAATTATCCGGTAGTGGATCACTACACCTTTGTTCTCGGCGGAGATGGATGCATGATGGAGGGAATCTCCTCCGAGGCATTTTCACTCGCAGGAACACTCGGACTTGGAAAATTGATCGTACTCTATGATTCCAACCAGATTTCTATCGAGGGAAGCACGGATATTGCATTTACCGAGAATGTACAGGAGCGTATGCAGGCATTTGGCTTCCAGACTCTGACTGTGGAGGACGGAAATGATCTGACTGCAATCGGAAATGCAATCGAGGAGGCAAAGGCAGATTTGAGCAGACCGTCCTTCATCACGATCAAGACCCAGATCGGATACGGATGCCCGGCAAAGCAGGGCAAGGCAAGCGCTCACGGTGAGCCTCTTGGTGTGGAGAATGTGGCAGAGCTGAGAAAGTTCCTCGAGTGGCCGTGTGAGGAGCCGTTTGAGGTACCGAAGGAAGTTTATGAGAACTTCAGCAGAGCAGGTGAAGAAAAGGCTGAGGCTGAGGCAGAGTGGAAAGCCATGTTTGCTGGATACTGCGAGGAGTATCCGGAGATGGAAGCACTCTGGAACCAGTATTTTGACGGAAAGGAAGCCGTTAAGAAGGCACTCTGGGAGGATGAGAGCTTCTGGGCACAGACTGAGAAGCCGGAGGCAACCCGTAGCCTTTCTGGAAAGGTCATCAATCGCCTGAAAGATCTGATGCCGAACCTGATGGGCGGATCTGCGGATCTGGCACCGTCGAACAAGACCTATATGAACGGCGAGGGAGATTTCTCGAAGGAGAACCGCGCAGGACGCAACATGCACTTCGGTGTTCGTGAGCTTGCAATGACCGCGATCGGAAACGGAATGATGCTTCACGGTGGTCTTCAGTCCTATGTCGCAACCTTCTTCGTATTCAGCGATTACACGAAGCCGATGGCACGTCTGTCTGCTCTGATGAAGACTCCGCTGACCTTCGTATTCACACACGACAGCATCGGTGTCGGTGAGGATGGTCCGACCCATGAGCCGATCGAGCAGCTTGCGATGTTCCGCGCAATGCCGAACTTCCATGTATTCCGTCCATGTGATGCCGTGGAGACTGCATCCGCATGGTACAGCGCAGTGACTTCTGAGACGACTCCGACCGCTCTCGTTCTGACGAGACAGAACCTGACCCCGATGGCAGGAAGCAGTCGTGAGGCACTTAAAGGTGCTTATGTACTTGATGACTGTGAGGGAACTCCGGAGCTGATCCTGATGGCTTCCGGTTCTGAGGTAGAGCTGGCTGTGAAGGCAAAGGAAGTTTTGAGCGCAGAGGGCAAAAAAGTCCGTGTCGTATCCATGCCGTGTATGGATCTGTTCGAGGAGCAGAGCGAGGAGTACAAGGAGTCCATTCTTCCGAAGGCAGTTCGCAAGCGTGTTGCAATCGAGGCACTCAGCGACTTCGGATGGGGACGCTATGTAGGTCTTGATGGCGCTTATGTGACGATGAATGGATTCGGAGCAAGTGGTCCGGCAAAACAGCTGTTTGAGCACTTTGGCTTCACGGTTGAGAACGTTGTGGAGACCGCACGCAAGCTCGGCTAATTTCCGCAAGGTTCACCATTCACCATTTGGCAATTAAGCATTAAGGTTTGAAAAATTAAAAAATTCGTTTTTGCCGAGAGACCGTCTGGATGGAGAAATTCTGTCCGGGCGGTTTTTCATATGATAGGAAATTGTGTCCTATCATATAAAAAAAGCTCCGCTAGAATGCGCCAAGGCACATTTTTTTCAGTTGTTCGGGTATGCGATTTTATACTTGCAATCAGAGTGGCTTTCTTTTATAATCAAGCCGAGAAGACTTGTGATGTTTGACACATGGTTTACAGAAAAACAGAGTTGTTTTGGGATCTGAAAAATGGAGAAGGAGAGGGAGTAAGGATATGGAGAAGAAAAAGTGTATTGGAGTCGATATTGGCGGAACTTCGGTGAAGTTGGGACTGTTTGAGAAAGATGGAACACTGATTTTCAAGTGGGAGGTTCCGACCAGAAAGGAAGAGGGCGGACGTTACATCCTTGAGGATGTGGCAGATTCCATTCGTCGTGTCCTGATTGAAAAAGAAATCCATAAAGATGAGATCGTTGGTGCCGGAATGGGAGTACCAGGACCGGTGATGCCAGATGGCTATGTAGAGGTTTGTGTTAATCTTGGATGGCACGATTTAAATCCGCAGAAGGTGCTCAGTGATCTTCTTGACGGAATTCCGGTTAAGAGCGGAAACGATGCAAACGTGGCAGCGCTCGGTGAGATGTGGCAGGGCGGTGGTATGGGATACACCGACATCGTCATGGTAACGCTTGGAACGGGCGTCGGCGGTGGCGTGATCATCGATGAGAAGATCATTGCCGGTAAGCATGGTCTCGCTGGTGAGATCGGTCATATCCACGTTCGCGATGAGGAGACGGAGCACTGCAACTGTGGCGGTGTTGGATGTCTTGAGCAGGTTGCAAGTGCAACCGGAATTGCGAGAGAGGCGCGCAGAAAGATGAAGGCGACGGATACCCCGTCTGCTCTGCGCAAGTTTGGCGATGATGTGACCGCAAAAGATGTTCTCGATGAGGCAAAGAATGGAGATGCTCTGGCGCTTGAGGTTGTGGAGACGGTTGGACGTTATCTCGGACTTGTTCTGGCACAGCTGGCAATGACTGTGGACCCGCAGATGTTTGTCATCGGCGGAGGTGTATCAAAGGCAGGTCAGTTCCTGATCGATGTCATTGATAAATATTATCGTCATTACACTCCGATCTCAGAGAACAAGGCAGTGATTGGTCTTGCAAAGCTCGGAAATGATGCTGGAATCTACGGAGCAGCTCGTCTGGTTTTGGACTAAAAATACAAGAAAATGAGAAACGAGAGTCCGGCTTGCCGGGCTCTTGTGTTTCAAATGGCTTTCATGTTCAAGTTATGTTTAAGTAAATTTGGGTTTTTAATTTATGGAAGCGTTATGGAAGAAAAACGGGGTTAAAAGGTCTCAAATATAACTCAGAGTGGATATCCCCCTCCTCTTTAGGTGGGGGTATCACAGGTCTTCTCAGTAGGGGAGACAATCCCCTTCTGAGTTATACGCTCCGCGAGGGTGCAAAGCGCCAGTGGCGCTTGTTATGCACCGACCGCAGTAAAACAGAGAAATGCAGTAATTCTGATAGAAAGATCTCAGAAAATGAGGAGACCCCGGCGGATTCTCATCCGACCGGGGCAATTATGAAAAATCTATGTGCAATTTGATGGTTAAATCAAGTTACATCCAATGTTTTCTATGTATTTAGTATATGGAACAATTATGAATAAAATATGAACACAATGTAAACAGATTGTGAAAACAGGACAATTTTAGCGAATAAAAATTAAAAAAATTGTGAAATATGCAAAACAAGGAGGAAATTATGCTGGACGAAAAAAAGCGAAAGACGATCGTAATTGGACATAAGAACCCGGACACGGATTCGATCTGTTCTGCGATTTGTTATGCAAAGATGAAACAGAAACTGACGGGGATGGAGTATGAGCCATGCCGCGCCGGACATGTAAATGCGGAGACACAGTTTGTGCTGGACTACTTTGGTATTGAGCCTCCGCGCCTTGTGGAAAATGTCAAGACGCAAGTCAAGGATATTGAGATCCGTAGAACGCAGGGCGTAGACCGAAACATTTCTCTGAAGAAGGCATGGAATCTGATGCAGGATGAGAATGTTGTCACTCTGCCAGCAGTCAGCGAGGGCGGAGTCCTCGAAGGTCTGATCACCGTAGGCGATATTGCAAAATCTTACATGAGTATTTATGACAGCGATGTTCTTTCCAAGGCAAAGACTCAGTATAAAAATATTTTGGAGACTCTTGATGGAACGATGGTAGTCGGAGATGAGAACGACTATTTTGATCAGGGAAAGGTTCTGATCGCCGCTGCAAACCCGGATCTGATGGAGTATTACATCAAGCCTCATGACCTTGTCATCCTCGGAAACCGTTACGAGTCCCAGCTGTGTGCGATTGAGATGGAAGCAGACTGTATCATCGTGTGCGAGGGTGCAGGTGTCTCAATGACGATCCGCAAGCTTGCTCAGGAGCGCGGTTGTGCTGTGATTACGACGGCTTATGACACCTACACAGCAACCCGTCTCGTCAACCAGAGTATGCCGATCAGCTATTTCATGAAAACGGAGAACCTGATCACATTTGAGGATACCGATTACATTGACGAAATCAAGGAAGTGATGACAAGCAAGCGTCACCGTGATTTCCCGATCCTTGATAAAAATGGAAAGTATAAGGGAATGATCTCTCGTCGAAATCTTCTTGGCGCAAGAGGAAAACGCATTATTCTTGTTGATCACAATGAGCGTGCGCAGGCAGTAAATGGAGTTGAGAATGCAGATATTCTCGAGATTATCGATCATCACAAGCTCGGAACCGTGGAGACGATCTCACCGGTATTTTTCCGCAATCAGCCTCTTGGATGTACGGCGACGATTATTTACCAGATGTACAACGAGAACAATTTAGAGATCGACCGCGAGACTGCAGGTCTTCTGTGCAGTGCAATCATTTCCGATACACTTCTGTTCCGCTCCCCGACCTGTACAGAGACAGACCGCGTGGCAGGTCTTGCACTTGCGTGTGCAGCAGGAATTGATATCGACAAGTATGCAGCCGATATGTTTGCGGCAGGAAGCAATCTTAAGGGAAAGAGCGAGCAGGAGATCTTTTATCAGGATTTCAAGCGCTTCTCCGCAGGAAAGGTAGCTTTCGGTGTTGGTCAGATCAGCTCGCTGAATGCGGATGAGCTTGAACAGCTGAAAAAACGTCTTGCTCCGTACATGGTCAAGGTACAGCAGGAACATGGTCTCGATATGCTCTTCTTCATGCTGACGAATATTCTGACGCAGTCGACAGAGCTTCTGTGCCAGGGTTCGGGCGCAGAGTCGATGATTCTCAAGGCCTTCCATATGGAACAGCAGGAGCCGGAGCATTTGGACGTAAAAGAGTGTGCAGTGACACTTCCGGGCGTGGTTTCGAGAAAAAAGCAGCTGATCCCGGCAATTATGATTGCGTGCGAGGCATAAATAGTATACCGTACATGAATTTGGTACCGTGCATGCATGGATAGAAAGTAGGAAAATAGAAAGTTTCTGAACGGAAAAATTATGCGCGGATGAAAAATTGTGCTGGATAAAGAAGCCTAAAAGATTTATAGTTATACTCATAGAATCAAAAAGAGATAAAAAGAAACATAGAGAACTAGAGAAACACAAAGAAGAAAGAAACACAAAGTAATAAAGAATAACAGAATCAGGATAAGAAAAAATCAGGAGGATTATATGGGAAGACAGTACTGGCGGGGAGGAAATATGCTGTATCCGGTTCCGGCTGTGATGGTCAGTTGCATGAGACCGGGAGAGCGCCCGAATATCATTACGGTGGCATGGGCGGGAACGGTATGTTCTGCCCCGGCAATGCTTTCCATCTCTGTGAGAAAGGAGCGCTACTCTCACAGCATCATTGAGGAGACCGGGGAGTTTGCCGTGAATCTGGTCAATAAAGAGTTGACATTTGCGACGGATTACTGCGGGGTGCGTTCGGGGCGAGATGTGGATAAGTTTCGGGAAATGAAGCTGACGGAACAGCCGTCCAGGTACATCAGCGCTCCCGGAATTGCAGAGAGTCCTCTGATTCTGGAGTGCAAAGTGAAACAACAGATTCCGCTTGGCACTCACGACATGTTTCTCGCGGAAGTGGTCGGCGTTTCTGTGGATGAGCGTTACATGGATGAGAAGGGAACGTTTCATCTGAACGACGCAAAGCTGACCGCGTATTCTCACGGAACGTATTTTGAACTTGGAGAGGCACTTGGAACCTTTGGTTTTTCCGTGCGCAAAGACAAGAACAAAAAAGATGCGAAAAACACCAAGGGCACCAAAGAGATAAAAAATACGAAAGACGCGAAAGACAAAAGAGACATCAGAATGAGTTCCGGGAAAAATGGTTCTGGGAAACCGGATTTTAGAAAACCTGCGAAAAAGTATGCAGACAGGAGGAAAATTAAGTGAGGACAAATATTACTCTGATTGGAATGCCGGCATCAGGAAAAAGTACGGTCGGTGTTCTTCTTGCAAAACGACTTGGATATTCCTTTGTGGATGCAGACATTGTCATTCAGGAGAAGACCGGAAAATTGCTTAAGGAAATCATTGCAGAGCAGGGAACGGACGGATTTCTGAAAGTGGAGGAAAACGTCAATAGTGAGCTGGATGTACAGCGCTCTGTGATTGCTCCGGGAGGAAGTGTGATCTACGGACCAAAGGCGATGAAACATCTGAAGGAGATCAGTGTGGTTGTCTATCTGAAACTGTCCTATGAGGATGTAAAAATGCGTCTTGGAGATCTGAAAGACCGCGGAGTCGCACTCAAAGATGGAATGACGCTCAAGGATCTCTATGACGAGAGAATTCCGCTCTACGAGAAGTATGCGGATATTACGATCGATGAAACCGGAAAGAGTGCAGGAGTGATTGTCGATGAGCTGAGAACGATGATGGAACACGCCGGCAAGTGATGGAATTGAAAGTCGATTGGAAAGAAAGTTCATCGAGTTAAAGTCGATCAGATCGAGATCGATCTCATGGAGCCGGAACAAGGAGGAAGGACAATGCCGGAATATTTGGATGATGCACAAAAACAGGAGACGAGAGAACTGTGGGAGGGCATCTTTTCGGAGGATTCTCGTTCCTTTGTGGATTACTATTACAGGGAGAAGATGAAGGATAACCGGGTGCTTGCAATTCGGGAAGACGGAGTTTTGCAGGCGATGCTTCACCAGAATCCCTATCTGCTTGCAGTCGGCAAATGGCGGTGGAGAGTGGATTATCTCGTGGGAGTTGCGACCCGTCCGGAGAAGCGTCATCAGGGATATATGAGGCGTCTCTTGACCGTGATGATGGCGGAGATGAGGACGGAGAAAATGCCGTTCTGTTTTCTGATGCCGGCGAGTGAGGCGATTTATCTGCCGTTTGGATTTACCTTTATTTTTCGTCAGCCCAAGTGGAGACTTCGCAGTTTGGGATCTGGTTCTGACTCTTTTTCGGAGGGATTTGCGAGAAAGCAGGTTCTTTGTAAGGGAGATCTTAATATCGGAGAAGATTATAGCCGTCCAGGCAGGCGCGGTTATCTCGGAGAACTGGCGAAATGGATGAACCAATGGTTGTCTGTACGCTATCAGGTCTATGCCGTGCGCGATGAGGCATACCTCAGACGCCTTTTTCTGGAACTCGCATCGGAGAATGGAAGTTTTGATGTTTTGATGGATCGCCATGGAATTGCAGGCATGCAGGCATTCTGGGGGATTGATGAGGTCGAGCAGAGACTGTTGTACGGAAAAGAGCCGTATGTGGAGGAAGAAAAAGACACTGAGAAACCTGCAATTATGGCAAGAATCATCACACCGGAAGTTTTTGTGAAAGCAATTCATCTGAGAAGTGAAGAACGGGAAGATGAGAGGGCGATTCGCCTTTATCTCGAAGATCCGCTGATTCCGGAAAATGACGGGCTTTGGATCTGGCATTTGAATCATGAGATGTCCTGGATGGAGCGAGGGGAGAACGACAAAAAGTGGATAACCGAAGGATCTGCGGATTGTGGAAAACTCGATGAAAAATCCATTGTGGAAAAGTGCGAGGAAACGGGATTGTGCAAAACATCTGGGATTAAGGACGGTGCAAAAGTCGCAGGAATTTCGGGCGAGACTATTTGTGAGTATAAACATAAGACAGAGTGTGAATGTGAGTGGGATCTGTGCATGAGTATTGCAGAGTTCACCTCATGGCTGTTTGGATACTCGGTTCCGGCAGTTGTCGGTGAGTGGGACAAGGTCGTGGAACCGTTGAAAGGCGTTTTTCTGGACGAAGTGGTTTGATGTGGATACCTGCGCAATATAGGTGGTGTCTTTACAACAAAGGTGATGGTAAACAGAAATCAGATCGGAGAAGGAGGTTCTGTTATGAGAGAGAGGAGAGAGGATCCGAATCTGGCAGAGAAGATCGCATGCCTGAAAAAATGGATTGACGAGAGCGATAACATTGTGTTTTTCGGCGGGGCAGGAGTCTCGACGGAGAGCGGAATCCCGGATTTCAGAAGTGTTGACGGACTGTACAATCAACAGTATGACTATCCGCCGGAGACGATCATCAGCCACAGCTTTTATCAGAGAAATCCGAAAGAATTTTACCGTTTCTATAAGAACAAGATGATCTTTCCGTCTGCAAAGCCGAATCCGGCACATTTGGCACTTGCAAAGCTGGAGCAGGAGGGCAAGCTGAAGGCAGTTATCACCCAGAATATTGACGGACTTCATCAGCTCGCCGGGAGTAAGGAAGTGCTTGAACTTCACGGCTCGGTTCACCGGAATTTCTGTACGCGGTGCGGAAAGTTTTATACGCTCGATCAGATTCTTGCGATGGATGGGGTCCCGTACTGTGAATGTGGTGGAATCATCAAGCCGGATGTCGTGCTCTACGAGGAGGGGCTTGACCAGCAGACTTTGAAGAAGGCGGTCTCCTATATTTCTCAGGCAGATGTTCTGATTATCGGGGGAACGTCACTGACGGTTTATCCGGCAGCGGGACTCATCGATTATTACCGTGGAAAGAAACTGGTTCTGATCAATCGTGATGTGACGCCGATGGACAGCCGGGCAGATCTCGTTGTCAGTGGGAAAATCGGGGAAATTTTTTCAGAACTTAACTTATAAATAATAAGACAAGGGGGATTTACAACATGCAGACCTATCAGGCAGATGAGAAACGCTATGACAAGATGGAGTACAAGAGATGTGGAAAAAGCGGAATTCTGCTTCCACGACTTTCACTTGGACTCTGGCAGAATTTCGGACTTGAGAAGACTTTGGATGAGCAGAAGGAAATTATTTTCCATGCGTTTGATCTGGGAATCACACATTTCGATCTGGCAAATAACTATGGTCATCCGGCAAGAGGTCTTGCGGAGGAGAATTTCGGAAAGATCCTGCATGAAAATATGGAAGCTTACCGGGAGCAGATGCTGATTTCTACAAAGGCAGGGTATGATTTCTGGCCGGGTCCCTATGGAAACTGGGGATCTCGCAAATACCTGATGTCGAGTCTGGATGCAAGTCTGAAGAGAATGAAGCTCGACTATGTGGATATTTTCTACCATCATCGTCCAGACCCGGAGACTCCGATCGAGGAGACGATGGGAGCATTGTCTGATATGGTGCGTCAGGGAAAGGCACTCTATGTCGGCATTTCCAACTATAACGCACAGCAGGCGCAGGAAGCCATTCAGATTTTGAAGGAAAACAAGACTCCTTGTCTGATCTGTCAGCCTCGCTACAACATGTTTGAGCGTTGGGTTGAGGATGGACTTCTGAACGTGTTAGACCGCGGAGGAGTCGGCTGTATCGCATACAGCACGCTTGCACAGGGCGCGCTGACGAACAAATATCTGCATGGAATCCCGGATGGCTCCCGTGCTTCCCGTGAAGGAACGAGCATTGCCGGAAGATACCTGTCGGAGAGCAAGCTGGAGAAAGTTCGCAAGCTCAATGAGATTGCACAAGATCGTGGTCAGAGTCTGGCGCAGATGGCGATTGCCTGGGTAATGCGCCGTCCGGAGGTCACGAGTGTGCTGATCGGGGCAAGCCGTACCTCTCAGCTTGATGACAACGTGGCGGTTCTGACCCACCATGATTTCACTCAGGATGAGCTTGATGCAATCGATGCAATTCTCGCAGAAAAATAATTGAGTAGAAGAAAATTAAGTGGGATTAAGCAGGGAACGAAAACTGGACGAGTTTAGAATAAGTTCACGTCAAGTTAAAGAAGCGTTATTAGTTATTTAAGCGATTAAGGAAGAGACAGGACAGACGAAACATGGATCAGAAGTGGAATTTTGAAGTTGGAGATGTTGTAAAATTAAAGAAACCGCATCCATGCGGAAGTCAGGAATGGGAAATATTGCGGGTTGGCGCAGATTTTCGTCTGAAATGCATGGGATGCGGACATCAGATTATGGTGGAGCGCAAACTGGTGGAAAAAAATGCCAGAGCGCTGAAAAAGAAGGAAGCGTAGTGAAATTTGTAATAAAAGCGTAGTTGTTCTCCGTTTTTTGGATACAGATTGTTAACTGAAAATGATTTATTGGTTGACAATAATCCCGACTCTGTTTATAATGGGGGTTATTGTAAGAAATGTTTACAACTCTTCAGGAGGACAATTTGTATGGAAAAGACAATTTCTGGTGAAACACAGAGAAAAGGATTGTCGACGAAACAGATTGCGCTGATTGGTCTGATGACAGCGGTGACTTGTGTCGCAGGACCACTTGCAATTCCGATTCCGTTTAGCCCGGTACCGATTTCGTTTACAAACCTTGTGATTTATCTGGCGCTGTATGTGCTTGGAATGAAAGCGGGAACCTTAAGCTACCTTGTTTATCTGCTCCTCGGATTTGCAGGACTTCCGGTATTTTCCGGATTCAGCGGTGGCGTGGCAAAAGTGGCAGGACCGACAGGTGGATACCTGGTTGGCTTCATTTTCCTCGCAATCGTTACCGGTTTTCTGTTCGATCACTCTTCTGGAAACCGTGTGATTGAGGTTGTTGGAATGGTGATTGGACTTGCAATCTGCTATATTTTCGGAACTGTATGGCTGTCTGCACAGCTCGGACGTACCTTCATTGAGGGACTGAGCGTTGGCGTAATTCCGTATCTGCCGGGAGATGCTGTGAAGATTATTCTGGCAGTTGCATTTGGACCGAGACTGCGCCGGGAGGTTCGCAGACTGGATCGCTAGAATTAAGGGCAAAATCGATGTTTGTGTCGACGTGGATTTAAGTACTCACTATAGGGCTGTCAAAGAGACTGCATTTTGAGGCGAAAATCCGGTAAGTCGGATTCTTTTTCATGAGAGGATTATCTGTCAGAATACATTTACATGTTTGAAGTGTATTTCTGACAGAAGTTCTCTTTTTTTGTGTGTGGAAAACCTACGTTTTTTAAAGAAAAATCGTGAAAAAAGTACTTGCAATTATAAAATGTTTCTGTTAGAATAGTTACTCGTGACACAATAAATCCTTGCTCTTGAAAATGGAATTCAAGGGCCAGAGACCACAAGGAGGTAAAGCAATGAACAAATACGAATTAGCAGTTGTTCTGAGCGCAAAACTCGAAGACGAGGAGAGAGCAGCAGCACTGGAGAAGGTACAGGGATACATCACCCGCTTTGGCGGTACTGTTACCGGCGTTGACGACTGGGGCAAGAAGAGACTTGCATACGAGATCCAGAAGTCCAAGGAGGCTTTCTACTACTTCATCAAGTTCGAGTCTGAGAATTCTGACTGCTCTAACGAAGTGGAAGCACACATCCGTATCATGGAGCAGGTTGTAAGATATCTTTGCGTGAAGCAGGACGAGCAGTAAATACAATTTAGAAAGAGTGATGGTATGAATAGAGTAATCCTTATGGGAAGATTGACCAGAGATCCGGAAGTTCGGTACTCACAGGGCGAGCGTTCCATGGCGATCGCAAGATACACTCTGGCAGTAGACCGCAGAGGTCGCAGAGGTCAGGATGGCGATCAGGGACAGACCGCAGACTTTATCAATATCGTAGCATTTGACAGAGCAGGTGAGTTCGCAGAGAAGTATTTCCGTCAGGGAATGAGAGTTCTCGTTTCCGGAAGAATTCAGACTGGCAGTTACACCAACAAAGAAGGTCAGCGCGTTTATACCACAGACATCATCGTAGATGATCAGGAATTTGCAGACAGCAAGGGTGCTGGCGCAGGCAACGGTGGTATGGGCGGTGGTTCTTACCAGCCGACCTCTCGTCCAGCTCCTTCAAGTGCGATCGGTGACGGATTCATGAACATTCCGGATGGTGTGGAAGACGAAGGGTTGCCGTTCAACTAAGCGCAGGTTGGCGTGAGAAATTGAGCGTGCGACGATATTTGAGAGAAGGAGGCACTACCAATGGCATTCAATAAGACTGATAAAGCTGATGGCGCTAAGGTTAGAAGAGGCGGCATTCGCAGAAGAAAGAAAGTTTGCGTATTCTGTGGCGACAAGAACGGCGTAATCGATTACAAGGATACAAATAAGCTGAAGAGATACGTTTCTGAGAGAGGTAAAATTCTTCCGAGAAGAATTACCGGAAACTGTGCAAAGCACCAGAGAGCTCTGACCGTTGCTATCAAGAGAGCACGTCACATCGCTCTGATGCCGTACACCATGGAGTAAGATATACTCTGTGTTGGAAACAGCAGAATGTTGAAAATAGAGAGATCTTGCATGAGATTCGTGCAGGGTCTCTTTTTTTGTATGATAGGAAATTGCGTCCTATCATACAAAAACGCTCCACTTGAAAATATGCAACAAAAATATACATTTGGCGCGTTTTAGGCGATGATTTTTTATGAAAAAAGAAAATAAAGACATAAAAATTGAAAAATCTTCTTGATAAATGTCGGTGTTTGTATTAGAATGGGCTTTACAGAGATGATAGCTGTCGAACAGAGGAAACGACATTTTTGAAGAGAGCAGCATCAAAACGATTTCTTATGCGTTCCTTGTTTCTTGCAAGGGACATATTCAATGGCAGTGAGAAGTCCGAAGGATTCTCAACAGCCGTCCGGTGAATAAAAGATCTTATATTCAGTGAGAAAACCCTGTTTTTAATATTAAAGTGAAATGCAATTCTGCGATCAGAACGATATGCTTTTGCCATAAAATCCGGCAGACATGGGGGCGCTGATTCTGCCTGTGCATCTTGCGTATGATGAAAAATCTGAGCGGGATACAGTTCTATATGAAATTCATGGAAGCTCATAGAAACATTCACAGAAATCACACAAAATACAGAAATCACATGAAAGAACGAAACGCAAAACAAAATATCCTTTTTGCCATTGGTACTGCCTTTTGCGCGCAGACAAAATCTATATTCCGTATGGAATTTGTATGAAAGTAACGTGTTAAAAATGGTTTGTGAAAGCCAGTGTGAATTTGGAATGTGGAACGGCAGAAAGCCAGAGTGCCAAAATCTGAATCATTCCCGAAAGAGGAAAGCATGGAAAAAAGTGCCGTCAGAAAGATCGGCAGAGTAAGCAGATTGGGCAAAATAAGCAAGAGGAAATGTCGCGGAAGATCGGAAGACAGAAATCATCTCTGCCTGTTGGCGGAATTTGAAAAAGAAAATCCGGCTGACGGAAGAAACGGGTGCAGAGCCCGGGACAGTAGGACAGACAGGAGAATTTGTGTCACGGCTTATCCCTCCCTGGTCGTCTGGACTGCTGTCCGAACAGAAGGGGGAGTATGAAGAAAAAGTTGAGAATGAATGCACGAAGCAGAAAGGCTTATGTGCAGGGACTCAAGCGTTATCAGGCGAAGGGAGTTTCTGTTTTAATTGACGGAAAGGAGGCAGATGACACGCTGTGGGAGCGATTGTTTGAGATTCGCAGTGACGGTGGATTTTATATGGGAGATTATATCCTTGAGGATCTTCCGGAAGATGGAGATGACGATTGTTGTGAGGCATTCCGTAAGGATTTTCGTCAGAATTTCAACCAGGATTTTAGTCAGAAGTTTGGGCAGGATTTCGGACAGAATGAGAGCAACAGGAGCCAGAGTCGTCTGGTCGAAAGTGTGAGAGAACAGGGGCGCGGTTATTGCCCGTGTGCGACTGGCAATGTAGATGATGATGGAATGGAGAATGGAGGAATGTTTCCGGAGTTATCGAATATTCCGGCGAGAAGTGCACAGGTGGGACTTGGGACTGCCACAGCGGGGAGAAAAATTTTGAGACAGATCCGTTTTGATCTTGTATACAATAAATGAGTGATAGGTAATGAAGTGATTTGAGACAAGTAATCTGAAATAAGCAATCAAAACAAACGACTGACTGGTCTGCAGTGGAAGAAGCTGATATCTTCTTGTCCATCGCAGGAAGGGGAGGGGCTTTGAGAGAATTCCAATTCAGCCTGGAAAAAAGCATGGGGAGGGAATAGTCAGGAAAATGTAAGAGAGGGGACTCCTGTTTTATGCTATAATAAAGACAAAATTTTGATCATAAAAGAGGAGAATCCGGAAATGAAGCGGAGAAGACGGAAGAAACATTTTATTTCATTTGCGAGATTGGCTACGGTAGTCTTGATCTTTGCGGCTGTGGCAGGAGGATTTACCGTTTGGAAATATTTAGCGCCGTCGAAAGAGCAGGCGGATATTCAAGAAGTGTTTGCGGTTAGCAGTCAGGATGAGGTGGCAATCATCTGGAATGGACAGCGGACGGATGGAATCAAGGGAAAAATGATTGAGGGAACGGTTTATCTTCCGCTGGATTGGGTGAGCAACAGCATCAATGAACGATTTTACTGGGATGAGGCGGATAAACAGATGATTTACACATTTCCAGAATCCATTCGTTATATTAGTGAGACGGATTGCTCGGATGATGGAAGCTCTCTGTTTGTGGAGGATGATGATCAGGTTTGGGTGCTGGCAGATCTCGTTCGGGAGTACACCGATATCCGGACGGAGACTTTTACAGATGGGGACGCAAACCGCTTCTTTCTCGATAGCAGTTGGGATACAGAGGAAACGGCAGTCCTGAAAAAGAAGACGACCATTCGTATTCGCGGAGGTGTGAAGAGTAAGGTTGTCACTCAGGAAGCAAAAGGGATGCAGGTGACGATTCTCGATGAGATGGAGAACTGGTCGAGAGTCAGAACCGAGGACGGCTATCTGGGTTATATCAAGAATAATACCTTGAAAGATCGCACGGAAGAACAGCCAGTCAGTCATTTTGAGGAGCCAGTCTACACGAATATTTCTTTGGATGAGCCGATCTGTCTTGTCTGGCATCAGGTGACGACCCGGGATGCGAATAAGACGATGGAAAAGCTGATGGCGAATACAAAGGGCGTTAATGTAATTGCTCCGACGTGGTTTCTTCTGACAGACAATCAGGGAAATTATGAGTGTCTGGCAGATCGTTCCTATGTGGAGAAGGCACATGCGATGGATGTGCAGGTATGGGCGGTTCTTGATAACTTCAATAAGGGAGACAATGTGGATTCTGGTGTCCTTTTTGCAGATACCTCAGCGAGAAAAAAGCTGATTGCGGGGCTGATTAAGGATGTGCAGGCGTATGGAATAGACGGAATCAATCTGGATATTGAGGGAATTAAATCTTCCGTGGGTCCGCACTATGTGGAATTCATCCGCGAGCTTTCTGTGGATTGTCGAAAAAATGGAATCATTCTCTCTGTGGATACTTATGTTCCATCCGCGTACACCGCATTTTACAACCGTGCTGAGCAGGGGCGCGTGGCAGACTATGTCGTGATTATGGGATATGATGAGCACTATGCAGGTGGAGATGCCGGCTCAGTTGCCTCTCTTGGATATGAGAAACAGGGAATTGAGGATGCCCTCAGAGAGGTGCCGAAGGAGAAGCTGATCAGTGCGATTCCATTCTACACACGGGTATGGCAGGAGGATGCAAATGGAGTGACGTCTCAGGCGATGGGAATCACGAAGGCAAAGCAGTGGGTTCAGGATAATCAGGTTGAATTGACCTGGGAGGATGCACTCGGACAGTATTACGGAGAGAAGACAGAAAATGGAACGACGTACCGCATCTGGATGGAAGAGGAGCGGTCGATCGGCTTGAAGATAGATCTGATCCGAACGAACAATCTGGCGGGTGTTGCATGCTGGAAACTTGGATTTGAGCCATCGGATATCTGGGATATTGTGAAGCTGCCGTAGGAGATAGGAATTGTAAGACAGAAATACTCGGAAGGAATATTACGGATAATTAAAATTCTGGCAGAGATATTTGTGGATTAAGATGAGATGAAACAGTTGTGGAAATGGGGGATGGGAATATGAGAAAACGAAAATTCTGGAAACTGACATCCGTGGTTTTGATTGCGGGAAGCGTTCTGTTGGGGAGCTCTGGATGTGCGAGAAATGCGAATGGGGATCTGGCATCTTCGTCGTCAACTGCAGAGTACGCTTCTGAGGATTCTTCGCAGTCGTCCTCAAGTTCAGCGGAATCCTCTCCGTCGAAATTTTCCTCGGAATCTTCGTCCCTATCCTCGTCTGCCGAAGCCTCATCCGAAGAAGCAAATGACGAAAATCGAAATGATGGGAATCAAGGTAAAGAGAATCAGGCGGACAATCAAACCAAAGGTTCTGACGGAGATCAGAGCAAAAATTCAAGTTCTATGTCTTCGAGCTTTAATCGCTGGGATCGAAAAGACGAAAAAAAGAGATTTGAGAGAGATGGCGAGTGGGAGAGTCATCTGATTCAGGGATCGGACATCCACTACTTTGCAAAGGAGCTGACGGACAACGGACCACGTTTTCAGGAGATGGTGGAGTATGGAGACGGAAAGATTGTCACCTATATCGATGCGATCACGGATGCCTTTCTCGACGAGGTGATGGAGTACTGCCCGGATGCACTGATCTTGAGCGGGGATCTGACACTTGAGGGTGAGAAGAAGAGCCATCAGGAGTTGGCGAAAAAGCTCGAAAAAGTGGAGGATGCCGGAATTCCGGTTCTCGTAATTCCGGGAAACCATGATATCAATAACCGAAAAGCCGGAAAGTATAAGGGAACACAGAGAATGCCCGCAGAGTACACGACACCGGAGGAGTTTCGCGAAATATACCGCAATTTTGGCTATGATGAGGCGCTCAGTGAGGACAAGACAAGTCTGAGTTATGTCTATGAGCTGGATGATGAGACGAGAATTCTGATGCTCGATACCTGCCAGTATCGCCCGGTTGCAAAAGTCGGAGGCGCGATTCTCTCAGATACTTATGACTGGATTGAGGAGCAACTGCGATCAGCGTGGGAGGATGGAGTGATGCTGATTCCGATTGCCCATCACAATCTTCTCGATGAGAGTGAGATCTATGTAGATGACTGCACGATTGAACATGGAGAACAGCTTGTGGATCTCCTTGAAGAGTGGGATGCACCGTTTTTCCTCAGCGGTCATCTCCATGTTCAGCATTATAAGCGTTCTTCTGATAATAAAGGACTTCCTGAGATGGTGACGAGTTCGCTGGCGACACCGGGATGCAAGTATGGAGTGCTCAGCTATTCCCCGGACGGAGAATTTTATTATCGAACCTGGGCGGTGGATGTCGAAAAGTGGGCGAAAGAACATGGAAGCAAGAAGGCAGATCTTCTGAACTTTGATGAGTTTCAGGGAGAATTTCTGAGAAAGGTATTTTATAACCAGTCCCAGAAAGCACTGGAAAATATTCCAGGTTTGACGGATGCGCAGAAGAAGCAGATGTCGGATTATTATGCGGATCTGAATGATGCCTACTATCAGGGAACGGCTTATCAGATTTGCAAACAGGCGTATCAAGATCCGGCATATGAGCTCTGGATGGACAACAATGCGCTTACAGAGCTGCCGGAATACATCGAGTATATTTTGAGAGACGCAAAAACGGATTATAATCTGTTGAGAAGCAAGTAACCGGAATGTATTTTTTAACTGCAATGTCTTTTCCTCCAGTCGGAAAGATATAATAGGAGAGAGAACAGTCCGAAAAGGTGTGGCGTGAAGAATCGAAGAGCGGAACATCTGATGGCAATCCTCTTTCTGATGGCAGTCTTTCTGATCTCGCAAAGGGCAGGAGAGCTTACTCTGGATAACCGGGAGGCAATGGCAGAGGCTTCTGGAAAAAAGCACCCGGTGGTCTGTGTGGATGTAGGTCATGGGGGCAATGATCCGGGGAAAATTGCGGTCGATGGAACACCGGAGAAGGAGATCAATTTAAGCATTGCGAAAAAATTAAGAGATTATCTCGAGGCATCGGATGTGGAGGTGATTTTGACTCGTGAGGATGACAGAGGACTTTATGAGGAGACCGATACACAGAAGAAGACGGCCGATATGAGAAATCGCTGTGCGAAGATCAACGAAGAAAAGCCAGATCTCATGGTCAGCATTCACCAGAACAGTTATCATCAGGAAGCAATCTCTGGTGGTCAGGTCTTTTACTTTTCCAACTCGGAGGAGGGAAAGAAACTGGCGGAGATTTTGCAGAAACGCTTTGATTATGTCTTAAGGGATAAGAATACGAGACTTGCAAAGGCAAATGGGAGTTATTATCTGCTCAAAAATGTGAAGTGCGTCTCTGCGATTGTGGAGTGTGGTTTCCTCTCAAACTGGGAGGAAACGAAAAAGTTAAAGACAGAGGAATACCAGGATCGACTTGCGTGGACAATTCATGTCGGAATTCTGGAATATTTGAATCAGAGATGATTGGGGCGTTACCATTTGTGCCATACATCATGTACCGTTTGCAGGGCGTGTGAACAGTAACGGATAACATGCACTTTGGAAGGTACATAAGGCAAAACTCTTTTTGGAAGTCTCCAAATCTGTTATAATAAAGATACATTGTATACATGGCAGAAAGTGATGAGGGGAGAAGAAAAGGAAGGAGTTTGGGGTATGCACGATTTACAGACAAGATATCTGGAAAGATTGTCAGAACTGTATCCGACGATTGCAGCCGCATCGATGGAAGTCATCAATCTGGAGGCAATTTTGAACCTGCCAAAGGGAACCGAGCATTTTTTGACGGATGTGCACGGAGAGTATGAGGCGTTTGCCCATGTGCTCAAGAACGGTTCGGGTGCTGTGCGACGTAAGGTGAACGAGGTATTCGGAACAACGCTGAGCGATCAGGATAAGCGCACGTTAGCAACCCTGATTTATTATCCGCGCGAGAAGATGGCACGGATTCTCGCAAAGATAAAGAACAAGAAGGATTGGTATAAGATCACGCTTTATCGTCTGATTGCAGTCAGCAAGAGAGCTGCCAGCAAGTACACGCGATCAAAGGTCCGCAAGGCACTTCCGCCGGAATTTGCGTATGTGATCGAGGAGCTGATTACTGAGAAGGACGATGTCAGAGACAAGGAATCTTACTACGATGCGATTGTGCAGACGATCATTCGTCTTGGAAGAGCGGAGGATTTTATCGCGGCTCTGTGTGAACTGATTCAGAGACTTGTCGTCGATCATCTTCATATTCTCGGCGATATCTATGACCGTGGTCCAGGCCCGCACATCATTATGGATGATCTGATGGCATATCATTCCGTGGATGTACAGTGGGGCAATCACGATGTACTCTGGATGGGAGCAGCGACCGGACAGAGAGCCTGCATTGCAAATGCACTCCGAATCTGTGCCCGTTATGGTAATCTGGATATTCTGGAGGAGGGCTATGGAATCAATCTTCTTCCGCTTGCGACATTTGCGATGCAGGCGTATGAGAATGATCCGTGTACCTGTTTTGCACTGAAAGGGGAGCCTCCGAAAAACAAGAATGAGAGAGAGATGAACTTAAAGATGCACAAGGCGATCTCAATCATTCAGTTCAAGGTCGAGGGACAGATGAGCAAGGAGCATCCGGAGTTCGGTCTGGAGGGGCGTGCGCTTCTTCACCGCATTGACTATGAGCGCGGTGTGATCACGCTTGACGGAAAAGAATATAAACTTCTGGATATGAATTTCCCGACTGTAGATCCGAAAGACCCGTATCGCCTGAGTGATGCCGAGGAGCAGGTGATGGAGCGTCTCGAGAATGCCTTCCAGAAGTGTGAAAAACTTCAGGAACACATGCGTTTCCTGCTTGCAAAGGGAAGTCTGTACAAAGTATACAACGGAAATCTGCTCTTTCACGGCTGTGTGCCGTTAAATGAGAATGGCAGTTTCCGCGAGGTGGAGCTTTACGGACATCGTTGCAGTGGCAGATCTCTCTACGAGTTTTTTGATGAGTATATCCGAAAAGGCTTTGTCGCAGAGGATCTTGTGGAGCGCAAGCGCGGTCGTGATCTGATGTGGTATATCTGGCTTCACGAGAATTCCCCGCTGTTTGGAAAGACGAAGATGGCGACATTTGAGCGGTATTTCCTCGCGGAGAAGGAGACACACAGGGAGAAGAAGAATCCATACTACACGCTGATCGAGGACGAGGAGGTTGCAAACAGGATTCTTGAGGAATTTGGTTTGTCACCAGAGGACGGTCACATCATCAACGGTCATGTTCCGGTCAAGACGAAGAATGGAGAGAGCCCGGTCAAGTGTGGAGGAAAGGTTCTCGTTATTGACGGTGGTTTCTCGCGCGCTTACCAGAAGGAGACCGGAATCGCCGGATATACACTGATTTACAATTCTTACGGACTGATTCTTGCGGCGCATAAGCCGTTTGAGTCGACCGAGTCTGCGATCGAGAATGAGAGTGACATTCACTCCGACAGTGTGATTATTCAGAGATCGACGGAGAGGGAGCTCGTCGGAGATACGGACAGCGGACGGAAACTTAAAGCGGATATTGCAGATCTTGAGTATCTGCTTGAGGCATACCGAAGTGGACGTATCATCGAGAAGTTCCCGTCTCACAATTCAAATGGTCAGAGATAAAGCATTTTTGTTGTGGGTATTGTGCATGGATGGGAATGAGTTTTGTGAGAAAAATTTTTGTTACCGTTCATGTGTGGCACAAACGGCGACAGATTTTGTAAAAAAGGATTGACGAGACAGGAAAAAGTGATTATACTGACAGCAAATAAATAAAAAATAAGTTCTTCGGGGCGGGGTGCGATTCCCCACCGGCGGTGACTCTTTGAGAGAAGAGAAGTCCGCGACCTGCGCAAGTGGCTGATCCGGTGAGATTCCGGAACCGACAGTAAAGTCTGGATGAAAGAAGAGATTATGCGAATAGATGTCAGAATATAGAGAGTTAGAAAGTGACAGATCTTCACTCAGAAAGCAAGCCCCAGATTTCAAGCAAATCTGGGGCTTTTTGATATGATAGGAAATTGCGTCCTATCATACAAAAACGCTCCGCGAGGATGCGCACTCGGCGCAGGGGAAGATGGTTGCCGAAGCAACCGCGCCTCGGCGCGAGAATGTGCCAGGGCACATTCTTTTTTATTCATAGAAGCATAAAAGATGGAAGATTGCGTTCATGAAAAATATTCTGCGAGCGTCGACTCAAACACTCATTTGTTTCGCATGATACTCCCTGCGGTGCATCAAAAATTTATTTCTGGGTGAAGTTTTTTTATAAAGAAAGTGAAAGTACTCAGAAGGCGAGGACGGATGTGCTGTGACTGAAAGGAACTTACATCATGGCAAGAGGAGGAGTCAACAATGAGAGAGAAACTGTTTACGACAAGAAATGTGGTATTGATGGGAATGCTCGGCGCGCTGGCGGGTGTGCTGATGATGTTTGAGGTGCCGCTCGTATTTCTGGCACCGAGTTTTTACGGACTTGATTTCAGTGAGGTTCCGGTACTTGTCGGGAGCTTTGCACTTGGCCCGGTTGCAGGGATTGTGATTGAGGCAGTGAAGATTCTGGTGAAGCTCGTAATTAAGCCGACGAGCACCGGATTTGTCGGAGAGTTTGCGAACTTTACGATTGGATGTGCACTTGTGATCCCGGCAGGATTGATTTACCACTTCAATCGCACGAAGAAAGGCGCCGGAATTGGAATGACAGTTGGAACGATTCTGATGGCAATGGCAGGAGTTGTCCTCAATGCTGTCGTGATGCTTCCGTTCTATTCTCACTTCATGCCACTTGACACGATCATCTCGATGGGAGCACAGATCAATCCGGCAGTCAGCAATGTGTGGACGTTCGCTCTTCTGTGTGTGGGACCGTTCAATGTGGTAAAGGGCATTGTGGTTTCCCTGATCACCGCTCTTGTGTATAAGAGAGTCAGTGTTGTGATTCACAGCACAGCCAGTCAGGCGAGACGGGGCGTTCGGGCATAACTTCGCATAAAGGATGTAGAACAATAAGATAAAGAACATAATAAATAGCAGAATCTGGAAAAACCGGAAAGGAAGGCTTTATATTTCCTTTCCGGTTTTTTTGTGATATGATACGAGATATGATATTGGGAAATATTTATCTGAAAAAGAAAAGAGGAACACACCAATGGAAACAAAGATGGTGAAAATACAGGATACAGCAGAGATACGAGATGAGGAGCTGGCGGAGGCAGCGCAGATTCTTCGGGATGGAGGGCTTGTAGCATTTCCGACGGAGACAGTTTATGGACTCGGTGCGAATGCTCTGAATGAGGAGGCAGCGAAAAAAATCTATGCGGCGAAGGGGCGTCCGTCGGACAATCCGCTGATCGCGCATATTTCCTGCATGGAGGAGCTTGAACCCCTTGTGAAGGAAATTCCGGAAGCGGGAAGAAAACTTGCCGAGGCATATTGGCCGGGACCGTTGACGATGATTTTTCCGAAGAGCAGTATCGTGCCGTATGGAACAACGGGTGGTCTTGAGACCGTGGCGGTGCGGATGCCGAGCGATCCGGTTGCAAGCCGTCTGATTCATCTTGCGAAAGTTCCGGTTGCAGCGCCGAGTGCGAATACTTCCGGTCGTCCAAGTCCGACGACAGCTCAGCATGTATGGCAGGATATGAATGGAAGAATCGAGATGATTCTTGATGGAGGTCCGGTCGGAATCGGTGTGGAGTCGACGATTGTCGATGTGTCCGGTGAAGTGCCGACGCTTCTTCGTCCGGGCGCTGTGACGATGGAGATGCTTGAAAAGACCGTCGGTCATGTCGAGATCGATCCGGCGATTCAGGGACCGCCAACTGCTGATTTTCATCCGAAGGCTCCGGGCATGAAGTACCGCCACTACGCTCCTCATGCACAGATGACACTTGTGGAGGGCGAGGCAGAGGCAGTCGCAAACAAGATCAATGAGCTTGTAAAAGAAGGACTTGAGCAGAATCTGCGGGTAGGTGTGATCTGCACCGATGAGAGCCGGTCGAGCTATCCGGACGGACTTGTCCGCAGTGTCGGAGAGCGTGCAAAGGAAGAGACGATCGCCCACAACCTGTTTGCTGTCCTCAGAGAGTTTGATGATCTCGATGTCGATGTGATTTATTCGGAGAGTTTCTCTAAAGATCATCTCGGTCAGGCGATCATGAACCGTCTGACAAAGGCGGCAGGATACCATATCCTGAAAGTCTGAGGAGACAAAAGACAGATAAGAGATAATTTGAGTTTGAGAAAGATAATCGTGCACCAAAAAAGATAAAAAATAGAAAAAGGAGAATTTTATGTCAGAGACGAAGAAGCGTCGGGATTACATTTCCTGGGATGAGTATTTTATGGGAGTTGCAGACCTTTCCGGTCGTCGATCGAAAGATCCGAACACGCAGGTAGGAGCCTGCATCGTCAGCCAGGATAACAAAATCATGTCGATGGGATACAATGGATTTCCGAAGGGCTGTTCCGATGATGAGTTCCCGTGGGGAAAAGAGGCGGAGACGACAGATCCGTACAGTGCAAAATACCTCTATGTGACGCACAGCGAGCTCAATGCGATTTTGAATTATCGGGGCGGAAGCCTTGAGGGAAGCAAGCTCTATGTGACGCTGTTCCCGTGCAATGAGTGTGCGAAGGCGATCATTCAGGCAGGAATTCAGACGATTATCTATAAGGAAGACAAGTATCCGGATTCTCCGTCTGTCCGTGCGTCAAAGCGCATGTTAAATGCAGCGGGTGTTCGCTATTACCAGTATGAGTGCAGTGGAAGAAAGATTGAGATCGATGTCTGAGAAATCTGAAAAATCTGAGAAAAAATGGGAATGTGATCAGTGTGATCAGGGAAATTTGGCAGAACAGTTGAGTTTTGTGGCGGTTGATCTTGAGACGACGGGACTTGATCCAAAGAAAGATCGGATTATCGAGATCGGCGCAATTCGCGTGGAGAATGGAGAGGTCGCGGGAGAGTATCAGCAGTTAGTCAATCCCGGATGTCCGATTCCCGATTTTGTATCCGATCTGACCGGAATTACGGATGAGATGGTGGAAAAAGCGCCGCTGATCGGGGAGGTTCTCGATGAATTTTTGAAATTCTGTGGAGAACTTCCGATTGTGGGGCATCAGGTGATGTTTGATTACCGTTTTCTGAAACGGGCGACAGTAAATCAGGGGGAATCTTTTGAGCGGAACGGAATTGATACGCTTGCGCTCTGCCGGGCATTTATGCCGGTGGAGGAGAGGAAAAACCTAGCTGTCGCCTGTGCGTTTTTTGAGATTGAGCGGGAGCGGGCACATCGGGCATGCTCGGATGCGTGGGACACGGTGAGATTGTATACAAAGATTGCGAGACAATTCGGGCAGAACAAGCCGGAGCTTTTTGTTCCAAAACCGCTTATTTACAAGGTAAAACGGGATCAGCCGGCATCGGAAAAGCAAAAAGAAGACTTGCGGTATTTTATAAAATATCATAAAATAAGTTTACCTGTGCGCTTTGAAGAATTGAGCCGTAGCGAAGCCTCAAGACTTCATGATCAGTTGATTTTGCAATACGGCAGGATTGTCAAAAAATGAGCGCGGGTGTATTTGGAACAAGAAAAAAATAAGATGAAAAAGAAAGAGAGGTTCATGTATCATGGCAAACTCACATAATAATAAGAATAAAACAAAGAGAATCGTATCGGGAGTGATTGTCATCATCCTGATTCTTGCGATGGTGGTTCCGATGGTAGCGGGAACGCTCGTCAGCGTGTTCCAGTAAATAAGAGGAGCAGAGAATATATGAGAAAATTGAGATTGCTGAGTGGTATGGCTCTGATTGCGGTTGCAGGAATCAGTTCTGCAGTGCCGGCGTATGCAGAGGAGAAAACCATACCGGATGGAATCTATGTCGGTGAGTTCAGTCTGGGAGGACTCACAAAGGAGAAGGCGGAGGAGGAAGTCGCGACCTATGTGGACGGGCTTTCGGATAGAACGATCTCCCTCGATGTGGACGGAACGACGGTGGAGACGACGGCGCGTGATTTGGGATATGCCTGGAGCAATGAGAATGTCGTTGAGGCGGCTGCGAGTCATGCACTTGAGGGCAATCTGATCCGTCGATATATGGGAACGAAGGATCTGGAAAAGAATCCGGTTCACATTGAGATCGAGGCATCTGTGGATGAGGAGAAGGTGGATGCCTTCATTAAGAAAACGTGTGCCGGAATTGTGGGCGCGCCGGTGGATGCGTCGATTGTCCGTGAGAACGGAACCTTTAAGATTACTCCGGGAAGCTCCGGAAAGGTGGTTGATCTCGATGCGACGAGTCAGGCGATCGATGAGGCGCTGACAGGTGGAGCCTCCGGAATCGGCGGGGAAAATAAGACGACGGAAGGCGCAGAGGCAGTGCCAGCGGAGGATGCCGACGGTATGGTAATTAAGGTCAGCGCTGTGGTGAATGAGGAAGAGCCGAGAATCAAGGAAGATGATTTGAAGAGCATCAAAGATGTGCTCGGCACCTGCACGACCGACTTTTCGAGCAGTGGAGAGGCGCGCTCAAAGAATCTTGCAAATGGGGCGAAGAAGATCAACGGAAAAATTTTGATGCCGGGAGATACGCTCTCCGGATATGAGTGCATGAGTCCGTTTACAACCGATAATGGATACTTCACAGCTGCAGCTTATGAGAATGGACAGGTTGTCGACAGCGTCGGAGGCGGTGTCTGCCAGATTGCGACGACACTTTATGATGCCTCTTTGATGGCTGAGCTGACGATCACACAGAGACAGAATCACTCTATGATTGTCAATTATGTAAAGCCGTCGATGGATGCGGCGATCGCGGGAACCTACAAGGATATTAAGATCACAAATCCATATGACACTCCGATTTATGTCGAGGGTGGAACGAGCGGACGAAAGCTCACATTCACGATTTACGGAAAGGAGACTCGTCCGGCAAACCGCAAGGTGGAGTACATCTCGGAGACACTCGGTACGACCGATCCGGGAGCACCGAAGGAGAAGGTAGACAATTCACTTGCACCGGGAACAAGAAAGCAGGTTCAGTCTGCACATACCGGTTTGAAGTCTCGTCTCTGGAAGGTTGTGACGGTTGATGGAGTCGAGACGGAGAGAACGATTCTCCACACGGATACTTACAACGCGTCAAAAGCGATCGTTCTGGTTGGACCGAAGGCAGCGACCCCGACGACTCAGCCGGCTACGCCGGAACAGCCGACATCGGCACCGGAGACATCTGGCGCTCATAATGGTGGAGGCACGAGTGCGGAGACGACGACTTCGGCGGAGACTGCACCTGAGACGAAATCTCCGGCAGTCGAGGGGGAGAATGGCGGACCGGGCGTGAGCGCACCGGCACCGACTGAAGCCCAGACAGAGTCTCATACCGAAGCACCAGCACCAGCGCCGGCACCGGAGTCTGAGACACCTGCTGCCTCTCCTGTTGTGGAAGCCGCGCAGTAAATGAAAGTTCACTTCGATCAGAGAGGAGCATTTTTGTATGATGCGGAAAATTGAGCGAGAGAATACCGGGCTTTTGAAACCGGGACAAGACCTGGTTGTGGCGGGATATGCGGGGCTGGCCGGAAGTGTACTTCTGGTGAAAGAGAAAGATCAGTATGAGCGCCTGAGAGGGTGGTTTTCGGAGAAATGGCTCGATCAGGCAGGCGAGATGGAGATCTCGCCTGAGCAAGATAAGATCGACTGGTCGGAGGTCGGAGCGACAGACTGGGAGAGCGCAGGCGAGGGCGGTATCCTGTCTGCGATCTGGTGTCTCTCCGGAGCCTATGGTACCGGAGTGGAATTTGCTCTGAGAAAAATCCCGGTTCGTCAGGACACGATTGAGATCTGCGAGCGTCTGGAGTTGAATCCTTACCGACTTTACAGTCATGGATGTTGGTTGCTGTCGTCGAAAAACGGTGGTCGGACAGTCGAGAATCTCAGAGAAAAGGGAATCCCGGCTCAGGTGATCGGAAGTGTGACGAAGGGCATTGCGCGCGAGATGATTGTGGAGAATGGACATGGTTTTCTTGAGCGCCCACAGCCGGATGAACTCGAGAAGATTTTTCCCGGATATTTTAAGCAGGAAGCTCCAACTTCTTTAAGCCGGGGTAGTTCACTCGGGATGAGCAGTGATTGGAAAGCGAACGATCAGAAGGAATCGATGGCTGATCAAGAGCATAAAAAAGGATTCAGAAAAGAAAGATAAATAAAGATAAAGAAGGATTCAAAAAAGAATTCAGATAAAGAAAGATTCGGAACGGGAGGAAATGTCGTAATGAGAGAAAAGATACTGGCGGTAATTGAGAAGAACAGCAGAATTGATATTCATGATCTTGCCATTCTCTTGGGTGAGAGTGAGGTCGCGGTGGCGAACGAGATTGCGGAGATGGAGAAAGAGCATATCATCTGCGGATATCATACTCTGATTAACTGGGATAATACCAGCGAGGAAAAGGTCAACGCTCTGATTGAGGTCAAGGTAACTCCTCAGAGAGGAATGGGATTTGACAAGCTGGCAGAGAGAATTTACCAGTACAATGAGGTCAATTCCCTGTATCTGATGGCGGGAGCCTTTGATTTCATGGTCATCATCGAGGGAAAGACGATGCGCCAGGTTGCACAGTTTGTCTCTGACAAGCTGGCTCCGCTTGATTCTGTGCTCAGCACAGCAACCCACTTTGTTCTGAAAAAATACAAGGATCACGGAACGGTACTCTGTGACGAGATCCAGGATGAAAGGATGCTGATTACACCGTGAGAAATCCATTATCTGACAAGATTGAATCGATTCCGTGGTCTGGAATCCGTAAGTTCTTTGACATTGTAAGCGAGATGAAAGATGCGATCTCCCTCGGCGTGGGCGAGCCGGATTTTGATACGCCGTGGCACATCCGCGAGGAAGGTATCTATTCTCTGGAAAAGGGAAGAACATTTTATACCTCCAATGCAGGTTTGAAGGAACTGCGTGAGGAGATTCACAATTATGTGCACAGAAAGTACAACGTTTCCTATGATGCGGACTCTGAGATTATTGTGACGGTCGGCGGTAGTGAGGCGATTGACCTTGCGATGCGTGCGATGCTCAATCCGGGGGATGAGGTTCTGATCCCACAGCCGAGCTATGTCTCCTATGATCCGTGTGCGGTTCTTGCAGATGGAGTTCCGGTGATTATCGAATTGGAAGAGAAAGATCAGTTCCGCCTGACTCCGGAGAAATTGCTTGAGAAGATCACGCCGAAGACGAAAATTCTGGTGCTTCCGTTCCCGAACAATCCAACCGGTGCGATCATGACCCGCGAGGATCTTGAGAAGATTGCAGAGATTGTGGAGGAGCATGATCTCTTTGTGCTCTCTGATGAGATCTACGGAGAGCTGACTTACGGAGAGGAGCCACATGTCACGATCGCCTCGATTCCTGGAATGAGAGACCGCACGATCCTGATCAATGGTTTCTCGAAGGCATTTGCAATGACCGGATGGAGACTTGGATATGCGTGCGGACCGGAGATTATCTTAAAGCAGATGCTCAAGATTCACCAGTATGCGATCATGTGTGCACCTACGACAAGCCAGTATGCGGCAGTCGATGCACTCAAGAACAGCGATGAGGATGTGGCTCATATGAGAGAGTCCTACGACCAGCGCAGACGTTATCTGCTTCATGCGCTTCGCGAGATGGGAATGGAGTGTTTTGAGCCTCTCGGCGCATTTTACATCTTCCCGAGCATTAAGCGTTTCGGCATGACTTCGGAGGAGTTTGCACTCAGACTTCTTGAGGAGGAAAAAGTGGCAGTTGTTCCGGGAACGGCGTTTGGTGCGTGTGGAGAGGGATTTCTGCGAATCTCCTATGCGTACTCATTGAAGAGCCTAAAGGAAGCACTCAGCAGAATTGAGCGTTTTGTCAAGCGTCTCGATGCGGAGAGTGAGAGTGCTCCAAGAGGGGCTGAGGGAAGTGTGGAAAATGTGGTGAACATGGAAAAAGCAGGTGAAGCAAAATGATGAACATTGTTTTGTTTGAGCCGGAAATGCCACTGAATACGGGAAATATCGGGCGTACCTGTGTGGCGACAAACACGAGGCTTCATTTGATTGAACCGCTGGGATTTAAGCTCAATGAGAAGGCAATCCGCCGTGCGGGTCTCGATTACTGGGACAAGCTCGATGTGACGGTCTACTGCGATTATCAGGATTTCCTCGACAAGAATCTGGGCGCAAAGATCTATATGGCAACGACAAAGGCGAAGCATGTCTACACCGATGTCAGGTATGAGCCGGATTGTTACATCATGTTTGGAAAGGAGAGTGCAGGAATTCCTGAGGAAATCCTTGTGGAGAATGAGGAGACCTGTGTGCGGATTCCGATGTGGGGAGACATCCGCTCTCTGAATTTGGCGAATTCTGTGGCGATTGTGCTCTATGAGGCACTGCGCCAGAATGGGTTTGAGGCGATGACGATGGAGGGGAATCTTCATCGGCTTCATTGGAATGAGTGATTGAGGACTTTTTTATAGTGAATAAGATATAGAGATAAAATTCAAGTCGACGCTCGTGGAGACTTGGCGCGCAATTCTGGTCAGCTTTGCTGACATCTTCCCATCAGAATTACTGCGCATCCACTCTGAGTTATATTTTGAGTTCGCTCCTATGGGCGGGCAAAGTTATGCGAACGCGTTTGCATATACTTGCCCGCCCTTCGTCGCGTTAGGAATCTCTTTCAAGTTTTATTTACATCGTCCGTTTGCAAAGGCTGGGCAGGTATTAGGATTGGCTCTGTGAACTACCCCGACTTAAAATCGTTGGGCATTGACTTTGAACGATTGGAAATATGGAGGGTAATTGATTTGTGCAAGTAAATAAAATTAGATGAAAAAAATATGAAAAAAGGATTGACAATATGGTTAGCATATGCTAATATAATACTCAGTTAGCGACAACTAACTACATGTGAATATTCTATACATTTCAACATTGCCCCATTCGACCCGTGGAGGCAACGACTCAACTCCTATGAAGAAAGCACCCTGTCCCGCAAGCAGGGTGCTTTTATTTCATAGGAAATTGCGTCCTATCATAAAATAAAAGCGATGTTGTATGGAAAAATAGACTTGACTTTTTGAACGTGGGAGGTCAAAATAGAGAGCAATATACACGGTGTGAAAAAAGATCATAAAAAATCGCAATAAGAGAAAGAAATCGATTACCGTTTGTGTCATGCATGAACGGTAACAAATAGAGAGATGGATAAAGAAGAAAGGGAACGGCTGAGATGAGAATTTATCTGGTGAGACATGGTCAGACGGATTGGAATAAGGCGCACAAGATTCAGGGAAGACACAACATTTCTCTGAATGACTGTGGACGTGAGATGGCAGAGAAAGCATCGGAAAAATTGAGAGATGTTGTATTTGATGGCGCCTTCTGCTCTCCTCTGATTCGTGCTCAGGAGACTGCCCAGATTATTCTCGGAGACCAGAAGGGGATCTTGAAGCCCGAAGACCGTCTTGCGGAGATTGCTTTTGGTGTGGAAGAAGGACGGGAGAGAGAAAAAATTGAGGCAAACCCAGCTGATCCGGTTCATAACTTTTTCAGTGATCCAGCACACTATCTTCCGCCGGAGGGGGCAGAGACCTTTGAGGCTGTATATCGCCGTACGGGCGCTTTCATGGAAGACTTAAAGAAACGGGAACACGACTTTGATGCCGTTCTTCTTGTCGCTCATGCAGTTGTCAACCGAACGATCCTGAATCCGATTGCCGGGATTGCGCTTGGTGATTTCTGGAAAATTAAGCTCCCGAACTGTGCGATCGCCGTTCTTGAATTGAAAGACGGAGAATACCGGATTCTCGATGATGGATCAGAGAAGGAAGAAACCGTTAGATGAGAAAATTGTACGAAAAAATGTACTTGATTTTCCAAAAACCTTATGCTAATATATAAACAGTTAGCAATAGCTAACCACATGTGAATATTCTATACATTTCAACATTGCCCCATCTGACCCGTGGAGGCAACGACTCAACTCCTATGAAAAGGCGCTCTGTCCCGCAAGCAGAGCGCCTTTTTGTGTTCAAACTTTTGCAAGTGTTGATTTGAAAAGTTGTGTTGGAATGTTTTGAAAATAGTTTTGTTTATTGATTGTGTGTGTGAACAGGAGTCTGTGAGATCGGCTCAAAGAAATCTCTTCGGATGAAGAGACTGACGTTTTCGATAAAAGTCTCCGTATCGAACTGGTCAGCTTCCTCTAAATAGCATTTGATGATGCTGAAAAACAGATCGCCGAGCATGGAAGAAAAGATCGGAGAGGCAATCTTTGCATGATAGCCGTTTTCTTCTGCAGAGCGCAGTTTGTCACTGAGAATATCCTGAAGTCCTTTTCTCAGAATCCGGATCAGATCTCCGTCCTTATTTGCCTGATAAATTTTCTGATACTGAATCTTGTTTTCACTGATGTGCTCAATCAGGATCGTCAGGAAGTTTTTCAGGGAATCGATGTTTTGAAGGCTGATGACTTCTTCTGTCAGACCAACTTCCTCGATCAGAGAGAGAAGGCAGTAGTGGAGAAGATCGTACTTGTCTTCAAAGTAGCGGTAAAAGGTTGATCGGGAAACCAGAGAGGTATTGCAAATCTCCGTCAAGGTGATTTGTTCGAGTGGAAGCATGCTCAGTTCTTTCAAAAATGCGCCACGAAGCAGGGCATAGGTGCGCCGTACTGTAATGTGCTCTTTTGATGGGTTATTTCGGCTCATAATAGATTGCTCCTCCAAAAAAATTCTAAAAAATAAGCGAAAAGAAACGGAATAACACTTTTGTGTCAAATAGGACAAAGCGCATAAAACTGTTTCATTTGAAACGCTCCACAAAAATATGATACTTGAGTATTTTACCATAAACATAGATAATAGTGCAAGAAATGATAGTTACTTCAATATGTTCAGAAACAGAGGAGTCACTGTGCACGGATAGGCATTTTCTGAACGGAAAATGCCGTATGATACCGTGGCGGTAGCAGATTTTTTCAGTTTACAGGGCGGAGCCTTTGCAGGAGTTGTTGGCAGCTGCGCGGAGTGTGGATGAGAGCGAGATTTGCAAAGGCAAGCGTAAAAAGATAGAAATGGAGGAATGAGGATGTCTCAGAAATGTTGTAAAGCATATCTTTGGACGATCGCTGCGGCGATGGTTTTTCTGATGGCTGGAATGCCGGGACAGGTTTGGCAGGTCCGGGCAGAGGAAGTGCAGGGTACAGAGGAGATACAGCAGACTCAGGAAATACAAAAGACTCAGGGAACGGAACAGAGTTCGACCGGATGGAGATTTGAGGAAGGCGAGTGGTTTTACTATCTGGAGGATGGGACAAAAAACCGAAAAGAGCTGACGTTTGACGATGCCGTTTACGAGTTTGAGAAGGATGGAACGCTTCAGAGCGCACACTGGATTCCGAATACCGGAGGAGGTGCTTATCCGGTTGTCTGCTATGATGAGGAGGAGCAGGCGCTCTTCGATCAGCTCAATGACGAGAAGAAAGATCTGTTCTTTGAGGAATATCCGGATCGCGAGAATGAGTACGATGGTGATGACCATGCGATGTACGACCGGTATGCCGGATTCAAGATGGATGTGAATCTGAACAAGATTGCTTCCCATCGACTTGAGATGGCAATGGAGAACGGGTACAGCGTGGACAGCACAATTCCGGGAGAAGGAAGCCTGAAAGATTATTTAGGGCAGGTTGGCTACCGCAAACATGCGACGAGTCTGGAACTCTACATACAGAGGCGGGATGATGCCGACGATGCGTTTGACAAGGTGATGGATCGGACTCAGAAGAAGTATGATACTTCTGGAAAGCATCTCTATTCGCTGGAATATTATCGAAGTCTCGGAATGGCGCATGCAGAGAAAGACGGCGCACACTATTTTATGATTGTGCTGATGAGATAGAAGACATTTTCGATGGATTTTTGCTCGTGACTGTGAAGCTACTGAACAGTTGCGAGAATACCTGTGAACAGGAAAGAAAACAGAATCAGAAGGAGTAGAAGAGATGGGACAGAAACTGTTTAATCGGATAAAAGGCCTGAGACACAGAGAAAAACCGATGGCGGAGAAAGGGGCAGAGGGTGGATTTTCCACGATGCTGGCGTACCAGATTATCAAAAAGCGCGGATTCATTGAGATTCTGTTTGCAATTGGGTGTCTGTTTTCTCTGCTTGCGATGCTTTTTGTCGATGTAAACTATGATTTGACAAAGTATGTGCCGAAGAGTGCCGTGTCCGCTCAGGGACTTGACAAGATGAAGGAAGTCTTTGGATACCCGGGAACGGCGAGAGTCATGATAAAGGACGTTTCGCTATATGAGGCGAAACAATATAAAGAAAAATTTGAAGCCGTCGATGGAGTCGATCAGGTGCTCTGGTGCGACACGACCGTCAATGTGTATGCCGGAGAAGATTTCATCAACATGGACGACATCAAAGATTACTACAAGGATAATTGTGCGGTCATGGATATCACGTTTGATGAGGAGTCGGATTCCAACCGCACGAAGAATGCGATCACCGAGCTGAAGGAGATCACCGGAGATAAGGGATGTTTCTCCGGAATGGCAATCCAGAACAAATCTCTGATTGAGACGACGGCGAGCGAGATGCAGACAATTCTTGTCGTTGCCGTGATCATGATCTTTGCGGTTCTTGCACTGACGACGACGGCGTGGACGGAGCCGATTCTTTTCATGCTTGTCATGGGGGTGGCGGTGCTTTTGAACCGTGGAACAAACATATTTATCGGAACCGTTTCGTTTCTGACGAACAATGTGGCGATTATTCTTCAGCTTGCGACCTCGATGGACTACTCGATTTTCCTGCTCGATGCCTTCCTGAGATGGAGAAATGCAGGTTTCTCCGAGGAGGAGGCGATCGTCAAGGCAGTTGAGGAAGCGATCAACTCGATTTTCGCGAGCAGTCTGACGACGGTTGTCGGCTTCCTTGCGCTTGTGACGATGAAGTTCAACATTGGCTTCGATATGGGACTGGTGCTTGCAAAGGGAATCATTTGCAGTCTGCTTGCAGTTGTCTTCTTCATGCCGGCGATGATTCTGAAGTTTGCGAAGTGGAACGATAAGACGAGACATCGTTCGTTCCTTCCGAATTTCACACCGCTTGGAAAACTTGTATACAAAGTTCGATATGTGATCCTGGCGCTTGTCATTGTGCTGACACCTCCTGCCTATGTCGCACAGGGAATGAATGATTTCCTGTTTGGAAATGATGCGGTTGGTTCTTCAGAGGGAACGAAGGTTTACGAGGACGATCAGGAGATCGTCGCAAAGTTTGGACGAAGCAATATGCTTCTTGCGATTTACCCGAACACCTCCAATGTGACGGAGAAGGAGCTCACGGATGAGCTTGAGGATCTGCCGTATGTGAAGAGTGTGACCTCAATGGCAGGAACACTTCCGGAGGGAGTTCCGGAGGACATCATTCCGTACTCGACGGCAAAACTTCTGCACCGCGGAGACACGGCGCGCATGCTGATTTACATCCGCACGAAAGGCGAGAGTGATGCTTCGTTCGAGTACACCGATCAGATCCGTGAGATTGTGAAAAAATATTATCCGGATAACTCCTATCTGGTCGGTGAGACACCGTCCACACAGGACATCAAGACGACGATCATTGCAGATAATGCCCGCGTAAATGTGCTGACTCTGCTCGGTGTATTCATTGTCGTCATGTTCAGTTTTAAGTCGGCGTTGATTCCGATCATCGTTATGATTCCGATTGAGGTCGCGATCTACTTCAATATGGCGATGCCGTATATTCAGGGTGTCGACATGATTTACATGGGATACATCATTGTCAGCAGTATTCAGCTCGGTGCGACCGTGGATTACTCAATTCTGCTGACAAACAACTACATTGCAAAGCGTCAGGAACTTCCGAAGAAAGAGGCGTGCATCTCAGCGATCGCCCAGTCCTGTTCCTCGATCCTCACATCGGGCACGATCATCACGCTTGCCGGTTATATCGTTCATCTGATTTCGACGACCGCAGCGATCGGAGATTTGGGACATCTGATCGGACGAGGAGGACTGTTCAGTCTGGTTCTTGTGCTTTTCCTGCTTCCGTCGCTCCTTGTGCTGTGTGACAAGATCATCATCGACAAGGCGTGGACGCATCCGATTCAGACTTACCGGGAAAAGATGCGCGAAAAGCGGAAACAGATGCAGGGTCAGGTGAAAGCAAAACTTGCAAAGCATTTTGAATCATAAGACTTGCATTGGAATAAGGATTGCATTGAAATGAGAAATGCATTTTTTAGAGAGTCAGGGATCATCGGAGGGAGAATAAGATGAAAAACAGATATAGAAGAATGGGTGCGACCGTGATGACGGTTGTCACGCTTGCCACGAGTCTGGTTCCGGCGCAAGCAGTGCTGGCAGGAGAGGTCTCTGCGAGTGTGGATGAGGCGATGTACGTCAATCTTGATTACTATGGTCAGATTGACAAGGTGAATATGGTCAAGAGCATCAGCCTGAATGGAACTTCGAGTTTCACGGATTACGGCGATTACACCGATGTAACAAATATGACAGATCATACGGAACCGGTTCTCGGGGATGGAAGCGTTACCTGGAACTTTGCACCGGATCAGAATGGACGGTTCTATTATAAGGGAGTCATGAAGAACGATCAGGTGACTCTGCCGTGGACGTTTGACGTATCCTATAAATTAAACGGAGTTCCGACAGATGCAGATAAACTTGCAGGTGCATCCGGAACCGTGGAGATTCACATTGATGCAACGGCAAATGAGAATGCACGCGAGTATTACCGCAACAACATGATGCTCGCAGTCGCAGTCCTTGTCGATCTGACAAAGTGTTACAGCGTTGAGGCGGACGGGGCTCAGGTTCAGAACATCGGCAGTCAGACCGGAGTCGTTTTCACGGCACTTCCGGGTGAGGATGGAGACTACACGGTTCGCATCGGTTCGGACAGCTTTGAGAGTGCTGGCGTGCTGATGACGATGATTCCGGGCACGACAAAGGATCTTGAGCATGTCAAGGATCTCAAGGATGCAAAGGATACCTGGAAGGAAGCCGGAGACCAGCTCTATGACAGTATGGAACAGATGGCACTCTCTGTGGAGTCGATGCGTGATGGAGTCAATGATCTTCAGAGCGGACTTGGATCAGCGGAGAATGTGAGAGGTGTCTGGAGCGGTTCTAAGGACAATATCCTGGACAACAATGATAAGGCGCTTGCTTCTCTGACTGCGGTGTCGGAGCAGATGCAGGCGATGGTTCCTCATATTGAGTCCGCAAAAGAGTCAGCCGAGATCGTTCATGACAGTCTCGGTGACATTGTGAATTCGATGAGAGAGATGCAGGATCCGCTGAGAAAGCTCAACACGAGCCTGCGCGGAATCAAGAGCAATACCGAGGATCTTGCTGCCAGTGTCGCTCCGTTAAATCAGCTGATGCAGACGCTGATTGCGCTTGACGCGACGCTTCAGTCGAGCGAGCAGATCTATGTGACCCAGCTTGCTTCTCTCGGAGTCAGCCTTGAGCAGGTGGAGAATGATTATTACGACGGCGATGTGGATCTGATCGATGACGTAAATGCATCGGCGCAGACGGCAACCCCGTCTTCTGCAACGGCGGCTGGAATTCCGGGGGTGACGCTGAATACTCAGCAGCTTCTCATTGCTCTGACGCAGAAGAAAGCCTACCTTGAAAAACTTTCCTCAGCAAGTACCTCTCTTGCAGGAAAACTTTCGTCACTTCTCGATGATACATCAGACGCATCTCGTTCGATGGGAGAGCTCGTCGATGAGATTGATTTCATCCTTGAGGACAGCACGGCTCTGTATGATTCTCTTGAGACGTATTACTCAGATTTTCAGCTTGCACTTGATGATTCTGAGGAACTGGTAAACCGGACGACAAATGCGCTCGACACGAGTGTGAGCACGCTGACGCTGATTCAGAATACGATGAGAGCAAGCAGTGATTCCCTCGATGCGGCAGCACGTGACAGCATTCGCGGAAGCATGGAGGTCCTCGACAAGAGCCTGCGCGTTCTCGACAGCACGACGTCGATGCGTATGGCGGGAAGAACGATGAAGGATACGATGGATCGCGAGTGGGATGATCTCGACGGCGATACGAGATTCCTCTACATGGATCCGTCCGCGGAGAAAGTTTCGTTCACTTCGGATCAGAACGAGGAGCCGGATACACTTCAGGTCATTCTGAGAACGAAGGAGATCAGCCTTGATGATGACGATGAAGTGCTCGATGCGGAGTCTGCAAAGGCATCTGAGGGACCATTAAAGAGAATGTGGAATGTGCTTGTAAAGATGGTTCAGGCGATTATCGAGATCTTTAAGAACCGTTAATCCGTTAATCAAAGAGAAGTTGTTATTGGAAAGACAGGGATTATTAGAATTATCAGGATAATCGGGATAGAGTCGTGTTCGTGTTGGGTGGAATGGAACGAAGAAGACTACGGGAAGGAGAGACAGAAGCTATGGGAAAGAATCGGGTCATTACGATAGGAAGACAGCTTGGAAGCGGCGGAAGCTATATTGGACGGGAAGTGGCAAGACGACTGGGAATCGAGTGCTACGACAAGCGTTTGATTGAGCTGGCGTGCAAGTACGGAAATGTGGATCTTGAGCGAATGAAGGACGCGGAGGAGAAACGTGCAAATCCATTTCTGTTTTCTGTTCCGCGCGAGGTTCAGAATGATCGTACCGGGCATGGCGGATCAATCAACGATATGGTATTCAACCTCCAGTCAGCAGTGATTCGCCAGCTCGCGGAGAGGGAGTCCTGCATCATCGTCGGACGGTGCGCGGACTATGTGCTCAGGGAGCAGGAGAATATGCGCTCGGTATTCATTTTTTCGAATCTCGGAAGCCGGATTGAGAGAGTCAGTGAGAAGCGCAGGGTGCTTCGCGATCAGGCATTGAATCTGATCCGAAAGGAAGACAAGACGAGAAGAAATTATTATGAGTGTTATGCCGGAAAACGCTGGGGATCGACAGAGAGCTATGATGTGTCATTAAACAGCGGTCGCCTTGGCTTAAATGGTTGTGTAGAAATGATTTGTGCGCTCTATAATCAGATGGAGATGAAATAAATAGTATGAGCATATTTAGAGTAAAAACAAGGACAGAAAAAAAGAGGACTCCGTTTTGGCGGAGGGGAAGACAGTGCGCGATGGCATTTCTGTTTGCAACCTGTGTTGTAGTTGCAAGCTGTCCGACCGTAAAAGTCTGGGCGTCGGAGAAGAGCGAGAGTAAGAAGACGAAGATCGGAAAAGTCTGGCTGGTTGTGGATGCAGATGTCGGAATCAAGGCGGATGTAAGCGGGGATGTGTATGTGACACCGGACGGAGGAAATACGGACCGCTACCGCATCGATGATGTTCAGCTCGTCAACGATGGCGGGGAAGAGTTCAGCAACACGAATCCACCGGAATTTGAGATCACGCTTGTCTCACAGGACGAGGAAGAATATTATTTTGCAAAGACTGGAAGCTCGGCAGTTCGCCTTGATCTTGCGACGACCGCAAAGTCGAAGTATGACAAGGTGGAGCTGATCAGTGCAAAACGCCAGAATGATAATTCTGAGCTTGTGATTCGGGGGCGTTTGATTTTCGACAAGAAGGCAGACACAAGAAAGGTAAATTCGCCGGCAGTCTCCGGCACAGCAGGGACAACAGAGACGACAGGGGAAACTGTCATCGGTGCGGGAACTTCCGTGGAAGCAGGAACAGATCGGACAGGCATCGACCAGAGAACAGATTCAAGTAATAGTGGCACGGGTAGCAATACGGAGACGGTCAGAGGCTGGGACCCGTCAGTCAAAGGGCGTGCCGTCTGGGCTCCGGTTGAGTCAGCAAAGTATTATCAGATCTTCCTTGTCAAAGATGGCAGAGAGATCGGAATTATGCGCTCGATCTACCGCACGAATTATGATTTCTCCGATCTTCTTCCGGGCGCAGGAACTTACCAGTTTAAGGTGCGCTCCGTCCGCAGTGGAAACAATGCGAAGAGCGACTGGGTGCTGTCGAATGTTATGACAGTCCAGGAGGACGGAAGTTTCTCTATTCAGGGACAATGAATTACCACGTCTGAAGTCTTCGTTGCCTACGCCATCAGGCGTGGTTTCCAAAAGACTACGATAAGTGGCTTATGGCTATTCACAAAGCCCTATCCCAATGGGATTACTTTTAAGCGACAGTTTGACGAAAAGCGCATTCTTTTCGTCGCTGTCGCTTTTCTTCTGATTTGCTAAATGAATTTTTTGCTTGTAATTGTTTTTGACGATTCTTTGATTTTGATAGACCGTAGAAATCGTGTCAGGGTCTGTTTCGTCTATTGCGGTAGCGACGAAGGCGGGAAATTTTCTCAGGAGGGGAGACAATCCCCTTCTGAGTCATACGCTCCGCGAGGGTGCAAAGCGCCAGTGGCGCTTGTTATGCACTGACCGCAGTGGAACGGAGATGCGCAGTGATTTTGATGGGAAGATGTCAGCAAAGCTGGCCAAAATCACGCACCAAGTCGAAGCCTGCGTTGATTTGAAACCAATATTCAGAGTCTGGAATCAGAGAAAGATGCCAGACTCTTTCTTTTTGTCTTGCATCCATGTTATACTGAACAAGAACGAAGATATGGAATGATATTTATACAATACACAGGAAGATGAGGCAGAAAACATGAAACATTCCCTTTACTACAAATTTATTCTAGGGTATCTGGTTTTTGGACTGCTTGGATTTGTGGCGATTTCCACATTCTCCTCGAAGATGATGTACAATCACCTCGTAGATGAGCGCTCGGAAGCCATGTATGATGAGGCAGTCACGATTGCAGGTACATACAGCGATATTTACATCCGCGGAAAAAAGCAGGATTTACAGTCTGTGAGTCAACAGCTTCAGGCGGTGTCGAAGTTTGTTCAGGCGCAAATCTGGATGGTCAACCGCGATGGCGTGATCACTGTGGACAGCGAGTCCCCTACACGTGCGGGAAACACGATTGAGGGCTTTGACCCGACAGTCACCGGCAATCGCCCTTACTGCATCGGAGATTACTTTGGTCAGTTTTCGCATCAGGTGCTGACGGTATGCGCACCGATCACCGGAAATTATAAGACTTACGGATATGTGTTGATTCATCTTCCAATTTCCCAGATTTGGGAGGAGAGCAATCGCAGTCTGAATGTGATTTATATCTCTTCCGCGATGATTTTCCTGCTCTCGCTGGTGATCCTGGCAGTGTTCACAAAGACCGTCTATTTTCCGTTAAAGAAGATCACGGAGGGAGCAAATGAGTATGCCGCAGGAAATCTGGATTACCGCATTGACCTTCACTCGCAGGATGAGATGGGATACCTTGCGGGAACTTTAAACTACATGTCCGGGGAACTCAACAAGATGGAGGAGTACCAGAGAACTTTTATTGCAAATGTCTCCCACGATTTCCGCTCTCCGCTGACCTCGATCAAGGGCTATTTGGAGGCGATCATCGACGGAACGATTCCGCCGGAATTTTATGAGAAATATCTGACGAGGGTGATTTCTGAGACGGAGCGACTCACAAAGCTGACTCAGGGAATGTTGACGTTAAATTCCCTCGACAGCAAAGGTTATCTTTCCAGAAGCAATTTTGATATTACGCGGGTGATCAAGGATACAGTCGCCTCGTTTGAGGGAATCTGCGGGTCGAGAGACATCACGTTTGATCTGACATTTTCCGATACGATTTTGATGGTGTATGCAGATCTCGGAAAAATTCAGCAGGTGCTCTACAACCTGATCGACAATGCGATCAAATTCAGTCATGACAGTTCGACGATTTTTGTGCAGGCGTATGCGAGAAACGAAAAGATTTTTGTCTCGGTAAAAGATACCGGAATCGGCATTCCGCGTGAAAGTGTGAAAAAGATCTGGGAGCGGTTTTACAAGACGGATCTCTCGCGCGGAAAGGATAAGAAGGGAACCGGACTTGGACTCGCGATCGTCAAGGAGATTATTCAGGCACATGGAGAAAATATTGATGTGATCAGCACCGAGGCAGTCGGATCAGAATTTATCTTCTCCCTGCCACGTTCCACGAACCTGTAACTCAGAGCGGATATCCCCCTCCTATATAGGTGTGGGTATCGCAAACTTTCTCGGGAGGGGAGACAATCCCCTTCTGAGTTATATTTGTTATGCACCGACCGCAGTGGAACGGAGATTCGCAGTGATTTTGAATAGAAAAAAATGAAATTTAAAGTTCTCAGGGAAGGAGAGACAGTGTGAAACAAGCCGGAAAACAGGCAGGAAGAATCAAAATGATGGGAAGCGCAGGAATTATGGGAAGAACAAAAGGACTTTTGAGACCTCTGCTTGTCATGATCTTTGCTTTGAATATTGCGTGCTCTGCTTTTGCGTCGGAGTCGGAAAAGATCATGGAAGTCAATTTGGAGATTGAGGCATATCTGGAAGATTCAGAAAGCAGAGGCGATGTGAGTGTAAGCACCGGGGACACGACCTATCGCATCAGAAATATTGAGGTTCTGAATGAGAATGAGGATTGGAGCAAGGCTGCACCGAAAATCTCTGTCGAATTCAAGGCGAAGAAAGGATATTATTTCGGAACTGCGGATGAGGAAATGTTTTCATTCGAGGGAGATGAGATTACCTTCGTCTCTGCAAAGGTGAAAAACAATGGTTCTGGCATGACCCTGATTTTTACGCTCGGAAGTGATGAGGATGATCTGAGTGTGCATGGACTTTCATGGAACGAGGAAGACGGATTTGCAGAGTGGGAGGAGAATGACAACGCGAGAGTCTATCAGGTAAAACTTTACCGCAATGATGTTGCAGTTGGCTCGACACGGATGACAAAGAACACAACCTACGATTTTTCGGAGGCAACTTCCAAAAGTGGACGGTATCGCTTTATGGTGCGCGCTGTTGGAACCGGGTCTGAGCGCGGAGCGTGGGAGACGTCTGAAATCTGGCATGTGCTGGCGGATGAGGATCAGGATCTGACGGGAGGGATGACGGCTTCCGAACGTTCTGCTATAACGAGTGTTCTTCCGGTGACAGATGGAAAGTCTGCGGAAGGCTGGGAGAAAGATGAGACAGGGTGGTGGTATCGCTATGCAGATGGCAATTATCCGAGTTCACGCTGGGCGAAAATCAATGGCAAGTGGTATTTCTTTGATGAAAATGGCTATATGAAGACTGGCTGGATCAAGTACAAGACAAAATGGTATTACTGTGACGAGAGTGGAGCGATGCTTACTGGGACAGAGACGCCGGACGGATATTCGGTGGGTGCAGACGGAGTGTGGATTTCGTAAATGTCGTCGCTATTTGTGCAGTGCGCGAACAGTAATAAATGTCAGAAAATTTATCTAGAAATGTTGCTATTGACTAACAGACATCTGCATGATTATACTGAAAAAAAGGAATAAAAACCGAATAGAAACCAAAGAACCTGCAAAGGATAAGAAATGTATTGATAGATCAATAACATAGAAAAACCGGAAAGATTCAGTAGAGTTGTGTGTTGCATACACAGGCATGGGAGGGGTGAATCATGCAGTCGTTGTGGGAAATGAAAGTTGGAGAATCTGGTACAGTCAAATGGATGATGGGGAATTCTGTCGTGATGGAATTTCTGAGAAGGCACGAGATTAAGGAGGGAAATCTGATTCGAGTGTTTCAGAAAGGAAAGAGCGGTGTGATTGCCGGAACTGGAAATCGACGATTTGCGATTGCCGGGGAAGTAGCGGAGCGGATCAAAATTTGACCCGCTCTTTTTTTATTACTTTTTCACCTCAAACTTGTAGCCGATTCCCCAGACGGTTGTCAGTGCCCAATTTGCGTGATCTTTGATCTTTTCACGCAGACGTTTGATGTGGACATCCACAGTTCTTGTGTCACCAATGTACTCATATCCCCAGATGTGGTCGAGAAGCTGTTCTCTCGTGAACACCTGATTCGGGGAGGAAGCCAGAAAATACAGAAGCTCAAGCTCTTTCGGTGGCATTTCCACGGAGTGTCCGCAGTAGGTGACGGAGTAGTTTGTCAGATTTACGATTAAATCCGGGTATTCCACATATTCGCCCTGCTGTTTCGGCTCTGTCGTCGCCGGTGACGGAACTGCCTGATAACGGCGAAGAACCGCTTTGACGCGGGCGACAAGTTCCTTCGAATCAAACGGTTTGATTATGTAGTCGTCTGCGCCAAGCTCAAGACCGAGCACTTTGTCGAAGATCTCGCCCTTTGCGGAGAGCATGATAATTGGAACCTGGGAGGTCATGCGAAGCTCCCGGCAGACCTGATATCCGTCAATGCCCGGAAGCATCAGGTCAAGCAGAATCAGGTTTGGTTTAAAATCAGGAAAGACCCGAAGTGCCATCTCTCCGTCATTTACAATCTTCGTCTCGTAACATTCTTTCATGAGATAGAGAGAGATTAATTCTGCAATGTTCTCATCGTCATCTACAATCAAAATTCGCTGTTTTTCAGCCATGATCGGTTCATCCCTTTCCTGTTAGTCTAGTATTTATTGTTTATTTGAAGACAACGATCGTAACGCCGGCATCGCCTTCTCCAAAACCGCCGAGATGGAATTCTTTTACATATTTCAGCTTCTTTAAATGGCGGTGAATACCTGCGCGCAGAGCACCGGTTCCCTTTCCGTGAACGACGCGAACCTGCGGAAGATGGGCGATATAGGCATCGTCGAGGTACTTGTCGAGTTCCGGGATTGCCTCGTCGACAGTCTTTCCGAGCAGGTTGATTTCCATCGAAACCGTGGAAGATTTCGACATCTTGATCGAACTGCTTCCGCTTCCTTTTCTGCGGGTGTCAAGTCCCGGTGCACTGATTGAGTTCTCCTGGATCAGCTCAAGGTCGCTCAAATTTACCTTGGAGCGAAGGATTCCCATCTGGACAAAGAGGTTGCCCTGAGCGTCCGGAAGGGAGCTGATCGTTCCCTTGAGGTTCATCGAGAGGACGCGGACGCTGTCGCCGAGACGCAGGGTCTTCGGATTGATCGCCTTGTGCGGTTTGCTCTCCTGCTTTAATGAGAGCTTGCTGTCGACTTTCTTTAAGTTTTCGCGGATCTTCGTTCGCTCTGCCTCAAGTGCGCGGGTGTCGACGCCGGAGGAGGCAGCGAGCTTATTGATGTTCTTGATTGTGCGGTCGGCTGTCTCTTTTGCCTGACGCAGAATGCGCTGGGCTTCTTCATTTGCAGAGCGGATCATCTTGTCCTTGCGCTCATCAAACCGCTCTTCCTTCTGTTCCAGACGGGACTTCAGGCTTGCGATTTCAGCCTTGTAGGACTGGATCTCCTCGCGCTCTTTCTCGATCGTCACACGGCTCTCCTCGAGACGACTGATCACATCCTCGAATGTCTCATCCTCGGTCTCAATATGGCTCTTTGCATCCTCGATGATGTAATCCGGAAGACCGAGACGGCTTGCGATCGCAAATGCATTACTCTTTCCCGGAACACCAATCAGAAGGCGGTAGGTCGGGCGAAGCGTCTGAACATCAAATTCACAGCAGGCATTCTCAACGCCCGGTGTGCTGAGGGCGTAGACTTTGAGCTCGCTGTAATGGGTCGTTGCCATCGTCCGGCATTTCATATTGTGGAGGAAATTCAGCACTGCGATTGCGAGAGCAGCACCCTCGGTCGGGTCAGTTCCGGCACCAAGCTCATCAAAGAGGCAGAGAGAGTGGCTGTCGGCTTTTCCGAGAATATCGACGATGCTTGTCATATGAGCGGAGAATGTACTCAGACTCTGCTCAATGCTCTGCTCATCTCCGATGTCGGCAAATACCTCATCGAAGACAGCAAGCTCGGAGCCGTCGAATGCCGGAATGTGGAGACCAGCCTGTCCCATTAAAGTAAACAGACCGACGGTTTTTAAAGAAACCGTCTTACCACCGGTATTCGGACCCGTGACGATCAGCAGGTCGAAGTCCTGACCGAGCCAGATCGTGATCGGGACTGCCTTCTGCGGGTCGAGCAGAGGATGGCGACCGTCCTTGATGTGGATGCGTCCCTCGGTATTGAAAACCGGCTCACTTCCCTTGTAGTGGCGGGAGAGAGCGGCTTTTGCAAACACAAAATCGAGGTGAGTCAAAAGCTGTAAATTGATCGCGAGAACTTCGGTGTACGGGGCGAGACGCTCACTCAAGGTTGCAAGCACTGCCTCGATCTCTTTCTGCTCCTGAATCTCAAGCGTGCGAAGTTCGTTGTTCAGCTGAATCACTGCCATCGGCTCGATGAAGAGCGTGGAACCTGTTGCAGACTGGTCGTGAACCATACCGTTTACCTGTCCCTTGTACTCTGCCTTGACCGGCAGACAATAGCGACCGTCACGCATTGTAATGACGGCATCCTGAAGATAGGTACGGCAGGAATTGAGTACGCTGTTTAACTGGGTGTGAATCCGGTCGTTGATGGTGCTCATCGAACGGCGGACTTTGTGGAGTCCCGGGCTTGCATCGTCGGCAACCTCATCCTCGGAGAGGATACAGCGCTTGATCTCGTTGTTCTCAGGAGTCAGGGGCTCAAGTTCGCGGAACATCTCATCGAGGGAGTCATCTGGAAATTCCTCGGACACATCGTGGCGACCGTAGGAGCGTGCACGCGCGCAGACAGTCAAAAGGGAACTGATCGAGAGCAGTTCCGGGATGCTCAAGGCGCTTCCGATCTCGAGACGCTTTAAGGAGTCGCGGATGTCGCGAACTCCGCTCAGCGAGAGATTTCCCTTCATGCGGACACGGGTCACGGCATCGCTGGTTTCTGCCTGTGCCTGACGGATCTCGTTTAAATCCGAGGACGGAACAAGATTTTTGCAGAGCAGTTTTCCGGGAGCAGAGCCCGCGTACTCGGTCAGCTGGGAGATGATTTTTTCGTATTCGAGAGTCTTTAATGCTTTTTTATTCATAATTAAATCTCAAAATCCTCATTTCTAAAATTCTATAATGTTTTATGGGTTTTCTTTTGCGCTCATTATACCACGATTCATACCTTCGGTACTTGAAGCTACTTCGTAGCTATCGTGATCGCCATTCGCCACTCGGGATGAACAAGTAAACTTGTTTCCCCTCGTTAACGCTCATTATATCATGATTTTTTTTTTCGTGAAAGACCTCCTGAAATTTGAAAAATCATTTCCGGAAAGTTTTTTTGTGACAGAAATGTACTTTTGCTTCAAATTCGGAACAAGGATGGCGAAAAGTTTGTAGTTGCAGAATTAAACGAAGAACCTTATAATTAGGTTAGGTTTTTCAGGGAGGATTATGAGGTTAGGAGGTTTACGATGCCTGAAATACAGGGTCCTAAGAAAGGATCTGGCGAAAAAAAGAGCCGGCAGTTTATCAGCGAAAAGATCGTAAAGCAACCTCTGACAAAGAGGCAGGTTGCCACGCGCGGGGTCTTTGTGGTCTGTACGGCGCTGATATTTGGTGCGGTGTCTGCGTTCAGTTTTATGGCAGTGAAGCCGTTTGCTGGACGGCTTTTCGGAGAGGAAGAGCCGACTGAGACACCCGTATTCATACCGAAAGATGAACCGACCGATGTCTCGGCACCTGATGAGACGGAACCGACAGAGAGTGAGCCGATTGAAGAGCAGGTGCAGACGGTTATGGAAAATTACCGTTTCACGGTGGACGATATGAATTCCATGCTGAGCAGTCTGCGGATGCAGGTGCAGAAGGCAGAGAAGGGAATTGTGACGGTTCATTCCGTTCAGCAGGGGACAGACTGGTTCGACAATTCCATGGAGACGACAGGTCTGTATGCCGGAGCCATTGTGGCGGATAACGGGCAGGAGATCCTGATTCTGACTCCCGATTCAGCAGTTGAGAATGCCGATTCGATCCGGGTAGTATTTGGAGAGAAACAGGAGACGGATGGTCAGATCAAGCAGAAAGATACCGTGTCGGGTATGGCAGTTGTCAGTGTCAGTATCGGAGCACTCGAGAACAGTGTGAAAGATTCTCTCGAGGTTCTCACACTGGGAAATTCCTACACCGTTCGGCAGGGCGATCTGATTCTGGCAGTCGGAGGTCCTTCCGGAATTGTACATTCTCTCGATTACGGGTATGTATCCTATGTGCAGAAAAATGCCCTGATGGCAGATCGTGTGTGCCGTGTGCTGTACTCACGCATTTCGGCAGATGCTCAGAAGGGAACATTTCTGCTGAATACGTCGGGAGAACTCATCGGATGGGCGATGGAACCCCAGGGAAATGCGGACGGGAGCGTAAATTCGACGGTACAGATTATGGGTATCTCTGACTATAAGGGGATTCTCGAAAGGTTGACAAATGGTGCTCAAGCGCCATATCTCGGTGTAATTGGTCAGGAAGTGTCTGAGAGCATGACTGCTCAGGGACTGCCGAGCGGAATTTATGTGATGAATGTAGTTACGGACAGCCCTGCCTACAATGCGGGCATCCAGAGCGGTGATGTGATTGTCGGAATCAATGGAGCTTCGATTACTTCGATGAAAGAGTATCAGAGTGCTGTCGATGGAATGGAAGTCGGACAGCAGGCGACAGTTAGCGTGGAGCGCAACGGGCGGGAGCAGTACGCACAGCTGGAATTTCCGGTCACGATCGGTTCAAGGTAAAGATCAGAGATCGCATAAAAAAGTCAGAAAAGTAAGTCAGACGAGGTAAAAAAGAAAGAAGAGGAAACGAAAAAAATGAAGTATATTGGTAGCTTGAAGGAAGGAATGCGAATTTCGGAGGTGTATCTGTGCAAGAGCAGACAGATCTCTCTGACGAAGGCGGGAAAAGAGTACGGAAGTCTGGTGCTTCAGGACAAGACGGGAACCGTGGATGCAAAGATCTGGGATCTGGGTTCCCCGGGAATCGGAAATTTTGATGCGATGGACTATGTATCTGTGGATGCAGATGTGACGATGTTCATGGGTTCCTGTCAGCTCAATGTAAAGAGAATTCGCAAGGCAGACGAGGACGAGTATATTCCGGCGGACTATCTTCCGGTTTCCAAGAAGGACATTGGAAAGATGTACGCAGAGCTTCTGAACTTGATTGCAAGCATGAAGAATCCTTACCTGAAAAAGCTGGCAGAGAGCTACTTTGTGGAGGATGCAGATTTTGCGAAAGCCTTCCAGTTTCACAGCGCAGCAAAGAGTGTTCATCATGGATTTGTGGGCGGTCTTCTCGAGCATACGCTCGGTGTCACAAAGATGTGCGATTATTTTTCCCATGCATATCCGACGCTCAACCGTGATCTTTTGCTGACCTCGGCGATGTTCCACGATATTGGCAAGATGAAAGAGTTGTCCGTGTTCCCAGAGAATGATTACACCGATGACGGTCAGCTCCTCGGGCATATTATCATCGGCACGATGATGCTCAGCGAGCGAATCAAGACGATTCCGGGATTCACGAAAAAGCTGGCATCTGAGTTGGAACATTGTATTCTGGCGCATCACGGTGAGTTGGAGTACGGTTCCCCGAAGAAGCCGGCTCTGCTTGAGGCGCTTGCACTGAACTTTGCAGACAATGCAGACGCAAAGCTGGAGACGATGATTGAGGCACTTGAGAGTGGTGGCGAGAATCCGGGATGGCTTGGATACAACCGTTTCCTCGAGACCAATATCCGAAAGACTTCTGAGAATTGATCTGATTTTTGAGAACAAAAAAGACGGAAAGACTGTTTGAATACTGTTTTAATTTAATTATGAAAAAAGAACTGAACTATTTCTATATTGGGGACTCTCTTGGTGGAAACCAGGAGTGGTTCTCGGGATTTATGATGAAAAAAGGCGGATGCGGTGCGGAGACTGCGTGTGATATCAGCGTTTATCTGGCAAAGTATTTCGGCATGACGAACCTGTACCCGTACAGTCTTGATCCCGTGGAGAAAGATGACTATGTGCGCTTTGCGGATAAAATGCGCCCATACTTAAGTCCGCGTCCGATGGGGATCAACCGCCTCGACATCTATATGGAGGGAATCGAGAAGTATTTTCGTGATGCGGGATCACCGGAGCTTGTCACCGAACCTCTCGCCGGAGATCTTCCATGGGAGGAAGCGGGGAAGAGACTGCGCGATCAGATTGATGCGGGCTACCCGGTTCCATGCCTGATCCTCAAACACAAGAATCCTAAGATGGAAGACTATGTGTGGCACTGGTTTCTCCTCATTGGTTATGAGGTGGAGGATACACCGGATGCGCCGATCGCATGTCTGCGGGTGAAGACGGTTACATACAGTGAATCACAGTGGCTGGACTTTCAGGAGCTGTGGGAGACTGGATACCGGGAAAAAGGCGGTCTTATCCTGCTAAAACAAAGGGAGTATTTTTAAGTAACTGTTTGATAGAAAAAGTACCGAGAATACCGAAACAAAAGTGGAAAATGGAAGTGAAAAAGAAAAGGGCTACCGCAGAAAGCGGATTCATTCCGTATCCTGTGGTAGCCCTTTTCAAAAGGAGGTAGTTGTATGGTGTTTTCTATCTATGGTAAAACGCGACGATGAATGTTATGATGTAATGTTGTGCTGTCTTCTGTCATGGAATCATGTCACGTCATATTTTTGGACGGTCCCGGTAACGGTTGCGCGCGGTTTGCCACCAGGCCCTTTTATGGTAAATAATATAATGAACCTTTTTAGTTGATTGTTCATTATGGAATGTTTCGGAAGGTTTTTCTGTCTCCCTCACATCATGGTTATATCTTACTGGAAAAATGTGTCTAAAGTTTGAGCGGTTTCTAAAGGATTTGGGAAGATTAGAAAGAAAGTATAACGAAATTTTGAGTTTTTGTTAAGAATTGAGCAAAGGAATAAGTGTATGGAATTTAAGAAGAATGAAGTGTTTCAGGTAAGAATCGAGGACATGAGCAGTGAGGGTGAGGGAATCGGAAAGACCGATGGTTTTGCATGGTTTATCAAAGACACGGTGACCGGAGACCTCGTGGAAGCAAGTGTGATGAAGACGAAAAAGTCGTATGGGTTTGCGAGACTCATCCGCGTGATAGAACCGTCGCCGGATCGCACGGAGCCGAAATGTCCGGTTGCCCGTCCGTGCGGAGGATGTCAGCTTCAGAATATGAGCTACAAGGCACAGCTTCGATTCAAGGAGAATAAGATCCGCAACAATTTGCAGAGAATCGGTGGGCTGACGGAGATTCCGATGGAGCCGATCATCGGGATGGAGGAGCCGTGGCGCTATCGCAACAAGGCACAGTTTCCATTTGGACGAGATAAGAACGGAAGAATCATCACAGGATTCTATGCGGGCAGAACCCACCAGATTATCGAGAGCGAAGACTGTCTGCTCGGAGTCGAGGAGAACCAGAAGATTCTCGACTGCATTCGCACTCATATGGAAGAATATCACATTGCCCCGTATGACGAGACGGCGCATACCGGGCTTGTTCGCCATGTCCTGATCCGAAAAGGCTTCCGAACCGGAGAAATGATGGTGTGCCTTGTCCTGAATGGAAAAGTAAAGAAGTTTACGGCAATCGATCAGCTTGTGGAAAAGTTGAGAATCCTTTATCCGAACATGATGAGTATTTCTTGTAGTATTAACACTGAGAAGACGAATGTAATTATGGGAAAGGAAATCGTGAACCTGTACGGACCGGGATTTATCACGGATTATATTGGAAATGTCAAATACCAGATTTCTCCGCTCTCGTTTTACCAGGTCAATCCGGTTCAGACCGAGCGTCTGTACCAGACTGCGCTTGAGTATGCTGGATTAAACGGCGGAGAGGTCGTCTGGGATCTCTACTGTGGAATTGGAACGATCTCTCTGTTCCTCGCACAGAAGGCGAAGAAGGTCTATGGCGTTGAGATCGTCCCGCAGGCGATCGACGATGCGCGCGAGAATGCCAAGATCAATGGATTTGAGAATGTGGAATTTTTTGTCGGAAAGGCGGAGGAGATTTTGCCTGAGCAGTATGAGAAAAATCAGGTCTATGCGGATGTGATTGTGGTAGATCCGCCACGCAAGGGCTGTGACGAAGTCTGCCTGAACACGATTGTGAAGATGGCACCGAAGCGCGTTGTCTATGTGAGCTGTGATTCCGCGACACTCGCACGGGATGTGAAGTATTTAGGGGAGCATGGATATCGGGGTGTGCGCGTCCGCGGCTGCGACATGTTCCCTAATTCGGGTCATGTGGAAACCGTGATTTTATTTTCAAGAGAAGATTAGAAAAGATTAAGTGACCGGTTTAGCGATGCTGGGATTGTGTCTTGATTATCTTGATTAAATTATTGGAACGATTGGAACGAGCAGAAAATCAAAACTGGCAGGCGAGTGATCATAGCTTTCTTGCCAGTATTTTTTATCTGGCGGAGATTAAGTCAGAGATTTTACTATATGAAATTATTGGTTCTTGTGGTAGGATATAGGTCTGGCAGAAGATCGGGGAAACGATTGATCCACGGATAGCAGAGGAGAACAACAGAGAAAAAAAAAGGCGAATATATATCCGCGAAAAACGTGAAAATATATATAAACGAAAAAAACAGAAAAAAGTAGAAAAAATGCTTGACGTTCTCGATTGTGTGTGATATTATAAATCTCGCCCCTGAAAAAGGGGCACTGATTTAAAAAGAAAATCAGAGAAAAATAAAAAAGTTGTTGACAGATCGATGACAATGTGATATGATATAAAAGTTGTCGCTGAGATGTAAACAACGAAGAAGTCAAAAAACTTCAAAATAAAATAAAAAAGTGCTTGACAATTCAAAAGCAACGTGATAAAATATAAAAGTTGCTGCTGGAAAACAAAGCAACAAACTGAACCTTGAAAATGAAAGATTGAACAGTGTTTAAAACCCTGAAAATT
>ERZ1106915.290-NODE-290-length-79424-cov-12.167988_pt1 | contig 79424 bp, 62 predicted proteins | sample MGYA00403653_ERZ1106915 | MGnify/ENA primary metagenome ERZ1106915 (study PRJEB35170, sample SAMEA104062404) | human gut metagenome | biome: human gut; feature: human-associated habitat; material: faeces | place: Denmark | collected 2012-06-06 ...
AAGAATTTTCAGGGTTTTAAACACTGTTCAATCTTTCATTTTCAAGGTTCAGTTTTTGTTTCTCGCTTGCCTCTTTCGAAACAGCTCATATATTATATCAATCTGATTCGTTTTTGTCAAGCACTTTTTTATTTTGTTTTGAAGCTTTTCAACTTCCTTGTCGTCTGTGTTTCAACAGCAACTTTTATATCATATCATATTGTTGCCGATCTGTCAATAAGTTTTTTATTTTTTTCTGATCTTTTGTTTTGATCAGTGCCCCTGTTTTCAGGGGCGAGGATTATAATATCACACCCATAAACAAACGTCAAGCACTTTTTTCATTTTTTTCTGACTTTCATGTTTTTTCTGTTTTTCTATACTTTACCTTGAAATCGCAAATACCTCGATTGTCTCGATGATTATCTCAATGATTGTCTCGATCAAACCATTGTCTTCCTCAACTGACTCGAAAGGACTTTCCTGGATCAAAGCACAAAGGACAGAGAGGAGGAACCTGGTCCATGATTCCTGTCAACTCTTATCTGCTCATCCGACTCACTGTACTTCCTATGCCTTCTTGTAATCCCTGATTGCGCCCTTTGTACTGTGCTTCACCTCATACATTGCACTGTCGGAATAGATTTTCAGCTGTTCATACTCGGTGCTGTCCTTCGGATACCACGCTACACCTCCAGAAAGTTGCAGTGACAATTTCCTTCCATCCGGAAGATCCAGAGATGCCTCCCGAATCTTCTCCTTGAGAATCTCAATCTTCTCCCGAACCTCTTCCTCCGTCTCATATCCATAGAGAAAGATCTGGAACTCATCACCAGACTGTCTTGATACAATGCTTTTCTCCAGCACTGAACTCTGAAAACAATGTGCCGCCGTTTTCAAATATCGATCTCCAAACTCATGTCCGTAGGTATCGTTGACAAACTTAAGCTCATCCATATCGATCATCAAAAGAGCCGCTGTTTTCAGCACGGTTGCTCCCTGATCAAAGAGCTGTTGCATTTTTCTCAAGAATGCACGGCGATTCAAAATACCAGTCAGCAAATCATGATCGCGCTCAAATTCAATGTTCTTGCGCTCAAGCGTCGTGTCCGTGACATCTTCCACCACTCCGATGCAGCGGTTTCCATCATCGCTGAGCGTCATCCGGACGTAGCGTACAGATGTTGGGTTTTCTTTCTGTGCCACTCCCACACGGTTTCTCTCCGTCGATTTTTCCGCACTTGTCTCTGCCTTTGATTCCCCGGCTATCTCTGATCCCTTTCTTTGCAGAACCGGAATTTTGTAAATGCGCTCCTGACGCTTTTTCTCATCGATATATTGTCTGGAATTTCTTCTATATGGTTCAAGGTCCTTTATGATTCTCTCAAACTCTTGAATCGTCAGATCCTCGCTGATCTCCCTGTCTATCTCAAACATTTCAAAGAACTTGTCTGTGAGAAAGACACTGTTTTCCTCACGGTTTGTCTCAAACAGCGCAATCGGAACGCTCGTCATATTGATGATATGAGCGATTCTCTCCGCCTCATAGAACATTTCCTGGTTCAAATCCTCCAGTTTTTCCGCGAGCAGATCAATCTCACGGATGCCTGTCCGGTCAAATTGAATTCCAACCGACGGGCGTGCACTCTGCACATTTCTTGTCAGATGAGAAATCGGGTGTGAGATCATCGAACTGATCAACGCTCCTCCGGCAATACCGACCCCCATCATCAGAAGAACCGCTCGAATCAGGACCTGGATCACTCGGTTGGAAAAGACGAAGAGATCTTTTGTCTCCGCTGCCCCGATCAGTGCCCACCGCTGATTGCTGAATGCCGTATTTCTATTGTAGAGATTGAGATACTCGACATCGCAGTAGATCTTCTTTCCCTGCTCATTCTCAATCAGCGTGTCATCGCCATCCCAGACAATCGTCCAGCTGTCATTTTCCTTCAAAACCTGATTGTACAGAGGACCATTTACCATTGCGCGATAAAATACGCCATCGTCCTCATTTTCCGCACCAAGAAGATACAAGCCCGCATTTCCATTCAAAAGCTCTCTCGACGGAATCAGTGTCTTGAGATAATCGATCGTGAGATCTATGCCCAGAACTCCGTAAACTCTGCCCGTCGGAAGAACCAACGGCACAGAATAGGAAATCACATCCTTCTCCTCCCGGTCAAGCCTGTGTGACAGACTCCAATAGCCAAGATCGGAAACTGCCATTTTCTGAGGATTTTGAGTCTCAAGGGCCGTCTGATACGGTTCGTAGAAGTAGGCATCATATTTTCCATTTTCTCCAAACGAAAACTGCGGTTCCCAGAGTTTCCCAAGAGAAATATTCAGGGTTTTTACGATCTCCGCCGGTGCATATTTCAAAATCAGATCCTCATTTCGATCAGAAGGACGCGCATCCGGATCATAATCGCGAATATAAATTCCCGGCTTATCTTTATAAATCCCCTGATTTTCAGACTCTCGAAGATCATCGGTATTTAAAATCAAAAACGCACCCGTCACCTCATTGTTTCGCATCAGGTCAATCAGAAGTGGGGCAGACCGGCGCAGAAGTGGAAGTGCCTCCGCAGAGCCGTCATCCAGCGTATCCCATGAGATTTTTCCCATGAGAAGCAGATCTGAGGTGATTCCATTGATTGAGGAAACGGTATCCGACACATCCGACCAGCGCAAAAGCATCTTTCTCTCCAGATAACTCTTTCGATTGATGACACGCTCTTTTAAAATCGCCTTTTCATTTTGCTCCATGTAGGAGATCAGATCTCCGCCGAAAATCATTCCCGCAAAGATCGCCACCTCCGCCGAGACAAGCAGAATCATCGGAAGCAGAAGTTTCAAAAGAACAGGAATGTTCTTCGGGGTATTTGGATTTTTCGTCGTTCCTGTTTTTTTCTCTCTTATTCTTTTCTCTTTTATTCTTTTCTCTTGTACTTCTTTCTGCTTTATCGCTTTTTCTTTCGTTTCCTCTACTGTTTCCTCTACTATTTTCTCTGTATTTTCATCTGTCTTTTCATCTGTGCTTCTGTTTTCGTCTTCACTCATTTTATCAGATTCTCCAGCTGTGTTTTTACAGATTGATACCAGTTTTCAAACCAGTCATCACTCACAAAACTCTCCGTTGCTTCCTCCAGACTCATACCATTTCGCAGGCGCTCCAAAACAACCTGTCGATCCGCCGTTGCCCGGTCTGACATTGAATACTGCAAGACATTTCTCGCATCCGTTCCATTTTCAAATGCCGGCATCGTATAATGCTGATTGTGGTTGATCGTGTTTACCGCCGCACGAAGAACCGGAAGATTCGTGGACTCCTCCCCCATCTCCGAACAGATCCAATCGACGTTGTTTGCCTCTTTGGTGACCGGAAGATAGCCGGAGGTCACTGCAAACTGAATATTTCGATCATCCTGAGTAAACCATTTTAAAAACTCAATCGAGGCATAGATCGATTTTTCGTCCGTCTTCGTGACAACCATTCCGGCTCCCTGCTGAACGGCAAAATTCTCTGAATTTTCAAATCGCGGACACTCCAGTGCCTCTAACTCAATCGGATACCTCTCATTGTCGCTTAAAATTACCTCTTCCGGGAAGAAACTGCTTCCCGAAGAAGAACCAACAAAGGCGATCAGATTGCCTGTCTTGATGTCATCACTTCGGAATCTCCCGGATGCCCCGAAATATCCCTTCACAAACGGAATATAAAAATTGTCCCAAATCTTGCGCATCACATCATAATCAAAATTCAGGGTAACCTTTTCATCTTTTATCGAAAAGATCTCCACTCCGAGCTGACGCGCACCGGTCAAAATATAATTTGCCATTGCATCTCTTCCGAAAAAAGCCTTTCCGTCATTCGCTTCCGGTGTGAGACTGTCCGTCCACTCATAATACTCCTGCGCCGTCCGTGTGATTCCCTCGATCGTCTTTAAATCATCCATACTCGCGCCTGTGCTCTCTGCGAACCGATCCCAGTCGGTCTTATTCAGCATAAACACCTCTGTGGACTTCGCAATCGGAAAAATCTTCAGGCTTCCATCATTTGAGAAAGCGCCCTCCTCCAGATAACTCTCCACAAAACGGCTCTGCTCTTTCTCGGACAGATACGGGCGAATGTCAACGACGTAGCCAAGCTGATCAACTGCGTAAGCCGTATCGGCATAGGCTGCAAAAATATTGGGCAGTTCACTTGCGCCAACCTTGCGTTTCACTGCATCGAGCACATTGCTCTCCAGCTCATTGACATTTCCCATGCTGTAAGCATCCACATAGATTCCCTGTTTCTCACCCTCCGTCTCATTAAACTCTTCGACCAGATCCTCAAACGCCTGCATCTGAGCGCCATTGTAGTAATTCCACACGGTAATCGTCACCGGATGCTTGGGATCTGGTTTCTCAACCTCTTTTCCCTCTCCAATCTGTCCCATACTGCAGCCGGTCAAAAGCAGTCCGGTCGCGAACAAAATTCCACATGCCCACCTTTTGCAAATTCTTCTCATATTTTCCCACCGCCTTTTGACGCCTTCCAAATATCCTCTACGATTTTACCTTTGAATATGCAAAATGGGATCGGATTCTCTTCCAAAAGCCGATCCCACATTCGCGGTCTATTTTCACAATGCTTCTATGTTTTAAATTATCAGAATATATTTGATCTGTCAAGAAAATCTCCTCATTTTCCCGGTTTCTTGCCATCCGTCAGCCAATGCTCTGGATGTAAAAAATAAAGCTCCAAACCGGGCACAATGATTTTGTTTCACCCTGTTTGTAAATTGGAGTGTGTCCGAAAAATTCTCAGGCACACTCCAATAAAAATGTTACAATCAAATTTTATTTTTGAAGAATTACAGAACTTTTATACGAAATCTTCTCTCATCGGATTAAAGATGTCGAGAAGGATTCCCGCCTTTTTGCAGATACAGCCGTGCACCACATCATTCATCTTGAGCATCGTGTCTCCCGTCTTTACGATATGCTTCTCCCCATCAATATCAAACTCAAACTCTCCGCTGACCACATAGGTAATCTGGGTGTGCGGATGGTGATGAAGTGCTCCGACTGCTCCCTCCTCAAATGTATTTTCGACACACATCAAATCCTTACTGTAAGCTAACACCCGGCGTGTCACTCCCTCGCCTGCCTGCTCCGGTTTTACATTCTGATGAAACACCCATCTCTGATCTAACATTTCTTTCCCTCCGTATTTATTATTTGAAAAAAATTTGTCAGTTTTTCTCCCATTTTCTATTTTATCACGCATATCTCTCATTTTCTATGGCGTTTTTTGGGTTTTTATCGAGAACTTGTGCAATTTTTTTCTTTTTCTCCCGTTTAGTTTTTGACAATTAGTGCATTTTTCCTATTTTCATGTTATACTCTTCTTACACTTGTTATTGAGAAACAATTATGAAAACTTTTTCAAATCGTACAGATAAATAGAGTACCCATAAAAGAATCCATATGAGTATTAATATATGTAAAATTGTCAACTCGATAAATAGATAAATAAATGTGGTAATTATCATATAGAAACAGGAGAACATCATATGAGCCGATTAGAATTATTTACCCCAGGTAAAGACCAGTTGATGATCGAAAGTCTTTACAAAACTCTAGAACAGCGTATTGTTGCCAGCCCACCCGGTCTCTGCCCAGTCGATATGACGCGAGCATTTATCGAGATGTGTCATGCACAGACCTGCGGAAAATGCACTCCTTGCCGTGTTGGACTTCTCCAACTCAAACACATGCTGACCGACGTTCTCAACGGCGAAGCAGATTACGATACGCTTGACCTGATTGAGGAGACTGCTGCTTCGATCATGCAGACTGCGGACTGTGCGATCGGTTTTGAGGCAGCGCGCATGGTATGGCGTGTTTCCCATACCTGCCGAGATGATTTTGAAGGACATATCCGCAACAAGCGCTGTACCTGCATGACTTCTCAGCCTGTTCCGTGTGTTGCGCTCTGCCCGGCTCATGTTGATATCCCGGGTTATATTGCTCTCGTTCACGCCGGACGATATGCAGATGCGATTCAGCTGATCCGCAAGGACAACCCGTTCCCGGCAACCTGTGGATTTATCTGCGAGCATCCGTGTGAGGCACGCTGTCGTCGAAACATGGTCGACACTTCCGTCAATATCCGCGGTTTAAAGCGCGCTGCCTCCGACCTTGCAGGAACCGTTCCACCGCCACCATGTGCTCCGTCGACCGGAAAGAAAGTCGCAATCGTCGGTGCCGGTCCGTCCGGACTTGCCTCCGCTTACTATCTTCAGCTGATGGGACACCAGGTCACCGTTCTTGAGATGCTTCCGAAACTCGGCGGTATGCTCCGCTACGGCATCCCGAACTACCGTCTGCCGAAAGATCAGCTTGAGAGGGATACCGACGCAATCCTTGCAACCGGAGTCAAAGTTATTCACAATGTAAAGATCGGTATGGACGTCAAACTCGACGACCTCCGAAGAGACTACGATGCGGTTCTGATTACCATTGGTGCTTCCACCGATAAGAAACTCGGTCTGCCAAACGAGGACGCACCGGGAATCATGTCTGCCGTCGGTTTCCTCAGAAATGTAAGCCTTGGAAATAACATCGACTTAACCGGTCAGGATGTTGCCGTTGTCGGCGGTGGAAACGTTTCGATGGACGCTGTCCGCACCGCAGTCCGCCTCGGCGCAAAGAAGGTCAGCATTGTTTACCGTCGCCGTACTGTGGATATGACGGCTCTGCCGGCTGAGATCGAAGCTGCCATCGCGGAAGGCGTTGAACTCAAAACACTCGTTGCTCCTGCCGGAATTGAACTTGACGAGAGCGGCCATGTCAGCGGTCTTCGCGTTACCCCGCAGATGATCAGCAAGATCAAAGACGGTCGTGCTTCCGTGACTGCAAGCGGTGCAGAGGAATACGTGATCCCGTGCCAGACTCTGATCGTCGCAATCGGTCAGAACATCGAGACCAGCCACTATCAGGAATCCGGAATTCCGGTTGAGCGCGGTAAGATCGTCACACTCCCGAACGGCGGATTCAATGGAATCCCTGATGTATTTGCAGGCGGTGACTGTGCATCCGGTCCGGCGACGGTTATCAAGGCAATCGCTGCTGCAAAGGTAACTGCCGCAAACATCGACGAATACCTCGGCTATCACCACGACATCACCTGTGATGTCGAGATCCCGGAACCGGAAATCAGTGATCCGACCCCGTGCGGACGCGTGGAACTGACTGAGCGGGAAGCATGTGAGCGAAAGAACGATTTTGATGCAGTCGAAAACTGCATGAGCGAAAAAGAAATTGCACAGGAATCCGGACGTTGCCTCCGCTGTGACCATTTCGGCTTCGGAATCTTTAAAGGAGGACGTGAGAGATTATGGTAAACTTAACGATTGACAGACATCCGATTTCTGTGCAGGAAGGTACAACCCTGATGGAGGCAGCTGCTACACTCGGCATCAACATCCCACATCTTTGTTACTGGAAAGACTTAAACGACATCGGTGCCTGCCGTGTCTGTGTGGTGGAGGTCGAGGGAAAAGAACGCCTGCTGACTGCGTGTAACACCAAAGTTGCAGAGGGCATGGTCGTCTACACCAACAGCCCGAAGGTACGCCTTGACCGCCGTCTGACAGTTCAGATGATCCTCTCCCAGCACGACTGCAAGTGTGCCACCTGTGTGCGAAGCGGAAACTGCCCGCTCCAGAAGATTGCAAACGATCTGAACATTCAGGAATGCTGTTTTGGAGAGCGTCTTGAGAAACAGCCGTGGGATAAGACATTCCCGCTGATCCGCGATTCTGAAAAGTGCATCAAGTGCATGCGCTGTATCCAGGTCTGCGACAAGATTCAGAGCCTTGACATCTGGGATCTCGAGGGAACCGGTGCCCGCTCCACAATCAATGTCACCTGCAACCGCACGATCCGCGAGGCAGACTGTGCACTCTGCGGTCAGTGTATCACGCACTGCCCGACCGGCGCACTCAGAGAGCGCGATGACACTGAGAAACTCTGGCGTGCCCTCGCCGACCCGAACCGCATTGTCGTCGTTCAGGTTGCCCCGGCTGTCCGTGCTGCATGGGGTGAGGGACTCGGTCTCTCCCGTCAGGAAGCTACGATTGGAAAAGTCTTTGATGCCCTGAGAAAAATGGGGGCCGACTATGTATTTGATACCACGTTCTCCGCTGACCTGACAATCATGGAGGAAGCAAACGAACTTCTTGAGCGCATGCAGAAAGGCGAGCTCGGCGGTCGTCCGATGTTCACCTCCTGCTGTCCGGGATGGATTCGCTTTGTAAAGAGTGAATTCCCGCAGTTTGTTCCTCAGCTCTCAACCGCCAAATCCCCGATGCAAATGTTCGGCGCTGTGATGAAATCCTACTTTGCCGATCAGCTCGGAAAGAAGCCGGAGGACATTTTCTCCGTCGCTGTGATGCCGTGTCTTGCAAAGAAGGGCGAGGCAGAGATGGAGCTCTACTATGAGGAGTATGCCGGTCACGATACTGACTGCGTTATCACAACGAGAGAGCTCGTCCGCATGATCCGCGGTGCAAACATTCTCCCGGCACTGCTCAAGGATGTTGAGCCTGACCGCCTCTTCCACGACGGTTCCGGTGCCGGTGTGATTTTCGGCGCTACGGGAGGTGTTATGGAGGCTGCTCTGCGAACCGCTTACTTCTCGATCATGGGAAAGAACTGTGAGCCGGATGCATTTGAAAATGTCCGCGCTTCTTCTGATAGCAAGGGGCTGACCGAGGCAGAATTCAACTTAAACGGTCGTCAGCTGAGAATTGCGGCAGTCAGCGGACTCGCGAACACCCGCGCACTCCTGACCGCAATCGAGCGCGGAGAGAAACAGTATGATTTCGTCGAAGTCATGGCATGCCCGGGCGGCTGCGTCGGCGGTGGCGGACAGCCTCAGCACGACGGATATGAGATGGCATATGAGCGTGGTCAGAACCTGTACTTCCTAGACCGAAATGCCAGCATCCGCTACTCACACATGAACCCGGATGTCTGGGATCTGTACAACAACTTCTTCGAGAAGCCGTTGAGCCACAAGGCGCATATGCTTCTCCACACCGATCACTACCGCTGGCAGATGCCTTTAAGCCCGCGCCGTGATCGAAACGGTCATGTAATCAACCCGAACATCCGACTTCAGGGATAATGTTTCAGGAATAAAAAAGAATGTGCCTTGGCACACAATCTTGGCACACAAAAAGAACCGGTTCTTTTGCTCTACTGGCAGAAGACCGGTTCTTCTAATTTTGTATTTTGTCTGTACCTGTATTTTGTTTGTCTTTTGTTTCCTGCCTTTTCGGTCTTTATCTCGCCACAAGCATTTACTTACTTCAAGTACAATATAAATGCTATGGTGTGCAGTAACAGTGCCTCTTATTTTAACTTGCTGTACTCTTCATCGGTTACCGGCTCACACCACTCATTCGAGGTCTCCTCGCCCGGTACCTCGACAGCAAGATGGCTGAACCAGCTGTCCGGTGCTGCACCGTGCCAGTGCTTTACCTCTGCCGGAATGTTGATGCAATCGCCCGGCTTCATCTCAACCGCTTCCTTGCCATCTTCCTGATAATATCCACGTCCGGCTACACAGACAAGAATCTGTCCACCACCACTCTTTGCATGATGAATATGCCAGTTGTTTCGGCATCCCGGCTCAAATGTCACATTGTGAATTCCAACCTGGCTCGTCGATACCGGAGCAAGATAGCTCTGTCCGATAAAATACTTTGCATATGCCACATTCGGCTCACCAATCGGGAATACCATTGACTTTGCATGAGCTCTCATCGCCTCATCCTCATACGGGAGATCTCCTTCATTGACATTCCAAACCTCTTTTGCAAGGTTGAAAACTGCCCAGCCCTTCGGCCATCCTGCATAAAATGCGACATGAGTGATGATGCTTGCAATCTCCTTCTGGGTGACACCATGTGCCTTTGCGTTCTGAAGATGGAATTTCAGAGAAGAATCCGTGATACCGGAAGCCATGAGGGCTACTACGGTGATGATGCTTCTGGTCTTCACATCAATATCCTGATTGTTCCAGTTTTCTCCAAAGAGAACGTCATCGTTATAATGTGCAAACTCCGGAGCAAATTCCCCGAGCGCATTTCTTCCTGCTGTCTGTACAATTTTTGCCATTGTTCCATTCCTTCCCTTCTGTGAATTTTTCATCTATCTGTGCATTTCTAATTCACATCTATCAGTCCACGGACTGCAACCACTTCTCAACTTCCTGCTTATTGGCTCTGTTTAAAAGTCCACCCTCAACAAACTCTGCCTTCGGTGCAGACGGCTGAAGCTCTCTGACGGTATTGCCAAATCCGCTTCCACCAGAAGTTGCAAACAGAACAATCTTCTTTCCGGAGAAATCATATTTTTCCAGGAATGTATTGATGATTGTCGGTGCAACATACCACCAGATCGGGAACCCCAGAATGATCTCATCGTAATTCTCGACAGCGAACTCCTCGCCTGCAATCTCCGGGCGGATCTTCTTGTCACTCATCTCAACACTGCTTCTGGATTTCTTGTTCATCCAATCCAGATCTGCTCTCGTGTACGGTACTTTCGGTGTAATCTCATACAAATCACAGTTACCTGCCTCTGCAATCATCTGAGCTACTTTCTTTGTCACTCCACTTGCACTGAAAAATGCTACGACTCTCTTCTTCATTGCTGATACCTCCTACTTTATGAATCAATCACATTCTGCTCACAGATCTTTTTTGTCTGCACGCAATGAAACTAAGTTTTTTTCGCACAAGTTTTCTTGCCTGTCATTTCTGTCTGCCTCTTCTGTCCCTTGCACAGTACCGTATCATTACGCGCATATTTATTATATAATCTTCGGTCTCATTATGTCTAATACCTATTTTATATGAATATTTGTGCCTTGTAAGCATTGTTATAATTTTATAGCTCAAACAATTCCTACCCGTGTACGGGGACTAAACATTTTCGTTTTCATGCGTCTGATAAGCGATGACCTCCTCGATAAAACGTCTCACAGCCGGAGAATACGGAATATTTCTTCGCCATGCAATCACAGTGCTCGTCTTGATTTCCGGATAAAGTCTGCGCTGAACAATCAGATTTTTATCCCAATACCGGGTTGCCCCCTCAATCGAGACCGGATACCCCAGACCATGCTTTGCCATGACACCCGCATTTGTGCCGAGGTTGCTCGTAAACGCAATGTTGATTTTGCTAAAATCCGCGCCAAACCAATTCGCAAGCTCACTCTGGACATTCGTGCGCTCCGGTACAATCAGAGGCAGTTTGATCAAATCTTCTTTCGTGATAAATTCTTTTTTCACAAGCGGATCGTCCGCGCGTAACGTCACGACCCAGTGATCGCTCCCATGAATCCGAATGTAATCCAGCCCCTCGGTGCTGACCGGCTCAAAAAAGAGTCCGATATCCACAAGTCCCCGTCCCATCATCTCCGAGATCGTGTCTGCGGTTCCCGTGTGGATTGCAAACTGGACAAGCGGATATTTTTCCTTATACTGCTTACAGATCTCCGCCAAGACTTCCACCGCCATAAATTCCCCGCATCCCACAGTGATCGTTCCCTCAACCGACTCATCGTCACTCTTGAATTCACTTCGGATCTTCTCCTCCAAATCCACAATCTCGAGCGCCCGCCGTTTCAAGAGCAGACCCTCATTTGTGAGCGTAATGCTGTGACCACCGCGGTCAAAAAGTTTCGCCCCAAGCTCATCCTCAAGCCCTGCAAGCTGTCTCGAAAGCGTTGGCTGGGTGATATTTAACTTTTCTGCCGCCCTCGTGAAACTCTGTTCCCTTGCAACTGTCAAAAAATAGCGCAGTACTCTCAAATCCATAAATTCTTCCCCTTAACTTTCTGATACAATCTCACTTGTAAAGGCTATTCTCATTTTTATAAACACGTTCTTATTTATCTTAATTCTTATTACCTGATGGCATAATACATTTTTATTTTAATCTCCATCTTGCATATCGATTTTTTCCACAAGTCTCCACAATATCATCATCTAAACCTTTATTGCGAACATACGCTGCCTTTTGTCCTACAATATCTGCTACTTTAAATGATACATAAATATTTGGATATCGTCCTTCTACTAGCCCTCTTCTTTTTAAAGTCTTAAAACTTTCTTTAGAGATTACTTCATATTTTTGAACTTTGTCCAACAAAAATTGTTCCCGTTCGACCTGACCCGCATTATACTAGAACAAAAGGGCAGTTAGCAGGAAAATATTCGAATACTCATAAAAGAGCATACTGATCTAAAATACGAGTCAAAAGAGAACGGGATAAGTATGCCCATATAAAAATTAAGAAGCAGAAACCATAGTTTATAAATGCTTGCGATTTCTGCTTTTTGCTAAAGTTAATGACATTGCTTTTTTATTCGGTTTCAAATATCTGTTTATTTACTGTGCTACAAAATTCTTTCCATCCCACTTCAAAATCTTTTACCGTTTTGCACCTCGTACAACTATAAAAAAATTTCTTTGTTTTGCTATTAATTAACAATTTCATTGGCATTCCACACTTTGGGCATAAAACATCTGGCTGTTCTGATGACCAATAGTTTCCAGGATACTGATTTACTGCTAAGACAATCGGCAAAACCAACTTTGCTCCTGCTTGATACATTACTTTTGCGCATTCTTTTATGGTCGCACCAGTTGTAACAACGTCATCTAAAATAATAACTGTTTTTCCATCTAATCTCCCATCATAAGCAAATACACCCGAAATATTTTCCTGTCTATCCGCTGAAGATCTCCCTTTTTGTTTTGGATATTCCCTTATACATCGAAATTGATTTTCAAGATTCTTTATATTACAATCGTTTTCAATCTGATCCAAAATCATATGAAAACGATTCTTCTCGCCTAAATGTGGTGGAACCGAACACACTCCATATACGTCTGTATGTTTCATGATTCCATGTATTGCACCCTCATATAACTTCAAAAAAGTATCATTATATACTCCAAATGCCTTACTTGAAGGATTCTTATTTAAAAAAACAGCAGACGAATACAGATGTTTCTGGCTCATATAATGCGTATACGAATAGTATCTCCCTAACACACGCATTCGTAATTCTGGCTGTTTTTCTAACATTACCGCAACCATAAGACGATTGCGATCACCTTTTCCCGAAACAATACTTTCACCAACATATCCCCCTATTCCTAACTTTAAGTGATTTTTAAAATACAGGAAATCAGGGCACAAAATATCTGGCGATGTACTAATATCCTCATAACCCACATGATTCGTAATCCAAATCGTTCCACTGCAAAAAGTTAATGCACGTCTCAGAAATAAAATATTACAGGAAACATACGCTAATTCTGTTGTTTGAACATTCAATGCTTTTAAAGCATACATATGTAAAACTGGTGTCGGTGCCCATTTTGCCAAATACTCTTTCATTCCCAAAATCGTTTTTAAACCAAAACGTTCTTTTAATTTTTTCTGCGTTTCACTCACCGAAGTCAAAAACAAACAATTATAAGAAGAAATAATCTCATCCCACTCACAAATATTTATATTTTCAAAACTATCTACATCAATCACCAATGCTTTTAGTTCTGTTATACAGCGGTACATAATTTATCCCTCGATTGTAATAGATTCCGACCAACTATTCCACGTTGTAGCATCTTCTTGCTCTGGTTGGGAATTCCAAAAATCATCCAGTGTAAGTTGTTCTGCTTCCAAGTCAGCTTGAAATATATTGCTTTCTGCCAAGATTCTCAAGACATCCATAGGCGTTTTTACTGGAAGCGCCCCGCGTTCTACATACTTTGCTGGCCAACTTATTGTTTTCATTTTTAATGCCGATTCCGGAATCAGTACTTTTCTTCCCTGCTTTAATGCAAAATCTGCCTGTTTCAACGCTCCCGACGTTTCTCCGGCTTCCATAATCACAGTTGCCAATGACAATCCGCTCATCGTTCCATTTCTCAACGGAAAAAACCAACGTTCCGTCATATTGGCTGGCGAAAATTGTGATACAACCAAGCCTTTTTCTTCTATCTGCTGTTGAACCCATCTATTTTCCGACGGATAATACTGATTTAAATTTGTTCCAATTACTGCAATCGTATTATAATTAGATTTCAGCGCAGCAAGATGAGCATTCACATCGATTCCTTTTGCCAATCCAGAAACCACCGTAATGCCATTCTGCCCCAGCGATCTTGCTAACCGTATTGTATTTTCCTTTGAATTTTCAGAAGCCTGCCGCGATCCAACCAAAGCTACCGTTCTCGTTTCGTATAGCAACGATTTTTTTCCTCTTATATACAAAAATCTTGGTGCCTGTTCTGTTTTGGCAAGTAACGGCGGATAATCTCTGCTTCCTCGCTTTATAATTTCATCTGTCTCCCGTAGCGTAAAAAAAGCCATTTTTGCTTTTTCATATTCTTTTAAAAGTACTTTTCTGTCTACTGAAAAAAACTCTGCATATTCCTCTGCCATATTTTCCATATCCATAGGAATATCTAACTGATGCGTCTTTCCAAAACTGTCAAACAAAGGTTCCAATTTGTGCTCTGTCATACAAAGTACATTCATTAGAGTTGCGAAATTTAATGCCTCACATTTTGTTCCTGTATCAAAAACAAACATTCCGCTTCCTACCTTTCTTTCAACTTCAGAAAAAATCTTCAGTTCTTTTTTTCTTCGCTCCAATTCATCAATATGGAAAATCGTACCAGAGGCATTCTTTTTCAAAGGTTTAATCTTTCCTTCTTTCACAAGTTTATTCAGTCTCTGTACTGTAATTCCCAAAAATTCGGCTGCCTCTTTAGAAAAAAACAATTGATCCGCTAAAACTTCTACTCCATTCATGCTTATCCTCTCCCTTATAAAGAAATATTAATTTATGGGTTTCAAATTGTCAACCCTTAATGAATTGTTTTATAAAATCCGTTTATCAAAACAAGAAAACCTACATAACCGATACCATATTCTGTCGGTTATGTAGGTTCCTTATAAAACAGATTTCTCAGGAATCAGAAACTCTGCCTCGGATTTTTGATCTTAATCGTTCAGATAAATTTTTCTTACCTTTATGCAACAAACGCATTTTCATTGATCTGGTCAATTTATGCTTTCACAGCCTTTACCCAACATAATAAAATACTTTTCCTCTTTTCTATTCCTTTAACCGGATCAAAATCAGTCTTTTCCTTTATTGAATAGCTCGTTATATAAGAAATTTCTTTCAAACGTTCAGCTAATCTTCTGTTTTCATCTGTATCTTCTAGTTCAACACTATGCTTTTTGCTCCTATTACAGAAACCCATATATTGGGGCGACAATCCTTGAAAGCAGTCTCGAAAATCTGAAATCCCCAAAATAAAGCGGTACTTAATCATCAATTTATTTTTTTCTTCTTTCAATGGTAACTTTTCCCACGCAAGATAAAACAATGATTTACTAATATCCACGTTTATGTTAAGCAGACATTGAGCAAGATCAGTAGACATATAATCCTCACCAAAAGTTTCTAAAAGTATTCTTGCCATAGAAGAATCTAACCTCGGAGAACTAAACAATGCTTCCAACAATGTTTCACTCATAGAAATATTTTCTATTAGCTTTCTATATTCTTCTTGATTATATAAAATAAAATCTACACATAAACTAGGATATGTCATTTCTAACTCATCATACATATCAATATTAAAAGGAATATATTTTTTTCTAATCAATATCTGGATTTTCTTTTCGGTGATATTGTTCATTGGAATATCAAATGCTTTTAACTCTAATTTCTGTAATAACTTTTCTAACACAGCATTATCAATAGAGCTCGTAATAATCGCCTTTGTAAATTCCTCGCCTATACATTGATTATCTAAATACTCCAATTTTTGACTGCTTATTTCAAGGTATCGAATCAACTCTGCTGTAAGACCATATCTATCCCAATAGCATTTAACATTTTCCCACTTTACCTTCACTTTATTTTTTTCTAATAATTCATCCCAAAGTTTTTTCACTTGTTTATTTAATTCAACACCGAAACTTCCACAACATATTGAAATATCATCTAAGCAAAATTCCTCATGATTAATTATTTTCAAGCAAAGTTCTGAATCTTCAACGGACCGCTCTAACAAATCTATAACTTGCTCTTTAGACTCTTTGGTATTAGCTTTCGCCAATACTATTGCTTCCACATAATCCTTTAGATTTTCTTGTATATACTTAATCAACGGTGCATATCCCAATGCAGTAGCCACTGTATAATTCTGCGTATCTAATCCCGCAACCATAGACTCATTTATAAATTCTACAATTCTACGGATCATCATGGAATTTAATTGATAATGTTGATCTTCAAAAATACATCTCAAAACTTTTTCTGAAACACCATCAATAGAAATATTCGTAAATACAATCTCTAAGTTTTCGATTAAAACAATAACTTTTTCATCCGAAATATTCGATAATTGTTGCAATATATCTGGATTTTCTTCTACAAAACGATTCACTTCACAATCACTGTTTAAAGCGATTAACTTCTCTATTTCCACATTATCAATGAGTAATCGTAGATAAAAAAGTTTCCTCTCATACGTCAATGATACCTTTTCCGCAATATAACTCCACATATTTGACCATTTCATCGCCAATAGTCTAGTTAACTTTTCTTTATAATGCGTTTGCTCAATAAATTCATTTATAAAATTCCAACATTCTTCTGTTTCATCTGATAATTGCGTAATTAACGCATCCCTCTTTTCAAGTTCTACCTCTTTAGACAATAACTCTTCCAAAAGAATAAAATTTAAAACACTCTTTTGTTCAAACTCATATACCTGTAAATGCTGTATAACTCTATCAACTTTCGTCAAATTATAATTATACGGCATCCTCTCCATATTTTTAATTGCTAATATGAAGTTCATATCTTCCCTTGTAATGCTTGTTCCCTTAAAATAATTGATATAATTCGCATATTTCTCGTCAATATATCCTCTACGAAGCATAAATACAAGCACTTTATTTTCCCTAACTTTTTCAGATAATACATCACAAACGCCAAATTTTTCTATAAGTTTTTTCAGTGACCATCCAGAAAGTTCATGTACCTTTTTCTTCAATTCCTCAATTTCAGCTTTCATTGAAACAACTGTTTTTTCTTGTACAATTTTCAGATTTATTATTCTTTCATAATACAGTTTAAATATTTTTTGGAAATCATCTATTGATATATCTGCTGTTCGACCATCCCATGTATAATAATAAATAACAACCTTTTTCAAACGTTCCAACTTTGATAAATCGAAAATGTCTTCCATTATTTTTTTTACATCATACTCCTTATAATAACTTTCATTTATTCTATAAGGAATTCCCTGCCAATTTACCATAGCACCAAACATAGCTGTTTTAAGTTCATTGATTTCGTTTAAGCGATCGTCATTATAGTTTTCTAATCGATCTGTATTCTCATTAATTCTATCCTTCCATTCTGCGCATTGTCTCACAATATAATTTTGTTTATCTATAAAAGCCTGTTTTACAATTCCTCTTTCCGTTTGAAGATTTGCAAAATCTCTTGGATACAAATTTTTAAAAATAATCAATGCCATCATATTTTCATCAGATAGCTTGAGCTCTTGATCTATTAAAATAACCTTTTTATACAATACAAACTCATTATAGATATTCTGAAGGATTCGCATATCCTCTACATATGGCGCTACATCTAATATAAATTCCTGAGAGATTTTATGTGTAATTTCTTTATCTCTTGCTTTTTCAATTTTTTGTAAAAATATCTCTCCTGAATTTGTTGAATTTATAATCGGAATTACTGGGACAATAAAATCAAAAAATTTTGTTCGATCTGTATCCGTAAATATATCATCTCTAATAGCATATACAAAGACAATACGATCTTTTATCCCATCATAATTATTTAATAACGTATTCAGTTCTCGAAGATGGATAAAAATTGAGGGATTTTCTAGACGATCAAGATCTTCAAAAAACACAATGCGATACTTGGTTTCTTCAAAAAAATACACAATCTCATCCATGTTTTTATTAAAAACTGTTTCTGTGGTGGTTTCCGTATTTTTTACTACTGTATCCGCAGGTAACTTAACTTCATCTACTTTAAACCGAAATAACACAGCGCGATATATTCTAGCGATAACCGCACACATGGCAATACAAAACACAATAAAAATCCTAATTGAAATATGTTTTTCTAGTTTAATTTTTTCTCCTGCTTCTTGTATTTTTTCGATTATTGATTGCAAAACATCCGGATAAAATATCCAACAAAGTACTATTAAAATACTTACTCCTAAAATTAAATATGCCCAGATCTTCTTCCAATTAATCTTATGTAGTTTTCGATACCTACTTTGTGGTATCTTTTTATAATTAACTTTATAAAATAATTGTTTTAAAATTCCTAATTCAATTTCATCCCTATCCAATAAAATTCGTTTGGGATTTCCCTCCTCATCTGTTTGATTTTCAATAAACGTTGCCATTGAAATACGAAGAGTTTTCCATTTTATAATTTTATGTTTTTTTAAATATGTTTCAATAATACTACTCTTACCTGATCCATAAGGACCTGCTAAGGCAATATTTTTTACATTTTTTTGTTTTATCGCCCAATGTAATGTATTTAGATATTCCTCTCCATTTTCGATATTATCAATAGGAGCAAGATTCGTAAATTCTGTATCTTTTTTCAATATTTTATTTATCAGTTTTCTAATTTTTTCCCAAAATTTTATCGTATAGATTCCTCCTTAAATTTTCACTCTAATACCATTAGTTTAATATAGGCAGTATACAAACCTTGGCTTGCATACTACCTATTCCTCTAAATACTTCTATTAGTCTGCAAGTTCCGGAAATACGTCCATCAATTTATCTTTGAGTTTTCCTTCTTTTGCATATTTTAACGTATCACATAATTTTATGTTATGTTTTTTAATTTCTATTTCGTCACCAAATCCCAATATATAAGACAAACAAATCCGATATATGATTTCTGTTGGTGCACAGCCGAATACCTGCTTAGAAAAAATGTGGTTTAATCTTTCAGCACGATCGGGATAAAGCTGTTGCATACGTTCACTTTGATATAAGCGAGTCACAATCTCTGTGATATACATTCCGGATTTCATATATAAATCCGCAAATGTTTTATCAGGATCATCAAAACATCCCGGATTCTCCTGTTCCAATCGATCTACCATATCCTTTACCACCCATTTCGGAGTAAAAATCTGATTGGTTTTCTGCGGTGGTATATAATCAAAAATATCTTCCAGATTTTTCTCATCAAAGTAATCGGCAAGTTGATGCTTCTTGTTCAAAAACTCTTTTACTGAATCATCAAACACAACCGGGTCAAACAGATGTCCTTTAAAGAATTCTTCTTTTCCTGTTTCCGGATTTGGATAATTCCCTCCATCACGCAAAAATCGGAAATCCGCCAGAGAAATACTGGTTACTTCTTTAAATACCTCATCTGGAACAATCTGATCAAAATTCGCTAACGTTGTATTTTCATCACCGTATGCCATCAAGAAAGAAGGAATTGTTCTGGAAAATCCACGCAAATGATCCTTAATTCCATCTTCGATTGTGCGTTTTTTCTCCTCCCGCTTTTCCGTCTCCACTGCATTTACAACCGTTTCTTTCGCAGTTTGAACAAAGCTCTCAACGGAATCTGTAATTGTTTGTTTTAGTGTCTCAACAGCTTGCTGTTTCTTTTCTGCTATTTCCTGATTAATTTGTTGACGTTCTTCATAAGTCTCTGCGGACTCTACACGAGCTTGGCGCTCTGCTTCCAGAATATTCTGTTGTATTTTAAAATCCCCATAGGCTTTATGTACAACTGTATCTGTTTCTGTATTTATTTTTTTCTCAAGTTGTTTCTGAGATGACTTTGAGAGATCTTTTCCATATTGCTCTTTTGCTTTGTCCAACACAGGATTCGTAATGTTTTGCCGGAAAGTATCCTTTAATCGATCAAGAATTTCATCTTCATCTTTTTTACTTGCAGTTTCTCTCAACACTACATTGTCGAAAATATTCTCTACTTCTTCTGTCACATCATCCACACCAAATATTTTATCTCCAAATATTTCCGCAGTCTGACCAATCACATAATCCTTATCCAACTGAATATTTCCATCTTCATCCATCGTTGCATGATCCACAACACTCGAATCAACACCAAATGGAGTTTTGGGTTCTTTTACAGCTTCCATATTCTGAAGAATATCAATAACAGCTTGTGGTGCATGAAAAATGTTCGTAATATTCTGGAAAAGGAAATCCGACATGAATCCTCTTCGTACTACTTCCTGTGACTTTAACTTACGCGGAATAGAAAGTACCTTTTCCGCATCCAGCTCTACCATTTCTCCATTTTCATCTTCACCGATAACCGGGAAGAAATTCAACAATTCACGAACATGCTCTTTTCTGGTATCAGAATCGCCTTTACCACCTGCGGTATCCTCTGCCAAATCATTTGCAATCTCTTCATAGATAATAAGAGTTCTAGCCGGGTCAAAGTCAAAGATATAAGCATTTTCTTTTCGGTAATGTTCACTACCATTTGAGAATAAACATGGATTTTGAGCACGAAACGCCGCCTGCATATAGAGTGCCGGACTCTTCATTGAAGACAACATCAAAACAGCAGTCCATTCTGGAATGGTTACTCCCGTAGTCAACTGTCCAACAGAAAGTGTAATCGTTTTATCGAATTTTTTAATGGCAGTCCGCACCTTATCATACGCCTTTGCAGTCTGCTCATCTTCTGAAAGTTTTCCATCTCCCGCTGCCAAAACAATTTCATAATTTTCAAATACTGGATGTGTCTGAAGTTTCTTTGCAAGAGCTTTTGCACTATCCACACGATTCAAAAGCCATAATGTATGCTTTAATTCTTTGCGGAGTTCTGGCGTAGAAAATGGGAATTTTTCATTTTTGGTCATTGCATTCAGAAAATCGTCAACTGCTGACTCATGAATAAATTTTCCAGTCGCATTTGTTGCAAAAAACTCATTAAGATCAAATGCATATTCCTCTGTCTCACCATTGATTTCAATTCCCTGAGACAGCTGATTTTTTACAATTTCAGACATCTGATATGTCAACATATTCAACTGAGGTAAATTTCCATATGGATTTTCTTCACCAATTTTTTCTTCATATTGACGTTTTGCTCTCTGCTCATCCGCATACGTCCAGTTAAAAATTGCTTGCTCCGGGAATTTATCATTTGCCAATGCTTTAAATGGCGTTCCTGATAAATGAAGTGTATACTTTCTTTTTATTCTATCGAAAGCAACATCCGTCTTGTATGTATCAACGCCTTCATGCGCCTCATCAATAACAAGAATATCCCAATCTACATAAGCAATTTCTTTTAACTTCTTGTACTCTCCACCAAAATAAAGAGAACCTTTTAAATCCTGAAGAGAAACGAATTCAATGCAACCACAGAATTCATCTACTGCAACATGTGCCCCATAAGATCTATACTTTTCCCGTGAGATCACATAGGTACGTCCCTGAATTCCATCTACATTGCTGACAAAATGATATCCAGACTGAATTCCTAGAAACTTTTCATAATCTTCATACCACGAATTTGCAATCGCTGGACGATTTGTAACAATAAGAATGTTTACCGCATTCAGACGTTTGCAAAGATCATATGTGGCAAGGGTTTTTCCGAAACGTGGCTTCGCATTCCATAAAAACTGTCCGTTTTCATGCTCACTAAAATAATGCAAAGCCTTATCTACTGCGCAATTCTGTTCATCGCGTAATACATAGGGAGCAACATCACGAACAGCTGTAATTTCTCCGCGATTTTCACGAAAATCACGATACATCTCTTTTGATCGCGGAGATGTAATATGAAACCATTCTGTTTTTGGTTTCTGTTCTACACCATTTTTTCGCATATATGCATGCAAATCTTTATCACTGAAAACGTCGCCTGAACCATCATCATAGACGGCATTTCCTTTCCATTCAAGATTGTATTTCACATCTGCGGTATGTGTCTGCTGTTTTATTCGCTTCTCAATATCCTGTTCTGTATAGCCAATCTTGATCCACCCATTATGACTAGCAATTTCCGGAGTCGTATAGGCATAAATCATCGGAACAACCTTTTGAGCGGTATTGATGTTGATTTTTGGAACCATTACCGCATCGCCTCCTTTTCCTTCTCACTACGTAAATCTGTAAGTCTTTTCCCCTTATATGCAAACCAGTGCGGTCCTTGTACAGGCTTTGATACCCCACTGAGTACTTTCACAAGTGTTGACATAGAATATTTCTGTCCACAATAAAAAACATGTCCATCATCAGCAACTTTCACTTTAACAGACGGATTTTTAACATACGTCAATTCTTCACCTTCTGAAATACCAACCATAGAAAATTTAAATCGTTTCGCTTTTCCAGTAGGTATCTTTTCAATCTCTGTACTAGATTTTTCAACAATTCCTGACGTAGCATCATCAAAAATCTTTTCTTTATCTTCAGATTTTGGATAAACAACCTTCCCTTCAAATGATGAGAGCAACTGAACAACAATATTCACATCAACAGCAAATAACTCTGTACCAACCACATTACTTTTATTAAAAATTGTGTCTAAAAGATTTTCCTTTTCATCATAGTCTTCGACTTCAATAGCAAAACGACGTTTTAAGCCTGTAACATTCGCATATCCATTATGTTCCAACGTATACATTCTTGACTCAAAATTATTCGTTCCTGTTTTCCCTATCTTTACAAGCCCATTTACTATTGTTGTCATCACATAAAGGATTCCTCTAGCCATTACGACATCTCCTTTACGTTTTCCTCGATAAAAGTAATTTCTTCATTGCTAAAATTATATTTATGATAAAGTTGAAGATCTATTTCATGAATAGACTTCGACCAATCTATATCAGATAATGCAGAAAAATCTTGGAGTGGGACATATTTCCATTTGTCTGGCGTTAAATCTTGTGTCGTCTTTAAAACCCCAAGCATTGCTCTACTCACTTTACATTTAATATATTTCAAACAGTTTTCTGCTTCTTCAATGCTATTAAATATGCCAATACTTAAAAAAGTTTCTGTGGATCCTGTTTTAGGTTCTGCAATAAGTGGCTGTGAAATAACTTCTCCAAAACTCCCCGATCCATTAGCCTTTGGAAGAAAAATTTTAAATTTATCATAATTGACAACATCATTAATATACTTTCTTTTTATGTATCTATAACTCCTTACATTCCCCGTTCTTCCAAGTATTCTAGCGTATTCATCACCATCTTTAGGCTCTTCTGAAAAAAACACTTGTGGTAAACGATCAAAAATGTTTGTCGACATATCATATGCATGTCCTTTACTAAGTTGTTCGATTGCATTCGGATAATCCTCATGTAACTTTGTAGTTAGCCTATATGCTGTTCGAGTAATAACAATTTCACTTAAACTTATAAATGAATCTGCATTTTTTATTTTTTTCAATATACCATTCAGCACAGAATATTTTGTAAATACTTGAATTGCTCCAAAATTTTTTAAGTCATTATGATAGGTAATCGCAACACCTCCTTTAATATCAGTATTTGCAAATACTTTTGAGGCATCTTCTTCATAATGCATGACTTTAAAATATGGATCATTTAACATTTTTTCATTCCATGCTTTAGGTGTAGAACCCGCATTAAATAAAAATCTCGCTGGATGAATCAACTCAACACCAACAGCAACTTCTGCAACTGCATCCATAAATTTATTATATACTGGCGCTGCATAAGTTTTATTACCATCCGATGAAAATTCTTCTTGATAAGGCGGGTTCCCTATTGCAAAATCAAACAACTTCTTTTCCATTCTCTCACATCCCATTTTTTAAATTTTTATATACAATAGTTTCATTAGAACGCCAGTTTCTAATTTTACACGGAAGAGCAACATCCTCCTGCTTAGGCTCTTCAAACATATCAAAAATTGACATCTGGTGATATTCCTCATGTGGTTTTCCTAGCGGAACTGTATCTTTCAAACCATCCATTTGCCAGACATTCCACGCAATAACATTAGCAAAGCGTTTCAAGGTATTTTCGTCTGGTTCTTTTTTCATCCGTTCTCGAAAATATTCTGAAAATGTCATAATCATATTGATCCTTGCAATCAAAAGATTATCTCCTTGATATTCATATCCATAACAGCTCTGAAAGGCTCGCAAAGTCCATGTTAACCACTCATCATCATGGACAGCATTTTCATTTACGACTCGTAATTTTCTATCTAAAATACCAATCCGACGAGCAAGTGGTAAAATCATTTCACCCGTAGTAACATCGTATCTGGATACCAAATACGGTGCTTCTCCACAAGTAATTTCCAATCGTCTTGAATCAACATAGGACTTCCAAGTGTTTTTTTCATCAAACGGAATCTTTTCCTGATTTACAATCCAAGTATGTTCTTCTTCATTTTCAATATTAAATATATCTTTTTTCCCAAACCATTGCTCTTCAACATAATTATTCATTTTGTTACACAGCCAAACAGGAGTAAACACTTCTGCCTTTTTGCGAGTTCGTGCCTGTTGCTCATCTATATTTTTCTCTGTTCTGGATTGCAAATCAATCGAATAAAGACCTTTTACCGCCATAATATCGATATGATCTTTATCCTGAAATCCATCTCCCCTTTCAGAATAGGCATCTGTTGCCCAAATAATGTTTTTCTTGGTTGTTTTATCCTGTAAAAGAATTTCTAGTGTTGTTTTTACCGGATAAGCATTTATATCTATTAAATTATCCATTGATACCTCTATCAGATCTTATAATAAAACTCATTCGCCATTTCACATATATTATACATGATGGGTCACATATCCTCAACTCAATGCCTCAGAAAAAAAGTACATATTTAAAAGTTCCAGTTTTCCTCAAACTCTCCAAACGGAAACTCCCCCATTGGAAACGTATTCTCCCCACTCTCCCGCAACCGCATCTTCAAATGCGTATTGCGTTTTGTGACGGTCACATTTCGCACTGCGTATGCCAGCGCCTTCTTTGTGCCGACAATCACGAGCACCTTCTTCGCGCGGGTAATTCCGGTGTAGATCAGATTGCGCTGGAGCATCACAAAATGGCTCATCAGCACCGGCATGACCACAATCGGATATTCCGAGCCCTGCGCCTTATGGATTGTCGTCGCGTAGGCATGCACGATCTCATCCAGTTCCGTCGATTCATACGAGACTATCCGTCCATCAAAATCCACACTGAGCACTCGATTCTGCATATCCACGGACACAACGAGCCCAATATCCCCGTTGAAGACTTCTTTCTCATAATTGTTGCGGATCTGCATCACCTTGTCATTAATGCGGTAGGCATATCCACTTCTAAAAAGCTGGTCACCCTGCGGATTTAAGGCTTCCTGAAGCATCAGATTTAATTTTCCTGCGCCGACAACACCACGTTGCATCGGCGTGAGCACCTGAATCTGCGACGGCGCAACCGCATAATATCTTGGCAGTTTTGTCTTGACGAGCTTCACGATCTCTTCCGCTGCCTCCTCCGGCTCTTCCTTCGATGTGAAGAAGAAATCCGTGTCCGCTCCATTTGAGATGTCAGGCATCTGTCCCTGATTGATCCGGTGCGCATTCGTGATGATTCGACTGCTGAGTGCCTGCCGGAAAATCCTCGTCAGACGAATCACCGGAACGGTCCCGGAATCCATGATGTCACGCAGGACATTTCCCGCGCCGACAGACGGAAGCTGGTCAATATCTCCGACGAGAATCAAACGCATTCCCAGCGGAATTGCTTTAAGCAGTGAGTTCATCAGCACAATGTCGATCATCGAGCATTCATCGACAATCAGCACATCGCCCTCAAGCGGATTCTCCTCGTTTTTCTGGTAACCTTCCGGCGGTTTGCACTCCAAAAGTCGGTGAATCGTCTTCGCCTCAAGTCCTGTCGCCTCGGTCATTCGCTTTGCCGCCCGCCCCGTCGGCGCTGCAAGCAGAATCTTTAATCCAAACGACTGAAATGCCGTGATGATTCCCTGCGTTGTCGTCGTCTTTCCGGTTCCCGGTCCACCCGTGAGCACCATGACTTTTGAAACCGCCGACTGGCGAATCGCCTCGGTCTGCACCTCATCGTACTCCATATGGACGCGCTCCTGAATCTTTTTGACATCGACGGAAAGATCTTGGTTTCCTGTCTTCTGCCTTGCCTGCATCAAAGATGTCCAAAGACGATCCTGAGCCGGTGTCTGAGTCAACCGCCGAAGTCTTGATGCGACACCCGTCTCCGCATAATAAAATGGTGGAAGATAGATGGAATCCCCCTCTTCCTCTCTCCACGCTTCACAGATCAAATCCTTATTCTCCCGCATCTTCTCAATCGCCCCGGCAATGCACATCTCATCTGCTTCGAGAAGCTCCACTGCTTTCTTGATCAACTGTTCCCGCTCCGCATAGACATGCCCTTCATCTGCGAGTGCGCTGAGTGTATACATGATTCCACTCCGGATTCGCGCAAAATCATCTTTTTCGAATCCCAGTTTCTGTGCAATCCCATCTGCGGTCCGAAAACCGATTTCCCAGATGTCATCCGCAAGGCGAAACGGATTTTCCTTCACGATCTGGATGCTCTCATTGCCGTACTGACGATAGATTTTCCCCGCAAATGCCGTGCTGACCCCGTGATCCTGAAGAAACAGCATGATATTCTTGATCTCCTTCTGCTTCTCCCAGCTCTCATGAATCATCTGGATTCGCTTCTTGCCGATCCCCTCCACTTCCAGCAGGCGCTTTTCATCGCTCTCAATCACCTCGATCGTCTCTGTCCCGAACTTCTGCACAATCCGCTTTGCAAACTTGGGTCCGACTCCCTTGATCAGACCAGAACCGAGATATTTCTCAATCCCGAAAACGGTCGCCGGCATCGTCTCCTCCCAGCTCTCCGCCAGAAACTGTCGCCCGTACTTGCTGTCAATCTTCCAGTTTCCGTCGACTAAAAGAACCGAGCCGACGTTGACATCGAGAAGATTTCCGACGACAGTCACAAGATCATTATAATTCTTGACCGCGCACTTTAAGACGGTATAACCGTTTTCCGGATTCTGGTAAGTGATTCGCTCCACGACACCGCGAATCCGCATCGTTCTTGATCTCTCTCCATTCTCTCCCATAAGCAAAACCCCTCATTTATCTGCCATTTACTTGCAGTTTACTTGCAATTTCCTGTCATACAAAAAGAATATGTCCTGGCACATCCATACAAAAAGACCCTTCGGAAAACAGCCTGTCTCCCAAAGGGTCTTTTTTCATAAAATCAAGTTTTTATTAAACTCTGGACAGATACTCACCAGTACGGGTATCGATCTTGATCTTGTCGCCGTTGTCTACGAACAGCGGTACATATACGGTAGCACCAGTCTCTACGGTAGCCGGCTTGGTTGCACCCTGTGCGGTATCACCCTTGAAGCCCGGCTCGGTGTTGGTGATCTCCAGCTCTACGAACAGCGGAGGCTCAACAGAGAATACCTTGCCGTTGTAAGAGCAGATCTTAACGGTCTCGTTCTCTTTCACGAACTTCAGAGCATCGCCGATTACGTCCTTAGCCAGAGCCATCTGCTCATAGTTCTCCATGTTCATGAAGTTGTACAGATCGCCATCCTCGTACAGATACTGCATATCTACACGGTCAATTCTTGCAGCCGGGAACTTCTCGGTCGGACGGAAAGTTCTCTCTACAACTGCTCCGGTCATAACGTTCTTAATTTTGGTTCTTACAAATGCAGCGCCCTTACCCGGTTTTACATGCTGGAACTCTACGATCTGATAAACAGCTCCATCCATATCCAGGGTAATTCCGTTTCTAAAATCACCTGCTGAAATCATGTGATATTCCTCCTTGAATTTGCGTACTCGCTCATAATCTATCTTATTTTATAATAAACATCCTGTTTTTTCAACTGTTTTTTTTCGCGCATCCCCGATTTTCCCTGTCAATCAAGCCTTTTTTAGACTTTTCCTGTAAAAATAAAGTACGATCGCCTCGAGATACCGTTTCAGCACGATCTGAATCTCCTCTTTCGGGTTGATCGGTTTGACAAGAATCCCGTAAATCCCACTGCGATTTGCCCCGTAGACATCCGTAAAGAGCTGATCGCCGACAAAGATCGTGTTCTTCTCATCGGTTCCCATCTTCTCCATCGCCTTCCGATAGTTCTTTACCGACGGCTTTCCCGCCTTGTAAATATACGAGGAATCCACCTGATCGGCAAACGATCTGACTCTCGGCTCCTTGTTGTTTGAGAGCAGGCAGGTCTTCATTCCCATCGCATGCAGACGCGAAAACAATGCAACCGCCCTCTCATCTGCGGGGGCGCCATGAGGAACAAGGGTATTATCAATGTCAAAGACAGCACCTCGAATTCCCTTCTCGTACCACGATTCCCAGTCAATCTCGTAGGTGCTGTCGACCCACTCTTTTGGATAAAAACGTTCCAGCATGCTCTTCCCCTATTCTGTGTTCCTGTTCACGCAATACTCCTGTATTACTCTTATATGACTGCTTTTCTACTTATCTTCTTTTCCAGTTATTTGCTTTTCTTGTACTATTCGTTTTTCTTGTACTGCTATGTTGCTACTTATCCTGTACTTCCTGCTTCTTTAACAGTTTTCCCAGCTCTTCCATGAACGTATTCACATCTTTGAATTCCCGGTAAACGGACGCAAATCTCACATAGGCAACCTCATCGAGTTTCTGGAGTCTTGCCATCACAAGCTCCCCGATCACGGAGGTCTCCACTTCCTTCTCTTCCATGTTGAAAATCTGATTCTCAATCTCATCAATCGCCGCATTGATCTGCTGGGTCGATACCGGACGCTTGTGACAGGAATTGACAATCCCTGACTCAATTTTGGAGCGGTCATACTCCTCGCGCGAGCGGTCTTTCTTGATCACCATAAGTGGCATGGTTTCTAATTTCTCATAAGTCGTAAAGCGCTTTCCGCAGGTCTCGCACTGACGGCGACGGCGAATCGAACTATTGTCATCCGCAGGTCTTGAATCGATGACCTTTGTATCGGCAGCACCACAAAATGGACATTTCACTGATTGTCTCCCCTCTCTTTCGTCTCTCGGATTTTCACCAGTGTTACTGTTCACGCGTTGCGCAAACAGCAACGGATTTTGCCGATGCTTCGCATTCCAAATCGGCAAAATCTGCTACCATCCCTGTATCATACGGCATTTTCAATTCAGAAAATGCCTACCCGTGTGCAGTAACTATCTTATTTTCTCTTATCTTTCTTTTCAACAAGATTTCTTCTTGTTTTCTTTCTTCTTTACAAGTTTTTTCTCTTTTTTGAATACTTTTTGAATAGCTTCATTTTACATGACCATGCATAGATATGCAAGCAATTTTTCCTTTATTTCCGTCATTTTTTGCTGTCTTTGCACGGTTTTTCTGCATCTTTCGGCTTTTTCATTTCCACGAGAATCAAATCATCCCCGATCTGCTTGACATCGCCAAATGGAATCACATATTCTTTCTCATGTCCGAAGATTCCGCAGATGCATCCTGCCTCCGGAACGATCAGATGTTTGATACACCCGGTCTTCGGATCGAAATCGAGATCCCCGACAAATCCGAGCCTTTTGCAGTCACAGATATTGACGACTTCCTTTCGTTTTAGATCAGAAAAACGCATAGAACCCACCCCATTTCTGGTGTATTCTATGCGCAATCCCGATTTTCGGTGATTCCCAAACAGCAAGAATCATAGATCTTTCGTCGCCTACTCTTTATCCCGCTTTATCTCTCAGCGTCTTTCATTATCTCTCAGCGTTGATGCCGAACTCCTCCGGCTGGAAACGCGGGCAGACATTCTCGGAAGAGGTGATAACAGATGCAGAGAGTCTTGTTCCGATCTCCACCGCCTCAGCGAGCGTCTTTCCGTAGGTCAGTGCACTTGCCGCACCTGCACAGAATGCATCACCTGCACCTGTCGTATCTTTTACGGTCACCTTCTGTACCGGGCAATATCCGCAATGTCCCTGATCATCTGCGTAGACAGAACCCTGTGCGCCCATCGTCACGATCATAGACGGAATCTTTGCGACTTTCAGGCGCTCCGTGAGAATGTCACAAAGCTCCTGCGGTGTCTTCTCACTGTAGTCATCTGCAAAAAAGATTCCTGCCTCAAGCTGATTGCAGATAAAGCAGTCAAAGCTCTTGAGGAAGTCCCGACGCTCAACCGCAATGCTCATGTTGCTGACCACACCGTAGAGCTTCTTGTCGTACTTCTCGCAAAGCTGAACCACCTTCTTGACGATCTCCTTGTCGATATCAACTTCCAGAATCACAGAATCACAGTTCTCGATGATCTCATCTCCGTGCTCCTCGAGAATCGACAGAATCGGCATCAGGTCCGGGCGCTGGGAAATCGATCCGGCCAAATCTCCGCTGTTGTCAAAGACTGCCAGCCAGGTTCCCATTCCATTCGGAATCGTCTTCATGTACTCCGTATTTACCTTGTGATTCTTTAATTTGCGAATAACTGCCTCACCGAGCGCAGAATCATCGACAATGCCAAGGAACGTCGGTCTCAGCTCCATATTTGCGATATCTTCCACGACATTTCGGCTTACTCCGCCGTGAATGTACTCGACACGACCGGCATTTCTACCGTCCGGAATGTAGATATCCTCCGGAAAGCCCTTGATATCTACAAATACTGCTCCGAGAACTACGATTCCATTTTTACTTCCTGCCATTTTTAAACTTACCTGTTTCCCTTTCTTCTGCATTTCGCGTATATTTTTATTTTTGATTTTTTACCTATATTTTTCCGCATTTTTACGCTAATTTTCGCATAACACAGTGATGATAGCAGATTTTCTTGCTTTTGACCAGAGGATTTCCGCAAATCTTTCGGATATCTTAAATCTTTTCCGGTCACAGTTTGATATAATAACACTAACGAAAAGGAGTGTACGATTTTATGCGCAGATTTTTAACGCTTATCATAACGATTCTGACCCTCGGAATCCTTCTGACCGGATGCCAGATCTTCTCCTCTGAGGTTTCCTCGACCACGTCGGGACAAGCTCATGCAGGGCATTTTTCAAATTCACAACACAGACGAGATTCTGCCGACAGACAGCGCCAGAATCAGAATCAAAATACCAATCAATCATCTCAGGATCAACCACAGAACTCGCTTCAAGATCCATCACAAAATCTGTCTGATGACCGGACTTCAGGCACTGAGACAACGTTCTCCGATGATTCAGGTACTTCCTCCCAGATGGTCTATTTTGAGGAAATCTGCCTGAGTGCGACAGGGCGTAAGGCTCATTTAAATGGCAAGCATGCGACGCTCTCGATCACTCACATTGTCGGAAACAGTGAGCGCCCCTCCAAAAACGGTGAGGCGAATTTTTCATGTCTCGGTGCGCCCTGCATTCTTCTCCATGACGGAGCTGTCGCAGTCCGCTTAAACGGACAGTACATGCTCTTTCTCGCGGATGACACGATCGAGTACGAGGGCATTTACAAAAAGAAAAAGGATGTCTCGAAAGACACCCTCAAATGGCTGCATTTCTATGACTCCCTCTCCGAAGCCGAGAGAAACGCGCTCAATATGATTCCGTCTGAGCTTGCAGACGAACTTCCGCCTGAACACTTTACGATGGAGACTGCGGCACTCGCCTCATTCTCCGAGGATGCCCCCTCCTACATCGAGGCATTGACGGAAAAAGAGCTAAACGAGACTGAGGATCTCGCCCAGTCGTATTTCAATGAATCCTCCTCCGACGTGGAAGGCGTCGATCAGATCTACCCGCTCGACGGCGACTTTGCACTCTACCACAACGCCGGGATCGAGGCGGAATACGGGCCCGGCAACCTGATCATCTATAAGATCCTGACCGTTCAGGACAGACGCACGGGAAATTCATTTCACACGGTCAGCATTGCGCGATCAAGCAAATCCGGCGCGTGGAAGATCATCAATGCCGGACAGCAGGGCAGTTGATTTTCGGAATTCACCTGCCCTTCGTTCATTCATCTGCATTATTCCCGCATACGGTATCCCACGCCGATCTCCGTGTTGATGTAATGCGGTTCCGCCGGGTTCTTCTCGAGTTTTCTGCGAATGTTTGCCATATTTACGCGCAAAATCTGGTTATCGGTGTCGGCGTAAGGACCCCAGATCTCCTTTAAAATCAGATCGTAGGTCAGAACCTTTCCCGCATTCTGCGCGAGCAGGGAGACGAGCTTGTACTCAATCTGAGTCAGATGCACCTCATTTCCATCGAGAGTCACGAGACGCTTATCAAAATCAATCCGAAGTCCGTCACTCTCATAGACAACTGCACGAGGTTTGTCGGCAGACTGGACGCTGTGACGCAGGGCAGTCCGGATTCTTGCGAGAAGCTCCTCCGATCCAAACGGTTTCGTGATGTAATCATCTGCTCCTGCATCGAGCGCTATCACCTTCTCTCTCTCCAAGGTACGAGCAGAAATCACGATCACCGGAATCGAGGCAAACTCTCTGACTTTGCGAAGAACCTCCATTCCGTCGATATCCGGCAGTCCCAGATCGAGAAGAATCAGATCCGGATGATGAGAGGTGCACAGCGAGAGACCTGACATTCCATTCTGTGCGCAGAGTGCCTTGTATCCATTTGAAGTCACAATCGTTTCTATGTAATTTCCAATCGTCTTTTCGTCTTCAATAATCAAAATCGTTGGCTTATTGTTCATTTTTTTCCTCCCCAAGCGGTAATGTAAAAATAAATTCAGCTCCCCGGTCATGGTTTACTGCACAGATTGTACCGTGATGCGCAGTGATGATCGTCTTACAGATCGTCAGTCCGATTCCCATTCCCTTGTGCGAATCTCCACTGCCGTTTTTATCGATTCCAACGCCGTCAAAAATCGTATCCAACCGTGCCGGATCAATGCCCTTTCCGAAATCCCGGATATGGAAAACGGCATTTTCCGCTTCCTTTGTCACCCGAAATTCGATCTCATCCTCAACGCCGGAATGGTAAACTGCATTCTCAAGCAGATTGATGATCACCTGCTCAATCAGCATCGCATCCATCGGAACCATCAGAAATTCATCCGGAACGCTGACGCGCACCTTCGCCTTCGGCAGACGGCGACGAAAACGCATCATTGCCTCAGAGACTACTTCCTCAAGTGGTTCCGGGTTTGTGTTGACCTTGGTATCTCCAACCTGAATTCGCGTGACCGTGAGCAGATTTTCGACCATATTCAAGAGCCAGTTTGCATCCTCCCGGATGTTTACGACCATCTCCCGCTTCTCACGCTCCGACATGTGATCCCCACCCTCAAGATAGGCATTTGCCATTCCGATCATTCCGGTCAGCGGAGTCCGAAGATCATGGGAAACCGCACGCAGAAGGTTTGCACGCATGGTCTCCTTCTCTGCCTCAAGAAGCATCTTGTCACGCTCTTTTAAAATCTTATTTTTCTCTTTCAGCTGGGTCGTTGTCACACTCGTGATCGAGGAAATGATCATCATTCCGCCAAATGTCACGAGATAGCCGTCAATCGAAAAGTTCAGACTCATATACGGATAAGTGAATGCAAAATTCACACAGAACACACCTAGCAGAGAAGCGACAATTCCGGCCACATATCCGGTCGTACAGCGCGCCGTGAACATCACGGCAAGCACATAGATGATCGACACACTCGCATCATTCTGTCCAAGATGAAGATACGCAAGCGCACCGAGCGTCGCAATCGACATGAAGGAAAACACGACTCCCATGTTTTTCGCATACTGCCAGTAGCGTCTCTTTTTCTCACTAATTTTTGTCTCTAATCCCATATTTTGCGTTTTTGTCTTATTATTTTTATCCCAGTCAGCGATAGAAAACTCCCCCTCTCCCCCCAAAAAACAAAATCGGGGCAGGATTCCTCCTGCCCCTTGAATTTTACTACACAGAAAAACAAGTGTAAATAAATTATTTGTTATAATTTACGATTGCGCCGAAGTCTGGCTTCAGAGATGCGCCACCTACAAGACCACCATCAATGTCTGCCTGTGCGAACAGCTCCGGTGCGCTCTTTGCAGATACAGAACCGCCGTACTGGATGCGGATTGCCTCTGCGGTTGCCTCATCGTAGATCTCTCCGATGCATGCACGGATTGCGGAGCAAACTTCCTGAGCCTGCTCGGTCGTTGCAACCTTACCGGTTCCGATTGCCCAGATCGGCTCGTAAGCGATGACAGCAGTCTTAGCCTGATCTGCGGTTACGTTCAGGAAAGCAATCTTGATCTGCTGGCGAATCCAGTCGATCGTGATGCCCTGCTCTCTCTGAGTTAAGGTCTCGCCACAGCAGATGATCGGAGTCAGACCATGCTCAAATGCCTTGAGAACCTTCTTATTTACAGTCTCATCAGTCTCAGCAAAGTACTCTCTTCTCTCAGAATGTCCGATGATGACATACTTAACACCTGCATCGGTCAGCATGTTCGGGGAAATCTCTCCGGTATATGCACCCTTCTCCTCGAAGTACATATTCTCAGCGCCGATCTGAATGTTGCTTCCCTTTGCAGCCTCGATTGCCGGAATGATGTCGATTGCCGGAACGCAGAATACAACATCTACGTCATCATTCTTTACTAACGGCTTTAAGGTATCGATCAGAGCAACTGCCTCGCTCGGAGTCATGTTCATTTTCCAGTTACCTGCAACAATTTTCTTTCTTCCCATGATTTTCTTCTCCTTTTGTTCCTCTAGGTTCCTTTTGGGTTCCCTTGTGTTTCCCCACTATGCAATTCAGAGTCTCCCCGCCTTCAGGGAGTGAACGAGAAAAATACATCCAAACATATTTTTCCCGCTCAACACCCCAAATCCAGATGAGACTCCAAAAGCATCTTTTATTTATTCGTTTTTATTATTCCTTATCGTCAGCTGCTGCTACGCCCGGAAGAGTCTTACCCTCTAAGAACTCCAGGGATGCACCACCACCGGTAGAGATGTGGCTCATCTTATCTGCGAATCCAAGCTGGTTAACAGCTGCTGCGGAATCACCACCACCGATAATGGTAGTTGCGTCGGTCTCTGCCAGAGCCTCTGCTACTGCGATTGTACCCTTTGCCAGAGTCGGGTTCTCGAATACGCCCATCGGTCCGTTCCATACAACGGTCTTTGCAGTCTTAACAGCCTCTGCATACATCTCTGCGGTCTTCGGTCCGATATCCAGGCCCATCTTGTCCTCAGCGATGCCATCAGCAGATACAACCTCAACCTCGATCGGTCCATCGATCGGGTCCGGAAATGCGCCAGCGGTAACAGCGTCAACCGGAAGCAGGAGTTTCTTGCCGAGCTTCTCAGCCTTCTCCATCATCTCCTTGCAGTAGTCAAGCTTGGTGTCGTCTACCAGAGACTTACCAACATTCTTGCCCTCAGCCTTTAAGAAGGTGAATGCCATACCACCACCGATGATCAGGGTGTCGCACTTCTCAAGCAGGTTGGAGATTACGTTCAGCTTATCAGCAACCTTAGCGCCGCCCAGGATTGCAACGAACGGACGAACCGGCTTCTCAACTGCATTGCCCAGGAAGTCGATCTCTTTCTGCATCAGGTAACCAACTGCATTGGTACCACCCTTCTCGGCGATGTACTTGGTAACGCCTGCAACAGAAGCATGTGCGCGGTGAGAAGAACCGAATGCATCACATACATAATCGTCAGCCAGATCAGCCAGCTCCTTGCTGAACTCCTCGCCGTTCTTGGTCTCCTCAGCGCCACGGAAACGGGTATTCTGAAGCAGAACAACATCGCCCTCGTTCATCTTTGCAACTGCCTCGGTAGCTGCCTCGCCGGTTACATGGTAATCGGAAACGAAAACAACTTCCTTGCCCAGCTTCTCAGACAGACGCTTTGCAACCGGTGCTAAAGACTCACCCTCGTTCGGGCCGTTCTTAACTTTTCCGAGATGGGAGCACAGGATAACCTTTGCGCCCTCGCCGATCAGCTTGTTGATCGTCGGCAGAGCTGCCACGATACGGGTCTCATCGGTGATCTCACCATTCTTTAACGGTACGTTGAAATCGCAACGAACCAGGACTCTCTTGCCTTTTACATTCTTTAAATCGTCAACACTCTTCTTATTTAACATAGCAGATGTCGCTCCTTCCATTTCAAAAAATGAACTATTTCTGTCTCATCCGTCTCACAGAATCAGCGCTTTCCTGTCACAGGATTCGCCTTTCTCCCATGAAGCAAAAAGAGGTCCGGTCCTCTCTGAGACCGGACCCCTTGATGAGTCTTCTTTGATTTCTCCTGTTCTCAGGCAAATTTCAGACATTTCTCATGTTCATGCCTGTCCGTCTGCCGAGTCTGCATCGGTGAAATTAAGCCAGCTCTGCGAAGTACTTGATGGTACGAACCATCTGGCTGGTGTAAGAGTTCTCGTTATCATACCATGAAACAACCTGAACCTCGTACAGATCGTCTGCAATCTTGGAAACCATGGTCTGAGTTGCATCGAACAGAGAACCGTACTTCATACCGATAACATCGGAAGAAACGATCGGATCCTCGTTGTAGCCGAAGGACTCGCTAGCTGCTGCCTTCATTGCTGCATTGATGCCTTCCTTGGTTACGTCTGCACCCTTAACAACAGCGGTCAGGATGGTGGTAGAACCGGTCGGAACCGGAACACGCTGTGCAGAACCGATCAGCTTGCCGTTCAGCTCCGGGATAACCAGGCCGATTGCCTTAGCTGCGCCGGTGGAGTTCGGAACGATGTTTGCAGCGCCTGCTCTTGCTCTTCTCAGATCACCCTTTCTGTGCGGGCCATCCAGAATCATCTGGTCGCCGGTGTAAGCATGAATGGTGCTCATGATACCAGACTGGATCGGAGCGTAGTCATTCAGAGCCTTTGCCATCGGAGCCAGACAGTTGGTGGTGCAGGATGCTGCGGAAATGATGGTATCCTCAGCAGTCAGGGTCTTCTCGTTTACGCTGTAAACGATGGTCTTCAGATCGTTACCAGCCGGAGCAGAGATAACTACCTTCTTAGCGCCAGCGTCGATGTGAGCCTGAGACTTCTCCTTGGAGGTGTAGAAGCCGGTGCACTCCAGAACTACGTCAACACCGATCTCGCCCCACGGAAGATCCTTTGCGTCCTTCTCTTTATAAATTGTAATCTTCTTGCCATCTACGGTAATGGAGTCTTCTCCCGCCTCAACGGTGTGCTTGCCCTCACCAATGTGACCAGCGTATCCACCCTGAGCGGTATCATACTTCAGCAGGTGTGCCAGCATCTTCGGATCGGTTAAGTCGTTGATTGCAACAACCTCGTAACCCTCTGCTCCAAACATCTGACGGAATGCCAGACGACCGATACGGCCAAAACCATTGATTGCTACTTTTACTGCCATGATGAAATCCTCCTGCTTGTTAAAAATTTAATGATTGTTAAATTATAATCAACCTGTCTCTATTCTACCCAATTCTCTATAAAATAGCAAGTAGTTTTTTTGCATTTTAAAAACTCTTCTTGATGTTTTTTCTTTTGTCTCACTCTTTTTCACAGGTTTCTTCTTAAATTTTTACATTTTTTTGCTGTTTCCTGAGGTTTTGTATTTCTTTTCAGAATATTCAAGGCTCAGCTTGACGTTTTTTTAGCATAGTTTTTTCCAAAACTTTACATTCCGATCAAAAAAAAATCTGGTCAAGTTACATCTCATCCTTCACATAACCGGCAAGGTTGTAGGCATGATCGGAAATACGCTCCAGATTGCTGATGATATCGAGGAAAACGATACCGGCGGACGGATCGCAGTTTCCCTTCGTCAGACGCTCGATGTGCTTCTCGCGCATCTCCTCCTCCTGGCTGTCCACATCGTCCTCATACTGGCTGACCTTTCGCACGGAATCCATATCTCCGTTCTGGCGTGCCTCAATCGCATACTGGAACGCCTTGATCGCACTCGTGCTGATCGATTTCAAATCATCAAGACCGGTCTCGGAGAACACGAGCTTATGCTCCACCATGTACTCCGCCTGCTCTGCAAGGTTTTCTGCATGGTCTCCGATTCTCTCAATGTCACTCGCACTGTAAAACAGGTTGTTGACAAGTTTTTTCTGTTTCTCAGTCAGCGACAGATTGTCAACTTTGATCAGATACTCGGTCAGGAATTTTTCCATATTATTCAGAGTTTTTTCCGTCTTATACACGTTCTGAATCTCCTCAACATTCTCCGTCAGAATCGCATCGAGAGCCGTCTTGACATTTCCCATCGCAATCTGCGCCATATGGACAATCTCAAGAGCCGCCGTCTCAACGGCAAATGCCGGGGACTCGAAAATACGCTCGTCAAGGTGCTTGAGAGTCGCAGATGCCTCATCCTCATCCTTCTCCTCGTCCTCATCCTCACCCTTGACGATCATGCCGGACAGCTTGACAAGCTGATTTGCAAACGGGAAGAGAATTGTCGTATTCACGAGGTTAAAAACTGTGTGGAATATAGAGATCTGAACTGCTGTGATATTGGAAAGTCCGATATCCGGTCGCAGGGCAAACCACACAAAACCACCGATACCGAAAATCAATGCTCCGATCGTATTAAAGCTCAGATGAATCACTGCCGCACGCTTTGCCGTCCGGCTTCCACCCATACTGGAAAGCATTGCAGTCACACAGGAACCGATATTCTGACCGAGCGTGATGTAGATTGCCGCACTCGTCGTCACGATGCCGTTAAGCGCAAGTGTCTGAAGAATACCGACTGATGCCGATGAACTCTGAAGAATCGCTGTGACAATCGCACCGACAATCATGCCGAGAATCGGATTTTTTCCGAGTACCGCGAAGGCCTGCGCAAAAATCGGCGCATCGGTGTACGGTGAGATTGATCCTGACATCAGGCTCAGACCCATGAACAGCAATCCCAGACCGATTGCAATCTCTCCTACCATATGTTTCTTCTGGGACTTGGCAAAGACCAGAAGCAGTGCTCCGATTCCGATTATACATGGCGCATAAAATCCCGGGTTGAGCACCTTCATCGTGTCCCCGAGCTGGCTCATCGAGACGATCCATGCCGTGATCGTCGTACCGATATTGGCACCCATGATGACACCGACTGCCTGCGTCAGGTTCAGCACTCCCGCACTTACGAAACCGACTACCATAACCGTCGTCGCACCACTGCTCTGGATGATCGCCGTGATCAGGGCGCCGAGCGCAATTGCCATCACACGGTTGTTTGTCAGTTTTCCAAGAAACGTACTCATCTTGCTTCCCGCCGTCTTCTGCATACCATCCGCCATGATGCTCATGCCGTACAGGAACATGCCGAGTCCGCCCAGAAAACCAAACAGGTTTGAAACATCGTTGATTGACATAGTTTCCCCTTTCTCCGCGTTTGCGTATAAGCAAACCGTGACTGTCCGTTTTTCTCTCTTTTCTCTCTTTTTCACAGCCACAACAATTTCACTATACCATAGAAACTTTGCAATTTTCAACCGGGTATTGAAAAAAGAGCAGTGTTTCCCTGTAAAATAAACAGTATTTTTACAGGAGAATTTTTCCATTCTGCACAATCCACATTTTTACAGAAAATAAAAAGGACACTCAAACAAAAAGTGTCTCAAACGTCTACTTTTCATTTGAATGTCCTTATCCATATTTTTCTGGTAATTCATGAGTCTGTGTCTAGTGCTGGATTGCAAATTCCATCGCAGAAACCCAGACTTCTTTGTTGTGTTGCCATACTGCCGGGAATTCGGAAACCGGCATCGGGCAGGTGACACTTCCAACCTCAATCGTCACACTCGGAATCGGACTGTCCTTAATCTGTACCCAATCCTTGAAACCGCCGTGACCACTTGATCCGCCCAGACGATAGCCTGTCTTGGACGCCATGAGGTCTGCCAAAGCCTTGGATGTCTCTTTGACCTTGTTCCCTGCATAATCCCAGTAAATGAGATTTCCCATGCTGTGATAGCTGATCGTCAACGCCCAGTTTCTTGACAGAGCAAGATTTGCAAGTGCCTGACTCTCCGGCTCAGACAGAGAACTCGTTCCCTTGTAAGTGCCATAAGACGGCTTCGGGGAACTGCTTACCTGATCCCAGTCAGCCGGGAAGTTCTGGTTCAAATCCGTTCCTCTCGCATCTGCCTTCCAATAAAGGAGGTAACGCTCATACGTTGAACTCGTTCTTCCGAGTTCCTTGTCATTCTCATAGCACTGGCGAATCTGCTGACGCAGAGTCTCAGAGCGAATTCCGCTCTCTCCAAACTGGCTGATGGAGATTCCGTCCGGATTAACCATCGGAACATAGTGAATGGCAACCTGATTAAAGAGCTGGGAAAGTGGCGTTCCATTGTAGCTTCCGCTATCGTAAAATGCCAGACCGTACTCCAACTGCTTCATCACAAGAAGGGGCGTCATATACTCTCTCGCATGGATGCCTGCATGAATCAGGATATGCTTCGGCGCATTCTGATTGCCGACTACAATCTCATAGAGATTTCTGCCGTCCAACGAGGTGCCGATCACATTCACTTTCATATGGCTTCCATAACGCGCTGATAACTTCTGAATATCCTGACTCATCTGGTCATAGGTATACTTCTCTGCCACTTTGACAATCGGGTCGGTCACGGTTCCCGCAAACGCACTCGTTCCGTCTGTCGTGTTCGTCGACTCTGTAACCTGGGGAATCATCCCCCCGATTCCAGACACGCCCGGTCCCACAGAGTTGGAAGTGCTCATTCCCAGTCCGATGACCGGTGAACCCGTTCCGGTGGAAAAACCGGAGGTTGTTGTTGAGCCGGACGTAACCGTTCCAGACGTGACGGTTCCGGAAGACGGAGTCGGAGTGGAGGAGGCAGTCGGAGCTGTCGGAGTCGCCTGCGTCTCAGATGTCACCGGTGCCGGTGAAGTCTGGACAGCCGCCTGCGTCGTCTCTGTGGTTGTCTCTGTGGTCGCAGTTGTCGGGGACTCCTGCTTTACTTCTGTCGTCAATTCGTTTGCCGGCACAATCACTTCTGCCTGTGCCGAAAAGGAAGTGCCGGCTACCATAACGGTAGCCAGCATTCCGGTAAGAAAGCCATTTATATTTTTTGTTCTCATAAAACTAGTTTTCACTGTCCTTCTTTGCAAGGTCACCCGGCTTCATGCTCAGGCTGATCTTGCCAGCTTTGTCTACATCAAGTACCTTAACGGTTACGGTATCGCCGATATTTACCACATCCTCAACCTTCTCAACACGGCGGTCAGACAGGCGGGAAATGTGAATCATTCCATCCTTCTTCGGCTTCAGCTCAACAAATGCGCCGAACGGCATGATGCGAACAACCTTACCCGTAATCACCTGACCCGGCTCAATATCGGTAACGATGTTGTGGATGATCTCTTTTGCACGATCAATCATTTCCTGATCGGTTCCGCAAACTGCAACGTTTCCGTCCTCAGAGATGTCGATCTTCACGCCGGTCTCCTCGATGATCTTATTGATCACGCAACCCTGCTTTCCGACAACATCACCGATCTTCTGCGGATCAATGCTGATCTGGTCGATCTTCGGAGCATACTTGCCAACGGTCTTTCTCGGCTCGGAGATTGCCTTTGCCATAACCTCATCGAGAATGTAAAGTCTTGCCTCACGGGTTCTGCGGATTGCCTCCTCGATGATCGGGCGGGTCAGACCGTGAATCTTGATATCCATCTGGATTGCGGTGATACCCTTGTGAGTTCCGCCTACCTTGAAGTCCATATCGCCAAAGAAATCCTCAAGACCCTGGATATCGGTCAGAACGATGTAATCGTCATCGGTCTCGCCGGTTACCAGACCACAGGAGATACCTGCTACCATCGTCTTGATCGGAACACCGGCTGCCATCAGAGACATCGTGGATGCACAGATACTTGCCTGAGAGGTGGAACCGTTGGACTCCATCGTCTCAGATACGGTACGGATTGCATACGGGAACTCAGCCTCGGACGGAAGTACCGGAACAAGCGCACGCTCTGCAAGAGCACCATGACCGATCTCACGACGTCCCGGTCCTCTTGACGGCTTCGTCTCGCCTACGGAGAAGGACGGGAAGTTGTAGTGGTGCATGTAACGCTTCGTGGTCTCAAGCTCATCAAGACCATCTAACTTCTGTGCCTCGGACAGCGGAGCCAGAGTACAGATATTGAGGATCTGGGTCTGTCCACGGGTGAACATTGCGGAACCGTGTACGCGCGGAAGCAGGTCAACCTCTGCTGCTAACGGACGGATCTCAGTGATTGCACGGCCATCCGGACGCTTGTGATCCTTCAGAATCATCTTGCGGACGGTCTTCTTCTGGTACTGGTAAACAGCATCTCCAAGAAGTGCAAGCCACTCCTCGTTGTCTGCAAATGCCTCCTCGAGCTTCTCGGTGATCGCACGGATATTTGCCTCACGGGTCTGCTTGTCATCGGTGAAGACAGCAACTTCCATCTCTGCCGGCGGAACGATCTCCTTGATTGCCTCAAACAGCTCCTCCGGAACAGCACAGCTCTCGTAGCTGTGCTTCGGCTTTCCGCACTCTGCAACGATCTTATCTACGAAAGCGATGATCTCCTTATTCACGGAATCTGCCTTGTAGATTGCCTCGATCATCACGTCCTCCGGCACTTCCTTTGCGCCAGCCTCGATCATGATGACTTTCTCTCTCGTGGACGCAACGGTCAGCGCCAGATCAGAAGCAATCTTCTGTGCCTGAGTCGGGTTTACCACGAACTCACCATTTACGAGACCGATCTGGGTCGTTGCACACGGGCCGTCAAACGGGATATCAGAGATTGCGGTTGCGATTGCGGAACCGAGCATAGCGGTCAATTCTGGACTGCAATCCTGATCTACGGACATCACGATATTGTCAAGGGTAACATCGTTGCGGTAGTCCTTCGGGAACAGCGGACGCATCGGACGGTCGATAACGCGGGAGGTCAGGATTGCATTCTCAGATGCCTTTCCCTCTCTCTTGTTGAATCCACCCGGGATCTTTCCAACTGCATACATCTTCTCCTCGTACTCTACGCTCAGCGGGAAGAAGTCAACGCCCTCACGCGGTTTGTCAGATGCGGTTGCGGTGGAAAGTACAACAGTATCTCCGTAATGCATCAGTACTGCACCGTTTGCCTGCTTAGCAACTCTGTCCACATCTACGGTCAGCGTTCTGCCAGCAAGTTCCATACTATAACTTTTGTACATGTCTTGTTTTCCTTTCATCAAAATATAATTAAAACTTTCTTTATCAAAACTCTCTTTCTTGAAACTTTTTGGTTCAGAAAAATCCCGAAAAACAGAAAGATCTCTCCTCGAAACTACTGCTCTGCCCGCAGAATAGATGTTCCTGTGGGTACAGCAGCGGCTTCGGGGTCCTGCTCCTGTTCTTTCGTATTTTCTGTTTTTTGCTCAGATACAAATCAAGGCGGAGAAGAAACCCTCTCCGCCCCCTTTTATATCTAAAATTACTTTCTGATACCCAGCTTCTCGATCAGTGCACGATAACCCTCGAGGTCGGTCTTCTTCAGGTAGTTCAGTAAACCACGTCTCTGACCAACCATCTTCAGCAGACCACGTCTGGAATGATGATCCTTCATGTTGCTCTTTAAGTGCTCGGTCAGCTCAGCGATACGAGCGGTCAGGATTGCGATCTGAACCTCCGGTGAACCGGTATCTCCCGGCTTTCTGCCGTACTCTGCGATGATAGCTGCTTTCTTTTCCTTAGAAATCATTGTGAAATCCTCCTTAAAAATATTAAATAATCTTACCGGAAACCAGGTATGTGGCTGGAGTGGCCATACAACCGGGCCTCGGCGTTTTCATACCGGAACATCATAACATATTCCTTTTTTGCTGTCAATCGCTTCTTCCATATTTCTTCCTTGCCTGTTTTTTCTTTTATATCAATCACAAGATATGCATCCCAATTTTTTTCTTTTCGTTTTTCCATGAATTCCTCTATGCAGCCCATGTTCTTCAGACCCATCCCGTATCTGCAACGATGACTCGCAGCTCTTCCCCTCTGTCCATCAATTTTCGTTGATACTTTTTTGTCATTATACTCCTCAGAGGAAACTCAAATCAACCAAAATAAAGCATATCAAAATAAATACGAAAAACAAAAAGGAATCCCGGAAAAACTATTGACAGCAGTTCCTTTTCTTTCGTATCTTATAATTAACACAATTAACATGAGCATTTTATTAACATCATTAACAAAAGCATCGTGAAAATAAAAGGCAGGAAGGAGACCATAGAAAACGATAAAACTTATAAGATAAAAAGAAAATTTTTATACAAAGGAGAATCCCTGATGGTGTATATTATTTTGTATATCCTCTTAGCCGTGTTATGTGCCTGGAATATTCATTTTGTGACCGCTGACATGGATGTAAGAATTGTCATGAATCGAATCAACAAGTTAAGATTTATTTTTGCCATCCTGATTATATTTACTCACTGCACCCTTCCCTACAAATATTTGCCACATATTCTCTTTCCACTAAGAAAAATATCTACTTTTGGCGTCGGATACTTTTTTATTTTATCTGGTTATGGATTGGCTTATTCTGTCGCGAACAAGCCAAATTATCTGGATCATTTCGGGAAGAAAATCTGGAACCTGCTGTGGCTCACCGTATTTTCAAGTGTGGCAAGTACCCTCATTAAAAATCTTGTGCTTGGATGGAATGACCCACTCAGTCTGATTAACTGGTACATGCCTGCAATTATCGCACTGTATCTCATTTTTTATGTGGTATTTCGTGTATTTTCCCAGTCAAAAAACCTGCGAAACCTCTGTCTCACCTGCGCTGTGTTTGCCGGCATTTTGATTGTGCTCTACTTCGATAATTTTACCGGGAACAATTACAGAAACTATTACATCAGTGAATTGGCATTTCCATTTGGAGTATTGATTTATGAATATGCAGATTCGATTTCCAGACTTTTAAAAAAGAAATATGCCATTTTCCTTGTCATCGTGGCAGAAATCATTTTCGGAGGAATTGCATTCAGTGTTCCAGAACGAGGATTGCTTGATTTGATTTTTCATAATCTCATGCTTGTTCCAGTTGGATTTGTGCTGATTTTGTTGATGAATAAAATAGAGATAAACAATCTCATTTTAAAAACCATGAATCGATATACGATGTTTATCTACTTATTCCAGTTTCCAGTGCTCATGATTTTGAAAAATTATTATCAGACAAAGGAACGACCTTTTGATGTATTTTTCTTTTTGGCATGCTTAGGTTTCATCTGCATTCTTGCTGTTATCATTCAAATTATCTATGATCGCGTCGGAATGATGGTAAGTACGTGTTTTCACTCTAACGATTGACATCGTGCCCAATTAATATGAAACCAAAATTCAAGCGTCAGCGATGAAAACCAACTCAAGTTTTTTCTTCGCTGACGCTTCTTTGCCTAATCCACTAACTCCATCTATCTATTTCATTTGCTCACTTTATCTCACTTTACCTACTTACTTCACTTCGTTTTCTTCCTGTGACTCCTGCATCAGAATACGGATATGCTCATGCATCTCTTTTTTGTCACGGGGTTTCCATACCTGAGGCTTGGGAGGCTTTTTTCGTTCCACAGAATACGCCAAAGGAATCAGTCGCAATGCCATTGTGCTCCAGAAAGAGAACGATGTATTGTCTGTAAGATAGGTCATCGTCATGTAGCTGAGATTACATAAGTATAAAAGTGTCGTATCGTCGTCCGCATACTTCGTCCAAAAAATCGGAAGAAAAATATACTGAATCCCAGACCAGAAAATGAATCCCGGAAATCCCATCTCCACAAATACTTTCAAAATATCATTGTGGAACGGATATGGATGATTGATCAAGCCTGTACTGTACCAGATACCGACAATGGAATCTACGTATTCAAAGCCTTTTCCAAAATAATCCACTGAAAACTCATAATAATCATTTGCCAGACTCCAGAGGTAGTCACGTCCCATCATATCAATGCCAATAACGTCCAATACCTGAGAAACGACTCCTGTCCGAACTCCGTAAAGATACAAGAAAAAGAATCCCACCCATGCGATTCCCCAGAGAACAAAGATGAGTTTTTTCTTTTTAAATAAACGAACAATGTAGGCTACAAGGATAAATAATACAACAGCCGGAATCGCAATACGCTTCATGCCAACAAAAAAGAAAAAGGTGCATACCAGTATAAAAAAGATACGCTGACGTTTCTCTTTCCGCGTCTCACGAGGGGCAAAAGCTACATAGTAGAGCACCAACTGACCAAAGACAAACGTGATATCATGTATTTCCAGATTGCGCGCATAACCTTCTGCTTCACCGAAGGTCACAAGGCAGGTAATCAGCGACTGGATACTTGGTCCCAAACCAAAATTCGGTATCTCCAAAACCATAATTCCTGCATTCGCCATACACATTGCGATCGTAAATAAATCAACTGTCCTGGAACCAAACAGATAAACACCACAGACCGCCGTCAGAATAGAAATACTCTGAAAAACCAGTTTAGAACAGGCATTGACCATCGTAGAGATATTATTCAGATTCATCATCCAAATAACCATGGACCAGAGAAGCAGGGCCACAATCAATGACATACAGGCAAGAGCTGACCAGATTATTTTTTTCAATTTCTCAATATCCGGATAAATAAACCCATAGCCCACGGTCATAGCGATCACACCCACTGTAAATATCTTGGGCAAGCCACCAAGCATGTTGTTTAAGGTCTTCCACTCACCCAGACCTGCAAACGTCAGCAGACCCACAAAACAGATACAGAGTAATTTCTGCCAGAACGGACTGTCTTTATAAAAGGTGGAAGAAGGACGTTTTTGAGAATAATCTCTTTTTACAATAATTTCGGATAAGGTTCGCACCTGTCGTTTCTCCTCTTGCTTATCCTTAGAAAACGGACATTGCTATAAATAAATATCTTCTGTATTCAGCAATCGTTTGTAAACGATAAGCACTGTAAAAAATGCCTGACTCAAGCAACATATTTCATTTCAAGTTTAAAGCAAATGGGGCTGTCGCATTAGCAAATTGTTGCCGAGCGATAGCCCCATTTTCTGTATTTCAAATTCCAGCTGTTTTACAGTTGTCGTGCCTCGCACTCTTTGATTTTATCGTACTCTCACTTTAGCACGTCTTGATACAGCTTAGTAGATTTTAGTAGATCTTAGTACAGCTTTGCACCTGCCGGGATGTGGTTGTCTACCATCAGCAGGTTCAGCTTTTCCTCACCGTTCTCCTCGCATACTGCGCTGAGTAACATACCACAGGACTCGATGCCCATCATTGCACGCGGAGGCAGATTGGTGATTGCCACGAGGGTCTTGCCAACCAGCTCTTCCGGCTCATAGTAAGCATGGATTCCGCTGAGGATTGTGCGATCCTTGCCGGTTCCGTCATCGAGGGTGAACTGAAGCAGTTTCTTGGACTTCTTCACAGCCTCACATGCCTTTACCTTTACCGCACGGAAATCAGACTTGCTGAACGTCTCGAAATCTACCTGCTCCTCGAACAGCGGTTCAATCTTTACGTTGGAGAAATCGATCTTCTCATTCGGGGTAAAGAAACCATTATTGTCGCCAGCAGTTGCCGTCTCGCCAGCCTTGTCTGCGGACTTCTTGCCTGCATCTAATGACTTCATTGTCGGGAAGAGCAGAACGTCACGGATTGCCGGGCTGTTGGTGAACAGCATAACGAGACGGTCGATTCCGTATCCGATACCACCTGTCGGAGGCATACCGATCTCAAGTGCATTCAGGAAGTCCTCATCGGTCGTATTTGCTTCCTCATCACCAGCTGCAAGTGCAGCCTCCTGTGCCTTGAAACGCTCTCTCTGGTCGATCGGATCGTTCAGCTCGGAGTATGCGTTACACATCTCTCTTCCGTAAATGAACAGCTCGAAACGCTCTACCTGCTCCGGATGATCCGGCTTCTTCTTGGTCAGCGGAGAGATCTCGATCGGATGATCCATGATGAAGGTCGGCTGAATCAGATGCTCCTCAACAAACTCCTCAAAGAAGAGGTTGATGATGTCACCGCGAACGTGACGCTCCTCATAGTGGATGTCCTTCTCGTCTGCGAGCTTCTTTGCTTCCTCAGTCGTCTTGATCTCGTTGAAATCAATTCCGGTGTACTTCTTGATTGCATCGATCATCGTCAGGCGCTCAAACGGCTTTCCAAGATCAATCTCAACCTCTGCATACGGGATCTTCGTGGTACCGCACACCTCGTTTGCGATATGGCGGAACATGTTCTCGGTCAGATCCATCATGCCATAGTAATCGGTGTATGCCTGATACAGCTCCATCAGGGTGAACTCCGGATTGTGACGGGTATCAAGACCCTCGTTACGGAATACACGACCGATCTCGTAAACCTTCTCCATACCGCCGACGATCAGACGCTTTAAGTACAGCTCAAGAGAGATACGAAGCTTTACATCCTCATCCAGTGCGTTGTAATGGGTCTCAAACGGTCTTGCAGCTGCACCACCTGCATTTGCAACGAGCATCGGGGTCTCAACCTCTAAGAAGCCCTGATTGTCAAGATAGCGACGGATACAGCTGATGATACGGGAACGCATCACAAAGGTCTTGCGCACATCCTCGTTCATGATCAGGTCTACATAGCGCTGACGATAACGAGTATCAGTGTTGGTCAGACCGTGATACTTCTCCGGCAGAATCTGTAAGCTCTTGGACAGCAGGGTTACAGAATGTGCATGAATGGAAATCTCACCCATCTTTGTAGTGAATACAAGACCACGGATTCCGACGATATCACCGATATCCATGCGCTTGAAATCTTTGTATGCATCCTCGCCAAGGTCATCACGGGAAATATAACACTGAATGTTGCCCTTGAGGTCCTGAACGTTACAGAAGGAGGCTTTACCCATCACACGCTTGGACATTACACGTCCTGCGATGGATACCTCTTTACCTTCCCACTCGCTGTAATTTTCCTTTACATCCGTGCTGTGTACGGTCACATCATACTTTGTGATCTTAAACGGGTCCTTGTCTGCTGCCTGAAGTTCTGCCAGCTTTTCACGGCGAACCTTCAGGAGCTGATGAACATCCGGCTCCTGTGCCTGCTTTGCGTTCTGATTCTGCTCTGCCATCTCTATCTCCTTTGCCTGTCACTTTCCGTCGTGCGGTCTGCACTTCGCACCTTGCGAAGACGACTGCACACTCATGACTTTTGTACCTTCACTAAAACCTACAACTACAAAAATTTACAATCACAAAAACTCATGATTGTTTCATCTATAACTGCTTCACCCATGCATAAATGAAAATCATCTTTCATTTATGCATAGCTTATCAAACAACAAGACTGCAATACTATGATACTCTCTGGATCTCCAGTACCTTGTACTGAATGATTCCTGCCTGAGTCTCAACGTCAACAACATCGCCAACGCGCTTTCCAAGCAGTGCTCTTCCCACCGGAGACTCGTTGGAAATCTTGTTCTGAAGGCTGTTTGCCTCGGTAGAACCAACGATCTTGAACTCCATCTCCTCATCAAAATCAACATCGTATACCTTTACTTTACAGCCGATGCTGATCTTGTCTAAATCCACCTCATCCTCATCTACAACCTCTGCGTTCTTCAGAAGTTTCTCAAGTTCCTCAATTCGCAGTTCGATGTCTCTCTGCTCATCTTTTGCAGCATCATACTCAGCGTTCTCAGACAGATCGCCCTGCTCTCTTGCTTCCTTAATCTTCTGTGCAACTTCACGACGACGATTCACCTTCAGATCCTGAAGCTCATCCTCATACTGTTTCAGTCCCGCATAAGTGATAATATGTTTCTTGTCTGCCATAACTGTTTCCTTCCTTACAACATCATACTTTAAATACTTTCATAGCGCTTTTCATGCTCTTAAAAGCATTGCAAAACGCCACTTAAAAATACTACTTAAAAGCTACTAAAAAACTACTTAAATCACGTCTCTGGTTCTTCGCTGATTCTTTGTTGTTTCCCCACCTGATGTCATCTTATCTCCGAAGACTTCGGACAAAGCCGATCCCTCCGGCTTCTTCCTCTCTGATCTAAACCTGATTTAGCTCATTGCATGCAGAAGACGCGTCATCGGCGCGTCTCCTCACATACTCAAGTATCACAGTATTATATCCCAAAGGGTGCGGGTTGTCAAGAACCCAGACCATTCGTATTTAACAGGTTTTCAAGCTGTTCAAGCGTCTCTAACTCATTGCTTGCTCGTCGCATCGAAGCAGAATGTGGAAGACCTGCGGTGTACCATGCCACATGCTTTCGCATTTCTTTCATACCAATGTACTCGCCCTTCATTTTCACCTGCATCCGGGCATGACGCAGAATCATTTCTCCAATCTCAGCTCCGATCGGCTCCGCGAGAAGTTCTCCAGTCTCAAGATAGTGCGCGGTGCGCTTGAAAATCCAAGGGTTTCCTCTCGCCCCTCTTCCGATCATCAGCCCATCACATCCAGTCTCCTCGAGACACCGCTTTGCGTCCTGCGGAGTAAAAATATCTCCATTTCCGATCACCGGAATGCTCACCGCCTCCTTAACCTGGCGAATGATGTCCCAGTCTGCGGTGCCGGAATAGTACTGTTCTCTCGTTCTTCCATGAACTGCCACCGCCGACACGCCACAGCTCTCCGCAATCTTTGCGATCTCGACTGCATTGACATGCTCATCATCAAATCCCTTGCGGAATTTTACCGTGACCGGTTTCTTCACGCTCCTTACCATCGTGGAGAGAATCTCCTCCACGAGCTTCGGATTCTTCATCAATGCAGAACCCTCTCCGTTTCCCGCAACCTTCGGAACCGGGCATCCCATGTTTAAATCAATCAGATCATAGGGACCATCCTCAATCTGATGTGCCATTGCGCCGAGAATCTGCGGATCGGAGCCAAAGAGCTGAACTGCGATCGGACGCTCCGACGGGTCAACCTCGAGAAGTTCTTTTGTATTCTTGTTCTTGTAAAGGATCGCTTTCGCGCTGACCATCTCCGTGTAGAGAAGACCACAGCCTTCCTCCCGGCAGAGCACGCGAAACGGAAGATCCGTCACACCGGCCATCGGAGCAAGGATCAGGTTATTTTCCAGTTTTACATTTCCAATCTGCAATCTCATTCGCCCTGATCCCCATCCTCATCTTCGTCCTCAATATCCTCATTGAGATAAAAGACCTTATAGTAAGTCTCCAGCGCCTTCAGAAGTTCCTGTCCTTCCTCGCGGTACTGCTTGATCTTCAAATCTGCTCCGATCTCATCGTAATAACCGTCATACTCCGATGTCGTGTAGCAGAATTCCAGAGTTCCATCCTCCTCAAATTCCAGAGTCAGAATTCCTCCGCACTCCTCCGTGAACCACACGCACATCACATGAAGCTGACGCTGAATTGATTCCGGCAGATTGGAAAATTCTTCATTAAAATAATATTTCTTTTCGTATCCATTAGAACCACAAAGTACAATTCGTCCGTCGTGTCCTCTCATCTTCACCTTTCCCTTCTATCATTGCGATAGTCAATAACCGTGTCTGTCTTATTTGTCTTATCTGTTTTATTTGTCTTACGCATCTTATTTGTCCATAATTTCACAAATTCACAAAGAACGCCCGGCGAAATTGCTTCCGCCGGGCAGTTTTATCGTCACGCCTGTTTTTTATCTGAGAAGTTTTACTTCACCAACATTCTTGCAATCTCATACTGCTCTTCCGGAATGTCCTTTGTCATCTGGAGTGCTTCCTGAATATCATAGTCCACAAACTCACCATGCTTGTAAGCAACCAGACGATTGCTCTTTCCATCGCACAGAAGCTCTGCTGCTCTTGCTCCCATGATGGACGCATAGACACGATCCTTGCAGGTCGGAGTACCACCACGCTGCATGTGACCGAGGATGGTTGCTCTCGTCTCAATGCCGGTTGCTGCCTCGATTCTTCTTGCCATAGAAGTAGAATGTCCGATTCCCTCTGCGTTGATAATGATGTTGTGGCGCTTACCGCGTTTTCTGTTCTCGATGATTCGATTGATCAGTGCCTGCTCATTTCCATCGTAACGCTCCGGAAGCAGAATGTCCTCTGCGCCGTTTGCAATGCCACACCATAGAGCGATGTATCCGGCATTTCTACCCATTACCTCGATGATACTGCAACGCTCATGAGAGGTAGAAGTATCACGAACCTTATCGATTGCCTCCATTGCGGTGTTTACTGCGGTATCAAATCCAACCGTGTAATCCGTGCAGGCGATATCCAGATCGATCGTTCCCGGAACACCGATTGTATTAACTCCGAGAGCTGCCAGCTTTCCGGCACCGCGGAAAGAACCGTCTCCGCCGATTACAACGATACCGTCGATTCCATGCTTGCGACAGATGTCTGCACCTGCCTGCTGTCCTTCCGGTGTGGTAAACTCCATACATCTTGCTGTGTACAAGATCGTACCACCACGGTAAATAATATTTGACACGCTGGTGCTGTCCATGTCGATGATCTCTTCCTGAAGAAGTCCTGCGTATCCACGCATGATTCCCTTAACCTTCAGTCCTTTATTCAGAGCGGTCCGGACAACTGCACGAATTGCAGCATTCATTCCCGGTGCATCTCCACCGCTCGTTAAAACACCAATCGTCTTTACTTGCTTTGCCATAGTAGTCTCCTCCTGTCAACAGCGTATATATAGTGTAGGCTGTGCCCTTTCTTCGACTGTCACGCTTCTCCTCACAGACCCCCTGTGAACGCAACGCATCATTTACACCCTCAGCTCCGAGCTGCCCTCTCAGTGCACGCGCACTGCTCACTGCCTAGTGTAAATCATTTTTTTCATCTTTTCAATCCCTTTTCTACAAGTCTGATATTTTTTTCACCAAGTTCTTTATTCAATGTGTCCAGAAGTGCTTTATTTGTGCATATTTTCCAAGTAGGCGAGAGCACTTTCTTCGCGCGCTCCTTCTCCAGATAAATAATGACGGTATCCGAGGCATTTGCAGTCTGTCCAGTGCGAAGAATGTCCAAAATCCTCTGATGTTTTTCATCATATTCCGCCTTGTCCGCGAATTTTAACCAAAGCTCACGCGGAACCGATTCAAACGGAATCACCTGCTCACAGATTAGTTTTCCGACCGGATCATCCCCGATCGAAGTACGTCCCTGAACAAAGACCTTCGCGTCCTCGTTGAGCAGTGCTCTCTTACTTTCATAATCTCTCGGGAATACAAGAACTTCGACCGATCCAACCATGTCCTCAACGGTCAGAAATGCCATCTGCTGTCCGGTCTTTGTGATCTTGACGGTCTTTGCCGTGATCATTCCGCCGATCGTCACCCGGCTGTTGTCTGCGACCTTTGCATGCCCCGTCTCCTCATCGACTGCAAAGTCAATCGTCTGCGCCGTCACGCTGTTTTTCCAGAGATCTAAGTACTCCTCAAGCGGATGACCGCTGACGTAAACACCGAGGATCTCCTTCTCAAATGCGAGCAGTTCCTCCTTCGGATATTCCGGCACATTCGGCATTGTGATCTGGTATTGTTTTTTCTCCGACTCCTTCGCAAAATCAAAGAGACTCATCTGACCCTCAAATACATTTTTGCGGTCTTTCGTCTTCTGATCAAGCAGTTCCGGAGCCACCTCAATCTTCTGTCTGCGATTGCCCGGAAGAGAATCAAATGCTCCCGATTTGATGAAGCTCTCAAGCGTTCGCTTATTGACCTCGCGACCTCCCATCCGATCCACAAAATCATCGAGAGAGGTGTACAGACCATTTGCTTCCCGATCCGCAATGATTGCGTCCACAACACTTCGTCCGACACTCTTGATTGCGGACAGTCCATAACGGATTGCCCCGTTCGACACGGAAAATCCGCTCTCTCCCTCATTGATGTCAGGAGGCAAAATTGCGATTCCCATCTGCCGACATGTCAGAATATATTCGGATACCTTCGAGATATTGTCCATGACCGACGTCATAAGCGCCGCCATAAACTCTCTCGGGTAATAGTATTTCAAATATGCGGTCTGGTATGCAACCACCGCGTAGCAGACTGCATGCGACTTATTAAACGCATACTTCGCGAAATCAATCATCTCATCGTAGATGTGATTTGCGACGCTCTCGCTGATCCCGTTTGCGATACAGCCCTTTACGCCTTCTGCCTCATTTCCGTAGACGAAATTCTGGCGTTCTTTCTCCATGACTGCTGTCTTCTTCTTCGACATTGCACGGCGCACAAGATCGCTTCGTCCCATCGTGTATCCGGCGAGGTCACGAACGATCTGCATAACCTGCTCCTGGTAGACGATACATCCGTAGGTTGGGCTTAAAATATGCTGAAGCTGCGAGCAGTCGTAGGTGATGGAATCCTTGTCATTCTTTCCCTTCAAATACTTGGGAATGAAATCCATCGGACCCGGACGGTACAGCGAGATTCCGGCGACGACGTCCTCGAGATTCTCCGGTTTCAGCTCCTTCATGAAGCTCTTCATTCCGGAACTCTCGAGCTGGAACACACCCTCACATTTTCCGGTTCCGATCGAAGCAAGAACTTCCTTATCGTTATAGCCGATCTTCTCCATATCGAGATGGGTTCCATATCCCTTCTCAATCAGCTGAACCGCATTCTGGATAACCGTCAGCGTCCGAAGACCGAGGAAGTCCATTTTCAGAAGTCCCAACTCTTCAAGCGTCGTCATCGTAAACTGCGTGACGATCGTTCCATCGGAAGCTCTCGAGAGCGGAACAAATTCATCCATCGCCTTCTGACCGATCACAACGCCCGCTGCATGCATCGACGTGTGACGCGGAAGTCCCTCCAGACGCTTCGCCATGTCAATCAGATTCTTGACCTCCGGATCATTCTGGTACGCCTCGCGCAGATCCGGACTCTGTTTGAGTGCCTTGTCGAGTGTCATGCCGAGATCTCCCGGGATCATTTTCGCGATTGCATCACACCGCGCATACGGCAGATCAAGCACTCGCCCGACGTCCCTCACGACACCCTTTGCGGCGAGGGTACCGAAGGTGACGATCTGAACGACCTGATCCTTTCCGTATTTCTCGACGACGTAGTCGATAACCTCTCCTCTTCGCTCAAAGCAGAAATCCACATCGATATCCGGCATCGAAACTCGCTCCGGATTCAGGAAACGCTCAAAGAGCAGGTCATAGCGGATCGGATCGATGTTTGTGATCTCCAGACAGTAGGCAACGATACTTCCCGCTGCCGATCCTCGTCCCGGTCCGACCATGATGTCGTTCGACCGCGCAAAATGAATGAAATCCCAAACGATCAAAAAGTAATCGACGTAACCCATGTTGTGAATGACACCGAGTTCATACTCAAGTCGTTTCGCCAGTGTTCCGTCGTCATTCGGGTATCGCTTTTTCATGCCATCCTGACACAGCTTGTTGAGGTAAGTCCACGAATCATATCCTTCCGGAACCTCAAATTTCGGGAGCTTCGTCACACCGAACTCAATCTCCACATTACAACGCTTTGCAATCTTGTGTGTGTTGTCGATCGCCTCCTGCGCATATGGAAAGAGCGCCCTCATCTCTTCCTCGGACTTGACGTAGTACTGACCGCCCTCGTAGCGCATTCGGTTTTCATCCGTGACCTTTTTTCCGGTCTGGATGCAGAGCAAAATATCATGCGCCTTTGCATCGTCCGCCAGAATATAGTGAATATCGTTCGTTGCGACGAGGTCGATGCCAAGCTCCCTGCTCAATCTCAAGAGTCCCTGATTGACGGTTCTCTGCTCCGGAATTCCGTGATCCTGAAGCTCCAGAAAGAAATTCCCTTTTCCGAAAATCTTCTCATATCTCTGTGCCGACAGCGTTGCCTCCTCGTACATTCCGCGTGCAAGATTCTTCTGAACCTCACCTGCAAGACAGGCGGACAATGCAATGATTCCTTCATGATACTTCTCAAGTACCTCGTAGTCCACGCGGGGCTTGTAGTAAAATCCATCTACAAATCCCCTCGACACAATTTTCATCAGGTTATGATAACCCTGATCATTCTCCGCGAGAAGAACCAGATGATAATAACGGTCCTCCCCACTGCCCTTCTCCCTCTCAAAACGAGATCCGGGCGTCACATAAATCTCACAGCCGATGATCGGCTTGATTCCCACTTCTCTTGCCGCACGGTAAAAATCAATCACGCCGTACATCACACCGTGATCCGTGATCGCCATGCTGTCCATCCCGAGTTCCTTTGCCCTCGCGACAAGCTCCTTGATCTTACAGGAACCATCGAGAAGACTGTACTCCGTATGGACATGAAGATGCGTAAATGCCACTCCTCTTCCTCACTTTCTCTCTTTCTGAAATTTTGTTTTTGTATCCTGTTTTTTTCTGCCTCATTGGCAAAAAGAGCCTCGACACAATGCCGAGGCTCCCTGTTTCTTTTTCAATTTTCCTGTAAACTCAGGCGCAGAATTTCTATATTGTTCTACTTATTTCGCATCCGTCAGATACTTCTCAATACTGTCCATTGCCTCAGCTTCATCCGCACCATCTGTAATAACAGTCAGTGCCTCTCCCGCATCCATACCAAGGGTCATCATTCCCATGATGCTCTTTGCATTCACCCGAGCAGTACCCTTTTCTACATAGATGACACTCTCATACTGGCTTGCAATCTGAACCAGCATTGCCACAGGTCTTGCTTCCAGACCATTCTCAAGTCTGATGGTGATTGTCTTCTTTAACATAATAATCCTCCTCATGATATGGGCGCGACTTTACGCCCCTGTAACCGAATTCCGCTGTCGAAGATCTTCTGCCATCTCTCCAAGTTTCCGAAGACGATGATTGACCCCAGACTTGCCAACCGGCGGATCCAGTACCTCCCCAAGTTCCTTCAGCGTCGCCTCCGGTCTTGCCAGACGCAGATCGGCGATTTCTCGAAGTGTATCCGGAAGTTTCTCAAATCCCATGTGATCGCGGATATAAGAAATATCTTCTATCTGCTTTACCGCAGCAGATACAGTCTTATGAATATTGGCAGTCTCACAGTTAACTTTCCGGTTCACGCTTCCGCGCATCTCTTTTAAAATCCGGATATTCTCCAGTTCCATCAACGCAACCGGAGCCTCCATCACGTTCAGAATATCCACAATCTGACTGCCTTCTTTCAGGTAGACCACATTATACTTTTTTCTCTGTATAATCTTGGCTTCCAACCCGAAAAACAGCATCAGTTCCTGCAACTGCACTGCCTTCGCAGGAGCGGTACAGGCAATCTCAAAATGGTAAAACTTTTCGGGATCACTGATCGACCCCGCTGCCAGAAACGCACCGCGAATGAACGCACGTTTACAGCAACTTTTTCTGATCACCACATTCTGAGCCAACGATAGATTCTCCTCGATCTCTCCGTACAGATCAATCAGCTTTGCCGCCTGCAAAACACGGATCGCATCCTCATGCTTTCGGATGCAAACCGAATAAATGCGACTACTGCGATTTTCCATTCCCTGGCGCACGGAGACATCAGTCTTTATATTAAATGTTTTTTTCAATAATGTAAAGTACTTTCTTGCAACTGCCATATTTTCTGTATGAATTTTAATACAATAGGAATCTCTCTCCGAGATCTGCACCCGCCCACACAGACTGATGATCGCGGTGATCTCCGCAATCTGGCAGTGTCTTGCGGAAGACATCTGGTGAGAAAGTTCCTCTTTTACCATAGAAGAAAATGACATCGTTCTCTTCATCCCTTCCCGGCAAGTCACACTTTCCCGCCGTCCTGCGAAGGCAGACTGCGACTCTTGTCCTTGCCGATATCACGGTGCTCAATCTTCAGCCCGTACTCCTCAAATCCGCTCAAATGCTGATAGAGCGCACTCGCAATCGTCACAGAGCGATGTTTTCCACCGGTACATCCAACTGCAATGACCAGCTGATTCTTTCCCTCTTTCACATAATTTGGAATCAGGAAATCCAGCAGATCGTAAAGTTTTCCGAGAAAGATCTCCGCAGTTCCGCCACGGCGCACATACGCCTGCACTTCTGCTTCCTCTCCGGTGTGACTGCGCAGAGACTCCACATAGTAAGGATTCGGCAGAAAACGCACATCGAAGACCAGATCGGCATCCGCCGGAATTCCATATTTGAACCCGAACGACAACACTGTGATAAACAGGTTCTGGTACTTCTGATTCCCCACAAAAATCTTCTCAAGCTCCTGCTTGAGTTCGCGCGTCAGCAGTTGACTTGTGTCAATGATGAAATCCGCACTCTCTTTTAAAAAGTGCAGTTGCGCTCTCTCAAGATGAATTCCGCTGTCCACGCGTCCCTTTCCCGCAAGCGGGTGAGCGCGTCTCGTCTCCTTGTAACGCTTGACCAGTGTCTCATCCTTTGCATCCAGAAACAGGATCTCGCACGGAATCTTATTCTGCTTCCATCCTTCCAAAATCTTCTGGAGCTGTGGAAGCGTCTCCCCGCCACTTCGGATGTCGATTCCGAGTGCCACACGCTCATGGGCGGTCGGTTTCTGAAGCGCCAGATCGACAAATGGCTCCATTAGCGGAACCGGAAGATTGTCCACACAATAAAATCCGATGTCTTCCAGCATTTTCAGGGCAATCGTCTTGCCCGCCCCGGACATTCCCGTCACAATCACCAGTCTCACGATCTTTTCCTCCGAAATTTCCACTTCTTATGTTGGTTTCTTATTGATCTATTTTACCGAAAATTCTCCGAGCAGTTTCACCTCAAGTTCCAGCTCCACTCCCGAATTCTCCTTCACTCTCTCCTGAACCTGACGGCAGAGACTCAAAATATCTGCGGAGGATGCCTCTCCCCGATTGATCACAAATCCACAGTGTTTCTCCGAAACCTGTGCATCCCCGACGCGAAATCCGCGCAGTCCTGCGACCTCAATCAGACGTCCCGCAAAATCTCCCTGCGGACGCTTAAACGTACTTCCCGCACTCGGATACTCAAGTGGCTGTTTCTCTCTTCTCTTTCCAGCAAGTTCGTCCATCTGCTCGCGAATCTTCTCCGGATCTCCATGCTCAAGCACAAACTCAGCGCCAAGAACCACATATCCCTTTTTCAAAACACAGCTCGTTCGGTAGCCAAGTTCAAGATCCTCTGATACAATCGTCACAACCTCGCCTTCCGGTGTCAGAACCGTCGCAGATGCCATCACATCTTTCATCTCAGAGCCGTAAGCTCCCGCATTCATGACGACAGCTCCGCCGACGCTTCCCGGAATACCAGCGGCAAACTCAAACCCGGTAAGTTCTGCGGTGAGCGCATTTCTTGCAACGGATGCAAGCAGGGCACCCGCTCCCGCAAAAATCCGATTGTCCTCCACTCGGATCTCTCCAAATGCCTTTCCGATTGAGATCACTGCACCGTGGTATCCCAAATCTCCGACAAGAAGATTACTGCCGTTTCCGACAATCGCATAAGACTCTCCTGCCTCCCGGCAGACACGGATCACACCTGCAAGCTGATCGGCAGACTGCGGTTCCGCAAAATAATCCGCCGGTCCGCCCGCACGAAATGTCGTGTGACGGCTCATCGGCTCGTTCTCACGCAGTCCTCCCTCCGGCAGAACCTGCATTAATTTTTCTCTCAGACTCGTTGTCTGCTCTCTCTTCTCCACATTCTGCGCTGTCCTCTGCTCTGTCATTTTTCCTGCTCCATCTTACTTAATTTCTTTCTAAGTTATTTCTCTCTTATTTTTTGTTCTCTCTCTGAACTACCCCGGCTTAAATCTATTTATGGTCCTGCATTGCACGTCCCAGATTTGCCTGTACGCGGTTGTACAGCTCCTGAGCCGCATTGTAACCCATCTTCTTCTGACGGTAGTTGACTGCGGCAGACTCAACGATGATTGCGAGGTTTCTACCCGGACGAATCGGGATGTTGTGGCAGACAACCTTGTTGCCTAAGAACTCAGTGTACTGATCCTCCAGACCAAGACGATCGTACTCCTTATCCTTATCCCAGTCCTCGAGCTTGATCACCATATCGATGTTCTGGGTATCCTTTACGCTCTCAACACCGAACAGTGCCTTGACATCGATGATTCCGATACCGCGCAGTTCGATGAAATGCTTTGTAATATCCGGCGCACTTCCGACTAATGTCTCATCGCTGACCTTACGGATCTCAACGACATCGTCGGTTACGAGACGATGCCCTCTCTTGATCAGCTCCAGAGCCGCCTCACTCTTACCGATTCCGCTCTCACCCATAATCAGAACACCCTCACCGAATACATCGACGAGAACGCCGTGGATGCTGATGCACGGAGCCAGTTTTACCTTGAGCCAGCGAATAACCTCTGCCATCAGATCGGAAGTCGTCTTGTCGGACACGAGAAGCGGAACCTGATAGCGACGGCAGAGTTCCTGCATATCCTCATCCGGCATCTGTCCACGGCTGTATACAATACACGGAATCTCGCTCGTCAGAAGACGCTCATACATCTGCACCTTCACCTCGCGGGAGAGTGTCTTGATGTAAGCCTGCTCGACATATCCGATGATCTGCACGCGTTCGCGGTCAAAATGATCGAAAAATCCGGTCAACTGAAGAGCCGGACGATTGACTTCCGGGTGGGACAGAACTTCCTTGTCTGTGTCGATCTCCGGAATCACATTTTTCATATTCATCTTCTTAATTAATTCTGTAATCGTAACACCGTACATACCTGTTCTCCTTTTCTAATCCTCTTTTTATTTTTTATCACATAATAAACTGCATGATCGTTTTTTGCTTCACTGTATCATACGGAATTTTCAGTTCAGAAAATCCCTGCCCATATACAAGAACCTGCGTTCATCCTATCATATCTGTGCGGGATTGTCATCCTTGTTTTTCCGGAAAAAGCGGTATACATTTTCTGCCGAAGTCCGATTCATCCCAGGCACTTCCATCAGTTCCTCGACCGATGCCGATTTCACTGCGTCAAGCGATTTCAAATGCTTCATCAGCGCCTTTCTCCTCGTGTCCCCGATTCCCGGAATCTCATCAAGAATCGAGCGCACCTGCCCCTTCGAGCGCAGGCTCCTGTGATACTCAATCGCAAATCGGTGCGCCTCGTCCTGAATCCTTGTGATCAGCCGAAATCCCTCTGAACGGCGATCAATCGGAATCTCCACATTCTGATAATAAAGTCCGCGCGTCCGGTGGTTATCGTCCTTGACCATTCCACAGACCGGAATCGAGAGTCCAAGCTCACTCAGCACTTCGAGCGCAATGTTGACCTGACCGCGCCCGCCATCCATCATCAAAAGATCCGGGAATCGCGTAAAACTTCCGAGCGCTGTGCCGAGATTTTCTTCCTCAAGACGTTTTGCCTCCTCAAGTCCATGCGTAAATCTTCGCGTCAGCACTTCTCTCATCGATGCATAGTCATCCGGTCCGGTTACCGTCCGAATCCGGAATTTGCGGTAATCACTCCGCTTCGGTTTTCCGTCCTCATAGACGACCATCGATCCGACTGACTCGTAGCCGGAGATATTGGAAATATCAAATGCCTCGATTCTTCGCACTCCCGAAAGACCGATCCAGCCTGCAACCTCCTGCATCGCCCCGCTCGTGCGCGCCTCCTCTCGCTTGTTTCGCTCATTATCCTGAATCAACACCATCTTTGCGTTCTTTCTCGCAAGCTCCACAAGACGTTCCTTCTCGCCCTTCTTCGGAACGAGAATGTGAACACGCTGACCCCGGCGCGTGGAAAGCCATTTCTCGATCACATCCTGATCCTCAAGCTCTTCCTGAATCCAGAGTTCCTTCGGGACAAACGGAGTGCCCGAATAATACTGCTTCACAAACCCGGTCAGAATCTGAGCGTGCGTGTCTGCGCTTCCGACCGATACTCCGAAATGCTCCCGCCCGATCATCTTGCCCTCACGGACAAAGAAGACCTGAACGACTGCATCCTCACCGTCGCTCGCCATTGCAATGATGTCGCGATCCTCAGCCGCCTCGCTCGTGATCTTCTGTTTCTGTGCAATCTGCTTCACACTTGCAAGAAGATCCCGGTACTCCATCGCCTTCTCGAATTCCATGACAGCGGACGCTTCTTGCATCTTATCTTCGAGATAGTTAAGAAGTGTGTCGTAATGCCCATTCAAAAACTCAAGCACCTGTTCCGTCTTCTTTGCATACTCTTCCCGGCTGATTTTTCCCTGACACGGGGCATCGCACTGTCCGATATGATAATTCAGGCACGGGCGAGCCTTTCCGATGTCCCGCGGAAGCACACGGTTGCAGGTACGAATCCGATAAATCTTCTGCATCAGATCGATCGTGTCCTTGACTGCTCCTCCGCTCGTATAAGGACCAAAATATCGGCTCTTGTCCTTTTTCATCGAGCGCGCCGTCATCACACGCGGGAAATCCTCTCCGACCGTCACCTTGATATAGGGATATGCCTTGTCGTCCTTGAGCATCGTGTTGTAGCGGGGCTGGTGCTCCTTGATTAAATTGCACTCGAGGACAAGTGCCTCAAGCTCCGAGTCCGTCACGATATATTCAAAACGGGCAATCCTTGATACCATCTGCTGAATCTTCGCAGTCTTATTTCGACTGCTCTGAAAATACTGGCGCACGCGGTTTTTCAGACTGATCGCTTTCCCGACATAGATGATCTCATCCTTTGCATCGTGCATCAGATAAACGCCCGGCTGGGAGGGCAGTTTTTTCAGTTCCTCTTCAATATTAAACACGTTCCATTCTTTCCTTTCCCGCCCAAATTATCTCAGACGGCTTCCGTCATACCGGTACTGCATCCGCAGGAAACGCGCGATCGCATCCACCTGCTCCTCGACCGAACCGGACTCCGGCTTCATATCAAGCACGAGATACATGCTGTCGAGATCTCTCTGAGAGGCAGTGTGAAGCATTTTTTTGAGACACTCCATTCTCACCTCATAGCTGTCCGTCTCAAGGAATCGGAGGAAATTCGGATCTGGCTCGATCTCCTCCGATTCCTCAAGATCCATCATCTCAAAATCATCGGAATCTTCAGAAGAACTATCTGTGCCACCAGAGATCGAACCTGAAACCAGACTTGCCGGGTCAATCCGCTCAAAGCGATACTTCTGCTTTACATTCGGATATTTTTCCCGATCCACCTCGCTGATAAACATCTCATACGGGCGCACATACACTCCATAATCTCCATAAAGTGCCTGATAGACCACCATTTTTTCTTTTGTCTCCGAGTGAGTTGCCACCGCTACAATCTGATACATCTTATTTTTAAAATGTCGGTAGAATTCTCCCGGTCTCACGCTTCTCTCCATTCCGCCCGCCTCCTGTTCTTTCTGTCCATATCCGTTTTTGTTTTTGTGCTTTTACAGCATCACAGGGGGAATTTTCCAGTCTGAACTTTCCCGCCCGCAAACGATACTCTCATTATATCACATTTCAGAATACACTTCATTTTTTCTTGTGAACTACCTATTGTCTAAAGCCAATGGGCTTCCTGCTTCACAGACCTCGTGACCTACTATCTCCACAGGCGTTAATTCGGGCAGTCCCTGCCCTATATATTTATTCTTCTTATGCTATTTGTCGTAATCCCTCTGCCAATATATTCTTTGCAGCATTGATATCTCTGTCATGTTTCGCCCCACAAACGGGACATATCCATTCCCTTACTGACAGATCTTTCGTTTCTATATTTTGATATCCACAAACAGAACATAGCTGACTGCTGGCATAGAATGTATCTATCTTAATATATTCCCTTCCATTCCACTTTGCTTTATATTCTAACTGTCTTGTCAGCTCATACCATGAGACATCACTTATAGATTTTGCTAAATGATGATTTTTCACCATATTCTGTATCTGCAAATTTTCCGAAACTATCACTTGGTTTTCGCTGATAATCTCATAGGATACCTTATCCAGATAATCTTTTCTGGTATTTCTTATTTTCTCATGGCATAATGCTATCTTTTTCCTGATCTTATAGTAATTTTGGCTCCTCTTTTCTTTATGTGCTAACTTCCTTTGCAATTTTGCCAGCTTCTTTTCATATTTCCTGATGATTTTTAGATTTTCGTATTTTTTCCCCTCTGAAGTAATACATAAATCTTTAATGCCCAAATCTATTCCTGTGTTTTGATTTGTATGTGGCAGTTCTACATGTTCCGTTTCCACCAAAATTGATACATAATATTTTCCGCTTGGCATCTGCGATACCGTTGCAGACTTTATTTGTCCGCTAAAATTTCTATGCAGTTTTGCTTTTACTTCCTTTAATTTGGGTAGCTTTACTTTTCCTCTATCAAAATCTACCGCTATATTCCCATTTGTAAAATTCGTTGTGTATGATTTATGACTATCATGCTTATTCTTAAACTTTGGATAACCTGCATGTTCCTTAAAAAATTTCTGATATGCAGCATCCATATTATAAATCGCATTTGTCAGAGCAAATTTATCCACTTCTTTTAGCCATTCATACTCTTTCTTTAATTCTCGATTACAGTAATTGTTGCAGTCGGTTTTACTTACAGATTTTTTTTCTTTCTCATATGTTTCTTTTCGATACGTCAGTGTCCGATTATATACAAAACGGCAACAGCCAAATGTTTTTGCTATCTGTACTTTCTGTTCATTGTTTGGATATATTCTGTATTTATACGCTTTTAACATCTGCTGTCGCCTCCTCAACCTTGGTTTTCTATATACCTTTTTAGCATTTCTTCTGATACATTTCCTACGCTACATGCAAAATATCCATCTGTCCAAAAGGTGTGTTCTTTCCAAAAATGTTTGGGTTTTCGCAAATAATTCGGATATCTTTCCCATATATGATATGTTGTATAACTTTTCATCAGGTTTACAATCCTGCTAATAGACATTGTTGGTTCTGCTTCTATCATATAATGAATGTTCCATGTATTTGATAATCACTTTGTGCTTTTGACATATCTCATATGAAAACTGCTTTATATCATCTGATATTTGTTGTGAGACCAGCAATTTCTTTCTGTATTTGCAGACGAAAATAATGTGATATTGTAATAAGTATTTGTGTCTGTTTTTAGATTCCCATGTTCCCCTGCCATAAGCATACAATAATATCTAACTTTTGGCTACCTTAACCCACCGTCTAAAGTCAGTGGGATTGCAGTAGCCTCTTTTCAATTATCAATGGATGTGCTACAATATCCTCTATGGAAAGAGAGGGCATATACTGATGAATAGAATCGGATTTGACAACCAGAAATACTTGAACATGCAGTCAGAACACATCCGTAAGCGAATCAGCCAGTTCGGTGACAAGCTGTATCTGGAATTCGGCGGAAAACTTTTCGATGACTACCACGCTTCCCGCGTACTTCCGGGATTTGCACCGGACAGCAAACTCAAGATGCTTCTCCAGCTTGCTGATCAGGCAGAGATCGTCATCGCCATCAACGCTGCTGATATTGAGAAAAACAAGATCCGCCATGACCTTGGCATCACCTACGACGTAGATGTTCTGCGCCTGATCCAGGAATTCCGCGACAAGGGTCTCTATGTGGGAAGTGTCGTAATCACCCGCTACACCGGTCAGGATGTCGTTGATCAGTTCCGCACCCGTCTGGAAAACCTTGGCATTCGCGTTTACCGCCACTATCCGATCGAGGGCTATCCGAACAACATCGCCCACATCGTGAGTGATGAGGGATACGGCAAGAACGATTACATCGAGACCACCCGTCCGCTCGTTGTTATCACGGCTCCGGGACCGGGAAGCGGAAAGATGGCTACCTGCCTCTCCCAGCTTTATCATGAGAACAAGCGTGGCATCAAAGCCGGATATGCAAAGTTTGAGACCTTCCCGATCTGGAACATCCCGCTCAAGCATCCGGTCAATCTCGCCTACGAGGCTGCGACCGCTGATCTGAACGATGTCAACATGATCGACCCGTTCCACCTCGATGCCTACGGAGTCACCACGGTCAACTACAACCGTGATGTAGAGATCTTTCCGGTACTCTCCGCAATGTTTGAGGGAATCTTCGGAAGCTGTCCGTACAAGTCCCCGACCGATATGGGTGTCAACATGGCAGGAAACTGCATCATCGACGATGAGGTCTGCCAGGAGGCTTCCCGCCAGGAGATCATCCGCCGTTACTATCAGGCACTCGGCCGTCTCGCAAAGGACAAGGGTACTCAGGATGAGGTCTACAAGATTGAGCTTCTGATGAAGCAGGCAAAGATCACTCCGGAATACCGCCCGGTTGTTCCGACTGCAAACAATCTTGCGAAAGAGACGAAAGCTCCGGCTGCTGCTCTCGAGCTTCCGGATGGAAAAATCGTGACCGGAAAAACGACTGCCCTGCTCGGTGCTTCCTCCGCGGTTCTCTTAAATGCCGTCAAGGAACTCGGCGGGATCCCGGATGAGACTCTTCTTATCTCTCCGACTTTCATCGAGCCGATTCAGCACTTAAAGACCGAGTATCTCGGAAGCAAGAACCCTCGCCTGCACACCGATGAGGTTCTGACCGCACTCTCAATGTGTGCCGCAAGCGATGAGAATGCGCGTCGTGCACTTGAACAGCTCCCGCTCCTGCGTGGATGTCAGGTACACACCTCGGTTATGCTCTCCTCCGTGGACGTGAAGACCTTCCACGCTCTCGGAATCCAGCTGACTTCCGAGCCGATCTACGAGGACAAAAAACTGTATCACTAATTTTTGTGTTACTCCATTTAGGTCAACGCTCGCGAAGTATATAAAGCAAAAAGCTGTTACATTGCGATTTTCTATCTATCACAAACGTAACAGCTTTTTCTTTTACCAAAAATTTACTATATAAAATCCGCTTGCCTGACTTTTTCTTTATCAATCTGCAAAAATCTGTACCCAGTAATAATTATAAACATCACCCGGCGCATAATAAAATCCAACCGCACTCCGTTTAAATCCCTTTGTCAAAAAGTGACTTTTTTTGACAACTATTAAAAAAAACAGCTGACACTCTGCAATTTTTTGATTGCATAAACGCCAGCTGTTTTTACCATTTCGGATTGCTAATTTCTGATTATTTTATTTAATCACTCCGATTTCAGCACCTCAATCGCCTTCTGAACCTGATTATCCCGGTCAAGCGGAATTGAGTCATAAATGTTCAAATCCGACACATCCGGTGTCTCATACTCGACCTCGACATCCGGTGTCAATCCCTTCTTGTGAAGGTCATTTCCTGCCGGTGTGTAGTAGTGTGCGACTGTGATCTTGATCGCAGATCCATCATCAAGCGGAAGCAGGCTCTGAACAATTCCCTTTCCAAACGAGGTCGTTCCGACGAGCTTTGCAACTCCATAATCCTGAAGTGCTCCGGAGAAAACCTCGGACGCACTCGCCGACTGTCCGTTGATCAGAATCGCAATCGGAACTGTGATCTCGTGGTCATCCGGCTTCGGATACTTCTTGTCTGTGCTTCCATCGTTGTACTCATGCAGGATCTGACCGTCCTTGCAATAGTAGCGATCGGACTCGCCCTCCTTCGTCGCGGTCGTCAGAATCGTTCCGTCGAGCTTATCCTCCGGAAGCACATAGGCTGCCATCTGAACACAGGAATCCACAACTCCGCCCGGGTTGTCGCGCAAGTCAATGATCAGTCGCTCCATGCCCTGACTCTCAAGATCGTTGACCGCCTTCTCAAACTGGTCGCCGGTCACAACGTCAAACTGACTCACAAGAATATAGCCGGTCTTGTCTTCGAGCATCTGGTGCTCCACAGTGTCCGTCTCAACCATCCGACGCTCCACATGAAGCGGAACCTCCTCACCGTCGCGCAGAACAGTCAGATCGACATAAGTTCCCTCCTCGCCCTTAATATGCTCTTTGACAAGCACGTCGAGATCGGTCGAAACCGCCTCGATATCTCCGACCTTATACAGAATGTCTCCTCTCTTCATTCCGGCTTCCTCCGCCGGAGATCCGGAGAAGACACGAAGAACGGTCACAGCATTTGTGTTCCGGTTCTGACTCACGAGCACACCGATTCCACAGTAGACACCCTGCGTCTCCTCCGTCAGAGAATCATACTCCTCCGCTGTGTAATACGTCGAATACGGATCGTCAAGACCATTCATCATGCCCTTGTAAATGCCGGCTTCCACCTTATCCATATCTTCATCGAACAGAAAGTACTTATTCACCACCGACTGGAGCAGGTTCAGCTTTGCCCCGACTGCTTTCATGTCGAGACGGTTCTGAGCCGTCGCCTGTGTGCTCTCAACGGATGTGGAATTCTGTCCGCTTCCATTCACCGAGCGCTCAATCACATTGATTCCCGAAGCAACCCCGACAACCGCAAGCCCTGCAAATGCGGTCACGAGCGCACCGGTCAGCACTCCTTTCCAGAAACCGCTCTTCTGTGAGCCCTCCCCCGGAGCTTTCGCCTTCTTAGTGCCTGTATCGTGTTCTTCCTGATTCTGCGTTTCTTTTTCCATATCCACTGCTGTCACCTGTCTTTCTTTTCGACTGTCTAAAACATGCTCCGCGTATTGTCATCCCTTGTACCTTATGGGAAATTTCATATTTTTAGTGGGCTGGCGCCGTAAGGTGGGAAAGTACCTGTAAACCCGTGTGAAGCGCCGGTGTTTAGATCGCGTATTTTGCGATCTTATGCACCGCTGCGCTGAACCCGGAGCGAGAGCGCGTTTGCAGGACTTTCCCCACCGTCGGCGCCCTAAAACCCTATGAAGTGTCCTGATTTTCTACGGACTCACATACTTGAGCGGATTCACATAACTTCCATTGACTCTCACTCCGAAGTGAAGATGCGGTCCGGTCGAGTATCCGGAAGATCCCACCTTCGCAATCGTCTGTCCCTGCTTAACACTCTGCCCATCCGAAGCCAGAAGCTGGGAACAGTGCATATACACCGTGTACACTCCATTTCCATGACTGATCATGATATAATTTCCCGCGGAATAGCTGTATGTCGACGCTACAACCGTGCCAGATGCCGCTGCCACAATTCCGGTTCCCGTGCTCGCGCCAATGTCGATTCCCTGATGATAAGTCGAAGCCCCTTTCGTCGGTGCAGTTCGTTTTCCAAACTTGGAATTGATCTTACTGCTTGCCGGACACGGCCAGATAAACTTAGTATTTCCTCCACTCGAGCTTTTATTCGAGGAAGAATCCGCAGATGCCGTCTGTGTCTTTGCACTCGATTTCGTCTCCGCCTGCTTGAGTTCCGCGCTCTTCTTCGTCTCCGGAGCCGTCGTCTGTGCCTGTGCGACCTGCTTCGTCCCGGCGGCCGGTTTTGCTTCCTCCTCTGGCTTTGCGATCACCTTCTTCACCGCCTCGGCTTCCTTTTTCGCCTGAATGCTCGCCTCGACTGCCTTTTTGCTCGCTGCTTCTGCCTGACGACTTGCCTCGGCCGCTTTCTTTGCATCCTCCGCCTTCTTCGCCTCTACGGCTTGACGGCTTGCCTCCTCAGCCTTACGACTCGCCTCAACCGCTTTTCGGCTCGCTTCCTCTGCCTGACGTTTTGCCTCGGCTTCCGCCTTTCGCTTGGCTTCTGCTACGCGTCTTGACTCCTCGGCAGCCTTTCTCGCCTCTTCCTCCTTGCGCCTGATCTCTGCCTCGATCTGTTCGATCTTCTTCTCCTGCGCCTTAATGTCCTGCTCATACTGGCTGATCTGGCCCTGAGCTGTCTGGATCTGACCCTGATAATTGTTCAGCTCCTCATTCTTCGTCGCCAAAAGCGTCTGCACCGACTCCTGCTTTGCCTCATTCTGCTCTCTCAGCGTGACAAGCTCCGCGTGATCCGACTCAAGTTTCGCCTCATGGTCAGCAATCTTCTGCTTATTTTCTGCATACTCCCGAAGTTTTGTCCGGTCATAATCAGAGATCTCGCGAATGTACTCTGCACGGTTCAAAAACTGTCCCATATCCTCGGACTGCAAGAGCATATCCAGAAATCTCGTCTGTCCATGCTCATACATATATTTGATGCGCATCTTCATGTCGCCGTACTGGTTTTCTTCCGTCTGCTTTGCCACCTCAAGATCCTCTCCGATCTCTGTGATCTCCGTCTCCTTCTCGTTGATCTGGGCGTTGATCGAATCAAGCTCCCGGCTCAGTGTCTCCATCTGACCATCAAGCTCCTTGACGTAGGCGGCGGTGTCATTTTTCAGACCCTCCAATTTTTTCAGAGAGTCCTCCAGCTTTTTCTTTTCCTCCTGCATCACGGAAGCCTTCTCTTTTTCCACCCGGACTTCCTGTTTTGTCGCATAGGCGGGCTGAATACCAGACAGAGCAAGCGTAACTGCAAGCACCGTCCCCATGATCTTTCCCTTCATCTGCATATCTGCATACCGCCTTTATATTTCCAATCATTACTACTTGTAAACTACCCCAACTTAAATACAAAATTCAAATGGTGAAATCTCTACACCCGCAGATACTTGCGAATCGTAAAGAAACTTCCAAAAAATCCGATTCCGACTCCGAGCACAAGTGCCACAACAATCATGATCGGATAGATTTCCTTCACCGGAATAAAATAAAACATATTTGAGAGAATCCGAAAACGATCCATCAGATAGACTACGGACTTTGTATACAGGAAAAACATTGCGACAAGCGGAATCACCGCTCCCGCCATGCCGATCAGCACACCCTCAACAATAAACGGCGCGCGAATCATAAAATTTGTCGCTCCGATCAGGCGCATAATCTGGCTCTCCTGCTTTCGAAATGCCGCTGCAACCGAGATCGTGTTGTTGATCAGGAAGACGGAAACAGCAAGAAGAACCCCGATGATCACCAGAGACAAAAGTCCGACCATCTTGTTGACACTCGTCAGTCCTGCTGCCGCCGTGTTCGAGTAGTTCACCTGGCGAACGCCCTCGATCCCCTGAAGATATTCCACAACCTGAGGCTGTTCGGACAGATCGTTTAAATAAATCTCATACGACGAAGAACCTGCAAGCGGGTTATCCTGCTCAAATCCATCGGCAAGCTCCTCCATTCCCTCAAAATACTGCTTTTTAAAGGAATCCCAAGCCTCCTGTGCCGACACAAACTTCATCGACCGGATCTCCGGGCGCGACGCGATCTCTGTCCCGATCCCCTTGATCTGATCCTCCGTCAAACTCTCATCAAACAGCACCGTGATTCCCACCGTGCTCTCCACATTGTGCACCATGTACTGAACATTTGCCACAATGGAAAAAAACAGGCAAAATAAAAAAATACATGCAGAAATCGTCGCCACAGATGCAAGCGAAAACCAGATGTTCCTGCATATATTCTTTACACCCTGTTTCAGACAATAAAAAAATGTACTAATTCTCATGAATCTGCCTGCTCCTCTGCTCTGCTGTCGCTGACAACCTGACCTTTTTCGAGTTTGATGACGCGCTTTCCCATCTTAGAGACAATCTCCTGACTGTGCGTGATCACCACAACGGTCGTTCCAAGTCGGTTGATCTGTTCAAGCAGTTTCATAATCTCAATCGCGTTCTCATGGTCGAGATTTCCGGTCGGCTCATCCGCAAGCAGGACTTCCGGGCGGTTGATCAGCGCGCGTGCAATCGCGACTCTCTGCTGTTCTCCTCCCGAGAGTTGCTGAGGCAGAGACTTGTATTTGGAAGAAAGTCCCACGAGCTTGAGCATCTCCGGAACAGACTGTCGGATGCTTCTCGTCGATGCTCCGACAACCCGCTGTGCAAATGCCACATTCTCAAAGACATTTCGATCCCGGAGAAGGCGGAAGTCCTGAAAGACAACTCCCAGCTTTCTCCGGTACTTCGGAACATAACGCCTCGGCATTTTTTGCAGATCCATATCGTTTACAAGAATCTTTCCGGAAGTCAGCTCTGCCTCCTTCATCAGAAGTTTGAACAGCGTCGTCTTTCCCGATCCACTTCGTCCCATGATGAAGACGAACTCGCCATCCTCGATCTCGATATTGACGTTTCGCAGAGCTCTCGTTCCGTTTTCATAGGTCTTGCACACATTCTGAATCTCTATCATAATTAATAATCCAGGCTCTCCATATATTTCATATACTTCACAACCATCAGAGCAATCTTGAACGTGATTGCGTCCTCGAACACGCGCAGATCAAGACCAGTGCTTTTCTGAAGTTTGTCCAGACGATATACCAGAGTATTTCTGTGAATGTAAAGCTGTCTGGAGGTCTCAGAAACATTCAGGCTGTTCTCAAAGAACTTGTTGATCGTGGTCAGGGTCTCCTCATCGAACTCATCCGGGGACTTGCCCTCAAAGATCTCCTTAATGAACATCCGGCACAGCGGAAGCGGAAGCTGATAGATCAGACGGCCGATTCCGAGGCGGTTGTAAGCGACAACATTCTTACTGCTGTAAAAGATCTTGCCGACATCGAGTGCCATCTTTGCCTCTTTGTAGGAACGAGATACTTCCTTGATGTCTCCGACAATCGTACCGAAAGCGACGTGAACCTTCGTCATTGCCTCGGTGTTGAGCATGTCGAGGATCATGTTTGCGGTCTTCTCGAGATCGTCGTAGTTCTCGCCTGCCTTGACTTCCTTCACAAGAATGATGTTCTTCTCATCAACAGCCGTGATGAAGTCCTTCGTCTTAGCCGCAAAGAGACTGCGAACGGTCTCAAGCGCATTGACATCCTTCTCGTGCTTGGTCTCGATCAGGAATACCACTCTCTTCACATTCGTCTCGATGTGGAGTTTCTTTGCACGGTTGTAAATATCAACGAGCAGGAGGTTATCAAGAAGAAGGTTCTTGATGAAGTTGTCTTTGTCGAAGCGCTCCTTGTATGCGACGAGGAGGTTCTGGATCTGGAATGCTGCCAGCTTTCCTACCATATATACGTCATCACTTCCGCCACGTGCGAGAAGGATGTACTCGAGCTGATGCTCGTCAAACACCTTGAAAAACTGATATCCCTGTACCACCTGGCTGTCTGCCGGGGAATCCACAAAGGAGAGAATGGAGCTCTCATACTCCTCCGCATCCGGGAATGTGGAAGCCAGCACTTTTCCCTCTGTATCGCAGATGCAGAGATCAATTCTGGTAATACCCTTTAATCCGTCAATCGTGTTCTGAAGAATCTGATTTGAAATCATAACACACGCTCCTTATTCTATATTTTGTCGTCCCTGCCCCTGTGTCCGTATGCAAAAAAAGTCAGCAACAGATCTGCCCGCAAGCAGAAACATTTTTGAAGCCCTGAGTCCGTTTTGTCTGTCCTTTGCCCTTAAATTCCGGCAAAAATCTTGACAAAAAGAAACTTTCCTTAGCCTATATCTTAATGCAAAATAATAAAAAAAGCAAGCAAGTATCACACTTGCCTGCTCTTTTTATAAAAGATTCAGAAATCTTTATCCATAACCTTTGTTCTCCAAATCTGACCAGTCAGCCAAATACCTTCCGCTAATTTCTTTTAACTAATTTCTTCTAGTCAATTTCTTTTAGCCAATCCTAGAACTTCCGGTTGATCTTTCGGATGATTCCTAGTTAACGATTACCTGCTCGGTCTCTTTGTCGAATACGTGAATCTTCTCAAGATCCAGAGCCAGTTTGATCACATCACCCGGTCTTGCGGTGGTGTTCGGTTTTACACGAGCGGTGCAGTTTGCATCGTTAATATCGAAGTACAGATATACCTCAGCACCGAGAAGCTCATATACACGGATCGTAGCCTCGATCACGCTCTTCGGAGAGGATGCAAGGAATGCCTCGTCATCATGCAGATCCTCCGGACGAATACCAAGGGTAACGGTCTTGCCAACATATCCCTTCTGATCCAGAACTTTGCCTTTCTCAGCCGGTACGGTGATCGTGTGGTTGTCGAAGGTCAGGGTTACATCAGAACCAGCCTTACCAACAACAGCATCGATCAGGTTCATCTGCGGAGCGCCGATGAATCCAGCAACGAACTTATTGCACGGCTTGTCGTACAGGTTCTGCGGAGAATCTACCTGCTGAACCACGCCGTCCTTCATAACAACGATTCTGGTTCCCAGTGTCATAGCCTCGGTCTGGTCATGAGTTACATAGATGATGGTTGCCTGCAGTCTCTGATGCAGTTTGGAGATCTCAATACGCATCTGACCTCTCAGCTTTGCATCCAGGTTGGATAACGGCTCATCCATCAGGAATACTTTCGGGTTACGAACGATTGCACGACCCATTGCAACTCGCTGTCTCTGACCACCAGACAGAGCCTTCGGCTTACGATCAAGCAGATGGGACAGATCCAGAATTCTTGCTGCTTCCTGAACCAGTTTATCAATCTGATCCTTCGGAGTCTTTCTCAGCTTCAGACCAAATGCCATGTTATCGTATACAGTCATATGCGGATACAGAGCGTAGTTCTGGAATACCATTGCGATATCACGGTCCTTCGGCTCTACATCATTTACGAGCTTGCCGTCGATGTACAGCTCACCGGAAGAAATATCTTCCAGACCAGCGATCATACGAAGGGTGGTAGACTTACCGCATCCAGACGGTCCTACGAAGATGATGAACTCCTTGTCTGCGATTTCCAGGTTAAAATCTTTTACTGCAACAAATCCATTCGGATATGCTTTGGTTACATGTCTCAGTGATAAACTTGCCATTATATTGTCCTCCTGCTATTTCTGCCTGTGTGCTTCGGATCTCCCCATTTTATCCATATCAGCACGGGCAAACCGGCTGTTTTACAGCTCCTTGGTTGATGATCCTATCATACAATAGATCTCCAGGTTCTGCCATGTGCCGAATACCCAAATTGCTTTTCTGCTTTTTGTCAGAATTGCTTAACTAATTTAAAAAGTGCTGGAAATAACAAAATCAGGCGGAATTCCGCCTGATTTTCCTGTAAGAATTCGATAAATTTTGCTTCAAAACCGCTCTCACACCTGCCCTGGCACGAAAACCTTGTGAATCTTGCCTAAGTTCGTACACCTTTCCTTGTACAATTTCCTGTCTTAAATCTACACAAACTAGCAAAATTCAGACAGATTCTCGGAGAATCCGGCTGTTTTTTTGGCTATTTCTTTCTCCTGCAAAAACTTCGATAACATTTCTCAAAACATCTCGAGTTCTTACGGAATCTTATGAGATCTTATGAGATCTTTCTTGCAAGCAGATTCAGCCAACATTCTCCGCCGTCATGTCCCTCTTCCTCTGTGCGCCACAGGCGAATAATCTCAAATCTGCCCGTCTCGCGCAGAATTCGCTCCAACTGCTCCTCCGTATACTCACAGAAATAACGTCCGCTTCGGATTCCCTCAAAATCCCCCTCCAGGAAAGAGAGGAACAGGACACCCTTCTGACAGAGTCCGTCAGCGAGCTTGTCAAGAATCCCGTCAAGCTCGTCCTCCGGCTCATGGATCAGCGCTCCACAACCCCAAACTCCATCAAAAGCCTCATTAAACTCCATATCTTCATAAGAAATCTGCAACACTTCCAGTCCTGTGTGAATCTCTGCAAGTTTGCACATTTCCTCCGATGCATCTAACGGCGTCACATCGTATCCCAGATCGTAAAATGCGAGACTATCTCTTCCTGAGCCACAGCCCAAATCCAGAATCGTATCTCCCGGCTGTAAATGGCTCAAAAATTCTTCTCTCAATTCCTCCGTATCCCGGTCCACCGTATCTTCAAAAATCTTGGATGCATACTTATTATAGTAGTCTATCGTGTCCAAAACGTCCTCCTATTAAATTCTTTTCTAACTGCCATCTACTCTCTCGCAGTTAAATTCTTTCAATCGTTTTTTCTGTAATTCGGATCTTGCCATCTTTTAACAGGCGTCCGACTGCGCGCTTAAATGCATTCTTGCTCATCTTCATCTCGCGCAGAATTGTCTCCGGTCGTGCCTTGTCGTTGAACGGAAGCACACCGTCAAACTCATCAATCGCCTTCAAAACCTGCTTTGCGTCCTCATCCATCTGCACATAGGCTTTCTGTCTCGGACTCAAATCCAGTTTGCCGTCCTCGCGGACTTTGACCACGCGCGCCTCGACGGTATCTCCGAGATGGAAGTCTCCATACAGCTCCCTCTTCGGGATCAGACCGTAATAGCGGTTCTCGACTGCAACAAAAGCTCCGAGATTCTCGTTGATCTCGTAAATAATTCCAGTCACGCGGTCATCCTTCTTGTACTCGGAGTCTGCACGCATGTAGGGATACACGTTCATCGTTCCTGCCAGACGTCCACTTTTGTCGATGTAAAGCGCCACCAGACATTTCTCTCCCTTTACCACGCGGTGATTCTGCTCCTTGAACGGAAGAAGAAGATCCTTCTCCAGTCCCATATCCAGAAATGCACCAATCTTTGCGACATCCTTCACCTCAAGCACGGCAGTCTCGCCCACCTGAAGTTTCGGGGTTCCTGTCGTGGCAATCATACGGTCCTCCGAATCCTTGTACACAAACACAGACAGTTCATCTCCTGTCTTTGTTCCCTCCGGAACCTGTTTGCGCGGAAGCAGAACCGCATGCTCTGCGTCCTGCTGATGTCCTAAATACACACCAAATGCCTTCTCTCGCAAAACAGTAAGTGTCTGTATCTTTCCAAGTTCAATCATTGCATTCTCGCTTTCTGGTCGTCCATACGACCCTCTTGCTATTCCTTATTTATTGTCAACGCTGATTCTTTACCCATCTGTGGGGAATCGACAAAATCCACTGCTATAACTGTACCATAACTACCATACGGGATTTTCAGTTCAGAAAATTTCTACCTGGAGATACATCGAAACCAAACAACGGCATATGGTGCGCCCTCCCGGTTGCAGAGTGCAATCGTGGTTGTCTCTCCATCCTTGCTGATTCTCGGATAAATCACATCCCCAAGCACAGCCGACTTCTGGTACTCCACCCGAATCTCCCGAATCTGAATCTCTTCCGAAAGCAGTTCTCTCGCAATCTCCACATACTGCGCGTTATTAACGTGATGATTCGTATCGATATGGTGACGCGCAACCACAACCGGCTCAGCTTCCTGATACTCCTCCGGAATTTTGATCCGTCTCGGCGCATACTCCATATCCAGCTTTTCCTCACTGCCAACTCCATAGCCCCGGATGTCCCCCTCCTGTACTCTCGTCGGAGTTCCCTTCTCGGTATCAAAAAAGAACCAGTGGGAATTTGCCTTCACAAGATACTCTCCGTTTTTATCCCGAATCGTGAAATTTCGGTATCCGAAGATTCCCTTGAAATCATACGGCCATGTGCTGATCGTAATCGGCTCTCCCAGTCTCGGATAGCGTTCAATGACAATCTGCCAAAAGGAAAGCCACCACGCTCTATGATGCGCCGTCAGATAATCAATGCCCAAATGCAGATCCTCTGACTGAAACGTTGAACAGTCCTGAAGATAATTGATAATCCCAGTCGTCGTCAGCTCCTGATTCTGATCCACCTCGCTGTAACGAACCCGGCTGTCAAATGAATACATGCTTTCTTCCCTCTTTCTGTCAAGTCCAGTACATTATCGCATATTCCGTCGCGAATCACAACCGTTTTTTCAAAGAAATACCGCTCAAAAAAAGGAACAAAAGCATTACTGTTCATGCTCTACACAAACAATACCGGATTTTGATACGCCCGCAATTCGCAAAACAATAAAAATGAGAGGTCTCACAGCGTCGACCTCTCACTTTAAATCATTTGTTACACTTATCAAATCTTTACATTATCTTTATTTCTCGCAGATCTTTACAACAATCTTCTTTACCATAGACGGCTCGCCTGCTGCTGCCTTCGGCTTATGTCCATCCCACGGGAAGAAGATCATGAAGTCGCCTGCCTTGCAGGTTACCTTGAGACCCGGATTGGCGTTGTCAAACTTCACAACATCCTTCTCTGCATTGTACGGTCCAGCCGGATTTAACTCCTCTGCCGGTGCGTAGGTCATCACTTCCTCACCAGAGATCACATACTGGATATCAGAGTAGTTCTGATGAGCCTCGTACTTTGCCTCCTCCCACGGAAGGGTGGTATAGCTCATTACATTTGCATAAACGTTCTTTCCGTCGATCTCATACTTTCCATCCTCAAGGGTTGCCAGATCGTGACTCTTCAAAAAGTCGATTGCCTTTGCATAGCGTCCCTCGATACCCAGAGTGCGGTAAAAATCAATATTCTTTGCGTTATCTAAAATCATGTCTCTCTCCTCCTATTAAATTTCTAATTAATTCTCTCGTCTCTCCCAGAACCGATTTTATCTCAGCTCTATGGTCGGGATTGTATCCATATCATCAAATGCCTGGTTCTCTCCGCCCATTGCCCAGATAAAGGTGTAATTGCTTGTACCTGCTCCGGAATGGATGCTCCAGGACGGGCTGATGACTGCCTGCTCATTCTGCATAACGATGTGACGGGTTTCCTGACCCTCACCCATCATATGAAAGACTACATTGTTCTCCGGAATCTCGAAGTACATGTAGATCTCCATTCTTCTCTCGTGAGTATGTGCCGGCATCGTGTTCCATACACTGCCCGGCTCAAGAACGGTCATACCCATAGACAGCTGGCAGGTCTCCAGAACGTCCGGATGGATGAACTGGTTGATCACACGCTTGTTGGAAGTCTCCATTGCACCAATCGGTCTCTTTGCAGCCTTCTCGATCGGAATAAAGGTCGTCTTGCATGCCTTGTGTGCCGGCGCACTTACCATATAGAACTTAGCCGGATGCTCCGGATTTTCACTTGCGAAGAATACCTCTTTCGTTCCCTTTGTGATGTACAGGCAATCCTTGTATCCCATCTTGAAAGTCTCGCCATCTGCGGTAATGCTTCCAGCTCCGCCAATGTTGAAAATACCGATCTCACGGCGCTCAAGGAAATACTGGGTACCGAAGTTCTTCCAGATGTCGATGCCCTTGTCGATGGAAACGGTCTCCGTCGTTGGCATGCATCCAAGGGTTACCATACGATCTACATGAGAATACACAGCAACAACCTCGTTCGGCACATATAAATTTTCGATCAGAAATTCTTTTCTCGTTTCTTCTGTTGTATAACGTTTGAAATCTCTCTGGTTTGCAGAATAGCGAATATCCACTACATTCATCCTCCATACTTGTCTTTTGTGGCAGTACGCCCCCGCGCTCCTGCCTGTATTTTCCATTATAAGCGATTCCGTAACTAATATTCAATGGAACAAAGTACTGAAAATAAAGGTCGTTTTGTAAGCGCTTTCAACAAAAATCAAATGAAAGGGCGCAATTTCCTATCATACAAAAAAAGATCCTCAGTCCGAAAACTGAAGATCTTTTTCTCAGCGCTGGGCTACAAGGATTCGAACCTTGAAAATGACGGAGTCAGAGTCCGTTGCCTT